>Ga0116164_10002403_pt1 | contig 13417 bp, 12 predicted proteins | sample AD_UKC109_MetaG_FD_89888 | JGI IMG/M metagenome (GOLD analysis project Ga0116164, IMG submission 89888) | Active sludge microbial communities of municipal wastewater-treating anaerobic digesters from Hong Kong - AD_UKC109_MetaG | ecosystem: Engineered > Bioreactor > Anaerobic > Digestate... | reverse complement strand
TCTTCCCCGAAGAATTCCTTCAGGTACGGATAGGCGAAATGCTCCATGGTCATGGAATGGATCTCGTTGACCTCGCTGGTGGAGCTCATGTAGTCCATGAGCGGCTGGCTGCGCATCGCCGTAAATCCGGCGAACGCATGGCCGGCTTCGTGGGTCAGCACGTTGACGTCCGCCGAAGTGCCGTTGAAATTGGAAAAGATGAACGGCGCCTTGAAATCTGGCATATAGGTGCAGTATCCGCCGATGTGCTTTCCGGGCCGGGTCTCGAGGTCGAACAGCCCGTATTCGCACATGAAGTCGAAGAACTCGCCCGTTTCCGGGGAGATGTCGCGATACATCTTCTGCGCGACCGGCACGAGGACGTCCTGTCCGCCGATGGGATCGGCGTTGCCGTCCGGGAAGATGCATGTTTCGTCATAGTACTTGAGTTTGTCCACGCCAAGGCGCTTCGCCTGCGCTTCCCGGAGCTTTGCAACCGCCGGGACGATAACGGTTTTGACCTGCTCGCGGAATTTTTCGACTTCCGCGGGGCCGTAGTCCGCGCGGTGCATGTTGAGGTAGCCGAGCGTCGTAAAGTCCGGCAAGCCGAGCTTTTTCGCCATGCGGATGCGGAGCCTGACGAGCTGATCGAACTGTTTGTCGAGCTTTTCCGAAACGTCCTCATAGAGCTTCGCCCAGGCCAGGTACGCTTCCTTGCGTTCCTCGCGGTCGGAGCTTTCCATGTGCTTGAGCAGCCCGTAGAAGTTGACTTCTTCGCCGCGGAAGGTCGTTTTGCAGGCGGCGGCGGTCTTTTTATACGCGTTTTCGATATTGCCCTGGCGAATCAGGTCGGGAATCACCTTTTTGCTCTGCGTTTTACGCTCCATCTCGGCGAGCGAGAACAGCTGCCTGCCGAACTCCTCTTCAAACTGTTTACGGTACGGCGTGGCTAAAAGCGCGTCCGTCATCTGCTTGCTCAGCGGCATCAGCATGGCGATCGCCCGGTTGAAAAATTTCATCTCGCCGTCGTAATACTTGTCCGTCGTGTCCAGCGTGTTGCGGATGTGCGCCACGACGTAGCTGGTCATGATATGCCCGGAGGCCTCCTGGGAGGCCAGATAGGCGGCGCGGGCTTCGTCGTAGGAAGCGGCGCTTTTCAGTTTTTTCAGCAGCTGTTTTGCGGTCTTTTTAAACGCGCCCATGTCGGGCCGTTTATATGTGATTTTTGAGAATTGTTCCATGATTTGCCCCCGTTTCCATTCGTAAAAATCGTTGCATATACGTATTCTATATTCATTTCCGGCGCTTGGCAACCTTCCCCATAATATAAATTGATTCGTACGCTTTACGCAGACCTGACGCAAGGTTTACATTTGATCGCTCCGCGGGGTATAATAGTGCAAAATCACGCCGCGCGGCGGGAGCTTTTTTTCGCTGCGTTCAGTTCGAAACGGAGAACGTCCGATTGTTTGGTGACCTCTTTAAAAAAATCCTGATCGCTTTGGCCGTCGCCGCGCTGGTTGCCGGGGTGGCGCTCGGCGTTTGGCTTGGATTGCCGCAGATCAAGATGGAGCTGCACCGCGCGACGCCGACGCCGGCCGCGACGCCGACGCCCACGGCCGCGCCGACGCCGACGCCGACGGCAGCGCCGACCGCCACGCCGCAGCAGGACACCACGCCGCAGACGAACGAAGAATGGGTCGAAGCCTATATGGATGGCATGAGCATGGATGAAAAACTGGGGCAGTTGGTCATGTTCGGCTTTTCCGGGACGAGCGGGTTCACCGACACGTATGAACAGACCATGCAGTCCTACTGCGTCGGAAATCTGATCCTGTACGGAACGAATATCAAACGAACGAACGGCGACGGCGGATTTGCGCTCTGCAAAAAGCTGACGGATACGGTCAAGACCGAGCTGGCGACGGACGTTCCGCCGCTGATCGCCATCGACGTCGAGGGCGGCAGCGTGACCCGGTTCCGCTGGGAATCGCAGCCGGTGTCGGCGCGCTCGCTCGGCAGGCGGCGCGACGGACTATGCCTTTGAACAGTTCGCGACCATCGGCGAGCAGCTTCTTGCGGTCGGGATCAACCTCGATCTCGCTCCCGTGCTGGACGTTTCCGAAAACCCGATGGACACGTTCCTTGAAACGCGGATCATCAGCGAGGATGCGACCATTACCGCGGCGATCGGCGCGGCCATCATAGACGGCCTGCATTCGGTGAACTGCCTTTCCGCTGCAAAGCACTTTCCGGGACACGGCGGAACGACGGAGGATTCGCACGATACGACGCCCGTCGTCGACAAAACGATCGAAGAACTTGAAAACTACGACCTGCTGCCGTTTTACGCGGCGGTCGAGAGCGGCGTCGACGCGATCATGATGGCGCACGTGCTCTATCCCGCCCTGGACGAGACGGACATCGCATCCATGTCGGAGCCGATCATTACGGGGCTTTTACGCGAACAGATGGGGTACGGCGGGCTGGTCCTCAGCGACGATTTCCGGATGGACGGGCTGACGAACCTGTACAGCGCCGCGGAAGCGGCGGTGCAGTTCATCCTTGCCGGCGGCGATATCATCGTGTGCGGCGCGGATGTGGACACGCAGGCGGCGATCATCGAGAGCCTCCGGACCGCCGCCGAAGAAGGGCGGCTGAGCGAGGAGCGCATCGACGAAAGCGCCAAGCGCGTGTTGATGAAAAAAGTGGACATGTGCGGCTGGGACGTTGAAGCGGCGGTTTTAAATCAACAAACGGAACAGGACGGATGATTGCGGGCCGTCCCGGCTGAAAATACGTTGCGGCGCGGGCGAAGACAGACGAAAACGAAAAGGAGAAACGCAAAAAAGACATCGTTAAGGCGACATGTATCTGACAAACGCGCCTTGACCGATTGTCCTGTGCGCATTAAAATGGTGTCATGGAAAATAGTAGTCTGAAGCGGGAAAACGCGCAGGGCCGCGTTTGGCTTATATTGGCGATTTCCGCCGCGGCGGGCCTGGTTACGATTTGGATTCCCGCCGGGTTCGTTATCGTTCCGGCGTTGTGGGCCTATACCGGGGCACGGACGAAACCCGCCTGGATGGCGCTGCCGGCTGTGATCTATGCGGTCGGTGCGCTTTATTTCTATACGACGATTGCGGCGCTCGGCATGATCGTCTGCACGGCGGGCGTATCGGCGGCGCTCTATTACATGCAGACAAAGCGCGTCAGCAACACCTATACCGTACTGACGCTTGCCGGCATCTTCCTGCTGGGACTGTATATCAGCGTGGCGCTGCCGGGCGTCGTGTCCGGCGACGGCGCGTTCGCCGCCGTTCAGTCCGTCATGGACGAAATGATCGATTATTACCGGGAAGCGCTGTCGCAGTCCGGCAGCGTGAATACTGAATACGCTTCGCTGATCAACGAATATCTGGACGCGTTTTCGGAAGCGGTGCCAACCTATATCGTACCCGTGCTCTGCGTTTTTTCGGGCGTGATGGGGCTGGGAAATCTGCTGTTTTTCCGGCTTTTCTGCAGGAAACACCCGGAGATTTCGCTTGCGCCGATGCAGGCGTTCCGTCTCTGGGCGCTGCCGCGCAGCATGATGCTCGGGCTTTTGCTGATGCTTGTCGGGTCGCTGGTTATGGAATGGGGCGGCTGGGCGTTTTCGGACAGCCTCGGCAACACGGTCAACGTCCTCGTCGGGATGCCGCTGCTCGTGCAGGGGCTCTGCGTGGTGGACTTTTTGCTGAAGCGGTCGAACAAAAATGTCGCGACGCTCCGGGCGGTCGTTTATACAGGGGTCGGCGTGCTGTTCGGCCTCACGCAGATGCCGCTGATCCTGATCGGATGCTTCGAGCAGATCTTTCATTTTCGCAGGCGGGTGCAGACGATGCCGCCGCGCGCGGGATAAGGCGGAGAAAGCGCAAGCGGAGAAATGGCCGAGCCGCCGTTTTACGGTCCGCCGGCACGCACGGGCGTTCCGCCAGACCGATTTGGCGCACCATACGAGAGGAGATACCGGATGAAGAAAGCAAGGACGTGTTTGCTGCCGATCGCAGTGCTGCTGGTGCTGCTTTGCTTTGCTTTGTTTTTATCCGACCGGTTTTCACAGTACCGTCTTGCCGCCGCGCTCGTCGCGCTCGGCGTTTCCGCCGTGATGCTGCTGATCTGCCGCGCCGTTGAAAAGAAATGGGCGCTGGAACAGCAGAACATCATGGACGACGTGTTTACCGAAAATAATTCGATCGCCGCGCGGCTGATCAATCTGGTGTCCATCCCCTGCATGCTGGTTGAGGAGGGCGGCCGCATCGTCTGGCGAAACGAAAGCCTGAAAAAGGCGTTCGACGAGCTGGACGTCAGGACGGTCCAGCCGAACTTCGACATCAACGCGCCGCTCGTCGCAATGCCGATGGAGATTGCGGGCAGTACCTATCAGGTGATGAGCGTTCCCGTCCATCGAAACAAAGACGCGCGGACGATGGTGTTCCAGTACTGGGTCGACCGCACCGAAGCGGCGCATTATCAGCGCCTGTTCGAGGAGCAGATGCCCTATGTCGCGCTGATCTATATCGATAATTACGAGGAGCTTTCCGCGGACGTTCAATTTCACCGTACCAGCGTGTTCGGCGAAGTGGAGCGGCTTGTCGCGGACATGGTCAAAAACGTCGACGGCATTTACCGCCGTTATGAAAACGGGCGCTTCTTCATCATCTTCGAAGCAAGGCACCTCGCGCGGATCGAGAAGGACCGTTTCCCGCTGCTCGAGCAGGCGCACAATATCGACACGGGGACCAACATGACGGTCTCGCTTTCCATCGCCGTCGGCGCGTCCGACCGCGTGGCGCATTCCGACGAAAGCGCGCGGCAGGCGATGGAGCTTGCACTTGGCCGCGGCGGGGACCAGGCCGTCATCAAAAAAGGCGGCGGATACGTCTTTTACGGCGGCAAACGCCAGCCGGAGGCGATGCAGTCCCGCGTGAAGATGCGGCTGTTCAGCAAAGCCCTGCGCCAGCTTTTTGAAAACACCGGGGACGTGTTTATAACGGGGCACAAGCGGCCGGACATGGACTGCATCGGTGCGGCGCTCGGCATTGCGACCTGCGCCAAGCAGGCGAACTCCCGCGCCTACATCGTCCTCGACGAGGAAAACGCGATGATCGAACACGCCGTGGACCTCATCAAGAACAATCATGCGTACAGCGGCATGCTGATCACGCCCGAGCACGCGGAGCGCATCATGCATCCGAGCAGCGTGCTCGTCGTTGTGGACACCCAGCGCGTCGGCTCCGTCATCGCGCCGAAGCTCCTGGAGCTTGCGAGCCGCGTCGTCGTGATCGACCATCACCGCAGGGGCGCGGACCACATCGACAACCCGACGCTGCATTTCCTGGAAGCGCGCGCTTCGTCAACGAGCGAACTCGTGACCGAAATGCTGGAGTATTTCGACGGGAACATGCGTCCGCCCGCGTTTGTCTGCGGGACGCTGCTTGCCGGCATTACGATCGACACCAAGCATTTTGCGTTCAACGTCGGCTCGAGGACGTTCGAGGCGGCGGGCTACCTGCGCCGCAACGGCGCGGACATCGGCATGGTCAAGCAGATGTTCCAGGACGATATGGAAAGTTTCGGGGACGTTGCGAACGCCGTGCGCAGCGCGGACATCCTCGACGGCGGCGTTGCGATCGCAATGGTCGGCGAGGATGTGAAAAACGCGCCGCTGATCGCGGCGAAAGCGGCCGACGAACTCATCGGCATCCGCGGCATCGAGGCCGCGTTCGTGCTTGGCAAGGAAAACGGCGACGTCAGCGTCAGCGGCCGCTCGCTCGGCGGCATCAACGTCCAGCTCGTCTGCGAAAAGATGGGCGGCGGCGGACACCTGACGATGGCGGGCGCGCAGCTCGGGGACATGGACCTCGAGGAGGCGGAAGTGCTTGTGCGCGGTCACGTTGAACAATATATGCAGGAGGCTGGAGAAACAACATGAAAGTATTGCTGGAACAGGATGTAAAGGGAACGGGCAAAAAAGGCGAGATCGTCGAAGTATCGGACGGTTACGCACGCAATTACCTTCTCCCGCGAAAGCTGGCAACCCCCGCTGACGCACAGGCGATCAACGCCGCGAAGATCCAGAAAAGCGCCGCGGCTCACAGAAAGTTTCAGGCCGGGATGGAGGCGCGCGAGCTTGCAAAGCAGCTCGAAGGCGCCGCGGTGACGGTCCGCGCGAAGGTCGGCGAAAACGGCAGGCTGTTCGGGGCGATCACCGGCAAGGAAATCGCCGCGGCCCTCAAGGAACAAAAGCAGGTCGAAATCGATAAAAAGAAGATCGCCCTGGCGGAACCGATCCGCGCGCTCGGCGAATATAACGTCCGCGTGAGCCTGTTTGAAAACACATTCGCCAGCGTTAAGGTAATCGTGGACAAAGCGTAACGCAAACGGACCTTACGTTTCCGGCGCTTGCCGGAAAGGACCCGTCCGCTGAGGAGAACGATATGGAAGACTATCAACCGGCGCAATCCATGCCGACGCTGCCGCACGCGAGCGACGCGGAGCGCTCCGTTCTGGGAAGCATGCTGATAGACGCAAACGCGTTGGAAATCTGCCTCGAGCAACTGCGCGAGGAAGACTTTTACGTGCCCGCAAACGCGACGGTTTTCGCCGCGATGCGGGACATCCGCGCGTCCGGCGACGCGGTCGACCTCGTGACCCTCACAAACGAACTGGAACGGCACGGAAAGCTGGAGCAGGCCGGCGGGATGGCGTATATCACCGACCTTGTCACGTTTGTGCCGACGGCGGCGAACGCGCAGAACTATATCGAGCTGGTCGAGGCAAAGAGCGTACAGCGGCAGCTGATCCGCGCGGGCAACGAGATCATTCGGGACGGGATGGACGACGAACGGGAGCTTGAGGAAACGCTCAACGCCGCCGAGCGCCGCATCTACGACATCTCCATGCGAAAATCGCAGGGCGCGCTGGTCCCGCTGGAGGAAATCGTTCCGGAGGCGTACAACCTCATCGGCGAGCTGGCGCAGCGCCACGGGAAAATCACGGGCGTCGCGAGCGGCTTTTCGGAGCTGGACCGCATCACGAACGGATTCCAGAAGAGCGACCTCGTCATCGTCGCGAGCCGTCCCGCCATGGGCAAATCGAGCTTTGCGATGAACGTCGCGCAATACGCCGCGCTGCACGACGCACGCACCGTCGTGGTGTTCAGCCTTGAGATGAGCAGCGAGCAGCTCGTTATGCGCATGCTCTGCACGGAGGCCTCGGTCGATTCCCAGCGCATCAAGGAAGGCCTGATCGGCAACACGGAGATGGGCAAGCTCATGGAGGTCATGGAACCGATGAGCCGGGCGAAGATCTATCTCGACGATACGAGCGGGGCGTCCGTCCCGGTCATTCGAAGCAAGTGCCGCAGGCTCGCCGCGCGCGCGGGGCTGGATATGGTCGTGATCGACTATCTGCAGCTCATGCAGGCGTCCGGCGGACGGAAAAGCGACAACCGCATGCAGGAGATTTCCGACATGACGCGCCAGCTGAAGCTCCTTGCGCGCGAGCTCGACGTGCCGATCATGCTGCTCTGCCAGCTCAACCGCGGCCCGGATACGCGAACCGACCACCGGCCGATCATTTCGGACCTGCGTGAAAGCGGATCGATCGAGCAGGACGCGGATATGGTTATTCTTTTATATCGCCCGGCCGCGTATATCGACACGCAGGAATATGAAACGGGCGACAACACAAGCCAGATCATCATTGCCAAGCACCGGCACGGCTCAACCGGCATGGTCAACCTGCTGTGGCAGGGCGAATACACGCGGTTCCGCTCGATTGCGCGTGACGAGCAGGCGTGAAGACCGGAGACAAGGGAGAAACGGATGAAAAACGAAGACATGTTCAGGGAACCCTCCGCTACGCTGGCGGAGCGGTTGTTTTTGGAGACGACATATCCATGGGAAGTTCTGCCGAAGATCAAGGCGTTCGTATCTGCGCTCGGGCCGATGCTCGACCCCGCGGAATACGATCATCCGTCGGACGACGTATGGATTCACAAGAGCGCAAGATTATTCCCGAACGTCAACATCTACGGCCCGACGGTGATCTGCGCGGACACCGAAGTGCGTCCCGGCGCGTTTATCCGCGGGAGCGTGCTGGTTGGCAGAGGCTGCGTCGTCGGCAATTCGACGGAGCTCAAGAACTGCATCCTCTTCGATCACGTGCAGGTGCCGCACTATAACTATGTCGGCGACAGCATCCTCGGAAGCTATGCGCATATGGGCGCAGGGTCGATCTGCTCCAACGTCAAGAGCGACAAGACGCTCGTCGTCGTCCGCGGGGAGCACAACATCGAAACCGGGCTGAAGAAATTCGGCGCGATCCTCGGCGATCATGTGGAGATCGGCTGCAACAGCGTTTTAAACCCGGGCACGGTGCTTGAGCCATACGCCTCCGTCTATCCGCTTTCGCGCGTCCGCGGCGTAGTCAAGCGCGGGCACATCTTCAAAGCGCAGAACGACATCGTGCAGCGGATCTGACGCGGACGAGCCGCTTGCACTCCCGACGGAAGAGCCGGGAAACGCGCGCGGTTTACCGATGCCCGTTCCTTGGGAAACGTGAATACGTCCGGCTTTTCACGATGACGGAAAAAATGTGAAAAGCTGGCAACATTCCATACAAATCCGTTATCCGCCGGTTTTCATCGGCTATAATATGCTTATGATTGCATTCAGACATCATTCGCGTTATCTTTCCTACCGCAGGCCGCAGGGCGCGGTCGCTTGCGGGGCGCAGGTCCACATTGAGGCGGACTGCGGGGAAGCCAACGCAAACGTAAAACTTAGGCTCTATACGCAGGACGGCAAGGAAAGTTTTCTCGACATGCCCGTCCAAAACGGGCGCGCGCAGGCGACGGCGACGATGCCGGACCATACGGGGCTCGTCTGGTATTATTTCGTGATTGCGACGCAGGACGGACAGACGCACTACTACGGGGCGGACAGCGGCGAAGGCGCGCTGTATCCGCACGAGCCGCGCGCCTACCAGATCACCGTTTACGACGGCGCGTTCACGACGCCCGCGCAATGGTGCGAGGGGATCGTGTACCAGATCTTTCCGGACCGGTTCCGCCGCAGCAGTTGGGAAGACTTTTATGCGCGCGCGCAGTACCATATCGAAAAAGGACGGTTTATCCGCATCCACGACCGCTGGTCGGAGGAGGTTTGCTATGCGCCGTCGCCCGGACAGGACGATTACGAGCCGGACGATTTCTTCGGCGGGGATATCAACGGGATCCGCGAAAAGCTGACGTACCTCAAGGAGCTCGGCGTAACGGTGATCTACCTCAACCCGGTGTTCGAGTCCTCGAGCAACCACCGCTACGACACGGCCGACTACAACCGCATCGACCCGATTTTTGGCAACGAAGACGAATTTCGGGCGCTCTGCGCGGAGGCGGGAGAAATGGGGATCCGCGTTATGCTCGACGGCGTCTTTTCGCACACGGGCGCGGACAGCCGCTATTTCGACCGGTTTTCGCGCTATGACGACGTCGGCGCCTACGAAAGCGAGGAGTCGCCGTACTATAAGTGGTATGCGTTCCACGGCGACCATGATCACTACGACTGCTGGTGGGGGTTCCCGTCGCTTCCGAACGTCGACGAGCTGGAACCGGGTTATACGGACTTTATCACCGGCGACAACGGCGTGCTCCGGCACTGGGCGAACGACGGCGCCGCCAGCTGGCGGCTGGACGTTGCGGACGAACTGCCGGACGAATTTATCCGGTTTTTGAGAAAACGCGTCAAACAGGACGACCCGAACGGTGTTTTGCTCGGCGAGGTCTGGGAGGACTGCTCCAACAAATACGGCCCGGAGGGGCGGCGCGGCTATGTCGACGGGGACGAGCTCGACAGCACGATGAACTATCCGTTCACCGAGGCCGTTATCTCGTTTTTGACCGGCAAATCGGACGCCTACGCGCTTAACCACGCGCTGCAGATGCTGCGCGAGCATTATCCGAAGCCGTTTTACGAGGCCTGTTTAAACCTGCTCTCGTCGCACGACATCATCCGCGCGGCGACCGCGCTCTCCGGCGCGCCGGACCGAAACAGCCTTTCGAGGAACCGGCAGGCGGCCTATCGGCCGAAGGACGAGGACGCGAAGAAGGGCATGCAAAGGCTCGTCCTTGCGACCGCGATCCAGATGACGCTGCCCGGCGTGCCGTGCGTATACTACGGCGACGAAGCGGGAATGACCGGCATGGCCGACCCGTTCAACCGGAAGACATACCCCTGGGGCGAGGAAAACCCGGAGACGATGCAATCCTTTGCTGCGCTGATGCATGCGCGGCGCGACACGGAGGCGCTCAAACGGGGACTGTGCCGTATGGGCGCGCTGTCTCCCGAGGTCTACTCCATATTGCGCTATCTGCCGGAAGGCGGGACGACGGCCGTGCTGGTCGTCAACCGAAGCGAGCGCAGCCAGAACGTCTCGCTCAGGCCCGAACATCTGGCCGAGGGACCGGACGGCGAAACCGCCGTAACGCTGCCGCAGACGATGCGGGACGTGCTGACCGGCGAATCGTTCGCGGCGGAGGACGGAACGCTGAAGCTGCAGATGCCGCCGATGAGTGCGCGGCTGATGCTCGGCTGACCGGAAAGGACAGAAAGGTACTATTCGCCGGGAAGCGGCGACGAAAACGAGGGAATACACATGTTTCAACGGCAACAAAGATATTTAGACGACCTCAACCGTGCAATCCTGATCGCCTCGCTGGTGCTGACGATTGTCGGCATGTTCTTTTTCCAGTACGGCAGCATCGCGCGATACGTCATCAACGGCACGGCGACCATTCTGCTCGTGCTGCTGGTCGTGCGCATGTTCAGCAAGGACCAGAGCAAACGCTATCGCGAAAACATGAAGTTTCTGACCATTGTGACCGCGGTCCGCAACTGGTTTAAACGGACGTTTCAGTCAAGCGGTACGCCGCGCACAAAGACGCACCGCGCGCATAAGGCGAAGAAGAACCCGACCTGGAGCGAGATACGGCAATATAAGTACCTCATCTGCCCGCAATGCACGCAGCGGCTGCGCGTCCCGCGCGGCAAAGGACGCATACGCGTGACCTGCACGCGCTGCGGAAACGTTTTTGAAACAAAGAGCTGAAAAGTGTTGCTTTTTCGGGGAAACATGATATACTACTGAATCAGTAGGATTTAATCCGAACAGAAATATAAACTACGGAGGAACATACAAATGCAGGCAACCAAGGATATGCTCATTCAGCAGGTCATCGAACTCGACGAAGGCACCGCCGAGATTTTGATGAACGCCGGCATGCATTGCCTGGGCTGCGCCATGGCGCATGGCGAATCCATCGAACAGGCCTGTGCCGTGCACGGGATCGAGGTCGACGGGCTGATCAGCGAGATCAACACGTATCTGGCCGGAAAGTAAAACGCAATGACGATCAGCAGGGCGGCCGCTTCAGGCGAGGCGGCCGCTTTTTGCGTGTATTTGGCCGCGCTGCCACATTCGTTCACATAAAACGCCTGAAATTGGGATGGTATCATTGGCCGTATCATGGTAAAATACAGGCAATAGTGCGGCACACGGAGGGAAGATGTTCGGGTATATACGACCGCTGGAATGTGAATTGAAGGTGCGCGAACAGCAGGAATACCGCGCGCACTACTGCGGCGTATGTAAGACCATCGGAAAGCGTTACGGCCAGATCGACCGGCTGACGCTGAGTTACGACGCCGCATTTCTTGCCGCGTTTCTTTCCGCCCTGAATGGAAAAGCGTCTTTTTCGCGCGGGAATTGCGGCCCGCGCTGCTACCGTGGGAAACGTCCGATTGCGGACCCTTCGCCCGCGCAGGAATACGCCGCGGACGTCAACGTGCTGCTGGCATGGTATAAAACCGACGACGACCTTCTGGACGAAAAGAAGGCCGCCTCCGCCGCGTCCCGCATTGCGCTCCGCCCGGCCCACAAAAAGGCTGCGCGCAGATACCCCGAACTGGACAAAGCGCTGCACGAAAGCATGGACCGGCTGCACGGGATTGAAAAGGCGGGCGTTTCGTCCACCGACGAACCGAGCGACACGTTCGGGCAATTCCTCATGGCCGTGATCCGGTTTGCCCCGGCGCTGCCGGAAAACGAGCGGCGCGCCTGCGAATGGATGTTTTACAACCTCGGGAAATGGGTCTATCTCATAGACGCATGGGACGATCGCGAAAAGGACGAAAAGGACGGCGCGTACAACCCGTTTTTGCTTTCCGGTATGCAGCTGGAAGACGCCGAATTTTTATTGAATATCACACTGGCCGAGGCCGAAAAGGCGTATGACCTGATTGCGATCGACCCGCCGAGCGGGCTGATCGACAACATCATGCGGCTGGGATTACGAAGCGTCCAGCGGCGCGTGCTGCAGCAGGAAGGCTGCTGCAAAGCCGGAAAGACGCCGCCGACGGATAAAGGAGACATCAGATGAACCCCTACAAAGTCCTGGGTGTGAGCGAAAACGCCACGCAGGAGGAAATTCGCGCAGCTTATCTGGAACTGGTGAAGAAGTATCATCCGGACAAGTACACGGACAACCCCTTAAAGGAACTGGCCGGAGAAAAGCTCAAAGAGATCAATCAGGCCTATGAGATGCTGACCAAAAAGCAGACGACGACCGGCTCTTCCGGCGCGTACGGCTCAAGCGGCGGCTATTCGGGGTCGTATAACTCCGGCAGCTATTCGCGGACGAACGGCTCGGCTTACAGCGGCCCGAACGCAGCGGAATTTGCGCGCGCGCGCGCCTATATCAACCAAAATAACCTGAACGCCGCCCGTGCGATCCTGGACGGCGCAAACGTCGTGCACAATGCCGAGTGGAACTATCTGTACGGCGTGATCTACCTGCGCCAGGGCTGGTATGAAAAGGCGTACGACTGCATCCGAAAGGCGTATGAAATGAACCCCAACAACCCGGACTACCGGAACGCGTATGTCTCGCTCAACAACTCCGGGCGGGCGTATGCGAACGGAAACGACGGAGGCCTCGACGCCTCGCCCTGCTGCGACATCTGCTCGGCGCTGATGTGCCTGAATTGCTGCTGCGGAGGGGACTGCTGCTAATAATTCCAATTTGCGCACAAGCACCCATAGCCGGGTGCTTTTTTATATGGATGCGCTTGGATGAATGAAATATAAAACAAATAGTAAAAAATACTTGACATAATGTAAAATAAACATTATATTATGTAGTGTAAAAAATACATAATGTGAGGAGCGGGAAACGGATGTCATATCAGGAGAAAAGAACGATCGTAACGATGGTTACCGGCGCGCTGCTGCTTGCGGCTTATTGCATCTATGCATTCGGCCGCGTTCGGTCGGGGCTCGCCATGGCGGGCGATTTGAGATTCTGGGCGGGAACGATGCTGACATTCGTCGGCAT
>Ga0116164_10002401_pt1 | contig 13420 bp, 12 predicted proteins | sample AD_UKC109_MetaG_FD_89888 | JGI IMG/M metagenome (GOLD analysis project Ga0116164, IMG submission 89888) | Active sludge microbial communities of municipal wastewater-treating anaerobic digesters from Hong Kong - AD_UKC109_MetaG | ecosystem: Engineered > Bioreactor > Anaerobic > Digestate... | reverse complement strand
CGGTGATCATGACGGGCTTGATTCCGGCTTTGCGGCATTTTTGAATCGCGTCAAATACCTCCGGCCTGATGGGATCGGTCATGCCCACAAGGCCGATGAAAGTCAGCCCTTGTTCCGCGGTATCCGCGGATACTTCTGTTGAAAGTTCATCATATTCCCTGTATGCAGCCGCCAATACGCGCAGCGCTTTTCCCGCCATCCTGTGGTTCTCGTTTTGAATGCGCGAAATTTGTTCCCGCGTCAGCGGGACGGTTTCGCCGTTTTCCAGGATGCGGTCGCAGCGTGCCAGGATCTGGTCAACCGCGCCTTTGGTGAATTGCTCTATCGCGCCTTCAGCGTTCCGGCAAAACACCGACATCATTTTCCGCTCGGAATCAAAAGGCAGTTCTTCCACCCGTACATACTCCCGATATTCCGGGGCTTCCCGCAGCGCAGCGGCGTATTCCACCAGCGCGATTTCCGTCGGGTCGCCCGTATACCCCGCTTTGGTCTTTTGCACGCTGGTGCACAGCGCCATCGCCTTGCCAAGATACTTTTCCGGGCCGAAGACCTCCGTTACCGTCATTTTGTTTGCGGTCAGCGTGCCTGTTTTATCCGAACATATCACCTGTGTGCACCCCAGCGTTTCCACCGCCGTCATCCGGCGGATGATCGCGCTGCGCCTGGACATGCGGGTTACGCCGATGGAAAGCACCAACGTAACCACCACCACGAGACCTTCCGGTATGGCCGCCACCGCCAGGCTGATTGCCATCAGCAGCGAATCAAACACATCCCCGCTTTGAAAACCGCCGCCGCGGAACACGGAAAATAGAAATATGAACGCGCAGATCACCAATACTCCGGCGCTTAATACCTTGCTGAACGCGCTGAGCTTCTTTTGCAGCGGCGTTTTCTCGTCGCCTGTATTCAACAGGATGTCCGCGATCTTGCCCATTTCCGTCCGCATGCCCGTAGCCGTTACGATGCCTTCACCGCGGCCATAGGTAATATTCGTACCCATATAGACCATGTTTGTCCGGTTTCCAAGGGGCGTATCTTCATCATCCAGGGCTTCCAGAGCATCGGTCGCCTTGCTTACGGGGTATGATTCGCCCGTCAGCGCGGCTTCCTCCAGGCGCAGGCTGACGCTTTCCAGCAAACGCATATCCGCGGAAACGGCGTCCCCCGTTTCCAGCAATACGATGTCTCCGGGCACGATACTGTCCGATCTGATTTGCATTACCTCGCCGTCCCGGCTCACTTTGGAATACGGGGCGGACATGCTCTGCAGCGCTTCCAATGCCTTCTCCGCCTTGTTTTCCTGTACAATGCCCAGAATGGCGTTCAATATAACAACCACCAGTATGATTACCATATCCACAAGTTCGCCAAATATCCCTGAGAGCGCGGCGGCGCAGATCAGCACTAAAATCATCGCATCCTTCAGCTGCTGTGCAATTTTATACAGCAGCGAAGGCTTCTCCTTCTGCCTGAGCGCGTTCGGTCCCTGCGCCTCCAGGCGGCGCGCCGCTTCAGCCTGTGGCAGTCCGTCTTTCGTTGTGTCCAGTACCCGCATCGTTTCCGCGATGCTTTTTTGATCGTACCGTATCAAAGATTCCACCCTTTCATCGTCCGTGTTTATATCATCAACACGTTTCTGTGCCGGGTATGTTCGTCTGTTTTTCGATACGATTGACCGAAAACACCGGAAGCGGTTTGCGCATATCCACAGGCGCCCGGCAATACGAAAAAACGAGACCCGGCTCCAATACTGAGCCAAAAGTCTCGCAAATATCGTTCGCTGGCGTATCCGGGCATTTCTGCCGTCCTGACGAATACGGCCACGGCTACCGCCGCTTGCTACTCCCCTTTGGTTACCCTGATTGTAGCATAGAATACGGATAGATGCAATATCGTTTTATGATTATACTGTGCAAGCCCGCGCCGTCATTGGCTTGCCAGCGTTTCCAGCGTTTCCACCTGTTCTTTGGTGCCCAGGACGACCATTGCGTCGCCGACGCGGATACTCTCGCCGGAACCGGGGTTGAACTTGAATTTCGCGCTGTCCTCACGCTTGAGCGCCAGCACGATCAGCCCGGTCCGCTCCGGGATCTTCGCTTCGGCAAGCTTTTTACCGGCGAGGCCGGACTGCGGCGGAATCACAACCTCCGCCAGATCCAGCGTGATATCCCCGGCGCGGGTAATGACGTCCAGAAAGGAGATCACCGAGGGGCGCAGCAGCAGCGCGGCGATGCGCTGCCCGCCGATCTCGTTGGGCGAGATGGTGTGGTTCGCCCCGGCCTTCATCAGCTTGTTGTGGGAAGTAGGTTCCACCGCTTTGGATACGATATAGATACCGGCGTTCATCTGCCGCGCGGTCAGCGCGGTGAACACGTTTTCAGAATCCGTCGGCAGCGCGCAGACAATGCCTTTGGCGTGTTCGATACCCGCTTTTTGCAGCGTATCCTCATGCGTCGCGTCTCCGCATATCGTAAGGATATCCGACAGCACAAGCTCCTCAACCTGCTTTTCGTTTTCCTCGATCACCACAAAGCTTGATTGATGTTCTTTCAGGCTTTTAATCACCGTCCGCCCCACTTCTCCGGCGCCGCAGACAATATAGTGGTTTTTGAGTTCCTGAATTTTGCTTTCCATACGCTTCTTCCTCCAAGCAGCCCGCAGTTCGCCTTCAAAGAAATACGCCACCAGGCTTGATACGCCGTAGCCCACGGCGGACAGCCCCGCAAAGATAATGAAAATTGAAAACAGCTTTGCCGCGTCCGTCATCACGCCCACCTCGCCGTAGCCGACGGTGGAAATGGTGATGACCGTCATATAGAGCGCGTCCACGGCGTCCACATGCAAAAGGAGCATATATCCGCACATGCCCGTAAGCAAAATGATCAGTAAAAACAGAAGGATGAACACAATTTTCCGTCTGGTCTTCATACGGCACCTCATGTCGGTCGTTTACGGATGCTGTTTTGTTCGATGCTACATTATTTCGCCGCTTGATTTCCATTTTCCTTGTGATACGATGATAATCAAAAACCCGGCCGTCCGCCGGGGAATTCCTGTTGTGTTATGGTTTCACTTTACCGCTTGCAGCAACGCGTTTTCTATCGCCTGCAGCGCGGCCTTGGATGTGAGGGTAGAGCCGCTGACGGCGTCCACCTGCAGCGTCTGTTCATCAATGACCTGCACATAGAGGGGGTCGACGTACTTGACCGGGTCTTCGCCGAACTTGGAATCCAACAGCGTAATGGCCGTTACCTTGCCGCCCTCCACGGTGACCTCGGCTTTATTGGTGCGCCATTTGTACATACCGCCTTCGTATTCGCCGACGTACACGCCGTCTTCAAGCCTGGAAAAATCCACGGCGTTGAGCGGAAGGCTCATGGCTTCCTTATGCTCCCTGGCGATATACTGCCAGCCGATCACGCCGCCGACGCCCAATACAACAACGATAATCAATGCAATCATCCAACCCATTTTTCTTCTTTTCCTTTCCTTTTTCGGTCTTTTGTTCATTTGGCATGCCCCTTTCCCTTCAACGCTTCCAATGCAGGCAGGGCTTGGTTTGTAAGGTTTTCCACGTCATCTTCGGTCACTTTATAGGCAGACGTATCGTCCCGCGTGAGTTTTTTGCCTTTTGATATCAAGTCGGCGATGGTCAGATCCAGCACGGCAACCGGGGCGCGTTTCACCCTGCGTTTGAGTTCGCCAGCCAGCTTCAAGTTATGGCCGTCGGCCCCGCCGCTGATGGTTACGAACGCGTACGGGCAATCAAAATTCCTAAGCCGCTTCATGTATGCGCGCAGCGGCGTGGCGACAGAGCCGATCCAGACCGGCCCGACGAGCACCACCGCGTCGTCCCGATTGATGATATCCGCCGCAGGATCCACTTTGGGCGTCTGGTTTAAAAGCAGATCCCTGACAATCGTACCCATGGCGCGTTTCTTTGTGCGTTTCTCCGTAACGTCGATATGTTTGGCGTTCAGCTTTTCGGCAATGCCTCGTGCCAGCGCGCGGTTGTTGCCGGTCAATGAGTACGATACGACGAGTAGATTCATGATACTCCTCCTTATACCAGGTACGTCTTTATTCCTTCTGCGGCCCTGAAGCCGCCGGTAAGGCCGTGGGTGAGAAACACAGACAGTTCCCTGTCGATGAAAAGCGCTTCCGTTCCGGGGTAACCGCCTAGAAACCGCAGGCCATCGTCTATCCCGGCGATGAACAACGCCGTGGCCAGCGCGTCGGCAACCGTTGACGAGGGCGATACCACGGTGACGCTTAGCAGGTCGCTTTGCGCCGGCATCCCCGTACGCGGATTAATGATATGGCTGCGGAGTTTGCCGTCCGCGCCGCGTACGGCGCGCTGGTCGTCTCCCGAGGTCACGGCCGATTGGTCGGTGACGGCCAGCACCCCCACGAGTGCGTTCTTCTGTTGCGGGTGACGGATGCCAATCTTCCAGGGTGTGCCGTCCGGCTTCGCGCCGAGTACGGCGACGTTGCCGCCGAAATCGGCAAACGCCGAGGTAACGCGATGTTTACGGAAGACAGACAGCATCCGGTCGGCGGCGTAGCCCTTGCCGATGCCGCCCAGATCCACGCACTGCCCCGCTTTGGCAAGGCTTGCCATCCTTCCGCTCCGGTCAAGGGACAGGGTGGAAAATCCCGTCAGTTCCCGTGCGGCGGCGATCTCCATCTCCGACGGCGCCGCGCCGCCCTTCCACAACCGCACCAGCGGTCCGGCGGTGATATCGAAACAGCCGTCCGTATCGCGCGAGCAATTTAACCCGATGGAAAGCACCTCGCAGGTCTCCGGACTGAGCTTTACGTTCCCGCCGCCCGATGATCGGTTGAGCCGTGCAATATCGCTGCCGGGAATGAAACGGCTGAAAAGCCCTTCCAGGCGCCGCGCTTCCCCCTGCGCCGCGGCGGCGGCTTTTTTCGCCTTGCCTCCGTACACGGTATGGGAGATCACGGTGTTCATGCCGAAAAAGGAGCTATGCGCGCTTTGCATTGCTTGGTTCCTGCCGCGGTGAAAGTCCCTGCATGATAAACATACCCAGGTGCTCCATCACTTCGGGGAAGTACTGCACGCCGATCTCCTCTTTGTGAAAGTCGATGTTGATCAAAGCCGAGAAGATCGCCATGATCATCTCCGCGCTGATGTCTGAGCGCATGCGTCCTTTCTGCTGCCAGTAGCGTACCGCCTCGATGTAGATATCATAGATAAAATCCACGTTGTCAATAGCGTTTGATTCGCGGAAGCTGCGTTCGATCTTGTAGAAGGTATCGCGGTTGTACCACTCCCTTAGAATCGGATTTTTCTTCATTCCGGCGATGTTTTTACCCATGATCTCCTGCATCACCAGCATCGGTTCGCCGTCAATATCCACGTCCTGCATGATGCGCTTTTTAAGCTTCACGTTTTCCTGATTATAGATGTCCATAAACAGGTGGTCCTTGGATGTGTAGTAACGGTAGAAACTGCCCGTTGCGAAGCCCGCAGCCTTCATGATCTCCGCTACGTTCGTGTCCTTGTAGCCTTTTTTAGCAAACAGCGCTTTGCCGCACCTGAAAATTTCCGCCTTTTTGTCAACCATCTCTCTCGCTTCCCGTCTGTGCGCTTAACCGTTGCCGGTATCCGGCGTCCTGTGTGTCAAACTATTAGTGAATGAACTATATTTAGTTCATTCATTCACGCGTATAGTAGCAGGCTTTCCATGCCTTGTCAAGAGGTTTTTTGAAATTTCCCAAAATACAATAAAAAGGCCGTCCCGCGACGGGAAGGCCTTGGGAATTCCATGGGTTTGCTTATAGTTCGATCAGACGGTGTCCGTCCTTTCCCTTTTTATTGCTTCATGCGTCGTTTCCCCTTCTACCAATTGAAAACCGTGCTCCAATCAAACGCGCCGCTGTCCTCATAGCAAGCCGGCAGCTGTGCGCACCACGCGGGCATGACTACGTCGCGGATCCTGTCCGACGACGGATGATACGGCTTGATATCCAGAACCGGCGTTCCGGCCTCCGCGTCCAGATAGTTGACCTCAACGCGGTTGTTTTCCCTGTCCACGGCCAGCAGCGCGCACGCCGTGACGGCGATGGGATTAGGCCGGTTCTGACTTCTGCTCGCGAACACGCCGATTTTCTCCGGGCCGTCGCGGTAGGGGGCGTCCATCACGAAATGCTCCCTATCCTGTTCGTTATCCGAGAGGTGGAACCACCAAACGGCCAGGATATGGCTGAAGTCGTCCAGGCGCAACAAGCCCTCCGCATACTTCCCCTCCAACTGGATATAGTACCGGCCGTTTTCCTGCACGGCCTTCCCGATCGGCTTACATACCGCTTCCATGCTGATCCCTCCAAAATAATTATTCCGTCGGTATCAGTATAGAGGCGGACGCAAAGAAACGCTTGACGATTTCTGCTTCATTTTAACACGGCGGCATGATAAAATACACATGACTTGATGAATATTGCTATAGGGGTGACAGCAAATGAAACCCGAACGTATACATCTGCCCGCCATGCTGCTAGGCGGGGTTAGTTTCTACGGAGACCCCTTCAGTCAAAAAAGCGGCTGGGACAGTGAAAACGAGATCGGCAAAACCTGCGCGCGGTTTATAACGTATACACAGCAAAATCCGCAGCGCCCGTACTCCTGCGGCAGGAACGTTATCTGCGAAATCCACGTGTACGGGGAGGAAACAAACACCAAGGGGTATTTTGAGGTGTTTGTCGGGGAAGAGGTAAATACCGCCCGGCTGCCGGTACCGCTGAGCGTGAAGCATCTCCCCGAATCGGATTACATCAAAATCGAACTGCACGGGCAGGAAATCACGGACGACTGGTGGCAGGCGCTGGATACGGAGATCCTGCCTAAATTCCACGCCAGGCGGAATGCCACGTATATCATCCAGGCGTACGATGCCCGCTTCAAGGGTATGGAACGGTTGGACGACTCCGTGATCGACGTTTATATCCCAGTGGAAACAGCATGAGCGAGCCTATTCTGGACGCGGTCCTGCAAGGGTTGAAGTTTATTGAAGCGAACCTGCACAAGGACCTCGGCGTCAGCGACGTAGCCGCCTGCGCATCCTACTCCCAGTTTTACTTTTCCAGGGAGTTTGCCAGGCATGCGCATTGCACGGTGTATGACTACATCCTGCGCCGAAAGCTGTCCGAAGCCTATAAGGAACTGCACAACAAGCGGATTAAGATCGTGGATTTGGCATTCCGCTACGGTTTTCAGTCGCATGAGGTTTTCACCCGCGCATACCGGAAGATGTTTGGTGAAAACCCAAGCGAGAGCAGGGACTATCAACCGCTTGCTATATTCGAGCCGATCGGCGAAGCCTATCTTGCCTTCCTGTCCGGGCTGCGTGTCGATATTGCGGAGCGTGCGGTCGAGGACTGCTATTTTGAAGTCATGGGCGCGTCCGAAACCATCGAATCCGGCGGGAATGCGTGCTTGCTTGTGCTGCTGTCTCCGAACCGATATCGCTGCCAATGCGTATTCCGGGGCGCCTTGCGCCATGAACAAGGCGAATCCCCGGCCTTCCGCCTGTCCGGGCTCAGGCAAAGCGCAAGGATATACCACACCGACGCGCGATCCGTATTCCGGTATTATGCCGATCACTTTTACGAAGCGGGTACGATCGCGTCAAATTACATTTTGCTTCGTTTACAGAATACATACACCGATATCATTCTGCCTAAGGCAACGATACAACCATAAGGAGGATTAACATGGCAAAATCTTTACATTCTGCGGGCTTTTTCAAATGCGGCATGCCGTACAACAAGCTTAGCGGCGGCCCGAAAACGCTGGTGATCTTCCAGGGGCTGGTGTTTGTCAACAGGCCAATGTCCGGCTTTATGGCAAAGCAATTTCCCAAGATGTACGGCAGCCTTGAAAAGGACTATACAATTTACGTCGTCAACCGCAAGCCCGGCATGACGGAAGGAATGACGATGACGGACATCGCAAACGAGTACGCCGATATGGTACGCGAGGAGTTCGGCGGCCCGGTGGACGTGCTGGGCATCTCCACCGGCGGTTCGCTGGTGCAGCATTTCGCAGCGGACCATCCCGAACTTGTACGTAAGCTTGTTATCCACTCCGCCGCCCATACGCTCAACAAGAACGCGAAAAAGGGGCAGATGCTGGTGGCGAAGCTGGCACGGCAAAAGAAGTGGCGCAAGGCATACGCGGCGCTGATGGGCGTATCACTCCAGGAGCGCGGCATCAAACGGCTGCTGCTCAAATCGTTGTACGGCTTTATAGCAATGTTCGGCGGGATACTCTTCGGAAAACCGAAACAGCACCCCTTTGACGTCGCCGTCATGGTCGAAGCCGAGGACAGCCACGCGTTCAGGGACAGGCTTCATGAGATCACCGCGCCCACGCTGTTGATCGCGGGCGCGAAGGACCCCTTCTACTCAGCGGAGCTGTTCCGTGAAACGGCGGAAGGCATCCCCGAGTGTAAATTCGTCCTGTATGAAAACATGGGGCATCCGGCCATGGGCAAGGAGTTCAAGGCAGAGCTCAAGGCGTTTTTAACATAACAACAGAAAATAACCAGTATTGAATACAACAAAAAAAACGGCAGACAAAGAAAGATTCTGCCGCTTTTTTGCATCCGGAAGCAGAAACTGCTCCGGCTTATATGGATATCCCGGCCGCCTCCAACGCGTTCATCAGCGCGGTCAGCGCTTCCTGCGCAGCCTGTGCATCACCGCCGTTTGCGGCTATCATATAGGTATCCAGCAGCGCGATCAACGCCGCTACGGTATCCGGGTCGTCAAGCGCGGTGATCGCCGCTTCCACGGCTACGGTATCCAGGTAACACCCAAGCAGCGCGTTATTGATCTGCAGCCCGGTGTACTCGTCCACCTGCAACTGCGCCCCTTCAAGCCCTTGCATCAGCGCTTCCAGCGCGTCCTTCACGGCGGACGGATCGTCATTTTCCACGGCGTCCCGATAGGCTCCCAGCAGCGCGGTCAGGTTGGCTGCGGTTTCTTCGTCGGTGACCGTGGCTATAACCTCGGAAACTTTATCAATATCCAGGAATCGCCCGTATTCCCTGCCGAAGTTATAGCTGAAATTCATCGGTTCGCTGTTCATTACCTGCAGCCCGGCGGCGGCAAGCGCCTCGCGCAATGCCTGCATGGCCGCCTGTTCATCTTCAAAACTGTCGCCCGCGGCGGCCGTTTGATACGCTTCCAGCAGCGCCGTCAGCGCATCTCTTGTTTCTTCGTCCTCCAGTTGGCTGATTGCCTGCGCTATGGCGTCCACGTTGATATTCATCTGCTCGCCCAGGCCGTTTTGCGTGAACTGCTGGTCGCCCTGGTTCATCGCCGGATTTCCGCCGGGGCTTTGCCCGCTGCCCTGCGGTTGTCCGCTGCCGGGGCCGGAATCCTGCGCCAGAGCGCATGTGCAAATCAATATGAGTGACAAAAGCATTGCGATGACGATGGTGATTTGTTTTTTCATAATATAACCAACCTTTCCCGCCGGAGATCGATAATGAGCGGTATTTCCGGGACATTTCAAAATATTACGCCACCGTTATTCTATCACAGGTATTGGAAAAGGGGATCATCGGCGCATTAAATAGTTGTAACATCGCGATTTCCACAGCCGCGCGCGATAGTCGCCGCGGCATTGAACAGCCGTCCGGCTGTGCGCACTTATTATCAATTCTGCATATATTTCCAAAGTATCGCGCAAGTATTGATTTCAGCTTCATTCGTCGGTATACTCATACAAGGAAAAGAGACAGGAGGATTCTTGCATGGATATCCAGGAAAAGACGATTAACACAATCCGGATGCTGTCGGCCGATATGGTGCAAAAGGCAAACAGCGGCCATCCCGGCGCGCCGATGGGCATGGCGCCGATGGCATACGCGGTATGGGCGCAGGCGATGAAGCATAATCCCTCCGATCCCAAGTGGATCAACCGCGACCGTTTTGTGCTGTCGGGCGGGCACGCCAGCGCGTTGATATATTCCCTGCTGCACTTGTTCGGCTACGGATTGCCGATGGAAGAGCTCAAAGCCTTCCGTCAATGGGGCAGCAAAACGCCGGGGCATCCGGAATACGGCCACACCGTCGGCGTGGAGACCACCACCGGCCCCCTGGGGCAGGGTATCGCCAACGCTGTCGGCTTTGCCATCGCCGAAACGATGCTCGCGGCAAAGTTCAACCGGGACGGTTTCCCGATGATTGACCATTACACCTACTGCTTCTGCGGCGACGGCGACATGATGGAAGGCATTTCCTCCGAGGCGGCGTCGCTGGCAGGCACGCTGAAACTCGGCAAGCTCATTCTTTTCTATGATGATAACGAAATCTCCATCGAAGGCGATACGGACATCGCCTTCCGGGAGGACGTCGGCGCACGGTTCGCGGCATACGGCTGGCATGTGACAAAGGTGAAGGACGGCAACGACCACGGGCAGGTGCTAAGCGCCATTGCGGCCGCCAAGGCGGACGACCGGCCTTCGATCATCGTCGTTCCCACCACCATTGGCTTCGGCTGCTCCGCCAAAGCCGGCAAGGCCAGCGCGCACGGCGAGCCTCTGGGCGATGAAAACCTGAAAGCGTCCAAAGACTGCCTGGGCATGCCCGAGGAGAATTTTGTCGTGCTGCCGGAGGTTTATGAACACCTGAAAACCGTTGCCCAAAAAGGCGCGCAGGCACAAGCCGAATGGGACGCGCTGCTTGCCAAATACCGCGGCGCTTATACCGATCTGGCCGGGGAATGGGATGCCTGGTTCAGCAAGGAACTGACGGTTGACATTGCCAAAAGCAAGGATTACTGGGAGTTTCCCGAAAGCATGGCCACGCGCAACACCTCGCATACGATCATCAACCGCCTGGCGGCAATCGTGCCAAACCTCGTCGGCGGCTCCGCCGACCTTGCGCCGTCCACCAAGACACTCATCAAGGACGGCGGCGATTACTCCGCCGAAAACCGAGCCGGGCGTAACCTGCACTTCGGCGTTCGCGAGCACGCGATGGCCGCGATTTCAAACGGCATCGCGCTGCACGGCGGCCTGCGCGTATACTGCGCGACGTTCTTTGTATTTTCAGACTATATGAAAAACGCCATGCGCCTGTCCGCCATGATGAAAGCGCCGGTGACCTACGTACTGACGCACGACAGCATCGGCGTGGGCGAAGACGGCCCCACCCACCAGCCGGTCGAACACCTGACGGGACTGCGGGCCATCCCCGGGATGACGGTATTCCGCCCCGCTGACGGCCCCGAGACCGCCGCGGGCTGGCTGACGGCGCTGACCATCGGCGGCCCGGTATGCCTGGTTCTTACAAGGCAGAACCTGAAACTGCAAAAGGGCAGCGGCGAGATCGCCTGCAAGGGCGGGTATGTGCTCTCCGACAGTAAAAAGGCAACCCCGCAGCTTTTGCTCATGGGCAGCGGAAGCGAGGTGGAACCATTGATGGAAGCGCAGCAAACGCTTTGGGATAAAGATATTGACGCACGTGTGATCTCCATGCCGAGTATGGAGCTGTATGAACAGCAGCCCTGCGACTACAAGGCCAGCGTGATGCCTAAGAATGTTCGTGCGCGCATCGCGATGGAAGCCGCTTCTTCCATGCCCTGGTACAAGTACATTGGGCTGGACGGCAAGGCAATCTGTATCGACCATTTCGGCGCGTCCGCCCCGGCGGGAACGCTGTTTAAAGAGTTCGGCCTGACGGCGGAGAACGTTGCGGATACCGCGGAAAAACTGCTCAAGAAATAACACCATTACGATCCTTGGTAACAGGCGATACATTTTGTATCTCCTGTTTTTCTATGCCAGCGCCCCGGTGATCCATGGTATACTACAGTAAGTACACCGGATAACGCAGGAGGCATGACTGTTGGATAACGATGCGAATTTCAAGGAAAACGATCGGTACGTTTACTTCCATAAAAACATCATAGACGGTGTGGAAATCAAACAATGCAAGGGTAACCCGCGCGATTTCAAAGCGCACGTACATGCGGAGCTTTCCATAGGGTATATCATCGCGGGTGCAACGGAACTATACCTGAGTGACCGTAGCATTCCATTGGGTTCAGGCGAAGGCGTGCTCATTCCGCCGTTGTTTTCGCACCGCTGCTCTCCCCATGATATCCACAAGTGGGAATATATTATGATGTACATCCATCCCGATCTGTATCAGGATATCGTATTCTTTCCCCAATGCAGAAAGCTGGAAGGTTCAGCCGTGCACAGGCTGATCGGCTATGCTACACGGCTGCTGGCAGAGCAAAACCCCGACGTTTTAGAAACCACGGCGCTGGAACTGCTGCTGGAGTTTGGGGAAAACACAATGCCGGACGCCACGGATACCGGGGCCATCAAGCAGGTGCGCGACTATATTGCCGGGCATGTTTACGACCCCATCACCCTGGAGAAGCTTGAACAGCTGTCGGGACTCAGTAAATTCACCTTGATACGCAATTTCAAAAAGGCATATGTTACCACGCCGGCGTCCTTCCACCTGCAATGCAGAGTGGCCGAGGCCAAACAGCGGCTATATGCGGGCAGCGATGTGCTGACCCTCTGCGACGAACTTCATTTTTACGATCAGGCGCATTTCATCCGCGAGTTCCGCAAAATGTACGGTATGACACCCAGCGCATATCTGAAACAGCTGCACGCATAAAAATCAATTCTATACAATACAACCTTATCATCACGGGATACACTGGCCTCATTAACGATCAGGAGGCCGGTTTTGAACAGACTAAAGCTTATTCTCGTCATGCTGTTATGGGGCAGCCTGGGCGTGTTTACCAAATCCATCCCATTATCCGCCTTGCAGTTGGCATTTCTACGTGCGCTGATCGCACTGCCGGTACTTTTCATCGCCATGAGGTTGAAAAAACCGGCACAGCCGACGCCGTGGAAACGCTACATCCCCTATGTGATCTCCGGCGTATTGCTGGCCTTTGGCTGGCTCGCGTTGTTCTTCGGTTATAAACTCACCAGTATTTCCTCCGCCGTTATCATTTATAACATGTGTCCTGTGTATGTTATGATCGCCGCGCCGTTGATCCTGAAAGAAAGAATAGAAAAAAGCCAGGTCGCCGTAATTCTTTTGTCCTTTACAGGCCTGTTTTTAATCGTCGGGTATAATTTCCTGCAGGGGTACAATATGGCGGGGATTATATTAAGCGCTCTATCCGGCATGAATTATGCAATCATTGTACTGTTGAACCGCAGCATCAAACAAAGAGTAAATAACCAAACCGCCACCTTTATTCAAATCCTGACGGCCACGCTTGTGCTGCTGCCATTTGTATTGCTGGACGGCACTGTTGAGCAGATTTTCCAGCTGGATGTAACTTCTACCCTCCTCACTGTTATGCTTGGCGTACTCCATACCGGAGTTGCCTACACCCTGT
>Ga0116164_10002398_pt1 | contig 13428 bp, 13 predicted proteins | sample AD_UKC109_MetaG_FD_89888 | JGI IMG/M metagenome (GOLD analysis project Ga0116164, IMG submission 89888) | Active sludge microbial communities of municipal wastewater-treating anaerobic digesters from Hong Kong - AD_UKC109_MetaG | ecosystem: Engineered > Bioreactor > Anaerobic > Digestate... | reverse complement strand
CCGGGGTTTTCCTCGTTCATGGAAGTGATGACGGGTACTCCGAAGCGTTCCTTCACCGCCTTGCCCACGGCACCGCAAGCGTTGCCGTAGCGTCCCGCCAGAAAGGCGGGGCCCGCGAAGAAGAGATCGAACTCCTTGCCCTCCAAAAAACCGAGAATGCGTTTTACGGCCTCTTCGGTGGAGCTGGCGGCGAAGTTGTCTCCGCAGATTACCGTGTGGGTTATTTCCACGTGGGGCATGAGGCCGTTCAAGAGCCCCGAGGCTCCCAGGGTTCCCTCGTGGAGGGTGGGCTCGTAATCCGCCTGATCCTCGCCTCCCACCTGGCCGAAGAACTGGTTGAGATAGGAAATGGCTTTCATGGCAATTCCTCCTTAAAATTCCCTGCAGGTCTTTCGGGAGGCACCGCAGATGCCATCCGAGCAGAACATGGCGTTGTTTTCCATCACCAGGGAGCCATCTTCCCGAACACATCCCTCCCAGCCGCCGGAAAGGCCGTCCCGAGCCAGGGCTTCCAGCTCGCCGAGCACCGTTGGCATGGGGGGCAGTTCCAGGTACTGAGAAACGTTGCCGCAGGAGACTATGGCGTCCGCCGCCTCGTCCAGGGCTACCAGGGGCTGAGAAGCTCCGTCCCTGCCGGTGCACTCGTTGGTGATTCCCACGGTCTTGATGCCCACCTTTTCCAACTCCACCAGGACTTGGATAAAGTCCACGTCCGGGTTTCCGTAGCCTTCCTCCGCTACGAAGGCTCCCGCCGCTCCCAAATTGGAAGCCATGGAGGCTACCATCTGGGCGGAACGTTGTTTCTGATCCATGGCCACGTTGAGATTGGACATGATGATGCCCAGGAAGTTCAGCGTCTTGCCGTGCTCTTCCATGATCTTTTTAATGGTGACGCTGTTCTGCCACTGGTAGGTGGAAATCTTGGAGGAGACCGGCATGAAGCTGCCGGAGACTACCGCACCGTCGAGGACTTCGTTGGGATGCATGAAGGTGGGAAGCATACGGTTGCCGTCCCAGCCGTAAATGAGGGTGTTGTATCCCAGAGCCTCCATCTGGGTCTGGGGCTGCAGCACGTAGACCACTCCGGGGAGTTCCCGTACCTCCGGAGAACGCTCGTTCAGAGGAGGAAGATCGAAAACTTCCGTATCCTCCGGAGAAAGATCCCTTACGCAGGAGCCCACATACTCCGCCAGGCGCATTCCCGCCCACCGAAGAGCGCGGTTTTTCTTCTGCTGTTCCTTTTGTTCGAAAGTTTCGTTCGAATCCGCCACCAGCACCAGATTGCGAAGATCGCCGAAGAGGGTGTTTCTCTGAAAGGGACCTCCCATATCGATAAGGCCGTCCTGAAAACCTCCCCAGTGTTCGCCTACCACGATAAGAGATGCGTCTTTCAGGGCGTGGAGTACGCCGCTTCCTGCGGGGGCGAGATCTGCGGTGACTCCGGGAAAAAGAACGCCTCCCTCCACCTTGCAGCGCATCTCGATAGCTTCCTTCACGGGGCAGAGACGAACCATATCCCCGGGATTGACGATGTGAAGCTCCGCGGAGGTGATATGTTCGTCCTCCCGGACTACCTCCAGGGCCTCTTCCTTGTTTACCGTAAGAACTCCTCCGGAAAAGGCGGTTTTCTCTCCGAAGCGAATCTCCTTTACGTGGAAATTGCCGATTTCCAGCCGCATCTATCTATCACTCCTTTGTCTTGGAAAAAATCGGGACCTCCTCCGCATTTCTCCGTATCTCCGGGAGAAAAGAGAAGGGGGGTGGAAAATCTCTACAGGCGAATTTCGCTGTGCTGTTCCCGAATGGAACGAACCGCATCCGCCAACGCTTCGGGCTCCAGAACCATTTCCATCATTCCCAGATGTTCTTCCCAGACTTCGGGAGCGATTTCCTCTCGAATTTCCTGATCAAACATGTGATATACCGGGAGTCCCAACGGAACTCCTGCCAGGGGGCCTGCAAAGGTAGGATCTCCTGCCGTAACGGTTTCGGCGTAGATCTCCGCTCCTTCCGCATCGGAAGAGCCGAGAAGGACCACCAAATTTTCCTTGCCGAACTTGTCGAAAGCGTCCTTGATCCTCTGCTGATTCTGCAGGTCCATGGCTCCTGCGGCGGTTCAAACGAAGCACTCCGTAACGGAAAAAACCATTTCCGCTCCCGTAGCTTCCAGAGCCGCTTCCATGGCGGGGCCGGGAATACCGTCCCGTTCACCTAAAAGCAGTAATTTCTTTCCTGCGAGTTTGGACAACGTGCGCACCTCCTCTCTTCAAAAAACTCCGAAATCTTCGAAAAAACCGTGAAATCGCCGCAATTTCTTAGAAACACCTTCGAAGAACTTGCGAAGAATCTCACGAGAAGAGGCGAAAAAAAACCGCCTCTTACTCTTTATGGGGTTGTCCGAATTGTATGAAAAATTTGGTGTGAGCTTCCATGAGGAAAAACGTGATTGTGAGGGTAGTACAAAAAGTGAGGGGAAAACGGAAAATTTGTGAAAATCCGGATAGCCCAGGAAATTTAATCGCCTGTGGCGAGGCCTTCCCGGAGAGCGAGGCGGGTAAGTTCCGCCAAATTGTTGCATCCCAGCTTATCCATAATTTTACGGCGATGGGTATCCACGGTATTTTTGCTGATATGGAGAAGAGTGCCGATCTCTCTCGTGCTGGCTCCCCTTACGAGAAGCTGGAGTACCTCGGTCTCCCGAGGAGAGAGAAGGGTACTGGTGGAGGAGGGTTTACGCAACAGCTTGCGGTAATCTTCCAGAACCACGCTGGTAACCTTGGGGCTGAGATAGCACTCTCCCGAGGCGAGAGCTCGGATAGCCGCCAGGAGCTCCCGGGGATTGGATTCCTTGAGCACGTATCCCCGGGCTCCCGTAAGGAGAAATTCCGCGATCATCCGGGGATTATCGTGCATGGAAAGCCCCAGCACGGCAATATCCGGATGTTCCCGCTGAAGAATCCGGGAGACCTCGATGCCGTTCAGATCTCCTAAGGTTACGTCCAGTACCGCCACGGAGGGAAGCAGTCTTGCCGCCAACTCCAAGGCCTCCCGGCCGCTTTGGGCCATGCCCGCCACCTCCATATCCGATTCCTTGGAGAGGAGCTCCCGAAGGCCGTTCAGTACGATGGTATGGTCATCAGCCAGTAAAATGCGGTGTTTCATCGGGAAAAATCCTCCTTTTCCGGGGTTTGGAGAGGAGCCCAGAGAGTGATTTCCGTGCCTCCTCCGGGAGATGCGTCCACCCGGAGATATCCCCGGAGATGCCGGAGCCGTTCCCGGATGCTGAAAAGGCCGAAGGCCTTGCTTTCGGAGGCTTTGAAAACTTCCGTATTGATTCCTTTGCCGTTATCCTGCACGGTAATGCCCACTCCCTTTCCGTCGCGATAGATCCGAAGATGCACCGCGCTGGCTTCGGCGTGCTTGATCACGTTGACCAGCAGCTCCCGGGTCATCTGAAAGAGAAGCACCTTTATTTCGGGATCCAGATTTTTCGGAGTACCCGCTTCGGAAAAGGAAAAAGCGATGTCGTGAGGGTGAAGCATCTGTTCTCCCAAAGATTCCAGGGCTGCCTCCAGCCCTACCTCGTAGAGAAGGGGCGAACTGATCTCGAAGGTAAGACTTCGGGTCTCCCGAATTACGGATTGCAGCATGGAAAGGATTTCTTCCAGAGAACCGGAACAGGGCTCCGGAAGCTCTTCCTTTGCCTGGTGGAGCTTGTGCAGAATGGTGGCGAGGGAGTAGCCGATGCGGTCGTGGAGATCCGTGGCAATCTGGCGCCGGGTCTTTTCCTCCGCCAGGGTGAGCCGGGTGGTGAGGTTCCGGAGGGATTCCTTGTACTGGAGTAGGTGCTTTTCCTTGCGTTTCAAAGCTTCCTGCGCGAGGATCCGGGGAGTGATGTCCAGAAAGAGTACCGCTACCTCCTCGGAGCTGATGGCAAATCCCAAAGCCTGAAAATACCGCCCCGTCTCCTTGTTGAATCCTTGGTAATCCACGGAATTTTCCGTGCGGATAACCTGTTCGATGAGCTCCTGCCATTGGGGTTCCGTGAGGGGCCATACTTCGGAAAAGGAGCGTCCCACCACGTCCCGGTGCCGTACCTCCATAATCTCTTCGTAGGCGGGATTGATGTCCCGGAAAATCACCGTGGGAGCCTCGGGATTTTCCGGATTTCGCAGAACCTGATAGATCGCGAAGGGGCAGAAATTTTTTTGAAAGAGTGCCTCGTAGCGCTGGCTCTTTTCGTTTGGAGAAACCTGGAAAAAAGAGTTGCTGGACAACGTGATGAAACCTCCTTGAGAGAGTCTGTTCTGCGGAAAAGAGAGGAGTTCCGGAAGGGGGAACGCCTCTCTTTTCGAAAGAATCAGGGAGATTCGAGGATTTTCCGAGCCTTGTCCACTTGATTGGGATAGAGCCCGGGAGGAACCGGTTTCCCCGCGGAAGCCACCATATACCTCGCGCATAGGGTCTTATCTTTGAGACAGTACCGTTCTTTCATGGAAGCCGCAATGCTTTCGGACATGAGAATCTGGCCGTTAAAAAAAGGACATGTTTCCAGCTTTTCACATGTTGCCATGGACTCTCACCTTCCTCTTCAGGAAAAAACTCTCTTTTCTCAATATTCAGTATAGCATATGCCGGAAAGAGGAGATGCGAATCTCTCGTGAAAATTATCGGAAAAAATCGAAGAGACAGCCCATATCGAAGGAGCCGAACCGGGACTTGCCGAAGCGTTGGTAAACCTTGCGCCTCGCTTCTTCCAGGCTTGGGGAAGTCACTCCGTGGCGAATGGAGAGAGAAGCCTCGACATAGGCCGCCAGTTTATCGCAAATCTCCACCAGCACTCCGTCCAGAGGCCAGGCTTGGGGAATGTCCTTCCGGGAAAGGGCCTCCGGGGTATCTTCCAGGAGAAGAATTTCTCCCGAGGGAAGCCGGAGTTTCTGGAAAAACACGTCCTCCGTGAAGAAGCGAAGCTCCTCCCCGCATTCCCGGGAGAGCAGGGGGTACACCTTGGAGTGCATGGCTTCCCGCTCGTACTCCTCGATAAGCACTTCCAGCCCTTCCACGGAGCGTTTTACGGGGCTGATGATGTCCCGGGTAAGTACCTCGGGAAGATCGTGAAAAAGACCTCCCAGAAAGGCGTTCCGCCCCCGGAGAGGAGGAAGTTCCATCTGCACCGTCACCACGTAGGCCAGAAAGGCTACGCAGAGCATGTGATCCAGCACGGAGGTCTGAGGAATTCTCGGGGTCTGGGACCAGCGTTTCTGGAATCGAAGCTGTCCCACCAAATCGAGAAAGGCGTAGAGTCCTCCCTTGCGGGAATAGCTCTCCATGCCGGAGAGCATCTCCTGCACCGAGGGAATATCCTGGTATTCCTCCAGCTGCGAATCGATGGAACGTCTCGTCTCCTCGATGCCGTAGAGGGATTGGCTCCAGTGATAGACCAGACCGAACTCCCACTTGGTGGCGAGATAGTGAGCGGCCCGGAGAATCCGTTTCTCTCTTTCGAAAGAGGAGGTAAAAAAGTAATTTTCGAAGCGCTCCCGAAAGGCGGGGCTCACTCCCCGAAGATCCTCTTCCAGTTGTTCCAATACCCAGCGGTTGAGCTTCTCTCCGGATTTTTCCATCATCATGTGGAAAATGGGAGGCTTGATGTCCGTAAGAAGAACCCGGTGCAGAAACTCGAAGATTCCTCCTTCGATAAGAGCGGTCCAGGAGATGGGAGCTCCTTCGTTTCTGCGTTCCTCCTCGGTGGCCACGAGATAGGCGATAATCATCTTGTGAGCCTGTTTTCCCAGTTCCGTGAACTGAATGGGCCGGGGATGATCGTTCCAGCGTTCTATGGAGGCGGCGGAAAAAAGGCGTTCCACCATGCTTCGTCGGATCATGATCTTTTCACTCTCCTTTCTGATGGAAAAAGATATCATCTTTCCATCATATCCGAGAACGTTCTTTCCGTCATCTCTTGTAAAGGTCAGTATTGATCTATGCTTCCTTTCTCAAAAAATCTTTCCTCTTGTCAGGAAATCCCGAAAACCCGGAAAAAAGAGGCCTCTCCAACTCTTCTCCGTCTTCTTTACATGCTTTTTCCGGATGTACTATCATAGAGGAAGCGAAAGAGAGAACCCTTTTGCGAAATCCCGTAGGGAAAATATCGGTAAGGGAGGTTTGCGGAACATGAAACGAAACGGATGCAGCCGAGGCAGTATCGCTCTTTTGGTGCTCGGAGGAGTGGTCTTGCTGGGTCTTGGAGTAGGAGGAACCTGGTTTCTCATGGATGAGCGCTCCGAGGGCTTTCGGAGAGAGATGGAAAAGGCCCAGGTCTGGATGAAGGATTCTTTGAAAGATGCGGAGGGCGAGCTGGAGGACGCCAAGGAGGATCTCCGGAATATGGCGGCGGAGCTCTCCCGGAAAAAGAGAGAGTGGCAGCGTGCTCTGGAGGTGAAGGCGGAGGAGGCGGGAAACATGATCGACGACCTCCGAAGCAAGCTCAAGGATGCCACGGAAAAGGGCCGGGAGGCGCAGGAAGAGCTGAAGCAGGAATACGAAGCGAAGTTGGCCTCTCTCAAGGAAGGTTATGCCGAAAAGGAGAAGGCTCTTCAGGAAACCCTGGCTTCCTTCGAGGAGAAGGCCGCCGCGGCAAGGCAACGTCTTGCGGAGAACTACGAGATGCAAATGACCGCTCTCAAGGAAGACCTGACGGCGCGCTTTCAGAGCGAAAAAACACGGATGGAAAATCTTCTGGAGCAGCAGCGCCAGGAATTTCTGGCGGAAAAAGAGGAGCTTGAGGCCCGGTTCCTGGCGGAGGAGGAATCTCTTTACCAGGACACCAACCGGATGCTGGAGGAAAACCGCAAGAAGATGCAGGCTTTGATACAGGAAAAGGAAGAGGAACTTCAAGCTCTTCGGCAAAAGCTACAGGAGATGGAGGCGGCGAGCGAAGACGTATCTTTTTGAAAAGAAACTGCTCTTCCCGCTTTGCAGGCAGAATTCGATATGGCCCTTTCCGCAGGTGTGGTAAAATACCGATGAATCTATGTAAAGTGTGTAAAGTCCGCAAAATTTGGATGTGACGACTGTCAGGGAGGGAAGAAAGATGACGGAATATAGCGGCGGTGAAAGTAACGACAAAAAAATAATGTTTATTTCTTTGGGGGTTCTCTGTGTTATTTTCCTTGTGGTTACCTCCTTTGTATGGAGTTCCGTAAATCGTCGGAACCAGGAGCTGGCAAACTCCGTTTCCGCTCTCGAATCCCAGCTGAAAACCCTGAAATCCGCTTCGGGAGAGTCCGATTCTCCCGGAGACGAGAGGCAGGTTGCAGCGCTTCAGAAAGAGGTGCGAAGCCTCACTTCCCGGATAAACCAGATCCAGAAAGAGCTGGATACGCTCTCCTCCCGGGAGGAGAAAGCCCGGAAGCAGCTTCAGGCGGCAGTGGAGGAAAACGAAAAAGCCCGAAGCCAGCTTGCGGAGGCCGCCAGAAAATCCCTTGCTTTCCAAAAGGAATTTATGCGGCATCTGGAAGTGCTTCTTGCCGCCCAGGAGGAGCTCGGAGTCTCTGCCCCCTAGGGGGTTGAGAGGGGATTTCCCCGGAACGAAGCTGAACGCTCCTCGGGAGCGTCGGTGAAATAGAGCATTTTGTCGAAAATCAAGGAGGTTGCAAGTTCTATGTTTGGATCCAAGGAGTCCGGAAAAGGCGAAAGCCTGGCGGAGAAGTTCGGGGTGGGAGTGGTAACGAAAAAGACCTTTTTCATCGGTCTTGCGGCAGTAGCTCTCTTTGCTCTCATTTTGGGAAACATCATGTGGACCCAGATGAGCGGGCGTATTACCGCGGTGGAGGAACAACTTAACGCCATGCGTTCGGTAAACGAGAATGTCAAGGCCATGATGGAAAAGGCGGAAGAGAGCATCAACGCCATTACCGCAACTGCCCAGGAGCTCGAGAACACCGCCAAGGTGCTCGAAGAGCTGCAGACCAAGGTTCAGACCCTGGAAGGCGGTTTCGGAGAACTGCGGCAGGATATGCAGAACGTGGTTTCCCTGGCGGGACAGCAGGGACAAGCCATGAGGAAGGCCATGGAAGTACAGAAGGAAACCCTCGCCCAGCTTGCGGAAATCGTCTCCTCCCAGGAGGCTCTCCTGCACCAGGAATAGACATATCGAAGGGCAAGGACGGAAGCGATACGAAGGAAAACGTATTTTTCTTTGTGCTCATACGAGAGAGAGGAACCTTGTACAAGGTTCCTCTCTCTTTATTTCGGATCGCGGCTGTTACGGAGCCCTCGGTCGATATTATTCCTCTTTCTCTCCGTGGCATTCTTCCTTTCGTTCCGCCCGTTCCAGCCGGTGCAGTTGGCGTTTTCCATGAGGATCTCCGTGGGTAGGAACGATACAGATAAACACGAAATCCTTCTCCGGATGGTGGTTCTCGAAGGTGTGTTCCGTATTTCCAGGGATATGCCCCCAGAATCCTGCGGGAAGAGGCCCTGCTTCGCCGTCTACCACGATCTGTCCCTCTCCGGCGATGCCCAGCACGAAATGATCCCATTCGTGGCTGTGAGGAGGAACGGTGCATCCCGGAGGGAGCACGAAATGGCGCATGGTGTAATCCCTCCAGAAGCGTTCGGGGCCGAAAACAATGCGTTTCGTAATATCCGGAGCCAGAGCCGAAGCGTTATATGTGGGAAGATCTTCGATACGCCCGGTAATGGGTTCTTTCGGTGTCTCCTGCATGATAAAACCCTCCTTTTATTGGTGAATCCCTGTTTCTTGTTCTTTTTCGTATCGGCGCATCTTCGGAAAAGCGCGCCAGCTTTCATACAAGAGTATATATGAAGAAGCGAGGTCTTTGCAAAGACCCCGCTTCTGAGGGAGAGTTGGAACAAAAACCGAAAACTTTCCGTAATGTTTCCGGAAAATCCGAACGGTTGAAGGAAAGGCTTACTTCTTCATGGCCTCCAGGACCTTCTTGGGAAGCGCGGGAAGCTCGGTAATCCGGGCGCCGCAAGCGTTGTAAATACCGTTCAGCACTGCGGGATGCGGAGCGGAAAGGGGAAGCTCTCCCGTTCCGGAAGCTCCGAAGGGACCGAATTCCCGGGGGCTCTGCATGTGGATCAGCCGGATGTTGTCGGGAATGTCCTTCACGAAGGGAAGTCCGCAGCCGATGAGGTTGTTGTGCTTGTCCACATCCTGGAAATCCTCGCTGAGGGCGAAGCCGATGCCCTGGGCGATACCGCCGTAGAGCTGGCCTTCCACTACCGCGAAGTTGTTGATCTTACCCACGTCCGCCGCCAGGGTGAACTTTTCTACCGTGGCTTTGCCGGTCTCGGTATTCACGGCCACTTCCGCCATGAAGACTCCGAACATGTGGTTGGCGAAGGGATAGCCCTGGCCGGTGACGTCGTCCATACCGGTGCAGTGCTGAACGTCGCCGTCCACATTACGAAGGGTGGCGGTCCACTGACCCCGGTAATGCACGGGGATGCCCTCGGCGATCATCTCGTCGTAGGTGCGGTAGGTGCCGTCGTCCTTGCGCATGGCGTCGAGAAGCTTCTTGCAGCTGTCCACGATGGCGTTCCCCACCATGACCTGGCAGCGGCTCGCCGCGGCGGCTCCGCTGTTGGGGGCCTTGGAGGTATCGTTGCAGACCAGCTTGATCTGTTCGGGCTTGATTCCCAGGGGTTTCAGAGCCTCGTGGGCGGTGCCTACACAGCCCATGTCGGCGCCCTGGCCGTGATCTTCCCAGGTGTTGTAGAGAATCACGCCGTCCTTGGTGAGCTCCACATCGCTCTCGGCCTCGTCCGGGCCGTCGTCGTTGGAGTTGTAGATACCGATGGCGATACCCACGCCCCGCTTGATCTTATCAGTGGAGTTGGCCTTGGCGAAGGCTTTGGCCTCCTCGTAATAGGGACGGATCCGGGTAACCATGGCCTGAAGAGGATACACTTCGGGACGCTGGCCGCTGGGCATGGTGTCTCCGGGCTGAATCAGGTTGTTCTCCCGGAAATCCAGGGGATCCATGCCGGCTTTCTCCGCCAGCATATCCATAAGGGTCTCGCCGGCGAAGTAGGTCTGGGGAGCTCCGTAGGCCCGGAAGGCGCCGCACCAGCGATGGTTGCTGAAGGCGGTGTAGCCGCAGCCCTGAATGTTGTTCAGCCGGTAGGGAGCGAAAAGGAACTGGCCACCCTTGTTGGTGAGGTCCTGGCTGGATTCGGAATAGGGGCCGTGATCCACGTACCAGGCGGATTCCGCCGCGGTGAGCTTGCCCTTTTCATCGATTCCCGCCTTGACCTTGAAGAGGAAGGGAGACCGTTTGGGAGTGCGGACGATATGCTCTTTCATATCCAGGCGCATATAGACCGGCCGCCCTGTGGCGATGGCGCAGATGGCGAGAAGAGGCTCGTTGGTGGGGGCCACCTTGTAGCCGAAGCTGGCGCCCATGTTGTTCTGGATAACCCGGATCTTGCTGGGGGCAACTCCCACGCGCCGGGCGATCATCATCTGATGCCGGTAGACGCAGATGCTCTTGGTCTGGATGGTAAGAAGTCCTTCGTGATCGTAGTAGGCAAATCCGCAATCCGTCTCGATGGTGAGGTGAGGCTGGCGGGTGCTGTAGAACTCCTCTTCGATGACGTGAGCGGATTTTTCGAGAAGCTTCTTGGTCTCTTCGGGGTTTCCCTTGACGATGGGGCGTTTGTTGAAGACGTTGGGCATACCGTCGATGCCGTCGATCTCGTCGTACACCTTGATGGCGTCGGTTTTGATGGCATCCCTGATGTGAAGGATGGGGGTAAGCTCTTCCATCTCCACCTTCACCGCAGCGGCGGCGGCGCGGGCCTGCTCTTCCGTATCGGCGCAGACGATGGCCACGCATTCGCCCATCTGGCGGATCTTGTCGCCTTCGGGGACGATGATGCGCCGTTCCCAGCCGTCGGTGGTGGCAGTGCCGGAGCCTGCCTGGCCGCGGATACGGTTGGTTCCCTTATTGGCCTTGATATCTTCGAAGGTGACGACCTTGAAGACTCCGGGCATTTTCTCGGCTTCCGAAAAGTCGATCTTGAGAATTTTCGCATGGTGGGTATCCGGGCATACGGGAACTGCGTGAAGGGTGCCCTGGGGAAGTTTGAGAGCGATGTCATCACCGAAATCCCAAGTTCCGGTGGCTTTATAGACTGCACTGGGCCGGGGATAGTAGGTTCCCCAGACGGAGCCGTCCTTGCCCATCATTTCCTTGAAATCCGTCATCTCTTCCTCGCCCCGGAGAACCTTGGCGGCGAGCATCACCGCATCCACTACCTGGACGTAGCCGGTGCAGCGGCAGGCGTTGCGGTTTTTCTGGAACCAATCCCGAACATCTTCCCGGGTGGGGTTCTTGTTCTCGTCGAGAAGAGCCTTGGCGCTCATGATAAAACCGGGAATGCAGAAACCGCACTGAATGGCTCCGGTTTTCACGAAGGCCCACTGAAGAGCGTGAAGCCGTCCGGGAGCTCCGAGTCCCTCGATGGTGAGAACTTCGCTTCCCTCTTCTACCTTGCTCCACTTGACGATGCAGGAACGTACCAGCTTGCCGTTCATAATGACGCTGCAGGCTCCGCACTGTCCCACGCCGCACCCGATCTTGGTTCCCGTGAGTCCGATTTGTTTTCGGATAACCTCCGCCAGAGAGGTATCCGGATCCGCCACCACATGATGGGGGATACAGTTGACCATAATGGTCTTCCGCAGAAACTGTTTCATACCTATATTCCTCCTTTTCGCATTGGAAGGTCTATCCGTTTCCGAACAGGCCCTATCGGCCCATCGCCATGAACGGAAACTTCCATTTGTAGGCAAACGGGCTCGGAGCTTCTTTGTAAAAGAACTCGTGTATAATGTATCCAAGATCTTCAGAGTGACTGTAACGAAAGAACCGGGACCTTGTCAATAGTAGATATTCTGCATGTCTGTTGCAAAGTAAAAGCCTTCTTCATTCAAAAAAGCCGGGCCCTTGAAAGAATTTTCTCGTATACTGAAAGGACAACTTTCTGTAAAGTAAAGAGGACGGAGAGACATCGAAAGGAGAGACGTAGAGTGGATTACATTATACAAGGTTTTTTCCAGGCCCTGGGATTTCTTTTTGAGGGAAACGAGGAGCTATGGTCCGCCGTAGGGACCACGCTCAAGGTTTCCAGCCTTTCCATTCTGGCAAGCCTTTTGCTGGGAGTACCTTTGGGATTTCTCCTGGGATATGCGGATTTTCCCGGGCGAAAAATATGCCGTACCCTGGTGGATACCCTTCTGGCTCTTCCCACGGTGGTGGTGGGGCTTCTGGTGTATGCCTTCATCTCCCGCCGAGGACCTTTGGGAGAACTGGGACTTCTCTTCACCCTTCCGGGCATCGCTCTGGGGCAGACCTTGCTCGCTCTTCCCATCGTGATCGCCCTCACCGCCTCCGCGGTGGAAGCCCTGGACCAGCGCCTTTCCATGACCCTTCTCACCCTGGGAGCTAAAAAGGGGCAGCTTGCCCGGGCGAGCCTCGTGGAATCCCGTTACGCGGTGCTCATGGCGGGAATCACCGCCTACGGCCGTATCATCTCCGAAGTGGGCATCTCCATGATGATCGGGGGTAACATAAAATGGCATACCCGAACCATCACCACCGCCATCGCCCTGGAAACGGGAAAGGGGCAGTTCGCCGAGGGCATTGCCCTGGGGCTGGTACTTCTTGCCATCGCCTTTTTCGTCAACGGTTCCCTCTCGCTGCTTCGAAGGAGGGTACAGGTATGAGCACCCCTCTTTACGAACTCCGGCAGGTGGAGCGTTTCTACGGCTCCCGAAAGGCCCTGGGGCTGGAACATCTTAAAATCAAATCCCACAAGGTGTTGGGCCTGGTAGGTCCCAACGGAAGCGGCAAGAGCACCCTTCTGCGGATTCTCGCCTTTCTCGAAATCCCCGACGGAGGCAGCGTGCTCTATCGGGGAAAATCCGCTCTCTCCCGGGAGGAGGAGTTTCGGAAGGAAGTAACCCTGCTTCTCCAGGAGCCCTATCTTCTCAAGCGTACGGTTCGGGAAAACGTGGCCTACGGCCTTCGGCTGCGGGGAGAGACCCCGCAGTTGAACGAGCGGGTGCGGGAGGCTCTTCTGACGGTAGGGTTGGAACCCTCGGATTTTTTACGCCGCCAATGGTACCAGCTCTCGGGAGGAGAAGCCCAGAGGGTGGCCCTGGCCTCCCGGCTGGTGCTGCGTCCCCGGGTGCTCTTGCTGGACGAACCCACCGCCAGCGTGGATGTGGGAAGTGCCGCCAAAATCAAGGCCGCCCTGGGGGAAGCCCGGAAAAACTGGGGGACCACTCTCGTGGTGGTGAGCCACGACTTTCAATGGCTCTACGAGGTGGCGGACGAAGTGGTGAGCCTCTTCAATGGCCGCATCGCTTCTTTCGGCCCGGAAAATCTCTTT
>Ga0116164_10002396_pt1 | contig 13435 bp, 16 predicted proteins | sample AD_UKC109_MetaG_FD_89888 | JGI IMG/M metagenome (GOLD analysis project Ga0116164, IMG submission 89888) | Active sludge microbial communities of municipal wastewater-treating anaerobic digesters from Hong Kong - AD_UKC109_MetaG | ecosystem: Engineered > Bioreactor > Anaerobic > Digestate... | reverse complement strand
TACAAAATTGGAATTCAATGTACAGAAAACAGAGGTGATTATAACGGAAAAGTTGTTAGATTACAATGCTCAGTGGCCGACTGGCTTGTCAACATGAAAGGTTTCGCGTTCTCTGTAGAGCTCGTAGGCTTTACGGTCGGCAATGGTTGGTGGTTTGTTGTCGAGGCTTCGTGGCCATAAGTGTAGCGAACGTACACTGGTAAATTCAATAGCATACAAAAGTACCTGTGCCTGCAAGTACATCCAAAACATAATCACCAGCACAATAGCGAACTGAGCATTGAGCCCCGTAAAGGTTTTGAGCTGTCTAGTAATAATATAGCTTCCTACTGCCTGTAGCAGTAAAATACCTAGCGCTGCAAAAAATGCTCCAGGGATGTTACTAAACGGCCGTTTGCGGGCTGACGAGCCAAAGGTAAATACTCCCCAAAATACCAAAAATAAAAAAGTAAAGCCGGTTAACCATAGAGTGAATCTTATCCACCATTCGTGCGTTCCGCTGGTTGCCCAACCGGTAAATGATGCCGCAATAATGAGCCCAACACCAGCGCAAAAAATCATTGCTAAACTGCGCAGTGGCGACCACGGAAACCCGGTTCGTTTATGTCTAGGTACTGCCCAGGCATGGTTAAGTGCATGTTGCACGGCTTCTGCTACTCCCCGCGCACCATAAAAGGCAACTAAAAGCGCCAGGACAAGGGCCACTCCAGTCTTAGTAGGGGTGTTTATGCTATCTGTTAAACTTTGGCCAATAGCCGGAAAATAACTATTTATGCTTGCAATAAATTGTTCACGCATGGCATCGTTGCGCTGTGACACAGCCTGAATCACTGCCGTTGCAACAATAAGCAAGGGAAAGAGCGAAAGAAATCCATAGTATGTGACCAGAGCAGCCTGATATCCTGCCTCGTCATCGCTATATTTTTTGATAACTGCATAAGGAAACGCGATAAAGCGGTGCTTTTGTTGCCATGTATCTAAGCGAAACTTTGTTCGGTCAAGCCAATTTTGTCGAATTAGTTTTTTTACCGCAGATGCTTCTTTATCAGATTGCTGTTTCACTTGGGATTATTTTACTGCCTTAGCAACTTCTCGAACTGCGTTCGCAATTTCAACAACTTTGTTTACCGGCTTGCTTACCTGCTGAAAACGCTCTTCAAGAGTCTTTTCAAGCGCAACAACCTTGTTTCTAATTACAATAACTGCTGTTACTACAGTGACAAGCAGCAGTAGTCCTAGGCTCATACAGATTATGGCGATGATATAAAATGCTTGTTCTAGTCCGGACATAGGTGAGTCTCCGTTAGTAATAATGGCGCCCCGGGCAGGATTCGAACCTGCGACCTTAGGCTTAGAAGTCCTCTGCTCTATCCAGCTGAGCTACCAGGGCATATGCGCCGATTTATTAAAAGATATTTACTCACCCCATTATAAATAGCTGAGCAATTAAGCCGATTATACCACACCCCCGTGACACTATATTTCACTAAACCCAGGCTATAGCCTCAAAAAGTAGCATGGTTTTATGGAGTGAAAGAAACGTCACAAAGATAGGGGGTATAAAGATATGAGCGTGCGATAGGGAGGAAGGGTGTAAGACTGTTGGCGGGCAGGCGCTGGTTTATGGGCAGGACAGAGGTATGGTATACTGGCAATGTTTCCTGCGGGTGTAGTACAGCGGTTAGTATACAAGTTTTCCAAACTTGGGATCGGGGTTCGATTCCCCGCACCCGCACCAAAAACGAACTCATTTTAACAGATAGCGACTGAGGTTGAAACCAAGCCCCGCCGTTTGCCAGCCAAAGGCTGCCCCGCCCCGCCAGCCCTGACTTTTGCATTTTTTGGATTTCCCCCCGCCGAATTTCTTTTTTATCTGAAAAGGGGTTGGCTGGTGGTTCGCTGTCGCTTTAGCGACATTGGTGGTGTGGGTGTGTATCTACGCTATATCTAGCGCCTACACACTAGATATAGCGTAGCCTTTACTTCTCAGGCTCGATGCCCATCGCCAGCGTGATAGTCAAAAAGTCCTTTTCGCCTATCTCAATCACGCCGAAACGAAACTTATAGCCCCATGATTTTTTGTTCTCGATAAAATCCAGATCGTCGATGAGCGGACGAATTGGCGCCTCATGGCTTTGCTTGAAATCAACATCACGCCGCCATGGGTGAAACTCTGGCGACATTTCGGCTTGGTACGGTTCATCATCAATCACTTGCCCGATTGCCGTAAACGCTTGCAACGGCTCGCCGTCTGCAAAGGCAGTCTTTGGCGAGTAAAATATGATCCAATCGCCGCGCTGCATTTTCTTCAACGCCCACGGCTTGCCATGGTTGGCTTGCGTGAAACCTTCTGCGACGCCGCGCTGTACGTGGTCGCGGCTGACGACGTTTATCCAGTAGGTGGTCATAGGTTTATTGTACTCTTTTTACGCTACATCTAGCGTAGATATACCAGATGTAGCGTACGTATATCTGCTTTACACCACCTTTGGTTGGTAGTGCAATAACACACCACCTTGTCCCGAAACTTTCGACTCAATAAGCGCTAGGTTTTGCTGCATATCGCTCGCAAACATTGATTTACCTGACCCGATAACAACTGGGGTGACTTGCAGCCAGTAATCGTCAACCAGGCCTGCTTTTTCCAGCGCGGCAATCACGCTGCCGCTGCCGAATATGATGATGTCGCCGTCGCTGGTTTCTTTGAGCTTTTGGGCTGCTGCGACCAGCTCGCCGTCGATTTTCTCGGTGTTGTGCCAGCCAAGGTCATCGTCTTTGCTGGTAACAACGACTTTTCTCAAATTGGTGAGCAAGGCTGCAATATCACGCTCATGCTGGCGTAGCGAATCGCTCGGCAGAAAATCAAGTTGCATTTCGCCAGAGTGGACTTGTGGCCAATAGTCCCTGAACATGTCGTAGGTAGTGCGGCCAAACAGAATAGTGGTTGGCTGCTCCTTGCCCGAGGGGCCAAATACATAACTATCAAGCTCGATATCTGGCATAAACCAATCCAGCTCGCCGTTCGGTCCAGCGAACATGCCGTCTACGGTCATGCGGTTGTCAATGATAATTCTAGTCATTTTGTCCTCCTTTACACCTATTATATCTTATATGTACCATTATTTTGCATGCGTCGGTATTCCGTGCGAAGCGCGTTCCTTACTGGTAAAAATAGGGCGGCAGGAGCAGCCCTTGTGTTTTTCTAGCTTTCGGTGATTGCTTTGCTCAATCGTAAACCACTAAACGTACGGGATAAAGGCGCGTAGCGCGTCGGCTATGCCGACCAGAGCCGCGCCGCCTCTACTGACTTGGCAGTAGGCGAACCACCAGCCAACCCCTTTTCAGATAAAAAAGAAATTCGGCGGGGGGAAATCTCAGAAAAAGGCAAAGGGGGCGGCTGGTGGGGGCGCGTCCGCCTTTCGGCGGACAGGCGGCGCGGCTCAGAGTTAGCGCTTATCCGCGAAATCGGTTCGGATTTCAGCGTAAAATCGCACCAGTATCATTGGGAGCGTGCTCCTCTATTTTATATTTAAAAGTACGTTTGGCATATTGATTCCTTTAATCTAAGTTTGACTATACTCTCTGTGAGAGTTGTGTATACAGTATGATAACGTATACTCTTGGTTATCGATTGTCCAAAATGTCAGTTGCCGATGGAAGATGTTCGACAGCAAACAACTACCAATCTTAAGACCGGCACTGGGTGTAAAGAATATGCCGAAGTCGTATATCAATGCACTTATGATGATATCTTGGTTTCAATTAAAACAACAATAGCGCAAGGTAAATATCCAAAAAACGTAGGGGCTACTAAACGTCTTGAAAGACGGTAATGTGGGCGCCAAGGGTGTTGAGGCGTTCAGCTAGGTCTTCGTAACCGCGTTGAATAGTGTAGATGTTGCGTAAGGTGCTTGTACCCCCTGCTGCCATCATACCAATGAGCAGCAGCGAAGCTGGGCGGAGTGCAGGAGGACAGACCACATCGGCGCGGTTAAAGGTAGTAGGGCCGGTCACAAAAACTCGGTGTGGGTCGGCCAACTCGACATTGACTCCTACTTTGGTCATTTCGGTGTAGTAAATAGCGCGGTTTTCGTAGGTCCAGTCGTGGATAAGCGTGCGCCCTTTGGCAACGCCTGCGATAGGCACAAAGTAAGGTAGATTGTCTTGGTTCATACCGGCTGGATAAACGTTAGCATGGATTTTTTCGCCGAGGGCCTTAAGTTCGCCGTTGTGTTTGTAGATATGTATATCAACGAGGTCGGTTTCGCCATTCTCGGCCTTGTAACGCTGGGTCATATCAAAGCGCAAGCCCATTTTACGCAATTTGAGCATTTCGAGAATCATAAAATCAATTGGTATGCGTTCGATAGTTATTTCGGAATTGGTAGTCACGGCGACCGAAACAAAGAACATGGCTTCAATAGGGTCTTCGGCGGGCGCATACACGATATTTTTTTTGATAATCCCTGGCACGCCCTCAACGCCAAGGACGGAGGTGCCAATACCATCAACTTTGATGCCAAGCTTCTTCAGAAAAAAACAAACATCTTGCACCATATAGTTACCACTCGCAAATTGGAAAGTTGTCTTGCCGGCTCCTCGTGCCGCTGCCATAACCGCATTTTCAGTGACCGTGTCACCTGATTCATATAGTACTACACGCTCTGGGCGGACTCTGTTAACAGTAACATCGTAGGCACCATGATGGGCGCGTATGTTAACGCCAAATTCCTCCAAGGCAAACAGATGGGGTGCCACAGTGCGCTGGCCGAGCTTGCAGCCGCCAGCATAAGGGATTTTGAAATGCTCATAGTCGTGCATAAGGCTGCCAATCATCATTAGCACCGAGCGGGTTTTGCGAGCGGCTTCTTTATTGAGTTTATCAAGTCGAAGTTCGGCTGGACGTTTAAGTTCTAGGTCGTTACCAGGGAGCCAACGTGCTTGTACGCCAATGCTTTCTAGTACTTCTAGTATGCGGTAAACTTCTTCGATACGAGGAAACGACTTAAACGTTGTTGTACCATGGTTAAGCAAGCTGGCACACAGTAATCCTACAGCGGCATTTTTACTCGTTTTGAGTTTGATTTTGCCACTTAACTCATGACCGCCATCTATGCGTAGATTAACCGACCCACTACTTAGGCTAATAATTTGTTTATTGAGTGTTTCGCTGAGTCGGGCAATGGTTTCGAGGCTGAGGTTTTGTTTGCCTTTTTCGATGCGGTTGACGGCGGATTGGCTCGTACCAAGTTGAGCGGCAAATTCGGCCTGAGTAAGACCTCGTTCTTGACGAACTTGTGCGATAAATTCACCAATTTGTAGGTTTGTGGAGGGGTTTTTCATAGTGCTATTATACCACAAAAAGTATAAAGATGTGATTTTTTACTAACATTGGCAAAAACACAATGGTTTAATGTGGTTATTCGGTCGGTAAGCGCGTACACTAAAAGTAAAGCAAACGGAGGTAGGAAATGATTGACACAGCGGTAGAAGATTTAGTCATTGCCGAAACAAAGCGTGAGCGAGAGGGGCTAGAGCTCATACCAAGCGAAAACTATGTTAGCCGGGCAGTGCTACGCGCCAATGGAAGCATTTTTACAAATAAATATAGCGAGGGCTTTCCGGGTAAGCGATACTATGGCGGCCAAGATTTTACCGATCCGCTCGAACAACTAGCAATTGACCGTGCCAAGCAACTGTTTGGTGCCGATCACGCAAATGTACAGCCGCATAGCGGTGTACCAGCCAACGAGGCGGTGTATTATGCCTGGCTAGAACCTGGTGATACTGTCTTGGCGATGGACCTCGGTCATGGTGGGCATTTGAGCCATGGCAATCCCATGACTCGGTCGGCGCACCTTTACAATTTTTTTGGCTACAAAATGAAAGACCCAGCGACCGGCGAGATTGATTATGAAGAAGTACGATGCTTAGCACTGAAGCACAAACCCAAAATTATTCTGGCTGGTTTTAGCGCCTACCCACGCGAGCTTGATTATGCCAAATTTGCCGCTATTGCCCACGAGGTTGGTGATGATTGTTTACTTATGGCCGACATGGCACATATAGCTGGGCTGATTGTGGCTGGCGAAGCAAAGAATCCCTTTGACTTTGGCTTTCATGTTATTACCACCACTACTCACAAAACATTGCGAGGTCCGCGGGGGGGCCTGATTCTTAGTAAGGGCATAGTCAGTACGCCGCTTAAGGCGCCTGAAAAAACGTTAAAAAATATTCCAACGCTTATCGACCGGGCGATATTCCCCGGCACACAGGGTGGCCCACATATGCATACCATTGCCGCCAAAGCAGTCGCCTTTGGCGAGGCACTGCAACCAGAGTTTAAAACTTACGCCAAACAAATAATTGCTAACGCAGCCGTTTTGGCCAATGAGCTACAAAATCAAGGCTTCCATCTGGTAACTGGGGGTACGAGTAATCATCTAATACTAGCAGATGTACACACTAGCTTTGGTATCGACGGCAAAGTTGCCGAAGAGGCCTTAGACAAAATTGGTTTGACCCTCAACAAAAACTCGATTCCGAACGATACTTTGCCACCCTTTCGACCCAGTGGTATCAGACTAGGTACACCCGCTATTACCACGCGCGGGCTGCGAGAGGAGCATATGGCGCAGGTTGCTCGCTGGATGAAACAGGCAATCGATGCGCGTGACGATGCCGATACACTCGCCACACTTCGTGAAGAAGTCAGAGCATTTGCACTACAGTTTCCACTGCCAAGCGACATGTGTAGTTGCGGCCAAAAATGTAAATGCGGTAAAGACTGCCTCTGTGAAAATTCAAAATGCGGTGAAAGTTGTTTATCAACAGACGGTGATTGTAGTGGAAAATAACCCATCCAGCAGTGACGCTCTAGAACATCCGCTGTTTCGAGCGGCGGTGTTTGCAATGGTGTTTGACGACCAGAACCGTGTGCTCCTGCACGAACGGGCTGGTACGAACTTCTTGCCCGGATACTGGGATTTTCCAAGTGGCCATGTTGAAAAAGAGTCATTTACTGCTGCAGCCGTGCGAGAGCTTTCAGAAGAATCGGGGCTGAGCACTACAGAAGCAGATATTGAACTGGCCTATTTGGGTATAAACCTACTAGACCAATCCTACGTAAACGCTATATACAGGGTACTCAAATGGCACGGCACGCCAAAAATCATGGAACCCGAGAAGTGCAGTGGCATGCAGTTTTTTGCACTTGATGCATTGCCCACCAAGCTTACTCTGGGTGTGCGTCTGATGATGCAACAGCAATTTCAAACAAGCCCCGCTGGTAATACATTTGTTGACCTTGCGGGGTATCAGCAGCTAATGGGCGAGCCCTTTCAGTTAACCTAGGGCTGCCGTTTGCCAGTAACTTTGCTAGCAACAATAGCGCCAATTGCCGTGCCAAGAGCAATCTTAGCGATATCGATTGTCGGCTGCTTGAGCTCAGTAACTTTATTGGCAAGCCGATATGAAACCATATTGAAGGGACGTGCATTGATGGCCTGTGACGCAAAAATTTCCATATCTGCCATATAAAGTTCTAGCAGGGACTGGGTCGATGTGCTGAAGATATCTTCTGGTGTAATGACTGGGTCTTGGAGCATTTCAGCATAGTTTTTTGCAATGTCAGGAATAGCAAAAGGGATTTTGTCAGAGAGTTCGCCCTCCGAGAGAAATGACCCAAAAAATGAGTATCTCTTGGCGTCTTCGGCCACCATGGAGCCAGCGATAAGAAGATACTTCTCTTGGTCAGAGCCTTCGGCATCAAACACGGCATGAAGATACTCGGTATAGGCATTTGCCAGATGGCCTAGATGCTTTGAGGCTCGAGAAAGGTTCCACATATATGGAGCATTACTAAACTTTATACAGGCATTAACAAAATCTTGCTGAACGGCACAATAATTGCCATAGGCAATAGATTCACCGCTCAGCTTAATTGCTGGAAGTCGCTCTGGCTCCCATGGTGTTGCAGTAGTCATGGGTAGAGTGTAGAGAATCAGCTCACTAAGAGCAAGCACAAGAGGTAAGAGTTACGGGAGTAACTCGGGTTCTTGGCGGAGGGTGATATGGAATTTTTGTTCGACAGCAGTGATGATTTTGTCGCGAAACCTGAGAACATCTGCTGTATGAGTGGCCTTTTCGTTGACCAAGACCAGGGGCTGGGTTGGCCAAGTGGCCATGCCGGTTTCGGTGTCGTGATGGTCTTTGAATCCAGTTTGCTCTATAAGCCATGCTGCAGGGATTTTGGCACCTCCAGCATCAAGCGGCCAATAGGGTAAGGTAGGGTAGTCGGCGCGTAATTCTACCAAGTTGTCTTCGGTAATGATGGGGTTGGCAAAAAAGGAACCGTTGTTGGCAACATGGGCGGGGTTGGGTAGTTTGGCAGTACGAATAGCCACTACGCAATCACGAATAATTTGCGGCGTAACCGTTCCAGTGAAGCCACGTGTATCGAGGTATTGCTGGACAGCGGCGTAAAAAGGCGGAGTTGGATTAGTCGCCATAAGATGGAGTGTAATAGCCGTAATATAATAGCGGTGACGATATTCGGTTTGGAACTGACTGCTGCGATAGCCAAAACCACAAGCTTCGGCTGGTATGTTTACGAATTGATTTTTTTCGACGTCGTAGGCTTCTACACTCACGAGAGTTTGCGAAATATCTTGTCCGTAAGCCCCCACATTTTGTACCGGGGTAGCACCAGCAGTACCAGGAATAAGACTGAGTGCTTCAACGCCACTTAAGCCAGCAGCAACGGTGCGTGCTACAACACTGTCCCATGGTTCACCGGCGCCAATTGTAACATAGTGGCTACGGGCGTCCTCTGCAAGGTCATCGTACCCAAATATTTTGTTAACTATTATCAGCCCTCGAAAGCCATCGTCTGACCAAATAATGTTACTTCCTTCACCAATAACGCGCATGTCCTGTTGGTGCTGCTTGGCCCATTCTACAGCATCGCGGAGCTCATTTCTGCTATGTACTTCAACGAGGTAATCAGTAATACCGCCCAGGCGCATAGTAGAGTAGTTTGCGAGCGAAACATTTTGCGTAATTTCCATGCCCCTCAGTATACCCTAGTTTACAGGCACTAAATACTTTACAGAATTGAGGCTACCCCTCTTGTAGTGGTATACTATATGCCTAATGAGTGATGAAACCAGAACACCCTATCATAAACTTGGACATCGTTTACGGTCGTTGCGTGAGGTGCATAAGGAATCTCCTGATGAAGTGTCGAGCGCGGTTGAAATAGATATAGAACTGCTGGAGTTAATTGAAAAGGGTCGTGAGCGCCCAAGCGAAGACATCTTACTTTTGCTCATTAGTCACTATGGATTGCAAGATGATACTGCCGAAGAACTATGGGATTTGGCAGGATATGATAAACGTACAGATGTAGTTGATGAGCCTGGTGTACTGCCAGAGGGACGAGCCCAGGCTGCCATGATGGTAATGCTTGACCCACGTATACTTTACAGCGATTTAGCCGAAGTTTCGGCTACACCAAAGGGCTTTATTCTAACCTTTTCTCAATCAGTCGGGCCCAACGGACAGCCACTACCAATAGCGCGCGTGGGTATGAGTCGCGAACAAGCCAAAGCGGTCATGGGTTTGTTGCATCAGACGCTCTGGAACCTCGACAACCCCTCTCTAGACGGACGCCTGCAGAGCGGGGAGCAGTCTGACAGTGCCCAGTAAAAATTCACCTCGCCAAATCGTTGATGCTGTTTCCAAAAACTTATCTTTGCCCTCTATGCCGAGCCTTGGCCCTTGGCCCCGTAAGCGGCGCCGAATTACTGCCCAAGATGTTGAGGCCGCGCGAGCATACATCGCTGAGTACTGGAAGAAACTTGAGCGTTTTCATCCTAATGATGACGAGAGTTTGCTCGGGCTACCACACCCTTATTTGGTGCCCAGCTATGACGAAACAGCCAGTTTTGACTACAACGAGCTATACTACTGGGATAGTTTTTTTATGGCTCAGGGCTTACTCGATACAGAGCGCCAAGAGCTAATAGTTGGCATCATAGAAGATTTGCTGAGCCTATTTGGGCGCTTTAGTGCTATTCCTAACGCCTCGCGTACATATTTGACCGGACGCTCGCAGCCGCCATTTCTCACCACCTTGATATATGACGCCTACAATGCCTTCGACCTCGATAAGCAGTGGCTTAAGCGAGCAATTGCAGTTGCAAAGCGTGAATATGCCGTGGTTTGGATGGGTACTCGTAAGCCCAACGAGCGGTTGGTGTGGATGGGGCTAAGTCGTTATTACGACATTAATCATTTACATGATTTAGCCGAAGCCGAAAGTGGCTGGGACATGACCCCACGATTTGGTCGAAAAGCACTCGAATACCTGCCGGTCGACCTAAACGCATTACTGTATAAATATGAAACAGATTTTGCTCGTACTGCACGGTTGTTTGGAAATATAGACGAGGCAGACGAGTGGGAAAAAGCTGCTGAAACACGCAAAAAAACCGTCGATAAGCTTATGTGGGACCGTTTGAGAGGGTTGTACTATGACTACAACTTTGCTAAGCAAAAAAGGGGCAACATTAGTAGCCTAGCGGCATATTTTCCAATGTGGGCAGGTATGGCCAGCGAAAAGCAAGCCGAGTCACTAGTAAAGAATTTGCGCAAGTTTGAAAACCGTGGCGGCCTCGCTACCACTGATGCACTGCCACTAGGCCAATACGTACCTGGAAGCATGCCGGTGCAGTGGGCTTATCCAAACGGTTGGGCACCGTTACATTTTATTGTGGTCGAGGGTCTACTGAAATATGGCTACAGAGAAGACGCCGAGCGAATTGCGCATAAATGGCTACACACTAACTTGGACTGGTTTAATCAGCATGGTGTCTTTTTGGAAAAGTATAACGTTGTAAACCCCGAAAAACCACCTCAAAAAGGGGTCTATCCTAGCCAGACAGGATTTGGCTGGACCAATGCGGTGTTTGAGCGGTTTTGCCGTGATTTTATAGATTAGCGTGTAGCACCGTATCTCAGGTTATTTTCAGCCTCAGCAGCTATACCTAAAATGTAAACAAGGTAGACCACGACAAAAGAAAATGTAAACCAGGTGAAAAATACTCCTAAAACTATCAAAAAAACAGAGGTTAAAGAAACAGCTGTTATTAAGCCAAGTGAAAATCGTCGTACAAACTTTTATAACTGGGCCGCAAAAAATCGATTGATTTTGTTCGCAATTTTGGCAGGTTTGCTGTTATTTGCGCTTCTGGCCAGTGCTTATGGGCTGGGCAAGCAGGCTGCTATATCTGATAAATATGACCGACCAACCCAACATGAACGCATGATGCGATACCACAATTATCGTTAAGAAACGGTTTAACACCACTACCTTGAGGTAGTGTATGATGAGAATATGACCGACTCTTCAGCACTCCCCTGTGCCGATAAACTAGTATTTGAAACGCGATCCGCTGCTGAGGCCACGGCTACTACCAGCCAGTACTGGTATGGCAGTCGTCCGCATGCTTACCGTTGCAGGTTTTGTGGTTTTTGGCACTTGTCTAGTGGTTTGTACAAGTAGCGTATACTATAAACGTGCAAGAGTTTGACCGCGCAACGACCGTTCTGCCGTCACCATTTTACCGAGTGACTGTAAAGGCACTGGTTATGAACGATAAGCAGCAGCTTTTGGTTGGTGTTAACAAAAAAGGAGCCTACGAGCTTCCCGGCGGAGGTTGGGAGCACGGTGAGACGCTAGAGGAGTGTTTGGCCCGTGAACTACAAGAGGAATTTGGTGTGCGTGTCATGCGTATCGGTCAGCCAATCTGCTTCTGGGCGCATCCGCATCGTGACTGGCAGTATTGGTTACTGCGAATCGGCGTGCCCGTGCGACTAAAGGATGATACCTTCACTCCTGGTGATGGTCTGGTCAAAGCCCAATTTGTGAGCCAAGATGAATTTATACGATTGAACCTAGAGACCTATGAAGGCAATGTAAAAGACCAGATTGATAAAATATGGAGTATGAAGGAGTAATATGAGCGAAATCAAAAAGAAGCTAGAGTTGTCTCAGAGCGATAAGCTGAACGGTCTACGTGCTGCGGTGCTGGGTGCCAATGATGGTGTTGTGAGCACAGCCGGACTCATTTTTGGTGTGGCTGGCGCTACTAATAATAAAGGGGCGATATTTACGGCGGGACTAGCCGGCTTGATTGCTGGCGCAATCAGCATGGCAGTTGGTGAATATGTGTCGGTCAGCACCCAGCGCGATACTGAGAGAGCTTTTATTGAAAAAGAAAAAAGGCTACTCAAAAAAGACCCGGAGGGTCAAACACAAGATCTAGCAGCATTTTATGAAGCCAAAGGAGTGTCGGCTAAGACGGCGTTACAGTTTGCCCGCGAACTCAGCGCCAAAGACCCAATAAAGGCGCACCTAGAGGCTGAACTCAAGCTCGATGAAGAGGATTTGACCAACCCGATAACTGCGGCAGTAGCATCATTTTTTTCGTTTGGCATGGGCGCACTCATTCCCCTACTGGCAGCGGTGCTTTCGCCCGATTATAGTCGTATGTATATAACACTTGTGGCAGTGGTGTTTGGGTTGTTTGTGACGGGATACTACAGTGCCAAGTTTGGTGGGGCCAACAAGCGAGCTGCAGTTATTCGGGTATTGATTGGTGGTATTGTTGCCATGGCTGTTACTTATGCTATTGGGCGAGCATTTGGCACGGCAATTAGCTAAGATATACAAACAACGTATACAATACTACAACAAATATTATTGACAGCACAGAACAATTTATGTATAAACTGCTAATGCATATAAGCTAAAAATCAAAAAACAAGAAACAAGACAACTCCCTGTAGTTGCTAAGAAAGTGAAACAAACCCTATGATTGATGCAGATGGCAGTATGAGAACTAGTTCAAGTGAAGCGGCTGCCGCCCGAGCCGCAGCCGCGGCCCAAGCCGCCGCTGCCGCCCAGGCGGCCGCACAAGCCGAAGCCGAACGCCAAGCTGCCGCACAAAGAGCCTACGAACGGCAACGAGCCCAAGAAAGAGCCTATGCCGAGCAACAAGCAGCAGCCGCGCGAGCCGAGGCTGAACAGCAAGCTGCAGCCCAGCGAGCATATGAACAGCAACGCGCCCAAGAACGAGCTGCTGCTGAACAACAAGCCGCCGCTGCCGCCCAAGCCGAAGCTGAACAACAAGCCGCCGCACAGCGAGCATATGAACAGCAACGAGCCCAAGAAAGAGCTGCTGCTGAACAACAAGCCGCAGCACAATCTCCCCCAAATAATGACACCCCAGGAGCGCCAGCTGTAAACCCTGGCGGTCTTCATGATGAAACCAGCGGAGAAGCATCTGGAACTCCTGCAAGTCCTGATGCGCCATTTGCTGCCTTGCCACTTCTTCCTCCCAATCCTGGCGGTCTTCATGATGAAACCAGC
>Ga0116164_10002391_pt1 | contig 13448 bp, 11 predicted proteins | sample AD_UKC109_MetaG_FD_89888 | JGI IMG/M metagenome (GOLD analysis project Ga0116164, IMG submission 89888) | Active sludge microbial communities of municipal wastewater-treating anaerobic digesters from Hong Kong - AD_UKC109_MetaG | ecosystem: Engineered > Bioreactor > Anaerobic > Digestate... | reverse complement strand
TGAACACTTCATCTACTTTTTACAGAATATCAAAGAACTCCAGAAAAGTTGTGATAAAACCTAACTGCGGCAATATAGCCATTGGCCAGATCTATGTCAACATGTAGTACGCCGAATGCTTACCCCCCAACGAGGGGGCGGGGGGGGTATCATAATACAGGTGGGAGGATGGGGGGATACTGGATATGGTTTATTAAATATGGGGGGAGAGAATGGATTTAACTGAAAAAATGTGCATCACATGTAAAAGCAATAATTCGATTCGTATTCATCAGTTTCAATATATTTCAATATATCACCAACTTGTCTTGCTGCTTTAATAGTTATGGGAAGCGAATTGTCAAATTGAGTATTATTCCAGTTCATTTTTGTCAGGGTAAGAATTTCTTTTGCCAAAAAGAACGTACTCTGCTCAGTGTAGGCTATTTTAAACATCAGACTCTTGGGAATATACAATCCCGCATAAGTTTGAAAGAAATCTGCACTTCCTTTTGTATAAAGTATTTTCGTTTCATCATCAATTTCCCAGAGTGTTCCTCTCAAGGGGGGATACTTACCATCTCTATGCAGGCGAAGCTGTGATTTTGAAAAACTAATGAAATCAAATAGCTGAATGTTATGCTTCCGTAGTCCAGAAATTAATCCATCAATCTCATCCTGATTAAAAAGGGAAGATTTGTGGATAGAAACTCTTGCTGGTTGTGTAAAATGCTCCTGCCGATATTTATTTAGTGACTTATCAACTAATTTCTCTGCTTCATCAGCACTTAAATGAATTTGTAGGTCATCCTTTGAGTGAAATGCTTCGCCACCCCTTATGATAACACCTTCACCTCTTTCATTAAACACTTGTGCAGTGCTTGTGTGGACATGTTCTTCATCCAAACTTCGGTAAAAGCTAATTCCTATATGACATGTTTGAAGATCATCAGACTTTCGGATGATTCTCCATGGTGTCCCCCCTGATTTATAGTATAATGCAGTGAAGAAATTCCATGCCCTTGTAGCATTGTCCTGAAGAGTTCCTTCACTATTAGGACGTATTTTAACCCGTTTCTTAACTTTTTCATTATACGTATGTGGCAAAATAATTTGAATTGGAATTCTGTACCTTAAAGATTTGGCTTTTAATAACCTTCTGAAATCAATAACTCTCTTGAATGTGTTATACTCATTTTCTATATCCTCATCCTCACTTTCTATTTCTTCTGAATAGTGCATTTTGGATGCAAATTCAATTGGAACTGCACAAACGATCACATCAATTTGGTGCTTGGTCTCAGCAAGATATTGTATTTCAGTGACGAAGAGTCCAACTGCTTCAGATATCTTCACTTCAGTTTCCTTAATTTGTGAAATCTCCTTTATGTCTTGTTGAGATAGCTGCCTATGAAAAGTTGAGTTGGTAATTATTTTTGAATAGAATCCACCTTCTTCATTGAATCCAACAAATCTTGGGAATAAATTTCTTTTATTGCTTTCCTTTGCAGGTATCTCACTATACCCTTTTTCAAGCCATTGGAGAAACAAATCAATATCTTCGTTTTTACCAATAATCCCTAACTTTATTTGCCTTGGTGACTTCTCATCCTCAAAATCCAAAACCCCAAAATTCATTATGCCGAATTTAATATCGATATGTTTATCGATACCAAATTTTAATTCAGGCTCTTCTATATAGCGACATTTCATGTGAATAATCCTGTTTCTGATTTTAAAATCGCCTGAGTAGCTTTATCTTCTTTTTTCAACCATAGTTCATCGTCAATACTTCTATCGATATCAAATGGATTAAGACGTTTGATTTCCAGAATCGGTTTTCCAAACATCGGTTCAGTCCTAAGAAGAATCTCTGTCCAAAATAGAATTTGGCTAAATACCGTCTCAGCTTTATCAAGACCTTTTTTACCTTTCAATTTTGATTCGTAATATGTATGGACTTTAAATCCGTTGTGAGTAAACAGATAGGTGGGATTTATTTCCAAGTACCAGTCATTTTCAAATTTGTGAAACTGTCGTTCAAATGCAAAATGTCTAAAGTAGGATATTACTGTCGGATCACTTTTTCGCATATACCTATTACATATTGTTTGAAAACTCTTTCTTCCTAATCTGTTGTAATTTAGCTTTGTGGTTTTGGGGTAATCCTGAAGGTCTAATTGTGGCTTAAAATAATAAAGGTCGAACTGCTTTGTTTTCTTTCGAATCAAACTTTTCCTGTAAGCAAAAGTATCGAATGTGGCATTCAATAACTGCACAAAATCTCGCATAACGGGCAGATCATGTGATTGCGACCAATCATTGGATGGGAATGATTTAATACTGCCTTTGTGTATTTCTGTCCATGGGTAATTATGTAAATCATTAACGGTATAAATCAAACCCTCCTTTAATATCCATGCTTTGTTAATCCCATAGTGATTTTCCAAATTGTTAAGGTCTTCCCATAGTTCCTTAGAATCACGATAATCTGTTTTTGCACAAAAAATGGTATTTGGATAGGATACCAACTTTAACACATTGGAATGAAGTTTTTCACTCTTTTTTGGTGGTGTGAAGTAAAAACCAGAATCTTCTGGTATTGATAATGTTGAAATTTGCTCTTTGGCAGAAACATCAAAGAGATTTCTTCTTTTATCGAAAGTTACCTTCTTAGATTTCAATTTGGATAAATCTTTGAAATATTCCTTAACAGAAACCCAATATGCTTCTTCCTTATCAACATTAACACATATTAAAAGAACAGGGCAATTCCCTTGCATCCAGTAGTCCAAATCATTATCATTACAATAGTAATCGAACTTATATTCGTCTTCACCTTTAAAACCAGCTTTGGATGCTTTGCTTTGTACTTGTAGAATAAAATTTGTAGCCCTGCCTGATTCGCTATCTCTAATTTCTATCGTACCATCAATACCAGCATCTAAATTTGTTGGATTCCAAACATATCCCATCTGCAATACTATTTTTTCAATAATGTTGACACCTTGTTGTCCAATCAGTGACTGATGGGTATAATGTTTATATTTCATTTATACTGCTTCCCTTAGCCTTGCATAAACTTTCTCTAACAACAGTCGTTTCACAACCCTTGAAAACTCTTCATCGTCCATCATCTTGGTAAAAAGTTCCTGATTCTGGTCCATCCTTTTTTTTATGAGCGTATTCAGGAATACCTCTTCAAAACCATATTTGAAATTGTCCATTGTATTGGTTTTGGCTTGTTCGACCAGTTTTTCATGACCTACCAGTTCTTCTTCTATTTGATCGAAATAAAGCTTGTCGGCATCGGTCAGGTTCATCCCAAACTTATCGTTCAGGACCTGAATGATTTCTGATAATCGTGCTTTTTCTTCCTCGCTTGTCCTAACCCCTGCATCATCAATACCATCCAAGCCATACTCAGGCTGATCTTCCATTGCGATACGGATACGGTCTTTCATTAATTGAAGCCGGTAGTATTTCAATTCCACCTCATCCCCTAAATGGAAGGGATCAGTGACTTCCTTTGGCAGCTTTTTCAGTAAGAACCGAACATAAACATACAGCTTCTCCAACTCAAGGTCATAGAAGGGCATTATCTGGCTCAGAAATGAATATAATCGGGTAAATGATACCAGTGCATGCTTGAAATTATCTTTCTCTTCCTGAGTCTGTAATGCCTTATAACGATCTACTGCTGGATCAATAGATGCATTCAGCATAGCATGATCGGCTGGTGTGAGGTTTTCTTTCTTAGTAAAATACACTTTGTTGAATTGTTCCACCTCTGTTTCCCAAATGATATTTACTGCTTCAATTTGGTTCTTCAGGTCATACAAATGATCTGGATCGGTCTTCTCTTTTACGGTGGTCAACTCATAATACGGCTGGAATGATTCCAGAATGTCATCTTCATCGTTCACGAAATCCAGAACAAAGGTATCAGTCTTCCCCTCACAGGTCCTGTTCAAGCGGGATAGGGTCTGAACTGCTTTCACACCCGACAATTTCTTATCCACATACATGGTATGTAGTAATGGCTGATCAAAACCTGTCTGGTACTTATCGGCAACGATTAGCAGTTGGTATTCATCTTTATCAAATTGCTTTGGTAGTTCTTTCTCGGAGAAACCTGTCATTTGTGGTTCAGTGTATTCCAATCCACCATCTCGTACTGTACCAGAGAAGGCTACTAAAGTTTGAATTCCTGAATATCCTTTCTCCTTTATATAGCGGTCGAATTCGTGCTTATATCGTACTGCATGGAGACGTGATCCAGTAACCACCATTGCTTTTGCTCTGCCACCGATCTTTTTTGATACTACTTGACGAAAATGCTCCACCATTACTTCAGTCTTTTGGGCAAGATTGTAAGGGTGCAGGTTAACAAATCTGGCAATGGCAGTGGCTGCCTTCTTCTTGTTTACCTCTGGATCATCCTCAATGGCTTTGGAAAGGCGGAAGAAGGTCCGATAGGTAGTGTAATTTTTTAATACATCCAGAATAAAACCTTCCTGAACGGCTTGTTTCATTGAATATAAATGAAACGGGCGGGGTTTGCTGTCGGGTGTATCTTTTTCCCCGAACACCTCAAGGGTCTTGAACTTGGGGGTAGCCGTGAAACCAAAGAATGACAGATTGGATTGCTGTCCACGTGCCATCATGGACTTCCTGATCTCATCTTCGTAATCTTCTTCTGTTTCTTTATCCACCTCTACTGCTTCTTCCAGAGTAGCTGCACTTAGTACCTCTTTCATTTTCTTGGCGGCTTCACCCCCCTGTGAAGAATGTGCTTCATCCACAATTACTGCATAATTTCGTTTTGGAATTTCTCCGATTTGCTCCAGTACAAAGGGAAATTTCTGAAGGGTGGTAATGATAATATTTGTTCCCTTCTCCAATGCAGTAGTAAGTTGTTTTGAATCAATATCGATCTTCTGAACCACTCCCTGTTTGTGTTCAAACTGGTAAATGGTATTCTGAAGCTGATTATCCAGTACTTTTCGATCCGTAACTACAACCACGGAATCAAATATTCTTTTGTCCTCTGCATCGTGCAAACTGGCAAGGCGGTAAGATAGCCATGCAATACTATTGGATTTCCCTGAACCAGCACTGTGCTGAATGAGATAATTCCTTCCTGCTTTGGATTCACGAGCATCGGCTATCAGTTTTCTTACCACATCCAGTTGATGATAGCGAGGAAAGATGAGTTTATCATCCTTACCATTCTCTCCTTTTTCCAGATGAATGAACTTTCCTATGATCTCCATCAAGCTGTCCTTTCGCAGAACCTCACTCCATAAATAATCCGTTCTTCTTCCTTTGGGATTGGGTGGATTTCCAGCACCGTTCAGGTAACCTTTGTCAAAAGGCAGGTAAACAGTCTTCCTGCCAATAACACGAGTGGTCATGCTTACTGTATCAGAATCGACTGCAAAATGGACCAGTGATCCTTTATTGAATCGAAACAGGGGTTCTTTTGGATCACGGTCAAACATATATTGCTTTTGTGCGTTTGCAGCAGTCTGACCCGTAAATGCATTTTTTAATTCAACGGTGCAGATGGTAAGTCCATTAAGGGAAATCAGCAGGTCAACACTATTCTCATTGTGACGATCATATTTTACCTGTCTGGTTACTGTCAGGATATTTTTATTGTAAAGATCAATGGCTTCTGGATTTAATCCTGATTCTGGTTTGAAGAATGCCAGCTTGAATTTAACCCCATGTGTAGTGAATCCATGACGGATCACTTCCAATAATCCCCGTGATTCAATCTCTTTGTTCAGTCGATATAAGAATTTGCTTTGAGCCTGATCCTGATGAATAGTTGTGAATTTTTCCCATTCTTTGGGTTGTGTGGATTTGATGAATGAAAGAACGAGTGTCGGGGCCTGCCCCGACTCTCGTTCCACATCGACTGCATGTCCCTGTTGAAATTCTCCTGATTCTATGAGAAGATCAACAATATCTTTTTCAAAGGTGGTTTCGGTATGAATATTTGTATTAGCCATGATTTTCTGCTAATTCATGTATTTTATTTACATCCCATATTTTTGTTGCGATTTCTTGATAGAGTTGCTGCCTTTCCTCAATCGCCTTTTTATCGAAAGAAACATAATGTTTAAATAATAATCCTTCTTCCCTGATGAATCCAAGAAATTGCGGATTATTCTGGTAGCACTGGATGTTTAATGATTTGGCGAGAAGGTTTTCCCCGTAATACAGGGGTAATTTTTGCTCGTAAGTGTAGTCTTTATAACTGCGGTTTTTATCTCTTGCCAGAATTAAGAGGTCGCCAAATTTATTGCGATAATTATTGAAATCCTCCTCCGTGTCAAATTCCTCAACATGACGTTCAAAATGATCTGCCCAAATGTGTTCAATATCAAATGAATTCCTGTTCTCTCTGTTTACATAATTCTCAAAGTCTGGATTTAGACCACTTTGCTTTTCAATATAATACGTTAATCTTGCAAGAATGTGCAACATGTAACGAATGGTCCAGCCATTTAGGGAAAATTCTTTAATATTATCCAACTGGAATTCCATTTCATTGATTTCATCAGTTAGTATTTGAACCAACTCTGGAACTGTTTTCCTGCGTATCTTCTTTGTCAGTAAAAATATATTGTAAGTCATTGCTGAATAATCCACAGTCTTATAATTGAAGATTCTTCGGATTAAGTAATTATCCAGAAAGCAGGAAACAACCCTTAGTTTAGTATCAATTATATCAGTCGTATCGCTTGGATCGATAGCAGCTAATAATAATTGCGGTTGCAGTGTAAAGTTGCGGTTTGCGTTATAATAAATGTATCCGAATCCACGAGTAAAATGATTTGAATACTCATGTATCTTTAAATACAACTCACTGAATTTGACAAATTCATCACAGACAAATCTTGTATAATCAGATGATCTTTTTAAACCAATAACATTTAAGTTTTCCCTTGTCCATTTATGGAACGTTGTACCAATAATGTCAAAATCTTTTGGCTCTGCACCTCTTTTCCGTTCACGTATTGAATCGGCATATTGTGCTCTGAGCCAGTTTTTGATACAGTCACTTTCTTCTTCTTTACCGAGTTCTTTCAGCTTCAATATTTGTCGCTTCCAAATATCATTTGCTTCGTATCGTTTTTCATCATCTTCAATTTCTGACAAAAGAAATCCTTTTAACATCTCAGTAGGGGTTAAGCTAAGTCCCCTGTCATTCATAGACACGAAGATTTTATGAGCATCTTGTTCCGTTTGAGCAAGAATCCTGATAAAATCAACATTATCGATTAACCAGTCTTTGAAATAAGGAACTGCATTATCATCGACTTTGTCATCCATAAGATCACATATATCAATGTAGCGGGCATATATATTTTTTACGCTCTCTGGATGTCCATTTGGATCAAATGGCTGTCCACTCTTAATTGCATCAAGACATGCATCTCTTTCGGGCACATTAATATTGTAGGTTTTGCTGCCTGCTTTCTTTGAGAAAATTAAATTCAGAACCTCTGCACGATCTTCAACATCCTCCAAATGGTGATACAAGTATAGAAGAACTAATGTTAATGATGTTAGCCTTTGCTGTCCGTCAATAATTGCATTATCATCTTCCGTTAGCACAATTGACCCCATGAAATAATGACCGTATTCCTGAACCTTACTTAATTCATCTTCTTCAGAATAATGCTGGAAAAATTCACTGGTCAGGTCCTCAACCAATTCCTCTACCTGTTTTCTATGCCATTGGTATTCCCGTTGATAATAATGAATGGTATATTTTACACCAGTAAATAATTCTCTCAGGGTTTTTGGTGTTCCTCCAATTTTTTTCATACTATGATATTTTCAACATGGTAATCCCGTACATCAATTTTACCCGTTACAGCTTCATTGATAAGAGATGTCTTATATTCATTAATTAATTCGATCTCCTTAATTATCATCTCAATTTGTTGATCTATGTTTTTGACTTTCATATTTAATTGAGCAACGATTTCGATTTGTTCAGGAATTGGTGGTACGGCAATCCATAGGTTCTCAATCGTTCCCATACCAATATTTGGTTGAGTTCCAAATGACCAGAATTGCTCAACCTGTATTCTGAACTTGTTAGACTGCAATGAATGAAAAATGAAATATGGTAATACTTTTCTTTGATCTGCTCTTATTATTGCGAGAGGTGACCAAATGGCAAAAGTTTCATCTGTTTCAACAATCGCAGATTTCCCTGTAGTTGATCCTGATTTGCAAAGAAGGACATCAAATCTTTTTGCTTCACTTTTTCTCCTGTATATGTCAAATTGCTCTTCGGAAATGTAACCTCTCGCATAATCAAAATCAAGAACATTCTCTCTAATTGCTTCTGCAGATAAAAATGGAACTCCAAATTCAAAAAATTCAGGCGTCTCATGCGGACCATCAGTAATTTTTATAAGTACCAAATGTTTTAGTCGTACTCGATCCCAATGCTCAGGAATCTCCCCCAACCATTCAATCCCCGATTCTTTCATCGGGCCCGTTGGATCAAGACCTTTGGTTACGGCTTGGTTGATCACAGCCGTACGTTCTTCTTTCAGCAATTCTATCAGTTGCTGTTTTTTGGCAATCAGTTCATCTATTTGTTGGGTTTTGTGATCGAGGAAGTTGGCGATTGCGGTTTGGTCTGATCTTTCTGGAATAAGAATTTCAAATTTTCCAAGTTCTTCTTGGCTTATCATCGGAACTGCTGTAGCAGAACTGATGATCTCAACTTTGCTTGAAATGTATTTGCTATTAAGATAATAGTAAAGATATTTTCCGTTTATATGAAGGTTATTAAGCAGAACCATACTTGGGTTTATTGTCGCATCTCCTATCTCACTCTCGATAATGGCAACTTTCCCTAATGAACCTCTTTGTGTTACAAGTACATCACCAGTCTTAACCATTATTTCAGGACTTTCATAATATTTTTCCCAACTAATGTATTCTGGATCAGACAAGTTTATTTTGTTTGATTTGCTTATATGTTTAGCACCAAGTGTAAGTGCTCCCTCATCCTTACTTACTAAATCATCTTTTGTATATCCTTTAAAACCAATTCTACCTTGAATATTACAAATACGCTTCAACTTCGTTGTATACCAAGATGCAGGAATATGATCTATCCAATCAATACCAGAATCTTTATATGATGGATACTGCTTCATGCTTCTACTCTTTTAGCTTGGGTAAGAAATTTACCAAATGCCCATAATGCCTTGTCGCAACTTCTTAAATCATCCAATCCCTTTGCTAAGTCCCAATAAAATGGCAAATACTCATTTTTATAGATTTCAATCTTTGCCAGATCGTCATTCTTTAAATCTTCAACCTTGTGTGTTTTTATAAATCTCATGGCTCTGAAAACATGCTGATCGAAAATGGGAAACTCAAATGGATTTATAATATGTAAAACAAAAATCCGCCAGATTGCTGCTAAATCGATGAAGTGATTATTTAGTGTATCAAAATCAAGGTTGGCAGTATTTCTCAATTCGTTTATTAAATTAGTTTTATTTAGCACCTTGGATTCAATAGAATTCATTTTAGCACCCGATAATGTCATGCCGTTTTTCCACTCAAATAATGCTCTGATATCATTTTCTGTAATTGGATCATTCGTCATATGAGTATAATAAATTTCTTCATCATACTCATTGTAATACTCTTTCCAGCACTCAACGAATTGTTGAACTGTACCAGTATCTGATATTATCGGCAAATTATTCATCCAGTATTTGTTTGATCGCACCACTGGTTTCTTCTTCCAAGTTCAAAATATCTGCCCTGATCTCTTCCAGTGAACGAAGAGGTTTGTATTCGTAGAAATATCGGGTAAAATTGATCTCATAACCGATTTTATGTTTACTTTCATCAATCCATGCATTTGGTACATGGGGTAGAACTTCCCGTTTAAAGTATTCTTCAATGTCTTCCTTTAAGGGCACATCTTCACTGTCCCTTAATGAGGTATCAGGTTTGGGGTTACCCTGTCTGTCTTTTACCACCTTCCCGTTTTCGATCGATGGTCTCTCCACAGTTATTCTTGTATATCCGAAATCCTCATTGTCGAATATCTTGCAGTATTTGCCCTCTTCAAATTCACCGTAAATGCGTGTAATTTCTTCAATCTGGTGAGGGGTAATGTAATGCCGTTTGTTGCCCAATGACTTGGACATATTTTCAAACATGCTCACGGCATTAATCAACTGAACCTTCCCCTTCCTTTCCGGGTCTTTTCGGTTGGAAACAAACCACAGGTAGGTGTATATACCCGTGTTGTAGAAAAGTTGATCGGGCAAGGCAATAATGGCTTCAAGCATATCATTCTCGATGATCCATTTGCGGATATTACTTTCACCACTTCCAGCACCACCAGTAAAAAGTGGTGAACCATTCAGGACAATTCCAATCCGTGATCCTACAGCACCGTTTTGTTTCATCTTGGATATCAGGTGCAGCAGGAACAGTAGCGACCCATCACTGATTCGTGGAAGACCAGCACCGAACCTACCCCCGAATCCAAATTGTTCGTATTCATCCTTCACAGCCTTCTGTACTTTCTTCCACTCGACACCGAAGGGTGGATTGGTAAGCATGTAGTCATACTTCTGCCCTGAAAGCATGTCATTTGAAAGACTGTTGCCCAACTTGATATTATCTGGTTTCTGCCCCTTGATTAGCATGTCGGACTTACAAATGGCATAGGATTCGGCATTCAGTTCCTGCCCGAATACTTCCAGCCGTGCATCGGGATTGAGTTCATTAAGGTACTCTTCAGCCACACTGAGCATACCTCCTGTGCCTGCACATACATCATACAGGGTCTTTACAATTCCCTTTTTGGTAAGAATATCACGGTCATTAAGGAATAGGATGTTTACCATCAGGCGGATTACTTCACGTGGTGTGAAGTGCTCCCCAGCGGTTTCGTTGGATAGTTCGGAGAACCTTCTTATCAGTTCCTCATAGATGTACCCCATATGGGTATTATCGATCCTTTTTGGGTGGAGATCGATCTCCTGAAACCTTTTAACTACCATAAAAAGCAGGTTGGCATCATCCAGTCGGTTAATCTGCTCTTCGAATTTGAAGTTATCCAGAATATCACGGGCACTGTCACTGAATCCATTGATATAATTACGGAAGTTTGCAGCGATGTTTTCGGGATCAGCAATCAGTGAATCAAAATCGTATTTGGAATGGTTATGGAAATTATAGCCAGCAATGTTATTCAGGATGGGATCGATATTCTGCACGTTCATTGCCTGTACCTTGGGTAACTGCTCCATTACCTTCTGTTTGGTATCAGTAAGCACACAATCCAGCCGCCTGATGATGGTCATGGGCAGCACAACCTTGCCATACTCGCTTTGTTTGTAGTCGCCACGTAACAGTTCCGCAATCGACCAGATGAAATTGGTTGCTTCACTAAAATTCTTCATTGGTTTCGAAATCCTTATTATCTTCTATTAAGTCCTTTACACTCACATTCAATACTTCAGCAATTTTATAAAGTACCTCCAACGATGGTTGTCTTCTATTGGCAGCATAAGAATTTACCATGTTATAGGATTTTCCAAGCTGCTTGGCTAACCATGTTTGTTTGATCCCCTTCTCCGCCAGTACTTCCTTTATACGATTCATGGTGATGTAATATCGATCACTAAAGATAGAATATTTATCTCATAATATGAGATTGGTAAAAATCTTTTCGCACTGCATGTATTACTAAATAACATGAGTAAAAAAAATTTGTAACATTTTTCTATTTCCATACGTACATTATCCCCCAAATGAAAAATTGCTTATTGCATTTTGCAGAGTGATCATTTGAGAAGACATAAGGGTAGACGAACGGAGGAACACCTGTCATGATATATGGCAGGTGTTTTTTTAAGAACTGAGGATGAGAAAATATTTTATGAAATAAATATTAATGTATATGAAAGAAGAAATTTTCAGACTGTACCGACCAAGCAAGGAATCTGCTGCTACAGAAAAACAGCTTAACTACATCCGTGCATTGATGTGGAAGAAGAATATCAAATTCCCTTTCGAATCCAATATTGCAGCTAAGGGAAAACTTGACAAGTATACTGCATCGAAGATTATTGATGCCCTATTAAATGGAAAACAAATAAAAATTAAATAATTATGAAAAAAATTGAAATCAATCCTGAGTGGATATTGGAAGAGTTTCCAATTACACATTATGCTGATGGTAATGGGAAAGTTATCATTGAAACAGATGAAATTATCGATGCAAGATGGATAGACTTGGCTCTCGCAGTCTTGCATATTCCCTATTCCTGTTCTGAATATTATGATGAAGAGCAGAACACCTTTTCATGGCTGTATACTTTAAGTTTAAATGACTTGAAAGATGACTGCCCAACATTCTTTAAAAAAATGAATGATTTAGATAATTGGAATCATGCATATAAACTTAAAAAATATATTGATCATGAGGAAGAAAATAATTTATGACCGAAATAGACTGAAAGAAATCGGTTATCAGGCAGCACCCCTTAGATGGGTATTGGGTCTTAAAACATTAAATCCATCACAAAAACTCCAATATTTAAACTACTTCTCGCATGACAAAGATTGGGAATTGTCGAATAACAGCATTACGAAATGTTTTGGCAGAAAGAAATCTGGTAAAAATGTAAGAAGGGATAATCAACTATATGTTGAATTGGGGTATATGACTGAAACAGAAGATTCTTTTATCCTTCATCTGGATAAAATAAAAGAGGATTATGTTAAAGCTATTGGTAAAAATAGTAATGTTAATACCACTGGTACTAATAATACCACCCTTATGGTATCCCCAATGCCACCCTCTGGTACTGATAATACCAACCCCATGATATCAACAGCACCACCCTTGGGTATTGATAGTACCAACGAAACTGGTACTGAGAATACCACCAAAAATAGAAATACAAGAGAAAAAGAAAAAGAGAAAAAAACAAGCGAAAAAAATAAACCTATTTATGGGGTTGAAGATAATTCTTCAATAATCAGAAATGATGTAAATAACAAATCCAAAAACAGTTTAAGGGAATTGTTGGAAACCGATGAATTTTTCTCTGATTTATTTCATAATTCCCAACAAGGTTATAACAAGGTCAATATTGACGATTATAGTGATAGTTATATTGCTCATTATGGAATTGATTATTTGACCAAGAAGTGTCGAATAGATTCTATTGAAAAAGAATTGTGCGTTATGGTGGTAAAAAACTCAATTGATATTGATCCCGACACTCAAAAACCAATACCAATGTGTGAACTTGGTAAAAAGGTTGAGATGGTCTGATGAGACTGGACAATCTTTTTATCAAAGTTAATTGGTTATGTTGAAAAGAGGGGGTTTGGGGGAGACTCATAACTTGATTTTTTGTTAACAAATCACGCAGCCATCTGAT
>Ga0116164_10002390_pt1 | contig 13454 bp, 5 predicted proteins | sample AD_UKC109_MetaG_FD_89888 | JGI IMG/M metagenome (GOLD analysis project Ga0116164, IMG submission 89888) | Active sludge microbial communities of municipal wastewater-treating anaerobic digesters from Hong Kong - AD_UKC109_MetaG | ecosystem: Engineered > Bioreactor > Anaerobic > Digestate... | reverse complement strand
TATGATGGAAGATACCGGCATTCTGAAAGAACAAATTATGATGTTAAGACAATATGAGGATTGATCTTATGAGATATTTTATTATTAGTTTGTTGTTGTGTTTTTGTCTTTTGCTCCCCGCCCAAACTGAAGATGAAGCTTTTTCGGCGAAATATCAACAGGAAGAACTGATCAGCATTGCCCGAAACACCAATCTGATTGCGGCATTACGAGCGATCGAAGTCGTCTCAATGCAATTTGAGAATAAGAAGATCGTCGTTACCGCCACCACTAATGATCCGATCAGTTACCCGATTAATAAACTTTATTGGCGCGATGCTTTGGAATTGATCGTTCGCCTTCAGGATCTGGATTTGGAAGAAAGACCCGGTTCTTTCATCGTATCCGATCCGCAAGAGAAAGAAGGTCAGGGAACTGCTGCCGGTGGCGATGGGAAAGAAGTCGTCACTCCGCTCAGCAAACAAATTCGTATCAGTTCCATTTTCTTCAAAGCAGATAAAACCCTTTCCCGCGAGATCGGAATCGACTGGTCGACCCTTTTAGGCGGAAAAGTCAATACCAACATCAATTTCAATGGAGCCAGCAAAGTTGGCGAAGATATTTTTAATGCCGGCATCTCACATAATTTTCAAACCGGCAACGTGACCATTTCTCTGGACGTTTTGTTGCGAATTCTGGAACAATATCAGCGGGGCTCGGTAGTTGCCAGACCCAGCGTAAGTGTGCTTTCCGGCAAGAACGGTAAGATTCAGGTGGGACAGGATTTTTCTGTAAAAACTTTGGATGATGCCGGTAATGCCATCGAAACATTCTACTCTGCCGGTATTATTTTAAATGTGACTCCTCAAATCGTGGAAAAAGACGGCGAAGAAGCGATCTACCTGGAAGCCAGCGTGGAAAAAAGTACAGCGACGCCCGGCGACGTTTCCACGATTATCGATAAAAGCAGTTCCGACACCAAAGTGTTACTGTTCGACGGTGAAGAAACTGTTATCGCCGGTCTTTATGATTCCGATAAGCAAGTTTCCCGTGCTGGAGTTCCTCTCCTGAAAGACCTGCCCTGGTGGGTTTTCGGATTGCGCTATATCTTCGGTTATAATAGCTATTCGGTCACATATAATGAAATGATCATCATTTTAAAAGCCGAAATCATCGATGGCGTCTCCGAGCGTAAAATGGAAATGAAACCGCTGGAACAGCAGGTTCAGGAACAGAAAGAGTCGTATGAAAAAACCATCCAAAAATTAGATCGATAAAAAGGAAGCCAACATGAATTTCCTGAAAATATCGTTTGTGGTAATCATCGCACTTCTGCTCTTCTGTTGCGGTGATACTACCTCTCCCACCCAAGGTGATTTTCCCTCCGATGTTAAGGTGGAAAAAGTATCAGCCGGAATGGTTCGCATCTCCTGGGTTTACAACAACACGGGAGAAGATACTCTGCAATTCATTCTGGGCGCTAAAAAAGGAAGCGATGGTTGGGACGAATATTACGCCGTGGTTCATGAAGAAACTTATGAATATTTCGATTATATTCCTACTTCCGACAGCCTGATTTACGCTTACAAAGTAAGATATTACAATATTAATACCGGTTTGTATTCACAATTCTCCGAAGCAGACGCTTACCTTTCTGCCAATACCGCTCCCACGGAATTTAATGTTCAAACCAATACGCAGCAATCGGTTACGCTTACCTGGCATGATCGCTGTGTGGGTGAGGAAGGTTATTATATCGATAAAAAAATTGGCAACGGCAGTTGGGATAATAATTATTTTAAACTCGATGCCGATATCGAAACCATCACCGATACCGCCACTTTGTTCGATACGATCTATTATCGGGTTTCCGCTTATTTCGGCGATTCTTCTTCAGCTACGGTTCAGGATAGCATTTTCCAAACCCTTCTGGCACCTTCTCAACTGGGTACCACGATTTTGGATGTAAATAAAATCAGGTTGGATTGGACGGATAATTCCAGTGGAGAAGCAGGATTTTCCATCGATCGAAAAGTCGGCGGCAGTGATTGGAACACAGTTTATGCCACAGTGGACAGTAATCTGACGACTTATGTGGACGATGTGGAATATCCCTGCGCCACTTTATGTTACCGGGTGCGCGCTTTTCAGGATTCACTTTATTCTTTGTATTCACCCATCGACACCATCAACATAAATTTGCAGATCGTTGGTTCGGTAAATACTCCCGGATCAGCTTCGGAAGTCTTTTTTGCCGATTGGTATGCTTTTGTTTCGGACGGTTATTCCGGTTTGGAAGTGATCGATTGTTCACAACCAAATGCCCCTGCTCTTCTGGGCAATTATCAGACATTATTGCCGGATCGCACCATCTCTTCTTATATCAAAAATAACATCGCTTACGTGGCAACTCATTCTACCGTTACCAATCCCGGCAGAATTCACCTGCTGGATATTTCCAACCTGCTCGAACCTGTAATGATCGGGTTCACAGATACGGAAGGCATTCCGCAACATATTTTTGTGAGTGGAGATTATGCCTACATTGCAGAAGGAGAAGCCGGACTTTCCATCATTTATATTGCCGGCTCTAATCTGCATACAGTCTCGAATTTTCAGTTGGATGATGCCCGTTCGGTTTTTGTGAAAGATAATTTTGCCTTCGTGGCAGAAGGATTAGAAGGCTTAAAAATATTTGATGTTTTAGACACAAGTAACCCGGAACTGTTGGGAGAACTTTCCACTTCCGGCAGTATGTTGGATGTTTATGTATTGGATGATTTTGCTTATTTAGCCGACGGTGAGAACGGAATGAAAATTATCGATATTTCCGATGCCGAAAACCCGACCGTGTACTCGCGAATATCGACGAATGGTTTTGTTTATGGCGTCTGGGCAGAAGCTGATTATGCTTATTTCGTCGATAAAGAAAAAGGATTTTATGTCGTCGATACTTCCAATCTGCAACACCCGGAAATTCTGGGAAATATCGAAATGGACAGCGAACCGGTTTCGATCAATGTATCGGGCAGTTATGCCTATGTAACCGATAATGAAGGATTAAAAATAATACAGGTTAAACCTTAATCTGTGAGGAGGAACAATGAAGAAATGCTGTTACTTGGTTTTTTTTCTATTTAGTATTTTAGCCTTGTCTGCCCAAACTAATATCCCGGCTGGCACTTTGACCGACCTGGACTGGACGTTGGCTGAAAGCCCTTATATTATTGATGGTAATATCGATCTGGCAGTAAATGATCAACTTACAATTGAAGCGGGCGCAACCGTGGAATTTTCCGGATATTACATGTTCGATGTTTACGGCAGGATCGTGGCAAACGGAACCGCAACCAATCCGATCACATTCACTGCGCAAAACACCGCGGATGGCTGGCATGGTCTCCGTTTCCGCAACACAGCCACTAACAGTCTCGATCCCGCTGAACTGACTTACTGTAATTTTGAATACGGCAGAGCTACCGGAACGGGCGACGATTATCGCGGCGGAGCAATTTTCTGTAATAACGCCGATCAAATCGTCTTCACCGGCTGCTCATTCTCAAATTGCAGTGCTACGACTGGCGGTGCTATTTATGCCGCCAACACAGATTTTTACCTGTATGATTCCGTGATCGACAACAATGTTTCGATCGGAGCCGGTGGCGGTATTTATCTCTTTGGCTCCGATGCAATTTTGGAAAATGTGCAGATCACCAACAACACTTCCCAATACGATGGCGGCGGTTTGAATTGTTACGATTCCAATCCGCAACTTACCTCCGTTCTCATCGCCGATAACTTTACGGAATGGAACGGCGGCGGTATTTCTGCCTTCAATAACTCCCATCCTACTTTAACAAATGTGACCATTGCCTATAACGTAGCCAACCAATCCGGTTCCGGTATCGCTTGTCTTTACAATTCCACCCTCGCTATCATGAACTCTATCGTTTGGGGCAGCGCCACCAATAACATTTATGTGGAAACCACCGCGACAATCACAGCCACCTATTCCGATCTGCAAAGTGGAACGGGACACAGTTACTTTGGAACCGGCTGCATAAATTCCAATCCGCTCTTCAGTAATCCCACAGGCGGAAATTACACTCTTACCTGGGCAAACATTCCCACTCCCGATGAAACAAAATCACCCTGTATCGATGCCGGCGATCCGAATAGCCCACTCGATCCCGATGGCACCGTTGCCGATATGGGAATGTACTATTTTGCTCAAAACGGAATCACGGGCGTGATTACTTTGGACGGCGGAACCGGCGTGCTTACGGATGTTACGGTTACTGCCACACTTACCACCGCTCCCGGTACGGTTTATACCATTCATCCCGATGCATCCGGAAATTATATGCTCAGTCTTTTAGCGGGCACTTACAATCTGGTAGCCACTTTGAGTGGTTACAGTCCTTCCGGCTTCAATAATGTCGTTGTGGAAAATCAGCTCGTGGTGCGTAACATAACCCTTTCCCCGCCACCCGACGGTGAGATTACCGGATATGTGCAAGTGGAAGGCATCGGTAATCCTGAAGATGTCGTTGTTTCTGCCGGTGAGATTTCCACCAGCCCGATACAGGTTACCGGAACCAATAACTATCAGTATTCTATTGCTATAACTCCAGGCACTTACGACGTAACTGCCGAACTCCCCGGCTACGAAACTCAGGTTCATGAAAATGTAGTTGTGGAATCAGGATTGCAGACTTCCGGCATTAATTTCTATCTGCCGCTGACGCAAAATCTGGGATATATTTCCGGCACCATTAGCCTGATCGGTGGCAGTGGAAATGTTCAGAATGTAATCATTTCAGCCGGTACAGCTGCCATTTCTCCCAATGCCGACGGCACTTACGAACTGGAAATTCTGAATGGAACTTATGATGTTTCTGCTGCTTTAAGCGGTTATTCCACGCTGATCCAGAAAGACGTGCAGGTGAATGCTTTCGCCACTACGGAAGATGTGAATTTCGATCTGGTCGATGGCTGGCAGCCTGTTAGCGGTACGCAATATGTTATGATCGGTTACGTTACAGCTACTTACGATGGCGATTTTGTCGATAATACGGATTGTAATCAGTTGGCTGCCTTCGGTTACGATGCCGCCACCGGTACGATAGAAGAATGTCGCGGGCTGGCTACCTGGGAAACCGGTAATCATGCCTTCTGGACCAATTACTGGTCGTTGAACGGATATTGGTATTTCACCATCGTCAGCGATAACGACACCGGATTGGATGAAATCTGGTTCAAATTTTACAATTCCGAAACCGAAACGATCCACGATTGCAACGAATCGATTTACTTCCAGGATTGTACGGTTTATCCCACCGGTGTCAATCTGACCATCGATTCGCCTTCTTATGATATGGAATACGATTTGATCGATAACTGGAACTGGATTTCCTTCAATCTGCAACCGGCTTCTTATGATGTTTCCGTGTTATTCGATGCTCTGGAAACAACTCCCGATATTTTCCAGATAAAATCCCAGACCGATTTTGGACAGTATGATCCCACTACTTTTACCTGGGTTGGCGGTCTGGATTATCTTTCTTATCCCGAAGGCTACAAAATTTATATGCTGAACGCCTACGATAACTTCGTTTTCTCCGGCGAAAAAATCAATCCTCTCACCCATTCCATTTCGTTGCAGCAAGGCTATAACTGGATCAGTTACATTCCCTTAACCAACCTCGATCTGGACGAAGCTCTGGAGAGCATCGGTGTCATCGATTCCACTTATGTAAAAACTCAAACCCAATCTGCCGTATATTACGGTGGCTGGATTGGCGATCTGCAAGTGATGGAACCGGGGAAATCTTACATTTTATATTGGCCCGGAGAAATCGCTGCCGGTGAACAACTGCTTCTAACTTATCCGCCTAATGAAGAAACCACCGCTGATAATTTGCGAAATATACAAGCAGCAAATCCGGCAAACTGGGAATTGATGCCCGGCACAGAATCCAATATGATCCTGATGGCGGATGTTCTGGTGAATGACCAAAATTGTGATAGAAATTGTTCTATCGGGCTTTTCGATGAAAATGGCGTTTGCCACAGCATCGGCAGCCAGCAGCGAAATATCTGGTATTTCACGGTACTCGGTCATGCGGATGAAACGCTTTCCTTCCGTATGTACGATGAAGCAACCGATAAAACTTACTCAGCATCCGAGGAAATTACCTATGATGCCAACAGCATTTTAGGAGATCCCAAAAATCCGTTCACGGTCAACTTTACGATCGAGAACGAAAATCCATCTGCTACCAAAATTCGTCGTCTGGCTCAGAATTATCCGAATCCGTTTAATCCTACAACCAGCATTTCCTACAGCCTGCCGCAGGATGGCAAAGTGTTGTTGCAGATTTTCAATGTGAGAGGTCAGTTAGTAACGACTCTCGTCGATCAGAATCAGGCTGCCGGAGACCACAGAATCAATTGGGATGCTGCCGAACAGAGTTCCGGAATTTATTTCTACAAATTACATTGGAACGGACACGCAGAAACTCACAAGTGCATCCTGATGAAATAATTTATAATCTAAAGAATTCCTCGGGGTTCGCCTCGGGATTTCTGCTTTCATCTCTCCTTGAGGAGAGGTCAAAACTGTTCTCACAGTTTTGGGTGAGGAGTAATAAACAAATTTTGATTTTTGTGCCTTTTGGTCAAAATGAAACAAGCAAAATATCCCTATGGCTTCGCCTTGGGGATAGCTTGTTTCAAAAAAAATTGTTTATTTAATTTGTTTTCAACTCCAGATCGGCACAGGTCTGGGGTTATATTTGCAGGAGAACTATAATGAGAAAATTCCTGATCATATTTTTTTGTTTGCTCAGTTTAACGTTATTGGCAGATCCACCTGCCTGGCAGCCGATTTCCGGCACACAATATTCCATGATCCTTTTTGCCCGCATAGTTTTGAACGGCGATTATTTTGAACTTACCGGTAGCAATATGGCAGCAGCTTTCGGTCCCGGCGGAGAAACAGATTGCCGCGATATTGCCGGTTGGGAAAACGGTACTCCGAATGGATTCTGGTATTTCAATATCGTGGGAAATCAGAACGGTGAAGCGATAACGTTCAAAATTTATGACGAAGACAGCGATCTGGTCTATGATTGCGATCAAACGCTGATCTTTCAGGATAATTCCACGATTGGTTCACCTTCCGATCCCTACCTTCTTTCCATCGATTCCAACCTCATTTCCGGGAATCTTACCTTGCTCACGATCACACCTCCTGCCGGAAATATCACCGAAATTGAGATTTCCAATGGAACGTATTCCGTTCATCCCGCCAGCAATGGCTATTACGAGTTACCTGCCGTGCCGGGAACTTACAATATCACAGCTTCTTTATCAGGTTACAACACCGCTACCATCACCGATGTGGAAGTGGTTCAGGGACAAAATACGGAAGATATCGATTTTACGTTGATCGACTGGGAACCGCTTTCCGGCACGCAATACAGCATGGTCGTGATGTGCGAAGTGTATTTTGGTTCTGAGCAGATCGTTTTCGACGGCACAAATCAAATCGGAGCTTTCGGTCCCGGCGGGGAATCCGATTGTCGCGGAGTAGCCGTTTGGCAGGAAGCAAATCCGCCATATTGGGATGGCTACTGGTTTATGACGATCGTGGGAAATACTCAAAATCAAGAGATTAATTTCCGGGTTTTTGAAAGTTCCACTTCTGCAGTTTACGATTGTTGGGAAACCGTTACGTTCAGTAACAATTCCACTCTGGGAACACCACAAAGCCCGATAACTTTCAACATCGATTTCAGCATCAATCAAACGTTGGATTTGGGTGAAAACTGGAACTGGATTTCTTTTTATGTACATCCTGTCGATACTGCTGTTTCTGCCGTTTTTGGCTCTTTGGGAGCAAATATTTATCAGGTAAAAAATCAAACTCACTCCGCTACTTATTTTGAAGCTTCACAAACCTGGCTGGGCAGTCTTTCGGAAATCGCCGACGGCGAAGCCTACCTGGTTCACATGTACAATGCTGTCGATGATTTTGTTGTGAATGGCGAACCAATCAGCATCAGCACTCCCATCGATCTTACCGAAGGCTGGAATTGGATCGCTTATTATCCTCGCACGATCATGGATTTGGAAGCTGCCATGCACAGCATCGAAGAGAACGTAATTCAAATAAAAAGCCAATCGCAAACCGCCAATTTTATCAATCCTCCCGGAAGCTGGGTGGGCGATCTTATACAGATGGAACCGGATCAGGGTTACAAAATTTTTATGAATAATGAAGATGAGCTGATTTACGAAGAATCGGACATCATCACAAAAAATGAAGGAAATTATACCGACGATCCACCTGCCTGGTCGATAATCTCCGGCACGGAATATTCCATGGTAGTGATGGCTTCGATTACATTCGAAGGCGAAGAATTCAATAATTCCGGCAGCAATTTAGTCGGAGCTTTCGGTCCCGACGGGGAAACCGATTGCCGCAGCGTTGGCGTCTGGCAGCCGGCAAATCCTCCTTACTACGAAAACGGATTTTGGTATTTTACTGTCGTCGGCAACGATAACGGTGAAGACATCAGCTTTATGATCTACGATGAAACCACCGATAATACTTATACTTGCAACGAAATCATTCCTTTCCAAAGCGATGAAACCTATGGCAGCCCCACCGAGCCCTACCAGCTTACAGCCCAGATTATCGGAACTGAAAACAAGCTGATCGATTCCAGCACAGAATTGACCGTATTTCCCAATCCGTTCAATCCTTCCACGACAATTCAGTTCAATTTAACCGCAAAGGACGCTAAGAACGCAAAAATCGAAATCTATAATATCAAAGGTCAAAAAGTGAAACAGCTGGTCAGCGATCAGCTCTCAGCCGGTCAGCATTCCATCGTTTGGGATGGAACAGATGATAACAACAAACCGGTTTCTTCCGGGATTTACTTCTGTAAGCTCAAAAACGGCAAGCTCCCAAAAATCAGAAAAATGCTTTTAATCAAGTAGAACGACCTGCCAGGTCGTTAATACAATAGATCTTCAAATTCGGTAATTTGTAAAAGCTGAATTAGAACGGGAAATTATTGGTATTGTCCGTAACTTTCAATGCCCGTTGTGTTTATTTATACGAGTATGGCAGTTTTTATTAATGGGAGGTTGCATGAAGAAACTATTCGTATTTCTTGTTTTTTCTTTTTTTATTTTATACCTGTTTGCAGAAACTTATATCCCAGCCGGAGACGTCAGTGGGAACTGGAGTTATCAAAATCAGCCGTATTTCATCGAAGGCAACATCAGCATTCCTGCCGATCAAGCTCTCACCATAGAAGCTGGTGTGGAAGTGATTTTCCAGGGACATTACAAATTTACAATCTACGGAAAAATCATCGCTTCGGGAACAGCGAACGATTCCATCCGTTTCACAGCCACCAATACAGACGAAGGCTGGCATGGGATGCGCTTCTCGGATACATCTTCCAACGGAATGGGAAATTCCATCCTGGATTATTGCAAGTTTGAATATGGGATTGCTCTTTCAGGAAATGAGGATGATGTGGCAGGTGGAGCACTTTCCTGTTTTAATTCGGATAATCTGATCATATCAAATTGCAGATTCACTTCCAATCAAGCAAATTACGGTGGTGCTCTTTACATCCAGGATTCGGATATTCAAATGCAATCCTGTGTTATTGACCATAACGAAGCCACACACGATGGAGGTGGTTTGGTTATCCGCACAAATGCTGCTCCAACTCTTAATGATGTTACAGTTTCCCACAATACTTGTGCTTATGATGGAGGTGGATTATATATTTGTGATAATGGTGCACCGATTATTTTAGACACCATTTTCTCATTTAATTCGAGTGAGGACGGGGAAGGAGCTGCCGGCGGTGCATTATCCTGTCGCGGAGCATATCCTGTTTTGGAAAACTGTTATTTCTCTCACAATTATTGCATAAATGGTGGAGGTGCATTATCATCTTATTCTCAATCCGAAATCACATTGAATAATTGTGTATTACATCATAATATTGCTGATTGGTCGGGTGGAGGAATAGCAGTTTATAACTCAACGATTAATTTATCCGGCACGAATATTTCAGAAAATGCAAGTGGTGGCAACGGGGGTGGGATATATTTCGGAAGTGGTTCTGTCGTTGAATTTGATCCTGACAATCGATGTAATATATATTGTAACTTAGTTTACGATGATAACATTGGAAATGATTTAAACATCAATAACCTGATAAATGTCGAAGTTTTCGTAGATACCTTCACCGTGCAAATCCCAACAGAATACTATGCTTTTCCGCTGGAAAATTTTATCTTCGACATTCTGAATGCCAAGATCGAACCTATTGCTGCTGATCTTTATGTAAGTCCATCCGGTTCTGATAACAATAATGGATTATCTGCATCAGAACCATTGCGTACAATTTCTCACGCATTGATGCTGATTGAAACAAGCTTAACCGATCCACACACAATTTTCCTGGCTGATGGCGAATATTCTTTCTCTTCGTCAGGAGAATGCTTTCCTTTGGGAATGAAAAGCTTTCTCACCATAAGCGGTACTTCACGAGAACAAACCATCCTGAACGCAGAGCAGCTAAATTCCTTGATATTCTGTTTTGATCAAGAAAATATTACTCTTGAAAGCATGACTTTGATGAACGGCAACAATAAGTATTATTGGAGTGGAGGCATTTACTGTGAGTCTACGGATATAATTCTGAGTAATTTACATATAAAAAATTGTATATCAAATTATCAGGGTGGTGGTCTTGAGTTTTTTCATTGTGATTCACCCGATCTGACCAACTTGATCATAGAGAATAACCAAGCTGCAGAAAGCGGAGGAGGAATCTGTTGCAATTATTCAAATCCTCATCTGCATAATGTAACCATCAGAAATAATTCTGCTTGTTATTATGGCGGAGGGTTGTATCTTCGTGGTTGTTCATATCCGGTCTTTGATCCCGACCAGCCTTCCAATATATACATGAATCATTCCTTCATGTTTCCGGGAAAGGATATCTATTCATTTATAACTCCAAATATAAATGTTGTATTGGACACTTTCACTGTATTGCTTCCTGATGAATATTTCGTTTATTCATTGGAATACATTAATCTCACAATCAATCATGGTTATATTCAGCAGGAAGATAATGATCTGTACGTCGATCCGAATGGCAGTAATAATAATTCGGGTCTTTCTGTTTCCGAACCATTGCAGACAATAGATTATGCATTAAAAAAAATTCTCACTTCCGAAGAAAATCCTCATACGATATATTTGGCAGAAGGGATTTATTCTTCCTCCTCAAATAGTGAAATATTTCCGGTTAAGTGCAGAAATTATCTCAGTTTAATTGGAACTGATCGGGAATCTACCATATTGGATGCAGAGAATAATAGTTGCGTGATGATTTGTAGTGAGGTTTCACAATTCAGTTTGGAAAAATTAACAATTACTAACGGATTAGCAGATCATTCTTCCTTGCTTACCGATACGGATAGTGGAGGATGCAATATTGCTTCATCTGAAGATATCGTTATTAGAAATGTGAATTTCAGCAATAATCGTGCAAGATTTTGTTCTGCTATCGAGAATTATAATACGAATTTGATCATCCAAGATTGTCTTTTCAGTCATAATGAAGAAACTCATAATAGTTTTGACGACTACCTTGGTGTAGTTTCTCTATATCCCTGGTTATCAGATGATTATGTTAAAATAATAAATTCGACTTTTGTTGATAATTCTGTTCCGAATAATGGAGGTGTTATTTTCAGTCAGGCAAATAACTTAATTGTCTTAAATTCGATTTTTCATAATAATGGATCAAATAATATTTATTTCTATGGTTGGGGTAATAATAACTGTGCCGTAATAGATTATTCCGATCTAGAAGGTGGAGAGAGCAGCATTATCAATTCAAATTTTGGAGAGGTATTTTGGCAGGAAGGCAACATCGACTCTGATCCGCTTTTTCTCGATCCTGGAAATGGTAATTTCTATCTTCAGGCAGAATCTCCCTGCATCGATACGGGAACAGCTTTTTATGAATGGGATGGAGAAGTTATCCTAGATCTATCACCGGATGAGTATTACGGAGATGCGCCGGATATGGGCGCTTTCGAGTGGAATGGCACAGCAATTCAGGAAGAAGAAATTACGCCGGAGTCACCTGCTATTTCTCACCTCACAAATTATCCCAATCCGTTTAATCCATCCACGACGATTTCGTTCAATTTAACCGCAAAAGACGCTAAGAACGCAAAAATCGAAATCTATAATATCAAAGGTCAGAAAGTGAAACAGCTGGTCAGCGATCAGCTCTCAGCTGGTCAGCATACAGTAGTTTAGAATGGAGACGATGAAGATGGCAAACCGGTTGGTTCAGGAATTTATTTCTACAAGTTGAAAGCCGGGAAAATCAATAAAACAAGGAAGATGTTATTAATCAAGTAGAGGTGATTTACGAATCACCCAAACGACCTGCCAGGTCGTTAATGCTTTTGATGTAAAACGACCTGCCAGGTCGTTAATGCTTTTGATGTAAAACGACCTTGCAGGTCGTTAGATAAAAGGAGGAAACATGCGATTTGGAATCTTGTTAGTTTTATGTTTATTACCAATTTTAATCTTTTCTCAAACCTATATCCCAGCCGGAGACGTCAGTGGGAACTGGAGTTACCAAAACCAGCCGTATTTCATCGAAGGCAACATCAGCATTCCTGCCGATCAAGCTCTCACCATCGAAGCCGGTGTGGAAGTGATTTTCCAGGGACATTACGAATTTGAAGTTTTAGGAAAACTTACAGCCATCGGAACCGAAACTGATTCCATCCGTTTCACCGCCGCCAATACAGACGAAGGCTGGCATGGGATGCGCTTCATCAATACAGAAACGAACGGACAAGACGGGCAGATTCTTTCTTACTGTATTTTAGAATATGGAAATGCCCTGAGTGGAAACGAAGAGAATACTCGCGGTGGTGCTTTATCGTGTTTGTATTCTTCCGATGTACTAATTGATAATTGCCGATTTTCCCATAACCAGGCAGATTACGGCGGAGCCATCGAACTGCGCTACTCCGATATTTTCATGCAAAATTGTTTGATAAGTGATAATTACGCCTCCCACGATGCCGGCGGAATTATCATCACCGACGAATCGGAAGCTACAATCAACAGTTCTATCATCAGAAATAATTCCTACTACTTCAATGGCGGTGGTATTTATTGCTGTAATAATGCATCTCCCACTTTGAATGATGTAATAATTAGTAACAATTCAACAACTTGTGATGATGGTTATAATGAACCGGGTGGTGGAGGAATTTCCTGTCATACTGCCAGCATGGAATTGAATAATGTTTCAATTACGGATAATATCTGCATGGCTTACGGAAGAGGCGGGGGAATTGAATGCGGATATAATTCGGTAATCAATTTT
>Ga0116164_10002389_pt1 | contig 13457 bp, 5 predicted proteins | sample AD_UKC109_MetaG_FD_89888 | JGI IMG/M metagenome (GOLD analysis project Ga0116164, IMG submission 89888) | Active sludge microbial communities of municipal wastewater-treating anaerobic digesters from Hong Kong - AD_UKC109_MetaG | ecosystem: Engineered > Bioreactor > Anaerobic > Digestate... | reverse complement strand
GCAAATGAATTCACCGGATCGATTCCCGATCATTATGGTGATCTGAACCTTCAGTATCTGGATGTGCAATCGAATAATTTAAGCGGCATAATTCCGGCCGGTTTATTTAAGGGTTGGTTTACCGAACTTTACATTCAGGAGAACTTTTTTACCTTTGCCGATATTGAACCCGTTTTAGCCCAGATTAATGCTCTGACACGGAAGGACATTACGAGTACCAAAAAGTATCCGCTTAGTTCCACTACCGTGAACCTGAATGCCGGCGAAACGCTGAATCTGAATGCCGTGACCTTGTCGGAATTTCCCCTGGGTGGCAACAATAACCGGTATAAATGGTTCAAAAATGATGTGGAACTATATTCGGGAAACAATCCTTCGTGGATCGTCCCGAATGCGTCAACGTCCGATGCAGGCACCTATCGTTTTGAGGTGACCAACACCGTGGTTGCCGGTGTGACGTTAAAGTCGGACAACATCCTTGTGAATGTTCTTTCCGACAACCAGGCGCCAACCGACATCCTGCTTTCGCAAACAACGTTCGATGAAAACTACAGAGGCCTGGTTGGTGTTCTAAGTGCTTTGGATCCCGACGAAGGCGATCAGCACACCTTTTCGCTGACAACCGGCGATGGAAGCAACGATGCCGACAACTCTTCCTTTACGGTTGCCGAAGGGAATCAGTTATTTGTAAGCAATCAGTGGAATTTTGAATACAGAACAACGGCCCGCATTCACCTTTCGGTCGACGATGGTGCGGGTGGAATTTTTTCCAAAGCATTCGTCCTGACAGTGAACGATGTTAACGAAGCCCCGGTTTACAACGGGCAGGTTACCCACAACAGCATCGATGAGAATGCCGAAAACGGAGCGATTGTTTTCCAACTGATGGCTGATGATCCGGAAGGGGCGACCGTTATTTTTTCTATTTTGAGCGGGAACGACGATGGCGCATTTGGTATCGAGGACAACCGGTTGATTGTTGCCGATCATACAAAACTGGATTACGAAACCCAAAACCAATACAGCCTCGTGGTAAGCGCCAGCGACGGAAGCAACAGCTCCAATGCCGTACTGAACATTTCGCTCAATCAAATCAACTCGATGCCCCGGGTGGATAATGCCGTGTTTGCCCTCGACGAAAACGCGCCCACGGGAACGCTCGTCGGGAGCATTACTGCCAGCGACCCCGAGGGCGATCCGCTGACTTATTCCTTCCTGACCGGCAACGAACTTTCGGCCTTCCGCTTTAACGGAAATACCCTTGAAGTCGATAACAGCGAAGCGATCAACTACGAAGCAAATCCGGTTTTTACCCTTACGATCAACGTTTCCGACGGTATTTCGAATGTACAGGCCACCGTAACAGTCAACCTGAATGATGTCGACGAAAGCAATAGTAATCCCTTTCTTCCGGACCACTCCGGGCAGAATATCACGTTTTACCCCAATCCGGTTCGTGATGTTTTAACTGTATTCGGAATACCGGATGGGGCTGTTTTATCGTTGACATCGCTTGCAGGGGTTTGTGCCGATACACGAACGGCTTGTTTTACCACCGAACATATTGATGTGCAGAAGCTCAAAAAAGGTATCTATATTCTTTCCGTTCAATGCAACCAGCAGATAGCGAAATTAAAAGTGCTGGTACGGTAAGATTAAAACAGATTAAGCCCTAAAATATCCTTCAAAAGCTGAGTTTACAGTTTGGGGGTAGCCGACGATCGTACGCCGCTGACAGCGAAAATGTGGATTGATTGAAACCGGAATAACAATTACACGCCCAGTACAATTGCCGGGCTTATGTCCAGTTTCTGGCTGATTAACCGGGCAATTTTTAGCGTTGGTTCGCATTTGCCGTTCAGGTATTCACTAACTCTTGACGGACTAACCCCTAGTATTTCAGATAATTTTGTCTGAGAAAGGTTTCTCTCATACATCCTAAGTTTCAACACTTCGTTCAAAACAGGCGCTTGTATGGGATAATGTTTTTCATCGTAATCGGCAACCAGGTTCGACAGTATTTCCAGTTCAACCACATTTTTATCGGTTCGCGGCGTATCTTCTTTAACCAGAGGTAGCAATTCTTCAATCCGCTCCATTGTGGCCTTGTATTGATATTCAGTTTCTAATTTTGCCATATTTTGCTATATATTTTTACAGTCAATTTTCATATAATGATCATGTGTTCCAATAAACCGGATATATACCATCTTTATCTGGAACTTAATGACCACGACCAATCGATATTCATTTCCTTTTAAATTAAAAACATAGTGTTGGTTACCAATTGAATCAACACTGTTGAAATCCTTTTTTATTTCTGCAAAACAATTCCAGTCGGCATACGATACCTTTTTATACCATTCTTCGATGGCTGTTTTTGAATTTGCGTTTTTTTGATAGAAAACAACAAGTGTTCGATGTGCAATAACCCTCATTTTGTCGTTCCGAAAAACAATTGTACAAAATTCAAAAAAAAATTCGAAAAAACAAAATATTGATGAATGATGGTCAAAGAATCAACCGATTGTAGCGACTGTTTTTTCAATCCATTCCCAGGCTTGTTCCACATGCTGTTGTTCGGTGTGGGTTTGGCCAATGCACATCCGCAACACCACCCGGTTGTCGAGTTTCGTGTGGGTAAAATAGATTTTCCCGCTCTCGTTCAGGGTATTCATCAGCTTCATGTTGAACTCGTCGCCGGCCTTATGCCGGAAACAAACCAGGTTAAACGGGGCTTCAACCACCAGTTCAAACGCATCCGATTCCCGGACTTTTGAAGCGAACCATTGGGCCATATCCACGTGTTTACGAATATGGTATTGCAAACCTTCAACCCCGTAGTGGCGGATCACAAACCAAAGTTTCAGCGAGCGGAACCGGCGTCCCAGGGGGACATGCCAGTCGCGGTAATCGAACACCTCGCCCGAATCCGTTGCTTTGTTGCGCAAATATTCCGGTAGGATGGAAAAGGTATGAATAAGTTCACGGCGGTTGCCTACCCAAAAAACATCGCAGTCGAAATTGGTGAACATCCATTTATGCGGGTTAAAGCAGAAGCTGTCGGCAAGTTCCACCCCGTCCATGTGGTGCCGGAACTCGGGGCAGAGCATGGCCGTGCCCGCCATGGCCGCATCGATGTGCAGCCAGCAGTTTTCCTGGCGGCAGATCTCGGCAATGGCCCGAACCGGGTCGACGGCGTTCGACGAAGTTGTGCCGATGGAGGCGCAAACAAAGAAGGGATGCAATCCCGAAGCCCGGTCTTTTGCTATTTGTTCTTTCAGCAGGTCGGGACGCAGGGCAAAGCGTTCGTCCACTCCGATCAAACGGAGGTTGTCTTTCCCGATTCCGGCCATTTTGATCGCTTTCTCGAGCGACGAATGGGTTTGGGTCGATACATAGGCCACGAGCTTTCCCGGGTTTCCTTTCTCGTTCGATTCGAAGTTCGTTACCCGTTCCCGCGCGGCAATCACAGCCGTTAGTGCGGCTGTGGAGGCTGAATCCTGTATAACGCCCCCGCCTGTTCCCGTCGAGCGGAACTTTTCGGGCATGCCCGTCATTTCGGCCAGCCAATCGAGAACCCGGGTTTCCAGTTCGGTGGCGGCCGGACTGGTGGCCCAAATCATGCCCTGTACGCCCAATCCCGACGAAACCAGGTCGCCCAGGATAGAGGGAAAGGAAGTGTTCGACGGGAAAAAGGCAAAGAAATTCGGCGACTGCCAGTGGGTGATCCCCGGCAGAATTTTTTCGTTCAGATCGTGGATGACGGCATCGATTGCTTCGCCCTTCTGAGGCGGATGAACGGGTAAACTTGCGATAATCTCTCCCGGTTTCACCTGCGATAGAACCGGGTATTTTTCTACCTGTTCGTAGTAGTCGGCAATCCAGTCGATGATCTTTTTCCCTTCGGTACGGAACTGTTCGGGGCTCATGTGAAAATTTTGCTGGTTCATGGTCGGATTTTTGAACCGGCAAAATAAGCAGAATTTGGACAAATCGGAAAGGAGTTATCCGATTTGTCCCGACTGCTTATTTCTTTATGAGCTTTTTAACCCGGACCTCATTCCCCGCGATCATTCGCAGCATGTACACACCCGTTGGAATACCCTTCAGTTGGATGGTTTGTGTGGCTTGTTCGCTGAACGACAGCGTTTCGGACAGGAGTACCCGGGCATCGGCGCTCAGGAGGCAAACGCGTACCGTGCCGGGCAGAGTCCGGTCGAAGCGGATATTCAGAATGTCGTTTGCCGGGTTGGGAAAGAGTTCGACACCGTAATGACCGAATAACGGCGGAACGCCTGTTGTATCGTTTTCTGTTTCCAGGTCGAACTGCCAGGTTTCGCTCCATTCACCTGCACCCGCGATGTTTACGGCTTTCACCCGCCAAAAATAGGGAATGCCTTCTTCCAATCCGGCCTGCGTGTACGTATTTTCTTTGATCCCGATGAATTCGATGGGATTTTCAAAATACTCATCAGTAGCCAGTTCGAACACGAAATAATCGGTTTCGGGGTCGGGCTGCCATTCGAAAGCAGCATGTAAATTATTGATTGTTTCGCCGTTGAGCGGTGCAAGCAGGACGGGTGCAGGACGGGGTTCCGGAATTAACGGTTCTTCCACGCTTACGAAGGCGGTGTCGGATACCGACGTGAGGGTATCGCGCACAACGATCCGGGCCTCGCCTGTCAGCGTATCGGCGGCATACAGCCCCCAGTCATTGATTTCTCCCGACGTGGCGCTCCAAGCCAGGTGCGTTCCGGCAACCCGGAATCCGGAATCGTCGGTGGCCACCACATCGAAATACTGTCCTTCGCCCGGCAGGAGGAGGGAAGAATCGGGATGGATGGTCAGCAGGCGGGTTGCCGGTTCACCTTCCCAAACCCGCACGGTAGCCAGTCCGCTTACTGCGGTCCCCTTGGCTGTGGCGCTAAGGGTGCAGATCCCGGTTTGCCCGTTGCTGTTGAAGATACCCGCGGAATCGATTGTCCCGATACTGGCCTGCCACTCAAGCTCCGGTTCCAGGTAATTTCCCTGCTGGTCGTACACGATGCACGCAAACTGCACCGTATCGGCCGATGAAAAAGCAACCGAATCGGGAAACACAACAATGCTGTCGGCAACGGGGTGGTACGAGAAGACAGGGATTTGGCCGGTTGCCTGCCAGCTGTTGTCGAGGTGCGAACGGGCAGTCACAGTAAAGAGCGAACTGTCGAGCAACCCGGCCGGGATTTCGTAGGGGATGTAGAGCGAAGTGCCGGTGCTGTCGTCGAACTGGATATCAAGGGTTTGTTCCCCGGTATGCCAGCTTTTTGAGTCGGATATTCCGATGCGGATGGTGTCGTTGATATCCCAGATATTCTGGATAAAAACCAGTATAGAATCTTCTGTTCCTTCGGGAGTGTACTGTACCGTATCGATGAACGCAATACCCAGTTTTACGGGCTCAGAAAGCCATTGTAAGGCTTCAATATTCCCCGAAAAGGAGCTGGAAGCCGGCCCTTCCGGATTACCCCAGTACTGGTTGTTTGCGTTAATTGTGACATCAGGGTTAAGGTTGTTTACGCCAAACGGTTTATTGCCAAAGATGTTGTTATATTCCAGCTTTGCAGTAGAATTACCATCAACAAGAATCCCGTTTCCATGATTATTTATCATGGCGTTTGTTCCCCCGAAGAGTTTGGAATTTTTCAAATTGATACCTGTGTTGGTACAAATACTGTTTTGTATTGTGTTGTTGAAAGCAAGAATTGTTGAATTATCAAGTAAGATACCCGAACAGTTCTTTAAAAGGTAGTTGTTATGAATATAAATGACATTATCACATAAGTGAAATGACATTCCGGAATTTTTACTTTCCGAAATTTGATTTTGAGAGATATATAAAAAGTCTGAACGGTAGCAACTTAAGCCACACAAGGTTTTCCATATCCAGTTGTTTTTAATTGTAATATTTTGTGTGAAATCGAGCAAAATGCCAATTTGGTTTTGCTTTGAAATTGTATTGTTTATGATGCCGATATCGGAGGAGTTTTTCATGCTTATACCGGGATATCTATCATCGCCATTTTCTATCGTATTGCTGTTAATGAATTTCTTATCCTTAGCTAAAATACAATTTGCAATTTCCAGGTTTTTGATTTGATTCTTTATTATGTTGAAATGTGAATTTTCTATAAAGATTTTTTCATAGAAAATGTTGTCAGATAGATCAATATTATAAATATCTGTTAAAAATGTCTTTTGAACTTTGTTGTTGTTTATATTACAATAATTAAAGCCATGAAGATCAAGATCAATAGTTCCGGTATTCGATTCGACAAAAATCCGGTTTAAAACACCATTCGTTTTAATAATTTTTAAACTTAGATTGTTTTCCCAATAATAATTCCTGAAAAACGTGTTGTTTTTAAAATGAATTTCACCTTTACAATCAATTTTTGAGATCGCTCCATAATACTTGTTTTTTGACCACGGATCAGAAAAATTGATATGTAAAGGGCTGTAAAACGAATTGTTTGTTATCTCGTACACGATATTGCCAGAAGGTCCGGTTGATGATATCCAGGGTGAATTATTACTATCTTTCATCCAGCATTTAATCTCTGCAACTCCGGACCGGTTGTTAAATGTATTGTTAAAAATGCGAATATTCCCATCAATTGAAGGAAGAGACTGTATTTGTATGAATCCCGGAGAAACATTCTGAAAAGTGTTGTTTTCAACAGAAAGGTTTGAACAAAGAGGAGAAATACAATCAATTCCATACCATAGGTTTTTGATGATATTGTTTTTAACTGTCAGGTTCGTAAATGTTTTGTCTGTATTTCCAATAATTCCTTTTGTCGGGTTTTCAAAAATAATCGTGTCAAGGTAAGAAGGCGGATTTGGGTGCTTTGGAAAAGGATCAATTGTAAATCCTTCGATGGTAACTCCTTCGGATGAAACTTTAAATATTCTGTCGTTATAGGGTGCATTTTGTAATCGCTCACCGGATATAATGGTGCAATCTGGACCATTCTCGGACTTCACGTGAAGACGTTTGTTTATATGCGGATTTTCCTGATAATCGAGGCAGCATAATGCAACAACCTGGTCACCATCTTTTGTTGTTGCATCATCGATAGCTGATTGAATATTTGGAAAATAGATGCCGGCTGAATTTTTCACACGTGCAACAATAAGCGAATCCATATGGGCTTTCCCCGAAATAATACCGGGCAAATAGTATAACGGAGTTGCTATCACATTCTTTGTTTGCCATTCAAAGGTTCGAAGGGTGTCGCTGGCATAGGTATCAGGATCATTTATGAAAAAATAATAATATGCATCAAAGGTGACACATTGATTCTGTTTAATGATGATATTTGGAGTAATTTCAACGACAATAGAACCATTATCGACCAGGTATTTGTCTGAATAACTGTTTGTTTCCCATCGTATAATTACCTTATCAATATCCAGGGCATCATCGCCGGTTCCTTCAGATTTTATGACAAATCCAGACAACAGCCATTCATCGATCTCATCGGCACAAATTGAAATGGTACCAACATAGTTGTCAAAACGTTTTAGTATAGTATCGGGTTTCCATAGTAATTCGTCGGGGCAATAGACTTCTTTTTCTTTCTTTCCCGAAACTCTTAAAACGGGCATAGGAATAAATACTCCGGCAACGGCTACATTCCCGTTAACTTCCACGGTATTCCCTGTAGCCGGGCCCTGCCATTCCTTAAACACCCAGTTTTCGGAATTGGTAGACGAGAGTGGTACGCTGGTTACTTCGGAATAGGTATGCACACCCACGCCCGGTGTTACGGTACAGCCATCGGCAGCTGCTTCGGCGGGGGTAATGCTCATGGTGAGCGTGTGCTGCTCACCCGGGTTGCGGGTAACTTTGATCACGGTTTGAGGCGGAGATGAAGCACCTGGGTTTTGCCCTGCCGCAACGGCATAAAAGACCTCGTGTGGGGGATCTTCAACCGTCATGTTTTGCCCTTTTAGTTTTTGTATGGGTTCCTGCATGAAGGTAAGCTGGTTGTTGGTCCAAATACCCACATCCATGCTGATCCCCTGAAAAAGAGTATTCATCATGGCATTGAAGTAAAAGGTGGCCAGGATCATTTGTGCGGCGTTTTCCGGCATCAGGTAGGCGAAAAGCGTACCGTTGAAGAAGCTGGTCTCCAGAATATACGCCATCATGCCCAGAGCCTGTGTGAGAATAATCTGCGGAGCGGAAGGATTCTGCGTGTTCCACACGTTGAAGTAGCCCCGCATCCTTGCTCCCTGTGGGGCTTCCAGGGGTGTGTTGTCGACTTCATCCATTAAAGGGGCTCCCAGTTCGTTGTGGTTGTACGTAATAATCACGTGGCCTTCGGAAAGTACCAGGCCCTGGACGTTGTCGGATAAGTAGGCCAGGTATAACTGGGTGGGCGAAGCCGGGTTGGAAATGTCAAAAATGTAAAACAGGGCATTAAAATCATCCTGAACGCCCAGTATATACAATAGATTCCGGTCATGATCAATCTCCATTTTTGCCCAGTCGCCAAAGCTCAGTATCGTACCCGATACTTCGTTTACATTGGTCGGGTCGCTGCAATCGGCCACACGCAGGATCGATTGCGTACCGGGCTGACTGGTCACCACAAAGGCATAGTTCCCGTTAAAGGCCATCTCTTTTGCGTTGCCGTAGATAAACCAGGTCGACAGGGGAAGCAGGCTGGCCGGGTTGCTGCAGTCAAACAGTTCGAGCCGGTCGCCCGATGAACCAACAAACAGGTTTTGGCCGTAAAAGGCGCCCCCAATTTCGCTTACGGTTTTGGTGCCTGCTTCGACGGGATTGGCCGGGTCGAGCAGGTCGTAAATATACAACGTGTTGTTAAAATCGGGCGAATAGAGATAGCGCCCATCGGTGTCGGAATGCTGAAAGCCAGCTTCACCGGGTATTTGGGAATGATTGCTCAGGGTTTGGGGCAGAAAATCGTGTTCGTGTTCGAACGAAACATCGAAGGGGCTTGCATTTCCCGAGGTCACATCCACCGTGCCGAAAACAGTCGCCATTCCCCCTGCTTCGGCCCGAACATTATAGGTGCCGGCCGGAAGGCCATTTACCTGGAATTTCCCTTCTTCATCGGCGGTGCCCGAAAACTCCCCTGCGATAATCCGTGCGCCGGCGGCCGGTTGTCCGCCCGGTTCAAACGCTGTTCCGCTGATGGAACCAAATGCCTCAAAGAGGATCTGTATGTTATCGATAGCTGTGGGGGGCTGTGTGCCGTTGCGGGTGTTACAGGTCCAGGAAAAAACCAAACGTCGGGTTTGTCCCTCCAGTCCTTCAGGCAGAGCAAGGGTTTTTTCGGTCCAGTTGGCGTTGTTGGTAACCTGTCCCTCACCGATATAGTACATCAGGGGCAAAAATTCGCCGGCAATGGGCACAACCGAAGTCTCCATAAAGTGGACCCGGAGGTAATCGCTGGCTTCCATCACTCCTTTTACCCAGTATTTCAGGGTGTAAAGGCCGGGAGTGGCCGGGAAGGTGATATCGCGGAACAGATGGACCCGCATGGTGGCCGGAGGTGTCGTGTTGTATTGGTTACTTGCACCTCCATTGTTAGAAATATAGGCCGATTTGGATCCTTCGAAGGATGTGGCATTCCCGATATACCACTGATTTAAAAGCGTGCCGTTAACCCGGTCCCAATCCTGGGCTGTTTCGCTTTCAAAATTTTCGGTAAAGGGTGCGGCAAGGGGAACCTGCGTGGTCCGGAACAAGGCCGGGCCGGCCCAGGGGCTTTTTTCGGTTTCGCTGCAAACAGCGCGTACGTAAAAATCATATTCGGTGGATGTGATCAAAGCATCGAGGGTACATGTCGACTGATCGTTTACGGTAAAAACGGTTCCCTGTATATTGGGGTTGAAGCCCGAAAAATCGTATTTCACTTCCCACTGGGTGGCCGTGCCGTTTTCGTCCCAGCGGAGAATGGCCGCATCGGGAGCTGTTCCCGTACCCTTTAATCCGGAGGGTTCGACACAGGCCGGACGGGTTTCAAAAACAAAATTGTCCAGGTAAATGGCCCGGGCATTGCCCAGATTGGCATTCCCGTGCCGGAAGGCAATGTGCCGGGCATTGGCCGGAGCACCGGGTAATCCAACCAGGTAGGGGTTCAGTTCCACATACGACAGATCGTCGAACCTGCGTATTTCGACAAAGGTGGAAGGATCGGCCGGATTGCTCATGGTGCCAATTATTAGGGTAGGCGATCCTTGTGAGGAGCTTGTCCCGGCAAAAAACCGGATCATCGCCTGGTTGATGTTTTCCAGTTCCGGGGAGATCAGCAGTAAGTCACTTGTTTCCCCACCTGAATTATTAAGCAGCTCGACCAGGTTCGACGGACTGGGCGCCCAGGCCCGGACCAGTGTCTGGGCCGGTGTTGCCCCGGGCTGGGGCAATGCGATGGAACTCCAACCGGCGGGCAGGGCCGGAGGAGTTACCCCGTCGAAATATTCCGTATAGGGTGCAGCGAAACCCGTTAAAGAACTTGCCGGTGCCTGAGAAACGGAAGATGGGCCGGAATGACGGGCTAACGTTGCTGAAGATGTTTTTGCATCTGTGTGCGGGGACAGGAATAACGATGAAACAATCAAACAGGCTATTTTTACGGAAGAGATCGATAGCTTCATGGATCATAGGTTGTTGGTTCGGTATACAATTTATGAAATTCTTTCATTAACTGCCTCCTTTGCGTAAAGGCAAAAGGTGATTTTTCTTATGAATTATAAATTTTTTTTTGTTCTTGCTTCCTGATAATAAAGTAAATTTGTAATCGTCCAATCAACGCATCATTTATGAAAGCAAAATCGGTTATCCTTGTTTTATTGATGTCGTTTGTCCTGGTTTTTTGTAAAAATGACGATAACGACTCTTTCTTTCCTCTCGAATTGGCTACGGTAAAAAATTCAGTTATAGCTTCTTTCGATAGTTTAAACCATTCAATTTCCGTTGCTGTTGATCAGTTTTCCCAGGCAGGTATCGACACAACGGAGATTCGAAAAGAATTAGTCGAGCTGTATACTAGCTCCTCATTTGCAACCGAATTTGTTTTTACCACCCCTGAAGGTATCATGCAGATTATTGAACCACCGGCCTATTACGCTTCTCAGGGCGCTGATATTAGTCAACAATCCCATGTGATCAGTGCTTTCCAAACCCGGGAACCTGTGCTGAGCAATTCGTTTATGGTGGTTGAAGGGTATTTGGCTTGTGTCGATGTTCATCCGATGGTCAATAACGGTCAGATTCTTGGTACGATAAGCGCGGTATTGGATCCCGGGGTAATGCTCGAAAGGATACTGGCCCCCATCGTTAAAGATCAATCCTTTGAGATTTGGGTTATGGAAAAAAGCGGACGGGTCATCTTTGACCAGGATGCTGAAGAGATTGGCCTTAATGTGTTAACGGATCCTCTTTATGCCGATTTTCCTGAGCTTATAACAGCTTGCCGGAAGATTGCCAATGAAGAGACGGGTGAGACATCGTATTCGTTTTATCAGGCCGGATCATCCAGGGTTGTGAAAAAGAAAACCTATTGGAACACGTTTCATCTCTATACCAACGAATGGAAAATAATTTGGGTTAAGCCTGAATAATATGTTCTAAAAAAATAGAGATAAGATTCACAAATTGATTAAAAAATCAAACGATGAAAAAGGAAAATATCATTTTTTGTGTTTGGATAGTTTTTGCCATTGTGTTTCCGTACACATTGTCCCGTGCCCAGGCACCCCAGAAAGTTAACTATCAGTCGGTGATCCGGGACGCTACAGGCTCTTTGGTCCAATCAGGAATCGTAGGGGTACGAATCAGTATTCTTCAGGGATCTGCATCGGGTACGGTTGCCTATTCCGAAACGCATTTGGCCACATCCAATGTAAATGGGCTGATCAGTATGAATATAGGCAGCGGGACTCCGGTAACAGGAACATTTTCCTCCATTAACTGGGGAGCCGGCCCCTATTTTCTGAAAGTGGAAACCGACCCCACCGGGGGAACCACCTATACAATACAGGGAACCAGCGAAATTGTTTCCACACCCTATGCCCTGTATGCTGCCACCAGCCTCGACCAGGCCTACGATAACGGCAGGATCATTACCGCCGATGCGGGAGCCCTGGAAGTAGGAGGAATTGATGGGGTTGTTTTCAGAGGAACGATGAGTAGGGGGAAAATTCCGGCTACCGGTGAAGGTATCAGAACAATGTGGTACCCTGCAAAGGGTGCATTCCGGACAGGATATATTACCCCAGGTCAAACCCAATGGGATGCCGTAAACATTGGTAACTACTCTTTTGCATCGGGTATGAATACAACGGCCCGGGGGTCTGTTTCAACGGCTATGGGGAATTCAACAAACGCAACGGGCGATTATTCAACCGCATTGGGTTTTGGATCGACGGCATCCGGTAACTATTCTGTTGCAATTGGAAACATGGCCAACGCAGCAGGAAACAGTTCCTTTGCCATGGGTTATTATACAACCGCCAGTGATTTATATGCAACAACCATGGGGCAATTTACAAAAGCCGACGATACCTGTTCAACTGCAATGGGCTACAAGTCCGTTGCAAGTGGTGAACGATCCATCGCAACGGGTGACTCATGCAATGCAAGCGGTTTTGCATCATCAGCAATGGGATCCCATTCTTCTGCCTCGGGTGATTATTCCACGGCAATGGGTATCCATTCTGAAGCAACAGGCGAAAATTCTGTTGCTATTGGCATAAGTGCTGCAGCAGGTCACGACAACGCCATTTCAATTGGTTTCGAGACCGAAGCAACCGGTCAGAACTCTGTTGCGATCGGTACGCAAACGGTTGCCGGCGGAGATCCGAGCTTTGCAATAGGATATGAAGTCATTGCAAATGGCAATTCTTCTACAGCCATGGGAAACTATGTTTCAACGAACAGTATGGGTGGAAGTTTTATTATTGGTGATAACTCAACGACAACGAAAACAAAAAACTCAGACAACAACCAAATGCTCATGCGTTTTGCCGGGGGCTATGAATTGTATTCTTCTGCAGATTTAACTTCCATGGTCTGCCTGCCTGCCGGAGGGAACAGCTGGGGTTGTGTTTCCGATTCAACCAAAAAGGAAAATTTTCGTCCTGTAAACCCTGACTATTTTTTGGGCAGTCTTTCAAAATTGAAATTAGGAAGCTGGAATTACAAGGGGCAGGATTCGGGGAAATTCCGCCATTACGGCCCGATGGCCCAGGAGATCTTCCGGTATTTCGGGAAGGATGGTATCGGAACCATTGGTTGCGACACAACCCTTAACTCCGCTGATATGGATGGGATTATGATGATCTGCCTACAGGCCCTGGAGCGGAAAACAACCGAACTGCAGAATAAAACCAGCGAATTAATTGCCGCCAATCAGCTTCTGGAGGAAAGGCTCTCCCTT
>Ga0116164_10002388_pt1 | contig 13465 bp, 18 predicted proteins | sample AD_UKC109_MetaG_FD_89888 | JGI IMG/M metagenome (GOLD analysis project Ga0116164, IMG submission 89888) | Active sludge microbial communities of municipal wastewater-treating anaerobic digesters from Hong Kong - AD_UKC109_MetaG | ecosystem: Engineered > Bioreactor > Anaerobic > Digestate... | reverse complement strand
CGCGAGGTATCTGTTGGCTGTAATAGCTGCTGTTCCTGACGGCTACCTCTATTGTTTTCTTCAGTCTTTGCAATTGGAGCTTCTCCAACTCATCTCTGGAGATGGTCTCGATAGGATCCCAATATTTCATTTTCTCCCTCTATATTAGTAAGCAAGCTTTAATATTTGTTAATATAGTTTGTTGAAAATTATATTCGAATATGAATATCAAAATACCAAAATCATTATTATATTAAACTTCATTTCCATTCCAATGTCCACTCTAATAGAGCAACTCGAGATGATAGAGAAGATGGTCAAGCCGATCGTGATAAGGAAGGGCGATCCCTTTCAGACCCTGATCAAAACGATCCTTTCCCACAGGACCAAGGACGAGAACACCGACAGGGCCTCCGAGGCCTTGTTCAGGAGATATCCCGATGCCCCTTCGCTCAAGTCCGCCCCCATAGAGGATGTGGAAGAGCTGGTAAGGCCGGCTGGTTTCTATACTGTGAAGGCGAGAAGGATAGTCGAGGTGGCAAGGATAGTGGATGAGGAGATGGGCGGCGTGGTGCCCGATACCAAGGAGGGGCTCATGGAGCTTCCCGGCGTGGGCGCGAAAACCGCCAACTGCGTTCTCGTCTTCGCCTATGCGAAGGACGCCATCCCTGTTGACACGCATGTCCACAGGATAGCGAACAGGATAGGTTGGGTCGACACGAGGACGCCGGAGGACACGGAGGCAAAACTAATGCAAAAGGTTCCGAGGGAGCGCTGGTTCACGCTCAACGAGCTTCTGGTGAACTTCGGGAAACGGGTATGCAGGCCCGTATCCCCAAGATGCTCCGCATGCCTGCTGTCCCCTTCGTGCAGATACTACAGGAACGGACTTCACATAAAAAGGTAGAATGTATAGACATCTGGCAAATCGAAAACCAATAGTCTTAAAAACTGCCCTCGGAAGAGGTATTTTCGGTGAGCCAGTTGAGTGATTTGGAATTGACCAAGGTCAGCAAAACAGATAGGATCGTCATATACAACAAGAAGGGTGTTATCGAGAACACGTCGTGTCTTTTCTGCGGCAAGGACAAGCTAGACGGCGCCTCGAAGATAGCCATCGACTACGGGGCGGGGGTCCTGTTCGCGAGGGTCTGCCAAGAGGACAGGAACAAGACATTGGGCGAGTTCATAGCCGAGGCGGTATACGCCGCATCAGACGTAGAGGACGACCCCGAGACCAACATGCAGCTCGATGCGGTTCTTCGCAGGATCAAGGAATGACGTTACTCCTGATATAGCGAGGGCGATATCCTGGGTATCAGGGCCATCATGACAGATTGTTTGCCAAACGTCGTTCGGTCGATGAAACCTTTTGAAAGCATTCCAATGGCACCCTCCTGCCTTTTTATGTCGCCATTTCCTGACAGTCTTGCGAATATGTCGCCGACCTCCTGGCCGGCCAGGACGTCCTTGATCACAATGTCGGGATATGTGAAACCGCCGCTGTGGCCCACGGTCTCCCTTCCGTCGTTGTCGAGGATGACGCAGAACTGGAGGTCGATGTAGTTTTTATCTATTTTGTAGATGCCTGCCTCGAGCCCCACATAGTAGTCGTACATGCCCTTGGACATCACCTTTCTGGCCCTGTTGCCCGCACCCTTGTAGATGGTCTCGAGACCGATCGGCTGGTCGGGGACGCCCGAGTCGACATCGTGACCCTTCACCTCGACTTCCTTCTTGATCCCAAGATGGCCGAATGCATCATGGAACGTCGAGTGGACCGCCTCAATCTTCACAGGATTCCTCGAACCCACGCCTATTCTTATCAAAGATGTTTTTTCGTACATGGCATCGCCCGTCCTGATGTTGGAGCCGAGATTCCCACTACTTTTGATACAAAACGTGAGAGATACTATCAATACTGTTTTTAATTTTTCTTATATGCCTTTTCGTGACATCAACGGCACTGTGACAAGGACTTACCCCTCTGCTTCCATCGACCCGCTTGGCAACTATGACAGCATGTTCGACTTCACATTTAAACAATACAAGTTCAAACCCATTCTGCCAGTGGGGTCCGACGCCGAGGATACTTTAGCATAAAAAGATCTATCTGTCGTTCTTGTCGTCCTTCTTGTAGAGATTTTGCTGCCTCATGAAGGACTCCCTCTTCTTGTTGGCGACGTTGAGGCTGTCCCTTGCCAGATTGAAGTCGGGATTGATCTCAAGGGCCTTCGTGTAGTTGTATATGGCCTCCGAGAGGTCCCCCTCCTCGAAGTAGAGGAAACCTAGATTGTAATAGGCGTCCGCATAGTTGGGCTCCTGCTCCACGGCCCTCTTGAAGTATTCCATGGCGGTCTTGTAGTTGAACTGGAGCTTGTATATCATGCCGATGTTATTGAGGAGTATCGGATTGTTGGCGGTCCTCTTCAGCTGGGTCTTGTACGACTCGAGCGCGTTGTGTATGTCCCCCGCCTCGAAGTAGGCGTCGCCCAGTTCGCCCATCACCCATTTGTTGTAGGGGTCGTCCTTCCTCTTCCTCTCAAGGTCATCTATCCTCTTCTCGATGTCGTCTTCATACCCCCCCGCAGCGTGCTCGTTCCCCTTTAATTCGGTGGGGTCGAACATGGGCACGTCCGACTCGAACTCCTCCATGGTGAGGATCGGAGAGAGGTCGTCCTCCTCGTCGATGGCAGGCTCCTCGACATCAGCGTCCGAGATCGGCCTTCCAAGCATCTCGAGCAGGTGCTCATGCGCCCTGAAGAGCTTCGAGTGGGCCTCTTTGTACTTGCTGGAGTAGTATAGCGAGTCCGCCATCTCGACAAGCTGCTCTATGAGCCCGAGGGTGTCTCCGAGGTCTGGCCTTTGCTCCTTTGTCGGCAACGAGGCTATGTCGTCCTTCATCTCGCGGAGCAGCCTTTCGTACTTGTCCTTGTACCTGAATCTGACCACGTCGTCCTCGATGTTCTTCTGCACGAGCCTGAGATAGAATCCGGCCCTGCCGTAAAGGCCCTCCTCCGCCAGGTCCAATGCGTTCTCGAAGTCGGGGTAGTCCGACATGTCCTTGCCGTGCCTTTCCAAAAACGACATCTTCTCCTTCAGTTCGGAGAGCATGTCCGTTATCATGTCCCTCTTTGTGACGGGATACTCCTTCCTTTGCGCGAACACGTCGTTGTCTGTGAACATCGCGAGATTCTTCTGCTCCTCAAGGAACTTGTCGTATATCCTGTCGCCCTCCTGCACGATGGTGAAGGGCACCTTCTCGAGCTTGAGCTCGTTGATCCTCATGACCTTGACCTCGTTCTGGTGCTTTGGATTCTTCATCAGCATGACCGAGTTCGGCAGAATGTCCTGCACGTGCGTCTGGGTCTTGAAGTTCTCGAAGGAGATGTAGTCGTACTTGGGGTCCTGTATGAAACCCCATCCCAGAAGCTGCATGTTCTCCATCTTTAGGGGCACCTGGAGCGGCTCCTTGAGCATCCCCTTCGTCTTTCTCATCTCGAGGAGATACGTGCAGTTCTCGTTGCTGGCATGGAAACCATAGAATAGGTAAATATCGTCAAGTTCGGCCGGATCGGTTATCTTATCCCACAGTTTTCTAACAATTCTTACCCTTAGGGACATGTTTATCATTTTATTTGAACAATCTATTATTAAATATTTTTCTATATGTTTTTTTATAAGATTTTACACTCTATTATTACTTTTTTTCAGGTTTTTATACAGTTCGCTACTTGAAAAGTACTAAATGGAAATATTTTAATATCTCCTAGTGTTATAGACAGGATGATATCATGAAGGTATTTGGAGTATACGGATTTAAAAATTCTGGAAAGACGGCCGTGGTGACATCTATCATCCGGGAGCTCAGGAGACGGGGCTACAAGGTCGCGGCCATCAAGCACATCTCATACGCGGACTTCACGATAGACGTGCCCGGCAGGGACACCGACCTCTTCTCGAAGGCTGGCGCCAGGTCGATCGGCGTCATCAGCGAGAAGGAGACATCCATCATATACAAGGAGAAGAAGCAGCTCATGGAGATGATATCCTTCTTCCATTCGGACTACCTCGTGTTGGAGGGATTCAGGCAGGCGCTTGTGCCGAAGATCCTCACTGCCAAGAACAAGGAGGAGCTGGAGAAGGACTTCAGGAAGGAGGTGTTCGCCATCAGCGGCCTTGTCGCGAACGAGATAACAGAGTACAAGGGGAAGAAGGCCATCTCGATAGGGAACATAGAGAAGCTTGTGGACATCATTGAGGAGAAGACGTTCGAGAAGATACCGGAGCTCAACTGCAAGGGGTGCGGCCAGACATGCGAGGAGATGCTGTATTCCATCGTCGACGGCGAGAAGACGATAGACGACTGCCTGACGATCAAGAAGGACATAAGGATAGTCATAGAGGGGAAGGAGCTGCCGATGAACGCCTTTGTGCAGAACATCATAAGGAACTCGATACTGGGGATGCTCTCCACACTCAACGATTACAAGAAGGGCACCATCGAGATAGTCATAGACACTTGATCGTATCGTGGTCAGATGGAGCAAAGGCACTACAGGGAGATAATCGAGAGGCTCTCGTCCGACATCCCTCAGGATCTGCTGAGCGACCTGCCGTCTTCCTATGAGGTGGTGGGGGGGATAATGTTGTTGGGCGTGCCACCCTCCCTCGAGAGGTTCAAGCGTGTCGTTGCCGAGGCCTACCTTGAGGTCATCGGCGTGGACAGCGTAATGGGGAAGAAGCGCATCTCGGGCGAGTTCAGGGAACCCGGGCACGAGCTTCTGGCGGGCGATGGCACCGTAACGGTCCACAGGGAGAACGGCATAAGGTACAAGATAGACCTCTCACGCCTGATGTTCTCATCCGGCAACATCAACGAGAGGATAAGGATGTCGAAGGTCAAGAACGTTGGCCACGTCGTTGACATGTTCGCCGGCATAGGTTACTTCTCGCTCCCCCTGGCAAAGCATGTTGGATCGAGGGTCACGGCCCTCGAGAAGAACCCCGTGTCATACGGCTACCTGCTCGAGAACATACGGATCAATCGCCTGGAGGATCTCATAACGGCAATGAACATCGATTGCAGGGACTATGACGGTCCAGATGCAAAAAGGATAGTGATGGGATACGTCAGGGAGACGGAGAAATATCTCGAGAAGGCCTTGGGCATCGCCGCCGACGGATGCATCATACACTTCCATCAGACGCTGCCGGACAAGGGGTTGGAGGTCAGACTGCGGGAGCAGTTAGGGGCCGCTTCCACAAGGGCATCGTGCGAGCTCGAGGTCCTTGGAGTGAGAAAGGTCAAGAAGTATTCGCCCGGGGTCTCCCATATCGTGGCCGACCTAAGGGTAATCTTTTAAAACAATGGTTTAGATGGTGAGGGAATGTTCGAGATAAAGGCCAAGGACGGTTTGGGCAGGCTGGGCATGCTCAAGATAGGAAAACGGTCTGTGGAGACGCCGGCACTGATGCCGGTCATAAATCCGGGGAAGCTCACGATAGAGCCATCGGAGATGGAGCGCCTGTTCGGCACGCAGATCCTTATAACAAATTCATATATCATCAATTCTTCCGAACGTCTGAGGGAGAGGGCGTTGGATAAGGGGGTGCACTCCCTTCTTGACTTCGATGGTGCCATAGTCACGGACTCAGGCTCGTTCCAGTTGATGCAGTACCATGACGTTGACATACCGAATTCGGAGATAGTGGACTTCCAGGGAAGGATAGGCGTGGATGTCGCAACCTTCCTGGACATACCGACCCTTCCGGACGTTCCATACCATAAGGCCAAATCAGACCTCATGACAACACTGGAGCGGGCCCGCGAGGCGAGGGAACTGAGGCAGGGCTATCTCAACGGAACGGTCCAGGGGTCCACGTATCTCAGGCTCAGGCGCATGTCGGCGAGACGGATGGCGGAGCTTGACTTCGAGATACATCCCATAGGCGCCGTGGTGCCCCTGCTCCTCCAGTACAGATTCAAGGAGGTGGCGGACATAGTTCTCACGGCCAAGAGGGAGCTTTCCCCGGCGAAGCCTGTTCATCTCTTCGGGGCGGGCCATCCCATGATGCTCTCCCTCTACGTGCTTTTGGGCTGCGACCTCTTCGACTCGGCGGCCTATGTCCTGTATGCGCGTGACAACAGGTACCTTACGCCCTACGGCACCAAGAAGCTCGAGGAGATGACCTATCTCCCGTGCTGCTGTCCCGTCTGCAGCGCCCACACCCCCCAGGAGCTGCTGGCCATGGGCAACGAGGAGAGGACGAGGAAGCTGGCCTTGCACAATCTGCATGTCACGTACGAGGAGATGAAGAGGATAAAGCAGGCCCTGCACGAGGGCAGCCTCTGGGACTACGTCGAGATGAGGGTGAGGGCCCATCCGAAATTGTACTTTGCATACAGGTCGATAAGCAGGCACAGGGACCTCATCGCCCTCTCGGACCCTCTGGTGAAGAGAACCACCGAGTTCTACACCGGACCCGAGACAAGGTCGCGGCCGGTCTTCCACACGGCCATGGCAAGGGCCACGGAACGGCTTCCGGGCGCCGCCTGCGCCAGCCATCGCGTGTTCGGCAAGGTCCCGGCGGGGCTGCTGCACACATATCCTTTCAACGTGGAGACGGACAGTGAGCCGACAATAGGCCTCTCGGACGAAGAGACGGTGCTCCAGATAGCGGACTACCAGTTCGGAAGGGGCGTCGGGAAGAAGCTTTTCGAGGGCACCAGGATGTCATACTCCAAGAGCGACAGGGTAAGGACCATTTTCCTCGGGGACGAGGTCCTCGCGACACTCCGTGCTAGGGACGGCCTTTTCATACTTGCCGACGAGGGACAGAGACGTCTGCATGCCATCCTACCGTATCCTAAGTACAGGGTCAAGGTGGACAACGAGGTGGCCCCGTACGTGGTGTCCCATGGCGACGTTTTCGCCAAGTTCGTAAAGGATGTGGACGAAAGACTGCATAGCGGCGAGGAAGTGCTTGTGGTGAACGAACAGGACGAGCTTTTGGGTTCTGGATGGCTGTTGCTCACCCCTAACGAGATTCCCCATTTTAAAAGGGGCATTGCGGTCAAGACAAGAAGGGGCGCAAAATAATATTTGTTATATTTTTATTTTAAGGAATATTATACTTTTTTATGGAATTTACAAAATAAGAAGAATAGCAAAATATTATTTATCATTTTTTTTCTTTTGATGAATATTATTTTTTTTTAGAAAGAAATAGGAATATTATCTTAAAATTATAGTCATTATTAGAATATATTGCAAACAATACGGCACAAAGATTAAATACAGGCAGTGCGGAATAATAATCACTGGTAGAGACCAGGGGGGAATTATATATGGAAAAACAGGAGATATATCTAAGGATTCTCGAATTGGCAAATGACTACAATTCGAGAGAGCCGGGTTACTTCTACCCTTCAAGCCTCATGAGGGCCGAGATGGGTATGAGTCTGGAAGAACTGAGGCCATATGCGGAAGAGTTAGATCTGAACGGATATATCAAGAAGAGCGAGGGGCTGAGCCCAACGTTCCAGATCTCCATAGAGGACAAGGGCAAGTGCGCACTTTTGGACAGATCCATCGTCATAGAAAAGTCAGCGGATCTTCACATACCGCTCAAGCTGGAGATCCTGAAGATCGCGGAAAAAGAAACTGAATACAACGATGACAAGCAGTTCTATATAACGGAGAGAACACTATTGGACATCATGAAGGCTGACAAGGAAACCGTTCGTCTGGCCATAGACGAATTGGAGTACTACAACCTCATACGCAGGGTGGAAGGACTAAATTCCAACTACGTCATCAAAATCACGCCTGCCGGCTTGGATTATCTTAGAGACATGTCATAATGTCCATTTTTTTTCTTTTTTTTATATTTTAGTAAAATTATTCAAATATAGATTTATTAGAGAAAAAAAATTCCTATCTTTATTTCAAGGGGGAGTACAGATAGAGAACAACTTCAAAAAGGTGGTCGTCCCGGTCAGCGGGTCGGAGGCCTCACAGGCCGCGGCCAAGAAGGCCGTGGAGATAGCAAGCATTTTCGGAAGCGAGATCCTGGCGATACACGTCATTAAGCTCTTTGACATCAAGAAGTTCGGTGACATGAGCCACGAGGACGAGATGACGATACGACACAAGATGAGAACGTCCGGAGAGGGATATCTCAACTACATGAAGGAACTTGCAAAGAAGTCTGGATTGGAGATAAGGACATTTCTCAAGGAGGGCGTGCCCGCGGAGGAGATAGTCGACCTGGCAAAGGCAGAGGGCGCCGACCTCATAATCATCGGAAGCATCGGGGGGACCGGGCTCAGGAAACAGATCATCGGCAGCACGACCGACAGGGTGATAAGGTGGGCATCCGGAACACCCGTCTTGGTCATCACTTTCGATTAGTCTTGAGACGCCCGTCCGTGGGGAATGATGCATCCCTTAATAACCGTCATTGAACCTGGCAATAGATTTATATTGTCATTAACCCATAAAGGCGAAACGTTTGACTCTCGATAGAGGTGTATGAATGGAATTTTGCCCAGATTGTGGTTCTTTGATGATGCCTTCCAAGAGGGATGGCGAGACTGTCATAGTCTGCAAAAAATGCGGATACTGCAGAAACCTTAACACCGATGACAAGTCCAAGTTCGTGGTGAAGGAGGAGATTTCCCATTCTCCTAAGGAGAAGCTTGTTGTCATAGAGGACAAGATAGACACCCTGCCAAAGACCAAGGAGGAATGCCCCAAGTGCAAGAACATGGAGGCATATTGGTGGGAGTTGCAGACCAGGTCGGGAGATGAACCCTCCACAAAGTTCTACAGGTGTACCAAGTGCGGGCATACTTGGAGAGAATATTGAGATGATATCATGAGAAGGGCACCAGCCAAGGTCGTATGGATCAAGGACATATCCTCCTCAGCCAGGGCCAGCGTCGTGGGGGCCATAATCAGGAAGGACGACATGGAAATGGTCATAGATGACGGAACTGGGCAGGTGACCGTGCTTCTCAGCGAAGAGACGCCCTTAAAAGTGACCGACAAGGTGAGGGTCATAGGCAGGGTCTACGGCAACACGATAGAGGCGGAGGTCATACAGGACATGAACGACCTCAACACGGACCTATATAGGAAATCCGTCGATATCATACGGAAATATCACGAAATGTGACGATGGCATCGGTCTTGTAGAATGTTGCGGACCCGGCGCTTAGAAAACCTTTTTATTATATCTTATAAATCTAAACTATTGGTGAATTTATGTTTGAAGCTAAGATAGAGGCGAAGAACTGGAAGAACATTATCTCTGTTATTGGAAGTATTATAGAGGAAGCCCCCTTGAAGATAGACGAGGACGGCCTTACCCTCAGGGCCATGGACCCGTCCCACATATCCCTGATAGACCTTGAAATGCCCAAGGATCAGTTCCTGGACTTCTCCGTGGACTCGGAGATGCTCCTGGGTATTGACGTCGAGGAGATGTCGAGGGTGATGAGCAGGGGAAAGCCCACGGACATGATGACCATCAAGTCCGATGTGGAGAACAACAAGCTCTTTGTCACGTTTGTCGGAGAGTCAAAGAGACGATTCGGGCTTCCGATCATAGACACCCCCGAGCAGACCAATCTCAAACTTCCTGATTTTCCCACCAATGCCATCATAGGCATCGACGCTTCGATCTTCAAGGACGGCATAAAAGACGCCTCCATAGTGGCGGACCACATAACCCTGGAGACGAAGGACAACTCGTTCGTCATGAAGGCGGAAGGGGACATCGGGGACATAGAGACCAAGATAGAGAAGGATTCGCTCGTGGAGTACAAGGTTGAGGAGGACTGCAGCTCGACATTCAACCTTAGCTACCTGGCCGACGTGTCCAGCTCGATAAACGGCCCCATAACACTGGAACTTGGAACAGATGCGCCCATCTTGATGAACTTCGAGATTGGCGGCGCAACAATTAAATTCGTGCTCGCTCCAAGGATAGAGAGATGATAGAGCTTGACAGGGCCCTGGAGAGGGAACAGAGGACCAAGGGCCTCTCGTTCATGGAGGAAAGCCTGTTCGAGAACATATCCTCATACCTGAAGAGGTTGGAGAAAAGGGCCCTTTCGCTGGAGGGCGTCGACAACGATGTGCTGGTCTCCGAGATCGAGCATGTCAAGAAAAGAATGGCCCAACTGGTGGACATCAGATTCAGAAAGATGCTCGACACGGCCGAAGAAAACCTGTTATCCGACGAGCAAAACATTTTTAAACAAACTTCTTTATTAAAAAAGCAGTATCATAAGGATTTACTTGAGCCTATCCTTAAAGGCGAATATTCCTATGAGAGGGAAGGTTATATAAAGGCCAAGGTCATATCGCCAATTCCTTCCTTCATGGATGGTGAACTGAGGAAATATGGGCCATACAAAATTGGCGATGTTGACCATTTTCCCGAAGATATCCATGCCATACTATACAAACATGGGTTCATCGAATAGGTAAGGTGAGAATATGCTAATGCCCAAGACGAGAAGAACATATTGTCCAAATTGTAAGAAACATACTGTTCACACTATAAAGGTCGTCAAGAAGAAGAAGAGAGGGGAGCTGTCTAGCGGTCAGAGGAGATTCAGACGTAAGATGTCTGGTTATAGGGGATACCCAAGGCCAAAGCCTTCAGGTGAGAAACCGACCAGGAAGCACGACCTGCGATATGTGTGCAACGAATGTAAGAAGGCGCAGACGAAGAAGGGATTCAGGGTAAAGAAGTTGGAGTTCAAGGAGGCCAGGGCCTAAATGACTAAATCAAGATTCATCAAGGTAAAATGCGAGGATTGTGGCAATGAACAGACCGTGTTCAGCAAACCCGCCATGAACGTCAAATGCCTCGTCTGTGGCAAGACACTGATCGAGTGCACTGGCGGTATCGGCAAACTAAAGGCCACTGTCGTTACCGAATTGGAGTGAAACAATGTTCGAATATGAAGAGGGATTCCCGGATGTCGGCAGTTTCGTGATGTGCACCGTCACCGAGATCTTTCCCTACGGCGCCATGGTCAAGCTCGACGAGTACGACCTGGAGGGCATGATACCCATAAGGGAGATATCCTCCAGCTGGGTAAAGAACATCAGGAATCATGTCAAGGAGAACCAGAAGGTGGTCTGCAAGGTGCTCAGGGTCGACGATGTCAAGCGACACATCGACCTCTCGCTTAGGAAGGTCACAAACAAGCAGCAGAAAGCTGCCGTGATGAGGTACAAGGTCAAGAAGAAGGGCAACAAGCTCCTTGAGTATTTTGGCACCCAGAACGGCATCCCGCCTGACCAGCTCAAGGAGATACATGAAAAGATCACGGACAGTTACTCCATGGTCTACGACTGTTTTGAAGAGGTCGTTGCCAAGGGCGAGGGGGTCCTTGACGGGCTTGTGCCGCCACAGCACATAGAGTCCCTCAAAGAGATTATACTGGCCAATATAGAGAATCCCCTTGTGGAGATCAACGGTGAGCTGTCCATCTCGTGCACAAAGGGGGATGGCGTGAACACCATAAAGGAAAACCTAATATTGGTCAGGGATGAGAATAAGAGCGAGGATGTCGATGTCGACATCAGACTGCTCGGTTCGCCAAGATACAACATCAAGGTGATAGCTCCGGATTACAAGATGGCGGAGTCTGTGCTGGACAACGTCGTTGACAAAATAACGAAGGCGATGTCCGCCTCGTGTGGCGAAGCCTCTTTCAAGAGGAAGAAATAAAGATGAAGATATTGAAATGTTCTTCATGTGGCGAGTACACTCTCCATGACGAATGTCCCAAATGTGGTGGCAGGGCCGTTCCTGTAAGGCCGCCAAGATTCTCGCCAGAGGACAAGTACGCCGAATACAGGCGAAGATGGAAGAGTGAGAAGGATTCGATGTGATTATTATGAAGGAGACCACTATCAAGACGATCAAGGAGATAGAATCTCAGAAGACGATATTTATTGAGGGACTTCCTGGAATAGGGCTCATAGGCAAGCTTGCCGCAGAGCACCTCATACAGGAACTGGGAGCTGAGAAGTTCGCCGAACTGTATTCTCCTCATTTCCCGCATCAGGCCCTCGTGAAGGACGATGCGACGGTCAGGCTTATGAAGAACAAGCTATACCATGCAAGGCACGAGGGGGTCGACTTCATCATACTTGTCGGTGACACCCAACCGTCGCCGTCGAACTCCTTTGGACACTACGAGATAGTCTCCAAGATACTCGAATACCTGAAGAAGTACGATATTTCGATCATGTTCACCCTGGGCGGATTCTCGACCGGTGGCGAGGTCGTGGAACATCCCAAGGTCCTCGGTGCCGTATCTCATGAAGAGCTGGTCGAAGAGTACAAGGATGTTAACATATCCTTCAGGGACGACTCCGGTGCGGCCATCGTGGGCGCCTCCGGACTTCTCCTTGCCATGGGCAGGGAGGAGGGCATAAGGGGCATGTGCCTCCTCGGCGAGTCCCCTGGTTACATGTACATCGACGCCAAGGCCGCAAAGAGCGTGCTAGAGGTGCTCTCAAAGATACTTAAGCTGGATATCGACATGACGGCGCTCGAGGAGAGGGCCGAGGAGACAGAGAGCCTCATACACAAGATACAGGAGATGCAGAGGAAGTCGATGTCCCAGAACATGCCGGAGATGAGCAAGGACCTGGGTTATATAAGATAGTCCTCCCTTCTCACCTTATTTCTTATCTTCTTTCCATTCATGTGGTCCAACATGTTCCGGCAGCAGAACACGATGGTCCTCTCTCGCCAACCTGGAACGAGCGCGGCGTTGTGGGGCGTCATCGCAATGTTTGGAAGCTTTCCGAAATCATAGTCCTGCGACCATGTCTCACCGTCGCGGGGATAGTGCCACCACACGTCGAGCCCCGCCTTGAAGGAGGGATGGTCCCTAAGATGCTCATAGAGGTCTTTCTCGACCAGCACCTTTCCCCTGGAGACGTTTACCAGTATGGCGTTCTCCTTCATCAATGAGAGCATGTCCTTGCCTATCAGGCCGTCGGTGTGCCTGTTCAACGGTATGCATATCACGACGTAGTCCGACTCTTTTAACATCCTGTCGAGTCCTTCCAGCGTATATGTGGCATCCGCATCGCTCTTGCCCGACGTGTTCAGGGCTAGCGTGCGCATTCCGAACGCCTTTGCAATCCTGCCAATCCTCTGTCCTATCGGGCCATAACCGACTATCCCGATACTTTTTCCGAAAAGTTCCCTGTTGAGGGGGTCGAGCTGTTCGAACACGCCTTCATCAAGTCTCCTTCGATGGAGGTCCAGGTCCCGGCAGAGGCTCAGAAGGAGGGAGAACGCGTGTTCAGAGACGGCCGTCGCCAACGCGCCCGAGGCCGTGGCGACCGTCACGTCCGGGGGCATCTTGCCAAAGTCGAATCTGTCGGCGCCCGCGAAGAAGCATTGGACCATCTCCAGGCGGGGCATTGACGGCACAAGG
>Ga0116164_10002386_pt1 | contig 13466 bp, 13 predicted proteins | sample AD_UKC109_MetaG_FD_89888 | JGI IMG/M metagenome (GOLD analysis project Ga0116164, IMG submission 89888) | Active sludge microbial communities of municipal wastewater-treating anaerobic digesters from Hong Kong - AD_UKC109_MetaG | ecosystem: Engineered > Bioreactor > Anaerobic > Digestate... | reverse complement strand
TTTATGATTTCGGCGCGTCCGGCGAAAACGATGAAATTCAAGGCAAGCTGAAATCGCTCGAAAACGCGATCCATGCGCGGACCGCCGTACGGATCCGGTATATCGACGCGTCGGGCCGGACCTCGGACAGGCTGATCGAGCCGGTGGCCCTGAGCTACCGGTGGTATGCCTGGTATCTGGCGGCATATTGCACGGAGAAGCAGGCGTACCGGATTTTCAAGCTGGTCCGGATCGCCGGACTGGAACCGATGAAGACGGCGTTTTCCAAAGCGCACGGCGATCCCGCCGCGGTGCTGGAGCAGGCGTTCCAAAGCGGCGGCCGCAGGAGCATGGACGTTACGGTGCTGGTCAGAGCCAAAGTCAAAACGCAGGCGCGGGAATACCTTGGCGGCACGGTGGAACGGACGCTGGACAACGGCGACATTATCTTGAAGCTGCCGGTGTGGGAGGAGGAGCGCATGTGGTTTGCGATGCTGCTGAGCTTCGGGGATCAGGTTACGGTGCTGGCGCCGGAGAAGCTGAAAACGAGAATGGCGGAAACGGCGGAAAGGATATTATCGGCATATCCCAAACGATGACATAACGATGTCACCGTTTGCCGGGTAGGATGAACATAGCCAGGTAAACGTTTTATTTAGCGTTTGCCTAGGAAGAAGGAGCGTGTTCATCATGAAGTTTCAGGAAGAACAGGGAAGCAAGGATCCCTACGAACACTGTCCCGCGTATGAGAACGATCGGTTTTTGCTGCGGCTGGTATCCATGGACGACGCGCAATCGCTGCTGCCCTGCTACAGTAGGCCTACCGACAGCGTGACCGCAAACGCGTTTAACTGCACCTACGGCTACGGCTCGCAAACCGTCGAGGAAATGCGGGATGTGATCCGTATGTGGCTGGAGGCATACCGCGCCCGCGGCTACGTGCGCTGGAGCGTGGTGGACAAGCGCGTCGGTACGGCGGTCGGCACGATCGAATTATGCAAGCGGCAGATTGCGGACGCCTGCAACGGATGGGGGATCCTGCGGCTCGATCTCGGCGGCGCGTACGAGCGCGGGGCGGAGATTTGGGAGATCCTGTCCTTGCTGCTGGCGGACCTGATTACGATGTTTGATTGTACGGTGATCGTGACCAAGGCGATCCCGGCAGCCGGGGAGCGGATCGCGGCGCTGGGCAGGCTCGGCTTTGCCCGGCGGGATGCTGAGGGCGCACTGTACGACGGATTTTGGATGTTGGAGCGATAATATCTGCATGGATCGAACGGCGGAGCACATTGTAAGACGGCGCATGCACGGACTGTTTTTGTCGCGCAAATGCGAAAATATTGCGGAGCTTTCGCGCGATCTGCTGGGCCTGCACTGCTGGTTTGCACGCAACGTCGCCTTTTCCGCGCGGATACGCGGCGCGGCGCTGGCGGGCTGGAAACAGGCGCTGACCAAAACGTGGCTCTATCGCGGCACGCTGCACGGCGCGGTGTATGAGGAGCTGCCGCTGCTGCTGGCCCTGCACGCGGGCGACTTTTCCTTCGACTGGCTGCTGGGCGAAGAGGGGACGCGCGATGCCGCGGACCGGGTCATCCGCCTGATGGAGGACGGCGTATATTCCCGCGCTGAAATGCGCGGCATCTTCGCCGATACGTATGACGAGCGGACGATCCGCAAGCTCCTCTCGCCGTGGGGCGGCATTTTTGTGTATTTGGCGCGCCTCGGCAAGGTCGCCTTCCGCGATATGACAAGCCGCGATTTCGATTTGATCGACGCCGAGCCGACGCTGACCTTTGGCGAAGCCCTGCCCGAGCTGCTGCACAGATTTTTCACGGCCTACGGCCCGGCGACGCTTGCGGACGCGGCGTGGTTTTTCGGCCTGTGGAAGGAGAAAAGGCAGAAGCTGTTCGCACTTGATATGGGCGAATATACCCAATTCACCTATGACGGGGATACCTATTACGATATCGGCGAGCCGTTCGAGCTGGGGGACATCCCCGAGCTGACCCTGCTCTCAGGCTTCGATCCGCTGATCGAGTCCTATGCGCAAAAGGGCCGGGGCGCGGTTCTGCCGCCCGAATATAAAAACGCGGTCATTCTGAAATCCGGCATCTGCCTCCCGACCGTCGCGGTGAACGGCCGGGTGGCGGGCCTGTGGAACATCAAGAAAGGTGATCCGACCGTCGAGTTCTTCTCCCCCCAGCCCAAGCAGATTAAGGATGCCGTGTTTGGCTTGGCGGAGGAGATGAGACGGGGGACGGCGGGGATTGTGTGAATGATAAAACAATCATTAGATTGGTGGTGGCTATGTTATAACTATAGATACTTCTTTCAAATTCTTTTTAGCATTGAAGTATTTCGATTAACTCAGACAAAATGGCTAAACGTATAGCTATTGAAGATATTACATGATTATCAGAAAAACTAAAACATCAGCATTGATTTTCTTAACAATAGCATCTATACTACAAGTACTATATGTGTATTTATAATGATTGATAGAGAGGTTTTGATGGTGGATTTGTATTTACAGACGAACAAAGCAAAATGACTTTTTACTAAATATAAGGAAGGAGAAGAAGTAATGTCATTCCTAATAGCTGTTCATGTAAATGAAGGAATTGTTCTTGCTAGTGATCGGAAAACTACATATACAAATACACTCACACTGCCAAATGGTAAAATCATTAAAAGGATTGGTATTCACAACACAACTTCTACTGATAAAACGTTTATATGTCCCAATAAGGCTGGTGTTTGTGCCTGTGGAGATGCATCTATTAAGAATAAACCAATCACAGGTTTTATCCGTGATATGATTATTAATAAAATATCTGAAGATACAGCTATTGGCGATATGCCACAGATAATTATTGATTATTTCAATAATTTGGATGAAATACCAAACAGCAATTTCATCGTTGCAGGTTATAGTAATATTGAGGCTACACAAGAACAAATTATTTATAAAGTACGCCTAAAGAAAAAAGAAATTGAGAAAATTGATGCCAGTAGTCAAGGGGCAACTTGGGATGGCGAAACATTAACCTTAACCCGTCTACTTCAAAATGTTGCGCTTAAAGGACATGATGGCAAGTATGCAGACTTGCCATTTGAGAGTGTTTTGTGGGAATATTTTACTTTACAAGATGCTGTAGATTTTGCTAGATTTGCTGTAGAAACAACAATTAATACAATGCGATTTAAGAATGTTGTAGAAACCGTTGGTGGTGGAATTGATATATTGGTTATTACACCAACAGAGATCCAGTGGTTGCAAAAAGAAAATTTGCACTAAATTGCTGAGAAATATATATAATATGTCATAAACATAAAGAGACAAAGGCACTAATAATAGGTTTAAATTTAGTAAAGTTTAAAATGCAACTGTTAGACCAGCTGCAAATGAAATCTAATTTTATCTTGTTTTAATAGTAAACGGCTATCGTTGTAAGGAGATTTGCCATGCCACCATTCACATCCCTGTATTCGCGCCTCATGGAAGCCAATCTGAACAAAAACCTCGATGCTGAGCTTTCTAAGCTTGCCGCCGAGCCGGACTGCGATCCGCATCAGCTGGACTGTCTGCTGCGGCCGCGGATGCATGCGCCGGTGGTGCGGCTGGGGCAGTGCTCCTGCTCTGCCGATCAACAGGCGAAGTGCGGCGAGGTGTGCTTTTTCAAGGCGATTACGCACGATAAAAACGGATGCGCCGTGATCTCCAGGGAGAATTGCGTGGGCTGCGGGGACTGTATCGTCGCGTGCAAGGAGAACAATCTGGCGGAGATCAGGGAAGCGGTGCCGCTGTTTGAGAGTATCAACGAGGGGAAGCGGCCCGTGTACGCCATGATCGCGCCCGCCTACATCAGCCAGTTTTCCGGCGCGGTCACGCCGGGGAAGCTCCGCAGCGCGTTCAAGCAGCTGGGATTCGCGGGGATGATCGAGGTCGCGCTGTTCGCCGATATCCTGACGCTCAAGGAGGCGCTGGAATTTGATAAGGCGATTCAAAGCGACAGCGATTTTATGCTTACCAGCTGCTGCTGCCCGATGTGGATCGGCATGATCAAGAAGGTGTACGACACGCTGGTGCCGCATCTGCCGCCGTCCGTGTCGCCGATGGTGGCCTGCGGGCGCTCGGTCAAGGCGCTGTACAGGGACGCGGTTACGGTGTTCGTCGGCCCCTGCATCGCCAAGAAGGCGGAATCGCGGGAGAAGGACGTCTGGGACGCCGTGGACTATGTGCTGACCTTTACGGAGCTCCGCGATATTCTGACGGCCGCGGCGATCGATCCCGCTGTGCTTGCGGAAGATATCCGCGATCACTCCTCCAGGGCGGGCATCCGCTACGCCGTAACCGGCGGCGTGAGCGACGCCGTAAAAAGCACGCTGAACAAGCTGAGGCCGGACCGGCAAATTCCCCTCAAGGCGGAGCACGCGGACGGCATCCGCGCGTGCAAGGAGATGCTCAAAACTATTTTAGACGGTACGGTGTGGGCAAACTTCATCGAGGGGATGGGCTGCGTCGGCGGGTGCGTGGGCGGCCCCAGGGCGCTGATCGACAGGGCCGAGGCCGCGCAAAACGTGAACGCATACGGCGCCGGAGCGCAGTTTGAAACGCCCGCCGACAATCCCTATGTGCTCGAGCTTTTGGAAAAGCTGGGCTTCGATACGATCGAAAGCCTGCTGGAGGACGACACCCTGTTCACCCGGAAATTCGACAATCCGTAATCTGCGCTGCCGCACAATCGAACCACCGCCGCCCGGATCATGTCCGCGGCGGTGTATTTTTACAGCATTCTGAAAAAAATCATCATGGAATGCTTTTTTTATTTCCCACGCTGTTGTACACTGGAACCGTTCATCTACCTTATCGATAGAAAAGGAACCCGAAAAGATATGCTGATCGTAGAAAAAATGCTGGTATTCCTGCTCCTGATGATGGTTGGATGGCTGCTGGTAAAGGTGAAAATCGTCGATGAAAACGCCAACCAAAAACTGACTTCCATTGTGCTTTATGTTGCCAATCCAGCGCTGATCATCATGTCCTCGCAGACGGAGCATAACATATCGAATACGCAGCTGCTGATTACGCTGCTGATCGCCACCGCGATGTTTGCGCTGCTGATCGGCGTAGCCGCCGTTCAGCCGAAGGTTTTCAGACTGGACCAAAGCCAGGCCAATGCGTATGCCCTGATGACCGTGTTTTCCAACATCGGGTATATGGGCATTCCGCTGGTGTCCGAAATTATCGGCACATCGGCACTTTTATACGTGACGGTCTTTATCCTGCTGTTCAACATTCTGATCTATACCTACGGCATCATGGTTTTGCAGCGGGGAACCGTGCAGACCGCGGGGAAGCAGTCCATGCTCGGTAAATTTGCCAATCCGGGCGTGATTTCCAGCATCATTGCCGTTGCGCTGTACCTGATGAACATTCAATTGCCGGGCGTGCTCTCCTCGCTGCTTCAGCATTTGAGCAATCTCACCGCGCCCGTCAGCATGATGCTGATCGGCGCCGCGCTTGCCAACGTCAAAATCCTGTCGCTGTTTACCGATTGGAAGCTGCTGGTGTATTCGGCGGTGAAAATGCTGGCTTTGCCGATTGCCGTCGGATTGCTGCTCAAGCAGTTTATCGGCGGCGATTTGCTGAGCGTGTGCATCGTGATGATCAGCACGCCGGCCGGCAGCATGTCGGCGATGATGGCGCAGCAATACGGCGGGGACACCATGCTGATTTCCAAAGGGGTTTTGCTGACGACCTTTCTGTGCATCGCGACCGTCCCCATTGTGTTTGCGGTGCTGCTGTAACGCCGGATATCGGCGGAAGCGGGGACTACGGCTTGCCGGACGTTGCACCGGATGTTGCGTCGGGCGCTGTTGGACTTGAATTGCTGTTGCTGCTGCCGGTCGAAGCCGCAGCGCTTTGCCCCGTACCGGCAACGGCGGCAGCGCCGAACAGCGCTTGCTGATCCGCGACGGAGGCGGCGCCGTTGACCGGAAGGCCGTTGGCCTTCTCGAAATCACGCATGGCGTTGAAGGTGCCGTTGCCGAAATAATCGACGATTTCTTTATGATAGTAACCAAGCTCCGCCAGGCGCGTTTGCAGGGCTATGACTTCGTAGCCGGTATTGCCCTGCTCCAGTTCCACGAAGGGATAGGTTCCGTTTGCGCGCAGCAAATCGCCGATTTGGAGCCATTGCTGCAAAAGCTCCTCGGGGGTATAGGCGCTCAGCAGCGCCTCGTCGCTTGGGAAGCCGTTTGCGGAGGAGACGCTTTCCCCTGCGGCGGGTATTGCACTGAGCAGCAAAACGGCGATGCATACGATGACTGCGATTCGTTTCAAACGAGTATCGTCCTTTCTGTTTGCGTACGATGGGATGGGTAAAAAACTGCGGGTATCGTGAATACCGTTTGTTTTATACCCGAATCATTTCCGAATGAACCGTAGGCGCATGAATACAGGCGGAACGGAAGATAAATAAAACCGGGAATGCGCGCCGATGGCGTGCGCGGTTCCCGGTTTTAATCAGATTTTGGGCGATGGCGGATCGCCCTTTACGAGTCGGCTTTACCGTTCAGGATCTTCATAAATTCCTCGCCGGTGATGGACTCTTTTTCGTAGAGATACTGGGCGAGCTCATCCAGCTTTGCGCGGTTTTCCGTCAGGATGGAGGTTGCTTTCTGGTGCTGCTTTTTCACCAGCGCCACCACCTGGCGATCGATGTTGGCCTGCGTTTCCGCGGAACACGCAAGCGTCGTATCCCCGCCGAGGTACTGGTTTGTTACGGTTTCCAGCGCCACCATATCAAAATCATCGCTCATGCCGTAGCGGGTCAGCATGGCCCGCGCCAGCTTGGTCGCCTCTTCGATATCGTTGGAAGCGCCGGTGGACATGGAATGGAATACCAGCTCCTCCGCCGCCCGCCCGCCGGTCAGGGTTGCGATCTTGTTTTCGATTTCTTCCTTGCTCATCAGGTAGTGGTTGCCCTCTTCCACCTGCATGGTATAGCCGAGCGTGCCGGAGGTGCGCGGAATGATCGTGATTTTCTGCACGGGCGCGGAATGGGTCTGCCCGGCCGCCACCAGCGCGTGCCCGGTTTCGTGATAGGCGACGATTCTCTTTTCGTGGTCGGTCAGGATGGCGTTTTTCTTCTGATATCCGGCGATGACGACCTCGATGCTCTCCTCGAAATCCGTCTGCGTCGCGGCTTTCCGGTCGTCCCGGATGGCCCGCAGCGCCGCCTCGTTCACGATATTGGCGAGCTCCGCGCCGGACGCGCCGGACGCCATGCGGGCGATCTGCTTGAAGTCGATCTCGCCGTCCACCTTGATTTTCTTGGCGTGCACCCGCAATATCGCTTCACGTCCGGCAAGGTCCGGAAGCTCCACCGGCACGCGGCGGTCAAACCGTCCCGGGCGGGTCAGCGCCGGATCCAGCGAATCGGGCCGGTTGGTAGCCGCCAGAATGATGACGCCGTTGTTGTCCTCGAAGCCGTCCATCTCGTCAGCAGCTGGTTGAGCGTCTGCTCCCGCTCGTCGTTGCCGTTAATCCGGCCGTCGCGCTTCTGGCCGATGGCGTCGATCTCGTCGATGAACACGATGCAGGGCGCTTTTTCCTTCGCCTGCTTGAACAGGTCACGGACCTTGGATGCGCCCATGCCGACGAACATCTCCACAAACTCGGAGCCGGACATGGAGAAAAACGGAACGTCTGCCTCGCCGGCCACGGCTTTGGCCAGCATCGTTTTCCCGGTGCCCGGAGGGCCCACCAGCAAAACGCCCTTGGGCATGGAGGCGCCGATGTCCTTATATTTGGACGGATTGTGAAGGTACTCCACGATTTCCGCCAGATTTTCCTTGGCTTCATCCTCTCCGGCAACGTCCGCGAACTTGATGCCTTTGGTGGATTTCACATAAACCTTGGCGCTGCTTTTGCCCATGCCGAACAGCAGGGAGTTTCCGCCGCCTGCCTTTTTCATCAGCTGCCGGGAGAGATACTGGCCGAGCAGAACAAAGACGGCGATCGGCAGAACCCAGGTGAGAAGGAATTCCAGCAGCGGAGACATTTCCTGTACGATTTCGCTGGTGAATTTCGCGCCGGAGGCGTACAGGCGGTCCACCAGCCCCGCGTCGTCCAGCACGCCGGTTTTGTAATAATTGCCGTCCGTATCGGTAAACAGGATCTGGTTATCCTCGATCTCGACCTGATCGATTTTCTGGTTTTCCGTCATGGTCATGAAGGTGCCGTAATCCACTTCCTGCACATATTGGCTGCTCAGCAGCGGAATGGCCAGGGAATTGATGAGCAGCAGCGCAAGCAACGCGATGGCGTAATAATAGATCAAATGTTTGCGGGGCGGTTTGATTTCGTTCATGGCATAGCTTCCTTTCCAAATCAGAAAGAACAACGCTGTGTTGGCCGGGAATGCCTGTCGAACCTCCGGCTTCCAGCAGAAATCTTCTCCCCTTTTTCATTCTCCATATCGATGCGAAGTTCCTTTTGTTACCGGCTGAAACCATGGGATCGCTCCGTTTTGCGGATTTACGGGCAAACGCGATCAGCACCGGCGCACAGCCGGGCGGGATATGTTATAATCTGGATACCTGTATGCCAACGACGGTGAAGAAGGAGGATACACCGCGTGAAGCTTTTTAAAAATCGCCCCCATTTTCATAACGCTGCCGGCTTTCTGAAGTATTTGGGGCCGGGGCTTTTGGTCACGGTCGGATTTATCGATCCGGGGAATTGGGCGTCCAATATCGCGGCGGGCTCGCAGTACGGCTATACGCTTTTGTGGATGGTCACGCTGTCCACGATCATGCTGATCGTATTGCAGCATAACGCGGCACACCTGGGCATCGTCACGGGAAAGTGCCTGTCCGAGGCGGCCACGGAGTATATGCGGCCGTGGATCCGTAATTTTGTGCTGATCTCGGCGGTCGGAGCGGCGGTTTCCACGGCGCTGGCGGAGATCCTGGGCGCGGCCATTGCGCTGAACATGCTGTTCCATCTGCCGATTAAAATCGGTTCGCTGCTTACGCTCGTCGTCGTGCTGGTGCTGCAGTTTACCAACTCGTACAAAAAGATCGAAAAGATCATCATCGGCTTCGTGTCGCTGATCGGCATTTCGTTCCTGTTTGAAATCTATCTGATCCATACGGATTGGGCCGCCGCTGCCGCCGGCTGGGTAACCCCGGCCTTTCCCAAGGGCTCGATGGTGGTGATCATGAGCGTGCTGGGCGCGGTGGTGATGCCGCACAACCTGTTTTTGCATTCCGAGATCATCCAGAGCCGCCAGTGGAACCTGCAGGATGAAAGCGTAATCAGTAAGCAGCTCAAATACGAATTCACCGATACGCTGCTTTCGATGATCGTCGGCTGGGCGATCAACAGCGCGATGATCCTGATGGCGGCGGCCACGTTCTTTACGCAGGGCACCGTCGTGGACGATCTGGCGCAGGCGCAGGCCATGCTCAAGCCGCTGCTGGGAGATGCTGCGGGACTGGTGTTCGCCGTTGCGCTGCTGTTTGCAGGCCTTTCGTCCAGCATCACGGCGGGCATGGCGGGCGGCAGCATCTTCGCGGGAATTTTCGGCGAGCCGTACAACCTGAAGGACAGCCATTCCCGCCTCGGCGTGCTGATTACCATGGTGCCCGCGACGCTGATCATCTTCCTGATCGCGTCCCCGTTCGACGGGCTGATCTACTCCCAGATGCTGCTGAGCATCCAGCTGCCCGTTACGATTTTCACGTTGATCTACCTGACGTCGTCCAAGAGGGTGATGGGGCATCACGCCAATGGTACATGGCTCAAGGTTCTACTGTGGGGGATCGGGGGGATCGTCACCTATCTGAACGTGGCGCTGCTGCTCAGCTATTTGTAGGCTTGGCACGGTCGCGCGTTGATCGCCGCCGCGGAGTACGGCTTGTCTGCGGCGGTTTCTATTTTGTTACAATTGTTTTACGGAAGAGATGCAGGAGGGAGAGGGACTTTCTGCTAATTTTAATGGGGTAAGAAATACATGCGATAGGAGGTTCATGGGATAAACGCTTGGATGAACGTCAAAATCTTACATGTTTATTAAGAATAAGTTGCTATTATATGCACAAGACGGGAAACATAAAAACCCTTTTCAGGAAAGGATGATCCCAATGAAAAAAACAGCAACCATCACAATTGCGATTCTGGCGGTTCTCAGCTTACTTTGCACCGGCGCACTGGCACAGGGCGGCCCTGCCGGCGGAGGCAACCAGCCGCAGGGCGGCAATCAGCCGCAAAACGGCGGCGGCATGCCGGGCAATGCGCAGGGCGGACAGATGCCCGGCGGACAAATGGGTGATATGGGGATCGACGTCGATTCGGTAACCGCGGCCATCGCCACGCTGACCGATGCGACAGTCGCCGCGAACCTGACCGCGCTGCTGGAAGCCTATGAAACCGCGGCCGCCGGCAGTGATGCGGACGCCAAGATGGAAGCCATGCAGGCGCTGCAGCAAGCACTTGCCGCGGCGGGTCTGCAGGGACAAAGCGGCGGTATGCCCATGAACGGCGGCCAGTCAAGCGGCACGCAGTACGGGCGCTACCTGGATACGGACAAGGTTGCCGAAGCGATCGCCGCGATGACCGATACGACCGCCGCCGAAAACCTCACCGCGCTTCTTGCAGCGTATCAGACAGCCGTGCAGAACCAGAGCCAGGAAGAGATACAAACGGCTTTGCAGGCGTTGTTCACCGCCATGAACCAGACGCAGACCCAGGCGCAGCCGCAGACGCAAACCCAAACCCAAATCCAAACCCAAACGCAGATGCAGCCGCAGGATAACTTCGGCGGCATGGGCATGAACGCAGACGAGTGCAAGTATCTGGATACCGACGCCGTGACCGCGGCGATCGCCGCGCTGAGCGATACGACCGTCGCCGCCAACCTGACCTCATTGCTGGAAGCCTACAGCGTCGCGCTGATTTCCGACGACAGCCAGACCCTGCAATCCGCTTTTACCGCGCTAATGACCGCTCTTTCGGAGGCCGGGATTGCTTAGCAATCGACGGATAAGGTAAGCCGCTGAAAAATAACTTTTAGCATCCATACAAAACCACCGGAGGGGATTTCCCGCCCGGTGGTTTTGCATTATGCCCGTTTATTTACAGCAGCGCCGCGATATCCTGCTCCATGCTTTCGGGCTCGTCCTTAGGCTCAAAGCGCTTGACCACGTTGCCCTCGCGGTCGATCAGGAACTTGGTGAAGTTCCATTTGATCCGGCCTGCTTGCGCCGCTTTGAGCAGCGTGTACAGCGGGGATTCCTCCTTGCCGTTGACCTTAATTTTCTGGAAGCGCGGGAAGGTGGTGGAGTAGTTCAGCGTGCAGAACGAGTTGATCTCCGCGTCGGTGCCGGGCGCCTGTCCGGCAAACTGGTTGCAGGGGAAATCAAGGATTTCAAACCCCTTGTCCAGGTACTTCCGGTAGAGCGCCTGCAGGCCTGCGTATTGCGGGGTATGGCCGCAGCCCGTGGCCGTGTTGACGATCAGCAGCACCTTGCCGCGGTACTCCGACAGGGAAACCGGATTGCCCTGCCAGTCATTGACGGTAATATCATAAAGGCTCATGATGCTTCCTCCTTATTGAGCGGTATACCTGTAATGTACACCGCGGCGTACAATGTTAAACGGGAATTATCGGCATTTGTTTTTATCAAAACACGCGCCGCCGCGGCAGGCATCCGCGCCCGCACGGCGAATGGTACTATCGGCGATGCCGCTGTGCGCTTCGCCGCTGCAAGCGTAAGGAGCGAAGACGGATGATATCTAAATTACGGTTGGGCGTAATCGGCGCGGGAAACATGGGCAGCGGACACTGCAAAAACCTGATGCGCGGCATCACGCCGGAAATCGAGCTTGCCGCCGTGGCGGACCGGCGGGAAAGCCGCCGCGCATGGGCGGAAGCGGAGTTTCACGTGCCTGTGTTTACGGAGGGCGAGGACCTGATCCAAAGCGGGCTGTGCGACGCGGTGATGATCGCCGTGCCGCATTACCAGCATCCGCAGCTTACGATCAGCGCGCTCAGCCACGGCCTGCACGCGCTGTGCGAAAAGCCCATCGCCGTGTACACGCTGGCCGCGCGCGAGATGATCGATGCGGCCAGCCGCAGCGACAAAACCTTCGCGCTGATGTTCAATCAGCGCACCAACCCGCTGTACATCAAGTGCAAGGAGCTGCTTTCCTCCGGCGGGATGGGCGCGCTTAAGCGCGTCAACTGGATCATTACCGATTGGTACCGCACCCAGCTGTATTACGACAGCGGCGCGTGGCGCGCCACGTGGAACGGCGAGGGCGGCGGCGTGCTTTTAAACCAGTGTCCGCACCAGCTCGATCTGCTGCAATGGCTGTGCGGCATGCCGACCCGCATCCGTGCGTTCTGCCACGAGCACCAATGGCACGACATCGAGGTGGAGGACGACGTGACGGCTTATCTGGAGTTTGCGAACGGCGCCTCGGGCGTGTTTGTGACCACGACGGGCGACCTGCCCGGCACCAACAGACTGGAGATCACAACGGAATACGGCAAGATGATCTGCGAGGACGGCAAGCTGACCGTCCATAAGCTGCCGGTGAGCGAGCGGGAGTTCTGCGTGACCTCCAAAGAGGGCTTCGGCAAGCTGCCGGCGGAAATGACCGAGTATGCGTTTGACGAGCCGCCCTACCCGCACGCGGCGGTAATGAACGCGTTCGCGGCGCATATCCTGCATGGCGAGCCGCTGACCGCGCGCGGGGAAGAGGGCATCCGGGAGCTGACGATCTCCAACGCCATGTATCTGAGCTCGTGGCTGAACAAGCCCGTGGAGCTACCCATGGACGAAGCGCTGTTTCTTAAGCTTCTTAACCGGAAGCGCGCCGCGTCCAAGCACAAGGAGGACCGGGAAATCACGTTTTCCACCGACAACAGCTACGGCGGTACGGCAGCGAAACCATAACGAAACCCGCCAATTCACGACGGAATCATAAGAAACGGAGAGGATATCCATGCAGCGCAGCGACGGAATGAATTACGCCCCTACGGGTAAACCCGCGCCGGTGGTCAAACCGGGAGAGTTTATCTTTGCGGCGGTCGGGCTGGATCACGGGCACATCTACGGCATGACCAACGGCCTCTTGGAAGCGGGCGGAACGCTCCGCTGGGTATACGATCCTGATCCCAAAAAGGTGGAGCGGTTTATAAAGCAATACCCGCAGGCGCAGCCCGCGCGAAGCGAAAGCGAGGTGCTGGAGGATCGCGGCGTTACGCTGGTCGCCGGCGCGTGCATTACCAGCGAGCGCGCTCCGCTGGGGCTTCGCGTGATGAACGCGGGCAAGGATTATTTTACCGATAAAGCGCCGCTGACGACGCTGGAGCAGCTGGAGGCCGCGCGGGAGGTTGCGGCGCGGACTGGCCGCAAGTACGCGGTGTATTACAGCGAGCGCATCCACGTGGAGGACGCGGTGTTCGCGG
>Ga0116164_10002385_pt1 | contig 13476 bp, 13 predicted proteins | sample AD_UKC109_MetaG_FD_89888 | JGI IMG/M metagenome (GOLD analysis project Ga0116164, IMG submission 89888) | Active sludge microbial communities of municipal wastewater-treating anaerobic digesters from Hong Kong - AD_UKC109_MetaG | ecosystem: Engineered > Bioreactor > Anaerobic > Digestate... | reverse complement strand
GCCTTGTCTCCTCGCTGTATGCTGTAGGATTCGTAGGGATCTGTGCAGGTCTGGAGAGCGGTGCCCTCGGGAAAAAAGCCTTCGGAAAGGCTTATTGGAGAGGCGAAGCGTGAATTTCTCGCAAAAGCAAAAACGTCCGTAGTATTAAGGAGTATAATAGACTTGTTAAGGAGGTGGGGGGTATGAAAAAGAAGATTCTGGGTTTTTTCAAAGAAGTAGGGGTATGGGTTTATGGGTTGTTTTTCGGCACCTTTCTCGATAAGTCCACGGGAATTATTCGGAAAGAGGCTTTCGATATGAACGACAACGTCATGCTTTTACTGTACGGAGACCTTTTGGGAATTCCCAATCCCGTTTCCTATTACAGCTTGGAGCTTTTACCCTATCTTGCGGAAGAGCTCGAGCCGTGGCAGCGGCGGATTCTTCACCGTAAATACATTACCGGAGAAAAGGCGGCGCAATATGACTTCTGCTAACCTGGAAACTTCCTCTCAAAACGAGGCTTTCGAAAAGCGTTTTCTCTTTTTCGGCGGTAAGGGGGGCACCGGAAAAACCTCCTGCGCCGCTGCGGTATCTCTTGCCCTGGCACGAAAGGGCAAGAAGGTGCTTATCGTTTCCACGGACCCCGCTCATTCCCTTGCGGATGCCTTCGGGAGCTCCATCGGAGATACGGTGATCTCTCTGGAACCCAATTTATGGGCCCTTGAAGTGAATCCCGAAAAAGAAGCCCGGGTATATATGGAAGGAATCAAAGAAAAGCTGGTTCACGTAGTGAGCCCGGTGATCGTGGAGGATATCCAGCGGCAGATCGAAATCGCCTATGCTTCTCCCGGAGCGGAGGAGGCGGCGATTTTCGATAAGTTCGTGGAGCTTATGGAGGAGATCGGGCACGCCTACGATGTGATCGTTTTCGATACGGCCCCCACGGGGCATACCCTGCGCCTCCTCAGCCTTCCGGAGATGCTTGGCTCCTGGATCGAGCACCTGGTGGAAAAACGTACCCAGGCCATGGAGCTTATGAGTATGGCCGCGCGGTACGAAAAGCGGCTTCGGGAGAAGGTGGAGTCGGATCCTATTATCGAGGTGCTTTGCAAAAGGCGGGATAAGTTCGCCTTTGCCCGGAGCGTTCTGACGGATGCTGAGCAGACCATATTTTACTTTGTCTTAAACCCTGAAAAGATGCCTCTTTACGAAACGGAAAGGGCCGTGAAAGTTCTCGAAAAATATGGCATTCCCGTGGGAAAGGTGATCGTAAACCGGGTGGTTCCCGAAGGATGCGGAGATTTCTGGGAGAACCGCCGCAAGGTTCAACAACAGTGGCTGGAAGAGATTAAACGTCGTTTTGCGTCTCGTGGGATTATGACCATTCCGCTTCTTGAAACGGATGTTAACGGCATGGAGCAGCTTGAATTCATAGCGAAAAAACTTATGCCCTGAAACAAAGAGGCTTTTCCCGGGAAATCCAGCCAGAGCATTTCCCAGGAAAGGGCCGCGAAATTTCCGGGAGGTTTTCCCGAAAGGCTTTCTAGGAAGGAACGATAAGAATCGGGCAGGAAGCCGTGGTTAGCAAGTGCTCCGCAGTACTTCCCAGAAGAAGTTCCCAAAGCTCCCCGTGTTGAGAAATGCCTACTACGAGGAGGGACGGATTGTGCTGACGGAACATTTTTTCCAGCTCTTCCTGGGGATGCCCGCTCAGAAGTTCCGTGGAAACCTCGGTAGAGCTATCGGAGATGGCGTTCGCGAGAGTTCCCAGGGCGTCATTTGCCGCAGTTACCAGGGCATCCGCACTTTGGGCTTCTTCCAGGGATACCACATGAACCAGGGTGACCTTGGAAGAAGTGGAGCCCATGAGCTGTCGGTAAGCCTGTATCATGGCGTGCACTCTGTCGGATACCAGGTCTGTGGCCATAAGAACTTTTTCTCCCAGAGGTTTTTCGGGGAGGATGTCATCTTCCGACTTTACGAGAACTTGAGGCAAAGCCACGTGGCGTATCAGATCCAACACGTCGTCTTCCCGATCTACTACCAGCACCGAAAGGGAGCATCCTTCGCCGTGGGCTGCCTCCGCAATGGTTTCCATTTCGTCTCCTGCCAGGGTGATGGTGGTGTAGGGCTGATCGAGCCTCTGCAATTCTTCCTCGAAAGATTGCATTTGCATTTCCGCCTCCTGGACAAGCATGGGGGTATTGAGCCCCGCCACGGTATTGACCACGTGAAGCACCGTAATGTGGGAATCTTTTCTTGCCACATGCTCTACAGTCCAGGCAAGTCCTTTTTGAGAGAGCCGCGAAAGGTCCGTGGGATAGAGAATTTTACGCAACATGGGAATCCCTCCTTTTTATGAAAGCTGTATCTAAAAGTATAATTCATGAATTAAAGAGGTCAAGAGAATCGTGATACCGGAGGCTAAGGTGTGAAGAATCCTAAATACTGGTGGTTTTTACTGCTTTTTCAAAAAATTGTTGCAATAGTTCCGCATTCCTGGGGAGTGGCTCTCGGGGGGTGGATGGGGTTTCTGCTTTGGGCCGTAGATCGTTCTCATGTGGATGCTGCGGAATCCCGTTGTGTTCGAGTGCTTGGGGTAGGGGTGACTCTCGCCCGGAGTATCGTACGCCGATCGTACATGAACCTCGGCCGAGGGGCTGCGGAATTCCTACGCCTTCCCTTCATGAAGAACTCCCTTTCCCGATACGTGCGTGTTCATGGAGAGTCCAATCTTGCGGCGGCCTATGCCGAAGGTCATGGCGTTATCCTCCTTACCGCTCATTTCGGCAATTGGGAGCTTGCGGCAGCCCGGCTCGCAGAGATGGGATATCCCATGAACGCTATCGGGGCAAGCCAGAGGCATGATGCCCTTACGGATCTTATCGCCTCTCTCCGGGAAAGCGCGGGAGTTCGTACTCTCGGAAAGGGTTTCGATCTTCGCCGTTCCTTGGAATGCCTCAAGGAGGGGGAACTTCTGGGAGTGCTTCTCGACCAGGATCCTCGGGAGCAGGGAATGGTGGTTCCTTTTCTGGGAATTCCCGCCAGCACTCCCGTGGGGCCCGTCAAAATGGTGCATAAACGGAATGCCCGGGTGGTGCCCCTTTTCATCGTGCGCCGAAAGGAAGGGGCTTGTCACGACCTCTATCTCCTTCCTGCGCTGGAAGGGGACGAGGGGAAGCCCTTCGGAGAAGATCTCGAAAAATCTCTCACCCAGTGTAACGATGTTTTAAGTTCCTGGATAGAAAAGTATCCGGATCATTGGATGTGGCTTTATCCCCGATGGGCCTCCACTATGGAGGATAAAAAGTGAAAGCAGAACTTCTTCTTGGCATCGATCCGGGGCGGGAAAAATTCGGATGGGCCTTTGGAACTTTCAAAAAAGGATTTCTCTGTAGCGGTATAGGAAAAACTCCTTTTTTCCCGGCATGGGTCGTGAAAATTCTTGAAAAAAAAGATTTTTCCGCTCTTAGGGAAACCCTTCTCGAGGGAGATCCGGATTTGCTTTCTTCTCCAGGAGAGATGCAGATCATTCTCGGATCCGGTACGGGAAGCGCTTTTTTTGAAAAGATCCTGCGTCAAAGGGGTTGCCTCTTTTCCTGGGGAGAAGAGGGCTATACCACCCTGGAGGCCCGGAAGATGTTTTGGGAGCTTCATCCTCCCCGGGGAATAAGGCGTTTGTTTCCGAAAAGCCTGTTTTTGCCGCCCAGGTCTCTGGACGATCTTGCGGCGTGGTGCATCGTGAAAAGGGCTTTTTTTTCCCAAAATTCCTTTCCAGAAGATTCTAGGGCGTGATATGATGCAGGTAACATTTTTGACAACGTAGCCGAGAGGGAAGGGAGAAATGAAGAACCAATGACACCTGAATTGTTAAGCAAGTTTTTGAATGCTAACGGGGCATCCCTTATTTCCGTGAGCCAGAGCCTCGGAATAACCGCAAAAATACAGAAATCCCGAATTGTAAGAGGCGTGGAAGCTCCCGGAAGCTGTGTGGCGGCTCTCGTGGGAATCGTAGGAGGGGGCATGCACGGGACCTCCTGTATTATGGCCGATAAGGAGAGCTTTGCCGCTTACGTCGGAGCCATGGGAGGCGGAATGATCTCTCCGGATCTGGGCGATTCCGTGGCTCTCAGCGTTGTGGGCGAATTGGCGAATATGGTGAACGGCCAAACCCTGACGAAAATGAACGTGGAGGGCGTGGATCTTACGCCGCCTCAGCTTATTACAGGGGAAAACATCCGGGCAGTTCCCATGGAGAGAGAGAATACGAGAACCATGACCATTCCCTTCAGTCTTGATGGGGGCGGCGTGGTCTATCTCGTTATTTCTGCAGAAGTATAGAAACGGAGGTTCCGTGATGAGCCAGGAGGATATCCCGGGGAATGCTTCTCTGAACGCCCTTTTTTCGTATATTTTCGGATTGAAGGAAAACGATTTTTCCAGCCTTTTGGAGAAATACGATGACGAAGGCGGAAAAGAGGAGCCCGAATCCCTTTATGCCTTTCTTGCTACGCACGGAAAGGCCTACGTGGTTTTGTGGTGTGTCCTGGCGGTGGTGGAGGATATCAACCTGGTGGCGGGAGCGGTTATCGGTCCCGACAGGACCGTGGTATGGCACAATGTGGGAGTTTCTTTCTGTCGGAGGGAAAATGCGGCGCTCAAATCGTGGCAACGAGTTCTCGAAATGGCGGCGGGAGAATTTTCTCAGGCTCCTCCCAACGTAAGCGAAAGCGACCATTGGTCTGCAAGCCATTTGGCTCGACAGTGCAAGGATTCCTGGCAAGGCGCGATTCCCCACCTTTTTGCGGAGGCCGAAGCTTTCTATGGAAGAAGCTTTAAAGATAAAAACGCTCTCCTGGAGGATGGACATCTTACATCCCAAATTGGAGAGTGGCTCGGCAAGTGGCTTCGGGAGATGATCGGCAAGAACCTGCCTCTTCGGGCCTTTCGTGTGGTCCGGGTTTCTCTTCCGGAGCTTCGGGAGCTCGCGATCCGGCTCTCTCCTCTTCAGAGCGCCTTGGATACGTACGTGCGCAACTCCCTTTACCCTGATCGCAAGCCTGTTCTTTCTCCGGCTTTTGCCGATCCGGCAGGCAAAGAACCTTCTCCGGAGGAAATTCTTCTCCTTCCCCAGAAAGAAATTTTTCCCGGAGAACTCCTGGTGGATCCCGTGGAGGGCGTTCCTCTTGGAGATCTTCGCCCGGGAGATATGGTGGCTCTCAAAGATGCAGAAGAGGGAGGGCAGATTCCCGGAGAGATTTACGTGGCGAGACAGCTCCGAAACGGGGAGTATGAAATCCATGGAAAGAACCGGAAGGACGAAACTTTTTTCCGCTACGTGGCGCCGGGAGATGTCAAGGTGCGCACATATCCCGATCAGAAAGAGTTTGACGCCTCTCCCTGGTGGAAGGAAAATCGGGGGCTTCTCCTGTTATTCGTTTCGGCGGTGCTCCTGTTTCTTTTCCTCCTCTACCAGGGGCTCTCCTGATACAGGGTTGCAAAACCGGGCACGTTCTCTTCCGGCAGAATGTATCCGAAAGGCTTCGGAGGAAGAAAAACTTCTTCCGAAGCCTTTCTTTTTTGAAAGGTTCAATCCATCAGACGGCCTCCGTTGATATCCAAAACCTCTCCGTTGATGTACTCATGGGTAAGCAGAAAAAGGATGCCCCGGGCTATCTCTTCGGGGGTGGCGATTCTTCCGTTGGGAGAGAGGGCTCTGAGACGTTGCCGGTCTTCTTCGGAAAGCATGGGGGTATCCACGGGCCCTGGTGCCACCGCATTGACCCGTATGGAGAGGGGCTGCAGCTCCCGGGCGAGATGAAAGGTAAAACCGAGAAGTCCCGCTTTGCTTGCGGCGTAGTGCACCCCCATGGTTCCTCCGTTTTTCCCCGCCAGGCTGCTTACGTTTACCATGGCAGCTCCGGAGCGTCCCGTCATATAGGGGAGAATGCACTTCGTCACGAGATAGGGGGCGGTGAGATTGGTTTGAAGCACCCGGTACCAATCTTCCACTTCGATGTCGAGAATGAGAGTATGTTCTCCCAGAATTCCTGCATTGTTTACAAGATAGTCGTAACCACCGAAAAGAGATGCTCCGGAGACGATGGTAGCTGCGATCTCTTCGTAGTTTCCGAGATCTGCCCGAAAGCCTCGGACGAGCAGATTTTCCCGGGAGAGCTCTTTTTCGAGTTCCTGAGCCTTCGCCTCGTTGCGGCGGTAGATGAACCCTACGCTTGCTCCCGCTGCCGCAAGGGACCGGACCAGGGCCTCTCCGATGCCGCCGGTGCCTCCCGTGATAAAAGCGGTTTTTCCTTGCATGTCGAAAACCTCCTTGGGCATAGATGCCATATTCCTTCCCAGCTTTTGGAAAAAGCATAGCCCTTGAGAAGAAAGTTGGCAATGCGAGAGAAGAAAATGACAAAAGAGGAAAAAAACAGTATATTCAATGGCGTTTCCTCAATAAAGAAAAACTCCTGCCTTAAAGGAGGGTTTGTTTTGCTGAAAAAATGCTATTTTCGCTGGATCTTCCTTTTCATGACGGTCTTCTTCAACGGGGCTCTTTCGGTAGAGGCCTCGGAAGGCATCGTGCTGGCCCTTTCTGGGGGCGGCACGAAGGGATACGCTCATATCGGGGTTTTCGAAATGCTGGAAAAGGAGAACATTCCGATTCATGCCATCGTGGGAACCAGCATGGGGGCCATTATGGGAGGGCTCTATGCGGCGGGATATTCTTCTCAGGAGCTCGTGCACATCATGACGAAGGAGATCGATCTTTCCGCTCTCATGGGAGACAAGAGCACCACTCTGCCCCGGGGGAGAAAAAGTCGTACCGGTGAAGTGATTTATACGCTTCAGTTCGATTTGGAGGGAAATCCCGTAGGCCCCTTGGGGCTCATTTCCGGGCGGGAACTCTATAACGCTCTTGCCCGGTATGCCTCCCGAGCAAGCACCGCAGATTTCAAGAAGCTTCCCATTCCCTTTGCTGCGGTGGCTACGGACCTCGTTACGGGAGAGGCCGTGGTTATTCAAGAGGGGAATCTTGCGGATGCCATGCGGGCCTCCATGTCGCTTCCTGGAATTTTCGAGCCCTGGAAATACCAGGGGCGCCTTTTGGTGGATGGAGGACTTGTGGCGAATATCCCCGTACGGGTAGCAAAAGAACTCTATCCCGGTTACCCCGTGGTGGCGGTCATGACCAGCGGGGGCCTGAGAGAGCGGAATGAGATCCGGAGCCCCATGGACGTGCTTGGACAGATGACCACTATTCTTACGAAGCAGAACATGAAGCGGGATCTCGAAGAGGCGGATCTCGTGCTGCGTCCCGAAGTGGGGGATCTTTCCCTTCTCGGCACGGGAAAAGAGAGATATGTCGTTCATGCGGGAGCTTTGGCTGCGGAAAGTGCCTTGGGAGAGCTCAAAAAGCTTGCCCGGGGGGCGGAAAGCGTCGTAAAAGAACCTTCCGCAACGCCTTTATCGTCTCCTCCTCTCGTGGCGGAGGTCTCTTTGGTAGGATTTCCCGAAATCACCGAAAAATTTCTCTCGAAAGAGCTGGCCCGATGGAAGGGACAACCCTTGGATACCAAGGATATTTTGGATACCTGCGACCTTATCGAAGCCCGGGACGATCTGGGTGTGGTAGGATATCGGCTGGAGCCCGGAGGAGAAGGAGCCGTAAACGTGGTGGTGGAATCCCTGGCATTGGCTCCCTACGAACTTCTTTTCACTGGATACACCTCCAACGTCAGTGAACATCGTTGGCTTGGCTTTACGGGGCTTCGGAGAAATCTCTTTTCCGAAGGAGACATCCTTGAGGCGGAGCTTCTCGTGGGAAAAGACTGGAGCCTGGATGCCCGATATTTTTCCCCCGCCTTTGCCTACGAGAGAAATGAGCTTATGCTTCAGGCCCGGAAGTGGCATGTAAATCCTCGAAATGCGGCTTCCATGGAGTGGGAACGCTACGCCATGGGTTTTTACGGAAGCAAATGGCAGGGGGACGTTCAGGTGCGCTACGGTCTGGTGGGGGAAGAGCTTTCCGGAATAGACGAACAGTTGGAGTCTTTCTGGTGGGGCCCCTACGTCTCTCTTCAGTACGATTTGCTCGACGATTTCCAGGATCCCAGCCAGGGCTTTTTAGGAGTTGCCCGGCTCTGGTGGGCAAATTTGGAGGAGCTTCTGTGGGATTTCAAGGGAGTGTGGTACCTTCCCCTTCAGGAGGGCGTGCGCTGTTCCTTCCAGCTCGGAGCCATGGGAGGAGATCCTGATATGCCTCCCCATGCGGCAAGCCTCGGAGGCAGCGAAACCTTCTTGCATCTCATGGATACTCCTTATATGGGAGCCAATCTCCTCTGGGGTCGTTTCGGCCTTCAGAGAGCTCTCTGGAAAAACGGGGTGGTTCCTGTCTATGGAGAGCTTTTCTTTACTCAGGGGTATCTTTTCGACTCATCCTGGAGCAGGGAGGAAGACTCCTGGGAAACGGGTGTGGCCGCTTTTATTCCCGGCCGGCTACTCGGAGGAAGGGTCTTTGTAGTGTATGATGATGAAGGTGAATTTACCTTTGGTTTTGAAATAGGAGGTCCCTTCCAGGGATTTTCTCATATTCCCGAATGAGGGGCCAAAGCGTCTTCTTTCCGGAATTCCCAAGGGTTGTTTTCGCAAAATCTGACAAAACGAGTTTTTTACAATTTTGGATGGGGGGATTTTTATGGCTCGAAACATAACACCCAAAGAAAAGGATTATTCCCAATGGTATCAGGATATTATCAAGGCGGCGGAACTTGCGGATAATGCTCCTGTCCGGGGATGTATGGTCATGCGTCCTACGGGGTATTCCCTGTGGGAAAATATCCAGAGACATTTCGATTTGCGGTTTAAGGAAACCGGGCACGTAAACGCCTATTTCCCTTTGCTCATACCCAACTCGTTTCTGGAAAAAGAGGCCCAGCACGTGGAGGGCTTCGCTCCGGAATGTGCCGTGGTAACCCATGCCGGAGGAGAGGAGCTTGAAGAGCCTCTGGTGGTACGCCCTACCTCGGAAACCGTGATCGGGCACATGTACAGCAAATGGGTTCAATCCTGGCGGGATCTTCCTTTGCTCATCAACCAATGGGCCAACGTCATGCGCTGGGAAAAACGGCCTCGCCTCTTTCTGAGGACCTCGGAATTTCTTTGGCAGGAAGGGCACACCGCTCATGCCACGGCGGAGGAAGCCATGGAAGAAACGCTTCTCATGCTTGAGGTCTATCGTGAAGTCATGGAGGACAAGCTCGCTCTCCCCGTGCTTCCCGGAGAAAAATCCGAAGGAGAGCGTTTCCCCGGTGCGGATCGCACCTTCACCTGCGAGGCCATGATGAGCGACACCAAGGCACTTCAAGCGGGAACGAGCCATTTTCTCGGGCAGAACTTTGCCAAGGCTTTCGACATAACCTTCCAGAGCCAGGAAGGTTCTCTCGAACATGCCTGGACCACCAGCTGGGGCGTTTCCACCCGGCTTATCGGCGCCCTTGTCATGACGCATTCCGATAATGACGGACTTATTCTACCGCCCCGGGTTTCTCCGGTGCAGGTCATTATCATGCCCATCTGTACCGACGAAAAACGGCGGGACGAAGAGATGCTCCCTCTGGCAAAGCATGTGGCGGATATGTTGAACAAAATTCTCGGCCCCCGGATGGCCATGGTGGACACGCAGTTTCACATGCGGCCGGGAGATCGGTTTTTCTTACACCTCCAGAAGGGGGTCCCTTTGCGGCTCGAGCTGGGCGAGCGGGAGCTGGAGGAGAAAAGCTTCCGTTTCGTTCGCCGGGACAATGGGGAGAAGGGGTTCATCTCCCTGGAAAACCTTACGGCAGAAGTACCCAGAATCCTCGACGATATCCAGCGGCAACTTTACACCCGGGCTCTGGATTTCCGCAAAAAACATACCTCCCGGGCTTCTTCCCTGGAGGAGATGAAGGCCATTCTCTCGGAACAGGGAGGATTTGTGGAAGCCTTTTTCGGAGGATCTCCGGAAGACGAAAAGGTAATCAAAGAGGTTACCGGAGGCGCTACGGTACGGTGTTTCCCCTTGGCAAACAAGGAGGAACGCGGAAACTGCGTCTTTACGGGAAAGGAAAACGCTTCCCTGGCGGTTTTCGCAAAATCCTACTGATTCAAAGCTTTTCGAAGAAAAGCAACCGGATAAAGAAAAAGCAGGAGCTGGGCGGAGGCTCCTGCTTTTTGCATTATATGCTTTCCCTGGTTTCGGAATTTCGGGGAGAATCCCGAATCCCATACCATGAATGCTAATCTTCGATTACCGTGGTGAGATCCCGTTTGTGCTCCTCTTCTTGGATCAGGATATCCTCGAGTACCCGGCGGAGGCCGTATTCCTTGAGTTTTTCCGCCTGGCCGATCCGTTCCTTGTAGCGGCGGATGGCGAGATCCTCTCCTGCGAGATCCTGCTTCAGCATCTCCAGAGTGTTCGTGGAGACTTCGCGTTTCTCCACGTTTATTGTGGGAACGCCTCCGAGAAAATCGATCTGTTCCGCCACCATTACCGCATGCTGCATCTCTTCCTGGGAGTGAATGATCAGCTCTCCGAGAATCGATTCGTACTGAGCTCCGCTCATCACCGACGCATGCTGTACGTACTGAATCGCTGCAGCATACTCCCACTCCAGATCCTTGTTCAAGTCCTCGATCAGTTTTTTCATCTCATCATTCATAAAGGAATCGCTCCTTTCTTGGAAACCCTTCTTTTACACTATGTTCCTTTTCCCTTTGTGCTGTTCCGCCCAAAGCGATAAACTCGGTTTTACGCTACTTCTGAAGATCTTCGTACAAGCCGAGCATACGGCGAAGCCCCTGCAATTCTTTTCCCGAAAGGGTCCATCCCAGCAAAGGTTCCTTCCCGGAACCCGCAAAAGCGAAACTGCCTTTGGAGGCCTGGGAAAAACGTTCCAGGAGATCCAGAATTTTCCCGGATTCCGGTATGAGAATATCGCACCACATAAAGCCTTCCGTAAAATGTACCCATTTTTTCTCCAGGGGAAAAGCGTATTTGCCCCCCTCGAAGGAAAGAATCAATTGATCCGCAGAAAAAGGTTCTTTTCGGTTCAGAAGGCAGACGAGCCTCAGACGTGGAGTCGTACCGTCGTCCTTTTGGCCTATGTAAAAATAGATATGCGCCCCCTCCTGGGAATGCCTCTTTTCCGCTATGGAAGGAAAATACCAAAAGGTTCCGGTATTCACGTCGTAAGTCATCCGGGCTTCCGCTCTCCGGAGGCTTCTGCTCCGGGCCTTTTCCGCACTTGCCCGATAGCGTTCGATTTTTTCCCAATAAAGTTCCTTCGTGGGATCCAATACCGCAAGCTCCCGATAACCTCGGAGATTTCCCAGATAATCCGATGCGGGGAGAGGCTTCACTTGTGCCAGGATGGTCTGAATTCTCCGTTTTTTCCATTCTTTGGAGGCTTGATCACAAAGAGGATCGAGGACATCCGGGGAAACAAGAAAAAATTGGGGTAACTCTCCGCAAAGGGAATGGGCTTTGGAAAAGTCCTTTTCCTCAAGAGCTTTTTCAAGTTTTTCCTGGCTTGTTTGCAGGATTTGCTCCTCCAGAGCGCGAACTTTCTCCAGGCAATTCCGATCGTTTTTATCCAGAGAAAGAATCCGGCGATATTCTTCCAGCCGTTTTACGAGAGCTCCCTCGGAAAGGCTCGCAATTCTTTTCTCGATAAGGGCCTTTTTTGTTGCCAGGTCCCGCTCCCGAGCGCTCTCGCAAAGGAGGAAAATCTCTCTTTCCAAAGAATCTCCGGAAGAAAGATCCCCGGACAAATCCGGAACAATGGTATCACAAAGTGTGCAGGCCCGGCCAATATCGTCTTCGCTCAGAGCCTTGAAAAGTTCCTGATACTGTTCGTCCAGCAGAGATTTTTTCTCCCCGGAGAGATCTTCCTTCGAAGAGGAGGGGGCAGGTTCTAGAATGGGAGAAGTGCGTTTCCCGAGATAGATAATACCTCCGAAAACGCAAAGAACTGCAAGAACTCCCGCAAAAATGCGCAAAACACGGCGCTGTGATCTTTCGTCGTTGATAGTCATGCAAAAAACACCTCTTCACACAGACAAAAATCTTGCTTCCTCATGAAAAAAACTCTTTTCCATCAAGAAAATCAATTATAGTTCCGAAAGCAGGGCTTCTTTCGCGGCCTCTTCTTCCCGGGATGCCAAGGCGGAACTCTGGTAATGAAGAGAAAGGCGGCAACGTAACGCCTCTCCTTCGAGGCTGAGGTGGATAATGGTGGTTCCCGTATTCCAATGGGTGCGGTAAAGAAGGTCTCCCAAAGCCACTGCCATGCCGAAGGATTCTGGATCATCCATATAAGGGCTTTCAGGGTTTTGCCAGAGGACTTTCTTTTCCAAAGGAGAGCCGTATTTTTCTACCAGCAGAAATTCGAGGCGTTCGAAATTATCCACATATTTGTTCAGGCGGAAAAGTTCGGCATGGAAAGAGGAAAGAATACTGGAAAGGCGATTTTCCGCAAACGTGTAGGTAAGCGTGCAGGGTATTTTCACTATCCGTCTTTCCGGAACGGTAATTTGAAGAAAGTTTTTGTGGAGGACCTTCCCGTAAGTCTCGATCTCCTCTTTCATCAGGACTTCTTCCGAGGACATGCCCCACCTGAGATGGCGTATGTCGTAGGGCTCCTGAAATAATCCCGAAGCATTTTCTTGGAAACCCGGAGTTATATCGAAGAGAGAATAATCGAGGATATCCCCTTTCTCTGCAAAAGAGGTTCTCGGTAAAACCGCAAAAAGAAACAGCAACATTATTATGAAACAACACTGATTTTTGGAACACCTCATAAACCTATCACCTCAATGTAAAAAATGGAAAAAACACCTCCCCTTACTTCTGCAGAAAAGCATAATTCCGGGGTCCGGAGCTTTACAAAGCTCAGTATATCATGCTTTCAAGAGAAAGACTTTCCGTAATCCTCTCGAAAAATCAGAGAAAAAGATGCGTATGGAAAGGCTTGGGAAAGGCTTGTCATAATGGGATTCCGGGAAACTTTTTCGGCAAAGAGCATGAAACAAAGGGAAGCTTTCGAAAGGTAAATAAAAAAACCTCAAAAAAAAAGAGGAAGAAGGGTTGACGGGGTTGTAGATAGGTGATATTATCCCCCCTGCGCCTGACGGAAAGCGGGTAACAAACAGGTAACAGGGACGCAGAAGAAGTACGTCGGGAGCAGTATCAGGGACCTTGACAAAGTGAATATGTGCGACAAGATTCCGGCCTTTACGGAGGCACGGAATCAAGCGCGGGCAAACAACCAGTGATTTTCAAAAAAGCAGTACTCAAAGAATCAGGCGAATTGTCTGTGGAATCTTTGTAAGATAAAGAAGAATTCTATGGAGAGTTTGATCCTGGCTCAGGACGAACGCTGGCGGCGTGCTTAACACATGCAAGTCGAACGGGAGATATATGGAATGATCTGCTTGCGGAGAGTGAAATAT
>Ga0116164_10002382_pt1 | contig 13480 bp, 13 predicted proteins | sample AD_UKC109_MetaG_FD_89888 | JGI IMG/M metagenome (GOLD analysis project Ga0116164, IMG submission 89888) | Active sludge microbial communities of municipal wastewater-treating anaerobic digesters from Hong Kong - AD_UKC109_MetaG | ecosystem: Engineered > Bioreactor > Anaerobic > Digestate... | reverse complement strand
GTGCAGAACATGAAGCGCATCGCAATGGCGCTTTGCTCTTTATTTGGCTTTGCTGTTTTCCGTTTCTCACGAAACAAAGGCCCTGCTTTCGCTTGAAAGTAGGGCCTTTGTCGACGGTCTGAAGCCGGGTGCAAAACCCGGCTTTTTTCTGTACTTATCATAGCATGAATTGCCCGAAAAGTCAAGTCTTGTCTTTGTTTGCGGGTGGGTGTAGCATCGGGGGCGGAGGTGATCCGGATGGAGAAACGAGGCTTGGCGAACGCGGGGCCGGCGCCGGTCCGGGCGCGGGAGGACCGGCTGATGCAATGCAACGAGATTTCGCAGCAGTTCGGACTGACCCTGACCCCGGCCCGGATCCGGGCGCTGGTCGCGGCGGAACGGCGGACGCTGCGCGATACGGGACGGCTGGAATTCGGGGAGGGCATCCTGCCGCGGATGATCTACGCCTTTTGCGATTCGCCCTTTATTGCCCGAGGCGATTATGCCGACACGCTGGAAGCCCTGCAGGAGCTGTTTTACACCTTTAAGAATGATCTGAACGACGCGCTGTCCGACGACGAGCTGCTGGAGGCCATGCATACGATTTTCCACGGCAGGGCGCAGGGATCGCTGGAATATCTGGAAAACATGGATACGAAGGAGTTGCTTGCCGCGCTGCGCAGCGACTGCGCGGATGGGGACGACGATGAGTGATCCTGTGGATTCCGGCTTCTTTCCCGCGCAGCAGGAGGCCGCGTTCACGCCGCGGGAAGAGGGGGCCGTGAAAGCGCGGCTGTGGGGGCTGCTGGAAACGCAGGTGCGGCTGCAAACGCAGGGCGATCACTCCTCCCTGCGGGAGGAGACCGCGGCGGAGCTGCTGCGGTCGCTGGTGTTCACGCTGCAGTTCCAGTCGCGCAGGGAAGGCTTGCCCGCCCGCGCGCTGCTGACCGCCGATCTGCCGGAGCTGCTCAAGGCCGGGCAGCGCGCCCTGCAAACCGAAGTCAACACCGCGCAAACACTGTATACGATGGCGCTGCGCAGCGTGTCCGATTTCGGCAGCCTGTTCCTGCGGGATACGCTGCAGGGCATCGGGCAGTTTTTCAAGCGGTACGACGTTTGCCTGCATGCGCACGCCATCCCCGCGGATATCGATTATCCGCTGTGCCTGCCCGTGCCCGAAACGCTGCAGGGAGTACTGTACATCCGGGAGTATCTGGAGCGGCTGCTGATCGAAAACAGGCTGGTGACCCGCTTCGTGCCGGAGCGCGTAACGGCGCTTTTATTACGCTCCTCTCCTGATTACCGGGGACTGCTCCAAAACCTCTATGAACCCGTGGCCGCCAATGCTGTCGGGCTTTCGCTGCTGGGAAGAGGGGATGCGCCGCTGGAAATCACCCATGCGCAGGCGGGGGAAATCCATCGGATGCTTGCCGCGCTGCCGCCGGACGGCGCGCGCAGGCGGCTTGGAGAAGCCGCCGCCGCGGTATGCGAACGGCTGTCCGTTCCGGGAGACAAGGCGCGCGGATATCTGGCGCGGACGGCTGAAGCACTGGCACCCCGTATCGTGCTCTCCCCGCAGAGCGCTTCCGCCGTCTTCTCGGCGCGCTGAAGGGATTTGCGGTTCAAAATCCGCATCCGCCCGCCGGTTGCGCAATTGGCGCACGGCATTGACTTTCCCACCCTGTTTCGCTACAATATCTCTTTGTGAAGGTAAGGCGAACGCTGTGCAGGGCTCCCGTACGACGACGGCCCGATTTCGATGATCCGATGGATCGAAAACACAGTCCGGCGGCATCCGGGCGCCTGAATCCTCGTTTTCCAAGGAGGATATGACATGGGCAGGATCGTTGCAAAGTTCGGCGGCAGTTCCCTTTCCAATGCGGGGCAGTTTCAAAAGGTGCGCAATATTTTGAAAATGGATTCAAGACGTGCATACGTCGTGCCCAGCGCCCCCGGAAAACGGTTTGCCGACGACGATAAAGTGACCGATCTGCTTTATGCCGCGCACGGCATGCATTGCTCCGGTGGAAGCTGCGCCGATCTCTTCGGCCGGATTCAGGAGCGGTACGCTGCGATCGCGCAGGATCTGGGAATCACGATCGATCTGGACGCGGAGTTTGACCGCATCCGGCAGGACCTGATCGACGGCCAGAGCTGCGATTACTGCGCCAGCCGCGGCGAATACCTGAACGGACTTTTGCTCAGCAGATATCTGGGCTTTACGTTTATTGATCCCAAGGATACGATCTTTTTTTCGGAAAACGGAATGCTCGATTCCGAGCGCACCAACGCAGTGCTGGGCGAGGCGCTGCGCAAGGTGGAAAACGCGGTCATCCCCGGATTTTACGGCTCGATGCCCGACGGCTCCATCCGCACGTTTTCCCGGGGCGGCAGCGATATTACGGGGGCGATTGTCGCGCGCGCGGCGGATGCAGAGCGTTACGAAAACTGGACGGACGTATCCGGTTTTCTGATGGCGGACCCCCGCATCGTACCCGACGCGCAGGTTATCCATTCCCTGACCTATCAGGAGCTGCGCGAGCTTGCCTACATGGGCGCGACCGTGCTGCACACGGAGAGCGTGTTTCCCGTGCAGCGCGCGGGCATTCCCACCAACATCCGCAATACCAACGCGCCGGAGGATATTGGCACGATGATTACGCATATGCCCGATTCGGATCGCAGCGAGCATGTGATCACGGGCATCGCTGGGCGCGTCGGCTTCTCCGTCATCTCCGTAGAGAAGGCGATGATGAACGTCGAGCGCGGCTTTGGCCGCAAGGTGCTGCAGGCGATCGAGGAAGCGGGGCTGAACTTCGAGCATCTGCCCACCGGCATCGACAGCCTGTGCGTCGTGCTGGAAACCGCGCATCTGGAGCCTGTGAAGGATCAGGTTAAGACCCGCATCTTGGAGCTTGCCAATCCGGATTCTCTGCAGATTCAGGATGATTTGGGATTGATTACCACCGTCGGGCGCGGCATGGTGCACAATCCCGGCACGGCGGCACGGCTGTTTTCGGCACTGAGCAAGGCCAAGGTAAACGTGCGCATGATCGATCAGGGCTCGGGCGAGCTGAGCATTCTGGTCGGTGTGGATTCCAAGGATTTCAAAACCGCGATTCAGGCGATTTATCAGGAGTTTGTTGATTAGGCAAACAGGGTTTGCCTGAAATAGGGGGATAATCATGAATCGGTCGACGCGCCTGCCGTTTCAATCCAAGCCGCAGAAGGCTTGGTTTTGGATCTGTGCGGCGTGCCTGTCCGTTTATATTTCTGTCGCGCTGTACCTGTGCCGCAGCGGCTTGTTTGGCTCGGCTGTGGAAACCGCCGTCGCCCTCGCGCTCTTTGCGCTGATCGCGACGGCTGCGCTGATACTGCTGGTTTTCCTCTCGAACCGCCCGCTGCCCTTCCGGCAGGCGCCGGACGTACGCAAAAAGCTCAATCTCTGGGTGTTCCTCGGCGCAGCCGGGATGAGCCTGTTGTTTTTGGGCGTCTTTGTCGCCGCGGATTACCCCGGAGCCGTCTCGGTGGACAGCGCCGTGCAGTGGACGCAGGCGGCCACCAATACCTATTCCAACTGGCATCCCGTATTCCATACGCTGCTGCTGCGGCTCGGCTACCTGATCCGCCCCAACTACGGCTTCGTGGTCGCGCTCCAATGCGGGGTGTACAGCCTCGCGATGGGCTATCTGATCGCCGTGCTGCATGCGTGGGGGAGCAGGGTCTGGGCGCTGCTGCTTGCCGAAGCGCTTTGCACGCTGTCGCCGATCGTCGGCAACACCATGATGTATCTGTGGAAGGACAACGCGATGACCATCGGCGCCGTCCTGCTGCTGGCGCATGCCGCGAACATCTATTTAAGCCGCGGCGAATGGCTGAAAAAGCTGCCCAACGCCTTCGCCTTCGGGCTGGCGCTGGCATATACCACGATGGTGCGGCACAACGCCGTGCTCTTTACGCTGCCGCTGCTGCTTGCGGCCGCGCTGTGCTATCGGCGGCAAACCAAGGCGCTGCTGATTTCGGCGGCAACCCTCGCTGCCTGTCTGGCGCTGGTCTGGGGGCCGCTGTACAATACGCTGAACGTATCCTATCCCAACAATACGCTGGAGGAAAGCATCGGCATCCCGATGACGGTGATCTCCGATGTGCGCAAGGTCAATCCCGACGCGCTGGACGCCGAAACAAAGGCGTTCACCGATTCGATGGCGACCGAAAGCGGCTGGGAGAGCTATTCTCTGCACGAATACAACACCATCAAGTTCGGCGGGACGCGGGAGGCGGTCGCGCAGTCGACCCTCGGGGATATCCTGCGCATGGCGCGGAATACCGCCGGAAGCGACCCGCGCACGGCGTTCCTGGCCGTATGCGGCGTAACCGATCTGGTATGGGGCGTGGCCGACGAGGGGGACGCGCTGATCACCGTGGGCAATTCGCACGACCTGCCCTCCGTCCCTGTGCTGGACCGCACCATGAACCGCGTGGGCAAGGCGATCAAAGCCGTACTCACCGCGCCGTTTAAGGTATTTCCGTTCCGCTGGTATTACGGGAACATCGGCGTATCCTTCCTGCTGATGCTCGTCGCCGCGCTGTGGGCGCTCCGGCAAAACGGAACGGGCGCGCTGACGCCGGTTTTGCCCGTGCTGCTGTATAACCTCGGCACAATGGCCGTGCTCTGCGGCAAGGACGCGCGGTTTTTCGCCTTCAGCCCGCTTGTCTGCACTTTCCTTCTCTTCGTTTTATTGCGTAAATTACCCGACCGACAGGAGGAACCCCGATGACGCTGACCGCTTCCATGTTTCTGATTGTTTGCCCGCTTGCCTTTCTGGCAGGCTTTTTGGATTCCATTGCGGGCGGCGGCGGAATGATCACGCTGCCCGCTTATTATCTGGCGGGTCTCCCGCCCGCGCTTGCCGCCGGCACCAACAAGATGTCGGCGTCGATGGGCGCGGTCGTCGCGACCCTCAACTATGCCAAGGCGAAAAAAATCGACTATCGCATCGGCATTCCCGCCGTGGCGGGCGCGCTGGTCTGCGGCACGCTGGGCGCGCTGGTGCTCACGTCCCTGCCGCAGAATGTTGTGCGCATTCTGGTGCTGTGCTGCATTCCCGTCGCGGCGGCGTTCACCCTGCGCAAGCCGAAGCTGCGGGAAAGCAGGACGCTCGGCGAAAAAGCGATGCTGATTCTTTCGCTGCTGGTCGGCTGCGCGATCGGCTTTTACGACGGGCTGATCGGCCCGGGCACCGGCACCTTCCTGATCCTCTTGTTTATGCAGATCTTCCGCATGGAGGCGGTGCAGGCCAGCGGCACGGCGAAGATCGTGAACCTCGCAAGCAATGTGGCGGCGCTGCTGAGCATGATTTTCACGGGCAACGTGCTGTTCCTGCTTGGAATTCCGGCGGGTGTTTGCACGATGGTCGGCGCGCATTTCGGCAGCCGCATGACCATTAAGAAGGGCGGCAAGCTCATCCGTCTGATGATGATCGTGGTGCTCGCGCTGCTGCTGTTGAAAATTCTCGCGGATATCGTGTTTCCGTCTTGAAAAACGAGCCAAAAGAATCCGGAGCGAAATCCTCGGGCTGCATCGAGTAGCGGGATCCCCCGATTGCCGGTATAACACGGACGGAACGACAAGTAAAAACAAGTATGGCCGACATAACGCCGTATTTTTTGACATGACTTTTCCGGACATGCTGTCGTAAAGTATTCCCTGAAAGGGGGACGGCCTGTGAATTGGATACAGAGCCTGTCAGAAGCCATTCGATATATTGAAAATCACCTGACCGATGAGATCGGCGTGGAGGATGTGGCGAGCCGGACATACACGTCGAGTTCGCATTTTCAATTTGTGTTTCATGTGGTGACGGGGATCACGATAGGCGAATATATCCGCAACAGGCGTTTGAGCCTGGCCGCGCAGGATTTGCTGCGGCCGGACAGCAGAATAATCGACGTAGCCATGCGCTACCAGTACGACACGCAGGAGAGCTTTTCCAAAGCATTCACGCGCTTTCACGGCGTGCCGCCTTCGAAAGCGCCGCAGGGAAAAATCAGGCTGTTTCAACCGCTGATCATTACCATGACGATTCAGGGAGGATTTGACATGTCCAATCCGTTAATCGACGAATTTCATCTTCTCGATTGGCACGATATCGAAGGGAAAAAGGACGAGAAGCGAACGGACGCCGAAAAATATAACCGGATTGCGCAATGGGCGCTCAGGGCGAGGAAACAAAATCCGAACGTTTTTGACGCGCTGACCGGGTGGATTCTCGACGATTCCGAATGGAGCGAAGAAAAGCTCGCGGAAAACGAGCAGATTCTCATGTACGGCGTGTTTGCACGGTTCAGGGAGCAGAACGCACGGCTGAGGGCGTGCCTGAAAAAACTGGAGCCCTCCAGCCTTGTGAATCAAGCCGTGTTTGCGGCGCTGGATAAATTTGACGAGGAGCTGGCGGGCCGGACGCACGCGGAGCATTTGCGCAAACCGGTCGCCGAAATATTCGCGGATTTTTCGGTGATGCGAAACCGCAGCGTCCGCGAGCTGATCGCGGGCAATCAAACAGGGCCGGAAGGCGTAAACAGCGTGGAAATCTTCGGGTTTATCAACGCCCTGAAGGAATGCGACGCCGGCGTGCAGTGGGCGCTGTTTATGCCCGCGATGGCGGCAAAGCAGCAAAAGGACTTCCGGGTGGACAGCTTTCAATATCAAACGATGCCCGCGATGCGCCTGATCGGGCGCGAAGGCGACGAGTGGAACGATCCCGAGGCCCGCAAAGCGCTTTTTCGTACGCTGGATGAGATGAGCGGGTATCAGTCGGACTTTCCCCATGACGTTTTCTTCATGCACCATTACGGATTGGGCGTGGACGTGGGTCCCTGGCACGGAGTTTGGGGCCGGTTTATGAAGGCGGATACGCCCGTGCCGGAGGGATTTCTCCATTTCGATTTTGTTCCGGACGATGAAACGGCAGGCCCGCCGTACATCCCGCAGTTTGCGCTGGCAACCTTTTCCGGCGATACCGGCGCAATGCACAGACGAAAGGGCTACGACAACGACGCCATGTATGATGTGACGCGCAATATCATTCTGGGCCAGGGCGTTTGTATTCCCTACCCCGCCAAGTATTGGTACGCGGAGGTGTTTTTCGACGGGCATGCCGAACCGAGTACCGCGTATATGTTCAGCGTCAGGCTGTAAAGGGCTCCGGCGGCTGCGGGGGCGGTTCCAAAAGAGACGATCTACAGAGCTGAAACCGGCGGCATTGCCGCCGGTTTCGGCAACTGCATGTCTGCTTGCAAAATGATCCTATAATATGGTAGCATTAACCGAACCGGACCCCCTGACTTTGGTGCGGTGAAAGAGGCGAGTGCGATGAATGAAGAGCGTCGGGAAATACTGCTCAACCTGCCGGCGGATCAGGAGTTTGTGCTTCTGGCGCGGATGGCGCTGTGCGGCCTGGGCATGATCGCCGGGCTGGATGTGGGTCTGATCGACGACGTACGCGCGGCTACCGACGAGTGCTGCGATTGTTTGATGCACCAACGGAAAAAAGCGACGCGGATCGAGATGAAGGCGTGGCTGGATCAGGAGCGGATGCATTGCTGCTTTCGTGCGATTCGTACCGACGAAGCGCAGGCGGGCGAGCCGACCGATTTCGAGCTGAGCCGCTGCGTGCTGGAAACCCTGATGCCGGACGTCACGCTGCAGCAGGACGCGTGCGGTGTGGGCACGATCGGTTTTTCGCTGCCGCTGTAAAGGAATAACGTCATGACGAATGAGGAACGGATGGGCGCGTTGTTTGAGGAATACGCGCAAACCCATGCGGTTCATATCAGAGATCAGCTGGTCGAGGGCTATTTGCCGTTGGCCAAGGCTGTGGCGCGCCGTTTTGAGGGCAGGGGCATCGAAACCGAGGATCTGCAGCAGGTGGCCAGCATGGCGCTGGTCAAGGCTGTGGAACGCTTCGATTTAAGCCGCGGCTTCCGCTTTGTCACCTACGCCGTGCCCACCATCGCCGGGGACGTGCGCAACTATATCCGCGATAAAAACAGCGGCATGCGTGTGCCGCGCGATATGCGCCAGAAGCTCTACCACATGCAGCAGGTGCGCGAACAGTTTGAGCTGGAGCATCTGCGGGAGCCGTCCGCCAGAGAGCTGGCGGTTGCGATGCAGATCACGCCGGACGAGCTGCTGATGCTGTTGGACATGCGCCAGCAGACCGACGTCATATCGCTGGACGCGCCCTTAAGCGAGGATCACGCGGCCGAGATCGGCGCAATGCTGGGCGTGGAGGACAAGGGCTTCGAGCGCGTGGAAGGCTCCCAGTGGATGAATTGGATCTTCTCCAAGGTGGATGAAAAGGAACGAAAGCTCTTAACGCTGCGCTACGGAGAGCGCCTGGGGCAGCGCGAGGTTGCCAGGCAGTTGGGCGTGTCCCAGATGCAGGTTTCCCGCATGGAGCGGCGTGTGCTGCAGCGCCTGCGTGCGATTGAAGAAAACGGAGCGTGAGCGGGGCAGCCGTTCCGGCCGTCCCTGATCATACGATGCGTTATTTTTGCTTGAAGCGCTTTCGCTTTTCCCGATCGAAAGCGCCGGGTCTGCCATAACACACAGCGGAAAACAAACGATTTTTCATTTACGTTGGCATGCCTATATTGAATACGGAAAGGAGGCGCGCGATGAAAAAAGGCGGCAACCAAAATCCCTATGCGCCCGAGCAATGGCCGCAGAATATGTCGCCCGAGCAGTATGCCCAGTGGCGGGCGATGAACGGGTATCCGCCCGTACAGCAGGAGCCGCAGCAGCAAAGCGCACCTCCGATGACGAGCGAGCAATGGGCTGCGATGCAGGCGGCGCAGCTTGGCATGACTCCCAAGGAACTGATGGAGTGGCAGGCGATGCAGCAGGCCAAGGCCGAGCTTGCCAAGAAGAGGGAACGCAAGCTCAAGCGGAAGCAGCGGCGTATGAGCCGCAGTCCGCTGGTGCGCATTTTACAGGCAATGCTGATCGTGGGCCTGCTGGGCGGCGCGGCATGGCTGGTGTTTTCGAGTCTCCAGGAGCCCAAGCCAACCACGGCCATCGTGGAAACGGCGTCGCTTGGCACCACCCATACCGGCGACGCGATCATCGTGCGCAACGAGAGCGTGTATAACGACGAGGGCGTGCAGAATATCGAGTACATCGCGCGGGAGGGCAGCGTGGTGGCGCGCGGCGATGTGGTGTGCTACGTGTATTCCACGGGCTATTCCAGCAAGGAACTGACCACCCTGCAAAGCTACCGCGACCAGATCAAGGATTATCAGCAGTCACTGCTGGACAGCGAAACGGCGTTCGACCAGAAGATGGACCGGTTGAACGAGCAGGTGATCGAGCGCGGACTGGAGGTACGCGCGCTTGTGCACGGCGCGCGCGGCAACCTGATCAACGAGGAAACCATCCTTCAGAATGCCATCGACGAACGGCAGGCGTATTTCCGCTCCAAGTATTCCTCCGATATGCGCCTGAGCCGCCTGTACGACGACGAAGAAACCCAGCAAAAGCGCATCGACAGCTGGATCAAGCAGCGCGCGGCCACGATCGAGAGCATCATCTCCTTCTATACCGACGGATACGAGTATGCGCTGACACCGGAAAAATACCTGTCCTATACGCCGGCGGAGGTTCGTGCGATGTTTGGCGGGCAAAAGCCCGAGCAGGATATCACCGAGCGCGGCAAGACCGATATCTACCGCCTGGTGCGCACCAACGGCTACGCCGTACTGATGCTCGTCAAGGACAGCGTGTGGACGCCGGTGGAGGGTTCGGAATATAAGCTGAAGCTGGAAAACTTCTCCACCACCACCGTGACCGCGCAGGTTATCAGCTACACGCGCTCCAGCGGCGAGCTGCTGCTCAGGCTCGGCGTCGTCGGGGATGTTACGCCGGTGCTTTACATGCGCACCTGCCAGGCGTCGCTCAGCGAGTATGTGGACAGTCTGATGGTGCCCAGGGCCGCCATCTATACCCAGAACGACCAGAAGGGCGTCGTGCGCGTGGAAAGCGACGGCTCGCTGGTGTTTATTCCCATTTCCGTAATCTCCGAGCAGCCCGACGGCGTCTACATTTCGCCGATTCAAACCGGCGCGCTGCTGTCGGGGCAGACGGTTCGCTTATTCAACTAGGCAAGCGATGGCAAAATCCCCTGCACGCTGCCACGTCATATTTCCGCCATCTTGGGCTTGCATAATCTTCGACGCAGCGCTGCTACTGCTTCGGATTGCGTAAACCCAATCTGACGAAAATCTAGCGCAACATCGCACAGGCGCTTTATTCATCGTTTACCTAAGGAGGCGTCATCATTGGCAAATCAGGCATACGGAGGGCAAAACGGGGACGGGCTTACGGATCTTAAGTCCATCACGTTACAGAAGCTTGAAAGAAATGTTAAGGAAGTACTGGATACTTTGCATAAAAATGCGGTGCAAAATTTGGAACCCGCGCGCTTGGTCGCGGTGACGAAGACCGTTTCCGCAGATGTAATTAGTGCGCTTGGGACGCTGGGCATACAAGATATTGGAGAAAATCGTGTGCAGGTTGCGCTGCCGAAATTATTGCAAATTGATGAAGCGCAGAATTTTCGCCTGCATTGGATCGGAAGGTTGCAAACGAACAAAGTTAAAGATATAATAGATAAAGTATGGTTGCTCCATTCGCTGGACAGGCTGGCTCTTGCCCAGGAAGTGGACCGGCGCGCGGCGCAGGCGCAGCGCGTGGTTCCGGCGCTGGTTCAGGTGAACATCGCGCAGGAGGACCAGAAGACGGGCTTTGCCGTGGATGAGGTGCTGCCGTTCCTACGGCAGATGAAGGATTTCCATCATATCCAGATCCGCGGGCTGATGGCCATGATGCCGCTGACGGACGATACGGAGACGCTGGAGAAGCTGTTCCGGGGCATGCGCACGCTGTTTGAGCAAATGCGCGACGAAGCGGTGGACGGCGTCGAGATGCGGGAGCTCTCCATGGGGATGAGCAACGATTACGCCATTGCCGCCCGCTGCGGCGCGACGATGGTCCGGGTCGGCACCGCGCTGTATCGGTCATAATCGGGTATCCATCGTTTAATCTATGCCACCATGTGGCGCAGGGCAGGAGGAAAGCAGTTGAGCGTGTTTGAGCGGGTCGCCGGATGGCTGACCGGTAAGAGCAATCCCAACGCGCAAGGCGCATACGGCGGTTACAATCCGCGCGGCTACTACGGATCTCCGGAAGCCGAGAATGCGTACGGTTCCATGATTGCGGACCGTTCCTTTGACATGCCCGAAGAAGCCTACGGCCAGGGTATGAATCCACCCGCCGCAAGCGCAGGCCCGGAAACGGATCCCTATAACGGGCGCGTGCCGTACCGCTCCCAGCGCGATATGGAGCAGGAGAATATGCAGCGCATGCAGCCGGATCTGCGCCACAGGCAGCAGTCCTATTCTCAGCAGGCGCCTTATCAGCAGCCGCCGCAGGACGCCTATCAGCAGCAGGAAAGCAATATCGTCAATTTTCCCGGCCAGCAGGCGGCCACGCCCACGCACGTGGAATACGTCATCCTGCTCAGGAGCCGCAACGAATGCACCAAGGTGATCGAATATATCAAAACAAACGCCTCCGTGTTTTTGAACATGGAGTATATCGCAAACGAAAGCGAGCGCCAGCGCTGCGTGGATATGCTTTCGGGCGCGGCCTATACGCTGGGCTGCCAGCTGCATAAGATTTCAAACCGCGGTATCTATCTGATTTCTTCGCCGTATGTGCGTGTGATGATCGATCCCGCGATGAAGCGCTTTGCCGCCGCGGCGGAGCCGCAGCCCTTTATGCCCCAGCAAACCGGCGAGGTTCCGCCCATGTATGAGCAGCCCGAGCAGCGCCAGCCCTTTGCGTCCGCCCCGCCGTACGCCGGCGGCATGAGTGCGCAGGCGGGCAATGCCAGTGCGCCGTACCCGCCGCAGCAGCGGACGGATTATACCCCGTTCCAGCGGCCCCGGCCGTCTTTCCATTCCCAGCAGCAGGCGGAGCCGTTCCGCAGAGCGGCGGGCGCGCAGCAGCATACAGGCCGTCAGGCGGTCGGCTATCCGTCGTCCTATTAAAAATCCGGGAGGTATTTTATGCTGGTCAGCATTCTCAACTTCATCTTTAGCGTGGTTCTGTTCCTGATTTCCATTGCCTCGTGGGTTTTGCTGATTTATGTGATTATGGCGCTGATCATCCCGCAGAATAAATACACGGTGATGGTCGGCAAATACATCGAGCCGGTTTTAGGCCCGATCCGCAAGCTTCTGTTCCAATGGTTTCCGAAGCTTTCGCAGATGGGGATCGATTTTTCGCCGCTTGTGCTGTATCTGCTGATCCAGATCGCCGCATGGCTGGTGCGGCTGCTGCGTTCTATCTTGCTGTAATATAGAAATTCAAGATCTTGACGAGAGGAGAATGAGGGATGGGCATTACCGTATCCGACATTGAACGCAAAGAGTTTGCCTACAAGGGAGCGGGTTACGATCCCTATGATGTGGACCAGTATCTGGACCAGATCTGTGATGAGATGGTCGCTATGCAGGACCGGATCGTGCAGCTGGAAAAGGAGCTGGACGAAGCCTACCGCGAAGTGGAAAAGGCCAAGCACGCCGCGCAGCCTGTGCAGCCCGTGAAGCCTGAGCCCAAGGCAACCGCGCCTGTGGAAAAGCCTCCCATCGCCAAAACGTCCGAAACGCTGGAAACCATCCTGATCAACGCCCAGCGCCTGGCCGACGATGCCGTGGAAAACGCCAACCGCAAGGCGCAGGAGGCGATCACCAAGGCGCAGAAGGATGCCGAGGAAACCCTGGGCAAGGCAAAGGCGGAAGCCGATGAGATCACCGGCGGCGCGCAGGCGGAGAAGGAACGCATCGAGGCGGAATACGCGACGCTGAAGGAAAAGGCCGCGAGCTTCAAGGAAACCTTCATAAAGCTGCTGGACGAGCACAAGGCGCTCCTGGACAAGCAGCTGAAAGAAAATAAGGAGTTCTGAGCGCAGGCCTTTACAATTCCCGTTTCCATGCCTATAATAGGGAGGCGTGTATAGCTATACACGCCTTCCATTACATATTGCGGTGATGGGGACGGACGCCAAAGCAAGTTTCCAAGCGAGCCCGGGCGGGTGCGAGCCGGGCGGAACGAACGGGCGTCGGATCACCCCGGAGCTATCCGCCTGAATGCAGTAGGGCGGGTCGGGCGCTCCCGTTACAGGGCGGTAAAGCGGGCAGAGCAATCTGCCAACACGGGTGGTACCGCGGAAGTTGATTTCCGTCCTGTTTTACAGGGCGGTTTGTTTATTAGGAGGAGAAGCATGTATCAGAAGGTTTCGACGGATATGGATTTTGTCAGCCGCGAAAAAAAGGTGATCGAGTTCTGGAAGCGGGAGGGCATCATCCGCAAATCCTTTAACGTGAACAAGGGCAACGAGCGCTTCACGTTTTTCGACGGCCCGCCGACCGCCAACGG
>Ga0116164_10002378_pt1 | contig 13493 bp, 10 predicted proteins | sample AD_UKC109_MetaG_FD_89888 | JGI IMG/M metagenome (GOLD analysis project Ga0116164, IMG submission 89888) | Active sludge microbial communities of municipal wastewater-treating anaerobic digesters from Hong Kong - AD_UKC109_MetaG | ecosystem: Engineered > Bioreactor > Anaerobic > Digestate... | reverse complement strand
CTATCAGGGAATGGATCTCAAGGAAGCCGCGGAAACATTGGGCATCGCCGTTTCCACGGTTTCCACAAGGCTCAGAAATGCCCGTATCAAACTGGAAATCGCGCTGAAAGGAGAGCACATGTATGACTAATCAAAAAGACACATCCATTCGGCGCGCCATCGACGTTCGCCTGTCCGGCATGGAATCCGGTCCCAACTTCGAACGAAACGTGCTTGGGCGCGTAAGAGGAGACATAAAAGTGAAAAGAAAACTATCCGCCGCGTTTGTGATGACGGCAATACTCGTTCTGACCGCGACGGCCGTGTTGGCAACGTCGCTGTTCACCGGCATCATTGGCGGCAATCAAGACCTGCAAAACACATACACCGCAAGCAGCGCCACGCAGGAAATCATCCAGGCGGCAACCTATACGGCAGAACCGACGGCGGAATTGCAGCCGACACCGGTTCCTTATCAACTCGTAGAATATGATACCAATCCGGGGCAAATTCTGATCAATGCCCGCTCTGTTCTCACAGAAATTTATGATTATTCGGTTGCGGAGGCCGATCAGTTTACTACAAGCGCCGAATGCCTCTATTCCAATTTGTATTGTAATGGCACCGAGCCGGTATGGATCGTAACGCTTTCCCTGCACGATATACCCATGTATAAGGTTTTGCTCGGATACGACGGCAAGCATATCGACAGCGTGAAAGCGAACGAGGAATTTACCATTGTTGATCGAAGTGACGAGCAGCTTGGCTTTACCAGCGGTTCCGAGCAGTATAACGCGCAAGGCGAATATTTCTATGATTGGACGCTGGAAGAAAAAGCCGTGTTCTCCCGCAAGTGGAGACCCGCAGCCGCGCTTTTCGCGCAGCGAAATCCATACTTCACGGGGGAAGATAACCATGTATGGGCTTGGACGCGCCGAGAATACGGCCTGCCGGATCAGGACAGCATCACACAGGACGCGGCGCTTGCCCTAGCACAGGAAGCCGCAATACAACTCGGCGCTGATGAAAACTTCGTTAGGTCGCCTGACAACGTATACTATTTCTACGACATTACCGATAACGAACTGCCATTGTGGCTGGTCATCCTATCAGATAAAGCCACCTCGGAAGGCTTGACTGAACGGTATTTTGTTACCCTGGACGCCTTAACCGGCACGGTGTTGGATGCCTATTCAGATACAAGCGCGGACAGCATTGACGATTTCCTGCGCCAGCCCTATCAGCAGATTCTTGCCGACACCGCAACGCCCACACCGGAAAGCGCTGCAGGTACGCTTGTCATGGAACAGATGACTGCGCAGCTTCACAGCTACGACGCAACGGAAGCGGAAGCGTTGGCAGCCGCTAAAGCCGCGTTGGAAAACTACTCCGGCCTGCCGCAAGGAGAAGCGGAGGTTTACGCGGCGCGCGCTGAATTCGTGTACAGCGTTTGGTACAACTGGGGCGAGGAACCCGTATGGCTTGTTACGTTCTCTGTAAACGGCGTCGCTGAATACAAGGTGCTGCTTGGGTATGACGCAAGCTACATTGATTGGGCTCCCGCAGATGAGCAGTTCAGCCAACTGTTCCGCCAAGGCGATGAATTGGGCGACTACACCGAGCTTAACAACGAACAAGGCGTCGCTTTCTTTGACTGGACGCTGGAAGAGAAAGCTGCTTTCTCCGCCAAGTGGACGCCCATTGCCGAAGCCTACAAAGCAGAGAACCCCTACTTCACCGGCTCCAGAAACAATTTCTGGCAATGGACGCGCCGCAGCTTCGGGCTGCCGTCCGAAACCGACATCCAGCAGGACGAAGCGCTTGAAATCGCAAAGGAACACTTGAAGCAATACGGCGAAACGGATGAGACGCTTTCTCAAATCTATGACGTTGAATATTTCTTTGATGTCACCGAACCGGAACAGCCTCAGTGGCGGATGTGCATTTACTGGCTTGCGGACTTTGAAAACAATAACGTAGAAAACGAGCGGCATTACTTCATCAAGATCGACGCAATAACGGGCGAGATTTTGCAAATCATTATCTGCCCGCAGGGCTTTGACGTAACCGAGATCCTGTCCGAATTCATCTCAGAACCGTAAAGCCCGTACAAAAATCCAAACAACAACAGGCGTCGCATAAGCATCGCCTGTTGTTTTTTCCTTTAAAAGGTGGAAGAATCATATTGCACTCCCGTCTATATAAGTGAAGGGGCTGATTTTTTGGAGCATAATGCGGCCGCACACTCCGAAAACAAGGAAACGCTGGCACGGTGGATTGACCTGTACTCCGATACGCTGCTGAAAACCTGCTATGTATATCTGCACAATATCACGCAAGCGGAAGACGCGTTGCAGGATACGTTCATCAAGGCGTTCAGAAGCATGCATCAATGTAAATATCACGGCGAAGCCTATGAAAAAGCATGGCTGGTCCGAATTGCGATTAACGTCTGCCACGATTATTACCGTTCCCGATGGTTTCGCTATGTCGACAAAACCAAACGGGTGGAAAACCTGCCGGCGTACCAATCCGCAGCTTCTGACGAAGACCATGAACTGCTCTGGGAGGTATACGCCCTGCCCGAAAAGCTTAAGCAGGTGCTGCTGCTGTACTACTATCAGGAAATGACCCTGCAGGAAACGGCAGGCATACTCGGCATCAGCCGTTCCGCGGTGCACAAACGCCTGCAAAAAGCGCAAAAACTACTAAAATCTCAGCTGACGGGGAGGGATATTGATGCACAATAACTTGAAACAAGCCATTGATACCGACCTTCGCTGCCTGCGCACCACGCAAAGAGAGCGCAATACCCTTTTTACAAACACACTGGAGGGACGAAAAGTGAAAAAGAAACTATCCGCCGGATTCATTCTGGTTATGGTGTTAATCCTGACCGCCGTTGCCGCTTTGGCGGCGACCCTGATCTGGGAAGACTATGCCGCCGAAGTGAAGCAAATCGAACACGAACAGGGTGAATACGAACAATGGCCATTGGACGAAAAACTATCGTTGATACGCAACCTGATCGACATGGGATACCTGGAGGAAAACGCTGACACGGCAAAGCTGTTCAGCGACACCGCATCGCAGGAAGACCGGCAAACGCTTGCCGACGCCATCATGCTGGAATTGACAGGGCAAAAAAATATTCATGAAATCAACCTGGACATCATCACCTACGCCATTCTCGGCCCCGAAAACACATGGACTTCCGAGCAGCGCGTATGGTGGATGGGGATTACCAACATGTACCGGGAAGCCGACGATCCCGACACGCTGATCACCCCCGGCGGCGGTGAAATTTCCGAGGAAGACGCAATCGCGATCGCGAAAGCCGCCATCCTTGAGGCATACGGATTGGATGAAAACGCGCTGGATAACGCCCTGCCCGTTGCCGATTTGTACGTTACGGATCAGCGGCCCGATTATAAACGATGGAATATTCAATTCCAGCTGTTTAAAGAGGGAACCGACAATTACCTCGTAAGGTCCTATATTGCCATTGTAGATGAAAACGGCAATGTGATCGCCGATCCGGACGTCAACATGGCCTCGGTGGAAGACAGGGCCGCGGAGTACAACGAGCTGATGGCACAGCAGAACGCGCCCAAAGCGCCCATTGCGGAGCTTTTCATGGAGTATTTGGAAACGCAAGGGTACAACCAATTCAAATCCTGGCCTTTGGATGTCAAGGCGGCATATTCCCAGGAAGTGCGCCCATTGGTACAGGAAGCGCTGGAAACCGGCGAACTGCTGCCCTATGACGACGAGGGTTCCGACGGAACCAATAAGGCCATACTCGAAAGCACCGTGTATGCATACGGCCTGCCCGGAGAAGGCGACGTGCAGGAAACCGAAGCCCTGGTTATCGCGGAGCAGGTACTTACGCAGGAGTTCGGCTCGGATACAGCTGATTATCTCTTCGTGTATTCCTACTACGACATCACCGATCCTGATCATCCTTTATGGAAATTTGTGTTCTACCCGCAGTATCCGGAAGATGATTCCGCTATGATCATCCATCGGGTCGAACTGGACGGGCACACCGGGGAATTGCTGCTAACCGACGCCTTTGAACGCGATGTGTCCTTAAATACGCTGGAATACGCTCTCAAATGGCATTGACAAACGCACCGACGCAGTAACGGAAGGGGGGCGGCAAAACGGCCGCCCCTCTTTATTGACAGCGGGAACCGTTTGAATCATAATTTTCTCAACCAGTCGTATAATTTGCATTCTGTTTCGTCTATAGAGTATAAGGATGTGAGCGGTGTATGGAACTTGTCAAGGGCCCTGACAGCGGCAGGGATCAGGCGTTATGCCGGCTGGTCGCGCAATACCAAACCGCTTTGCTCCGTATGTGTTACTTATACTTGCACGATACAGCGCTGGCCGAGGACGCGGTACAGGAAACCTTTATCAAGGCCTACCGGGCGATGGACGGATTACGAAACGAATGCGGCGAAAAATCATGGCTGATGCGCATTGCGATCAACACCTGCCGCGACATGCGGCGGTCGGGATGGTTCCGCCATGTGGACCGGCGCGTAGCCCCGGAAACGCTGCCGGAAACATCCGTGCCGTTTCAGGAGGCGGATGAAGCGTTAACGCTTGCGATTATGCGGCTTCCCATCAAATGCCGTGAGGTTGTCATCCTGCACTACTATCAAAACATGCGGGTAGCGGAAATCGCCGCTTCACTGCATGTTACGCCATCCACCGTATCCAACCAACTAGGCCGCGCAAAACGAAAACTGCGTTCCATGCTGGAAAGGGGATATTCTCATGAATGAGTACATGCAAACCGCACAGGTTCGCCATGCCGTCGATACGCGCCTTTCCGGCTTGCAGGGCTATCCGTATCTGGCGCAGCGCGTGCTGGCGCATGCGAAAGATACCAACCCCGTAAAGAAAAAGCTGTCTGTTGGATTGATATTCGCCCTTGTCGTCATGCTGTTGGTTGTGGGCGCTGTGGCGGCGGTTCTCCTGTCCATGCGGCAAATTGTGGACGAACAGGCAGTCCCCATGGCGAACCAATATAAAGGAGAGCAATACACGGCAGAGGATACCAACATTCTGCTTACGCTGGCGGCGGAAAACGGAATTGAGCTTTCCCAGCAAACCAAAGCGCAAATACAGCAGGCATTGGATCAGGGGGAAGGATATTGCAAGGAAGAACTACTAATGGCCCTGGCCAAGGCGGAATTCGGGGAAAACCCCACCGTATGGACGCTGGAGGAGCAGAAGTGGTTTGACGACGTATGCGTCGCCATCGGGTTCACATCAGAGCCGGAAAAAGCGATGCCCTTGGATGGCGAGGACGCAAAAGACCCGATTGTAATGGCAGCGAACGGCTATATTCACAACACCTACGATCCCGATACACCGCTTGACAATCCGGCGAAATATGAAATCGGCGTACAGTATGTGGATGGCGGCCCGGACGACGAATACGAAGGACTGTTCTGGATGGTGATCTACTTCCCGCAAACGCTGGAAGGAGCGCAATACTGCATCTATCTGCGCGACGACGGCACGGTGCTTGGCGATTTCGTCCGCTCGGGAATCGAGGCGGATTCGACCGTATCTGATATCCGGGACAGCTATGTACGCGTCTATGGATCGGAGGACACCTGGGAACAAAGCACGCTGCGGGCCTTCAAAGCTTCCGCGGTTCTGGCCTCCGATACCAACAACCAGGCTTATCTGTGCTTTTTACAGACGACTTATCCCGGCCTCCCCGAAAACGCAATCACCCAAGCGCAGGCTTATGCCATCGCCGCCAATTATTTGGGGGTGGATCAGGATTTGGGGCGCAGTCAGCTTTTCCTCATCGGCGATGATCCCAACCCCGTTTGGAAGCTCTATATCGCGCAGGACGACAATTATTGGTCTGCCGAGGTAGACTGTATCACGGGAGAGATTAAAACGATGCGTTTGCTGGATAACATGCACAGTAAATGGTGGATGCGTATGGTGCTGTGGACGGTATCCGACGAGGTGGAAGAAAACTGGGTGGATGATTCGCCCCCGGCTGTCGGATTGCGTCAATACCGGAAATGCCTGTAAATCCCTGCAAATGTCGGGATTTCGCCGGGTGCGGCTTACGCAGCCCCGGCGATTTTGTATTGACATAGAAAAATTATTAAATATTTGCCATCAATTCGGAAATATCGGGTTTCAATTTCGTTATGATAGATAGAGGGAGATGATCCGTTTGGCGCATGCCGCGGTACCCGGCATAACCCAGGAGCAAAAACTGGAGCAATGGATCCGCCAGTACGGCACTGCCATACTGCGCACCTGTTTTGTGTATCTCTCCGACGCCGCGCAGGCGGAAGACGCCATGCAGGATACGTTTCTCAAAGCGTGGAACAGCATGGAAAAATTCGACGATCGGGGCGACGGCGCCGCAAAAAAATGGCTGATGCGCATCGCTATCAACACCTGCCGCGATTATCGCCGGTCACGATGGTTCCGCTATGTTGACCGCAGCAAAACGCTGGACGATCTTCCTGCTCCCATGGAAGCGATGTCCGCGCAAGAGCGTTCGCTTCTGATTGATATAATGCACTTGCCCGAAAAATACAAGCGGGTGCTCCTGCTGTATTACTATCAGGAAATGACGCTGCAGGAAACCGCGGACGTGCTCGGCATCAGCCGTTCAACCGTTCACAGCCGATTGCAAAAGGCGCAGCTATTACTCAAACGAATCCTGACGGGGAGGGAAATACGATGATGCATAATCCTGTGAAACATACGATTGACGGTCAGTTGTTCTCCCTGCAAGTCACGGATCGCGACGTTGAAACGATCATGAACCATATACGGGAGGGTAAGAAAGTGAAAAGGAAATTATCGGCTGGATTTGTGTTAACGATGATCCTCATTCTGGCAGCGGCGACGGCATTGGCGGTAGCTATTATGAGCGGTAAAGAGTTCACACAGGATGTGTTGGCGCCAATAGCAGCACAGGACACATCGACGAAGTGGTCCCAGGAACAATCGGAAGAACTCATTCGTCTCGCCAAAGAAAATGGGATAACGATAACGGATGACATCCTTAAACAAATCGACAGCGAAGAAGGGGCGTTCAAAGAGTCGCTGATGAGAGCATTTGCTAAATCGCAGCTTGGCTACTATCCCGCGTCATGGAGTATAGAAGATCAAGCCTGGTATGACGAGCTTCTTGTGCTGAGTGGCATAAAGGAAGAGAGAACACGATTTGTGCCAAGTGAAGATGAAATAACCGAACAGGAAGCGTTATCTTGCGCTCTTGCATATATTAGCGCACAGTTCCATCCTTCTTACGATTTGGAGGACGAACAAAATTATGAGCGTTATGTTCAATACATGCTCTCGGAAGATGATCTGGGGAATCCAATCAAGGTTTGGGATATTGAGTATGTTGCTACGAATGAACAAAACGAATCCTATTATGTGATTGTTTCGTCAGACGGCAATGTAACCCCAGATGAATCCTATACGAGCAAAGGTGATGATTCAATAGCAACGGCGGTGCCAGTCGCCTTAGATCAATTATTATCAATGATTGAGGAAAATGACTATTTCACCGTTGAAAACATGGCTTGCTTTGCATCCAACTACAAAACGGAGATAGAGTCTTTAGGTGACAATCCTCCCAAGCAATACCGCATACTGCAGGCACTGAGCAAGATTCCGTATTCCATACCATCGTCTACGGACATTTCTCAAAAAGATGCGCTGGAAATAGCTCAGAATCAATTTCTCGATTTGATAGGAGAGGATACATCACGGCTTGCGTTCTACAAGCATACGATCTCCTATCGGGTTTATGATCCGCAGAAGCCTGAGTGGCGTGTGTGTTATAAAATTGATCTGATTGAAAACTACTACCTGTTTAGAGATGGAACGATTCCGTTTGGCGTAGTGATATATCTGGACGCGTCTAATGGAGAGGTTCTATCAATACAGGAGTTGTGGGATCTTGATCTCTACTATTACTGGTGCGAGTTTCCTGACGAACATGATTCGGAGCAGACAGTCGCTCAAGGAATTGGCTGAATGCAGAATAATTTGGGGGTTCCGTTTGGCACGGAACCCCCGGGTTTATATTAGTGAGACAGATTATATATCCGGATTTTTGTGTAAGTTCCTGAGTTGGGCAACTCCCATATACCGTTGCTGCCATCGCAGGAGCTGCAGCCGCAAGAACAGAAACGAGAATCTATATGAAGTCAATTATGAAGAAATCTCGCAATCAATGATAAATAATTTCTATTGCATTGAAAATATAGCCGATAATCTGTGTCTAATACGATGAGGGGGGTGAACGGCAGATGGGGGTTGTTATGAACCCTGACAACATCCGTCAAGAAATGCTGCGCCGGTTAATGACGCAGTATAAAAACGATCTGATGCGCATGAGCTGCGCTTTCCTGAGGGATCCAGCTTTGGCCGAGGACGCCGTACAGGAAACATTTATCAAAGCCTATCAGGCGATGACGATGTTCCGGGGCGACAGCAGCGAAAAAACCTGGCTGATGCGCATAGCCATCAATACCTGCCGGAACATCCGCCGGGATGCATGGTTTCGCTACGTGGACCGCAGCATTACGCCTGACATCCTGCCCCTACAGGCAGCCAGCGACAAGGATCGTGCATTACTGGGAGCGGTTATGAGCCTCCCCTACAGACACAAGGAGGTTGTACTGCTCTATTACTACCAGGGATTGAACCTGCAGGAAATCTCGGACACATTGGGCGTTGCCGCTTCCACCGTATCCACGAGGCTAAAAAAAGCGCGCGAACGCCTTCACATTGAACTGAAAGGGGGGGTATGAGCATGTTTGATCACGTGCAACAGGACAATGAACTCCGCCGGGTAATGGATGCCTGCCTTCCCGGATTGGAAAACAAGCCGGGATTTGATCAGAATGTGATCAAACAGGTGAGAGGAGACACAAAAGTGAAAAAGAAACTATCGGTTGGCTTTGTGCTAATGATTGTACTGGTATTGACGGTTGTAGCGGCATTGGCCGCCATAACACTAAGCGAATTTTATGAAAAAGCAATCCAAAAGGAAGGCGAAAGCGGATTAATCCAGGACTGGAGCGCGGACGACCAGGCGGCGCTTGTGGACTGGATGATCGACGCGGGCATAGAGCTTGATGTAGAAAAGGTGGCACGTCTTCACGATACCGGATTGACAGACGAAGAAAAAAGCGCGCTGGCAATGGAAATCATCACGGATTACTACCCGGCGCGCGACGGCATCCTATCAACGGTGGATATCATCGCCAAAGAAAAAGGGCCCGTGGAATACTGGTCGCTGGAGGACAAGGCGTGGTTTTCTGAACTCATGCTTGAGTACCAGCCCGATCAGATCGGCGGCGTTAATCTGCTGCCAGGCGAAGGCGACATTACGCAGGAAGAAGCCATCGAAATCATGTACGCGTACTTCAAGGATACCTACGGGCTGGAACGCGGCGAGTTTGACGAGACAACGATGTCGGTTTCATTCGCGGAAGCCACCTGGGACGACGGCAGCGGCCCGGAATTGCTGACGACGTGGGGTATCGAAATATGGCTGAAAACCGATTCCGACCACTCTTTGGGCGTTTCCATTCTTCCCGACGGCACGATGAAAGAAGCCCACGGCCCCTATGTACCCAACTGGCGGGACGACTGGTACGATACATACATCGGCGAGAGCCTTGGTAAAGATTTCTGGACGATCGAGGGCACCTACGCGTTTTCTCAGAGCGGCTGGGCACAGCGCGTCGCCGATCTGCAGGCGCAGGATGAAACCATCTATGCAAATTTACTGCACCTGCTGACCAAGCACTTCGGATTGCCGGGTGAGACCGATATCACGCCCGACGAAGCGCTTTTGATCGCCAATCTTGCCGTATCGGAAACCCTGAACCTGACGGATGATGACATGCGTTTTTACCAAATACGCAGGGCCTATTTGCTGGATGATTATGAATTCCCCGTGTATTTCTTCTGGTATCTGCGCTCCGCGGAAACACAGAACCTTGATGACGCTGAAAAAGAAAGGCTGGTACAGATGGTGGTGCTCATCAACGCGACCGACGGCAGCATCGTCAGGTTAGAACCCACCAGCGGCCTGAGCTTTGCGGAGATCGTTTAGAAAACGATTTTTCTGATTGTATATCACGCCAAGCTATGATCATCGCGGGCGCCGAACATTCGGCGCCCGTTTGCTTTACGCCGATTGCCATTTTACATAAAATACAGTATGATAATGCCTGAACAAAACACTTGATTGCAGGAGGCTTTCATGCCGGACGACAGGCTAAAACATATCCGCAATTTTTGCATTATCGCGCATATCGACCACGGCAAATCCACGCTCGCCGACCGCATTTTGGAAATGACGGGCGTATTCGAGCGCCGCGAGATGGTGGAGCAGATGCTGGACAGTATGGAACTGGAGCGCGAGCGCGGCATCACCATCAAAAGCAAGGCCGTACACATGCAGTATACGGCCAGGGACGGGCAGACCTACGCCCTGAACTTGATCGACACCCCCGGCCACGTGGATTTCAGCTACGAGGTCAGCCGCGCGCTGGCGGCGTGCGAGGGCGCGCTTTTGGTTGTGGACGCAACCCAGGGCATCGAAGCGCAGACGCTGGCCAACGTCTACATGGCGCTGGAGCACAATCTGGAGATCATCCCCGTCATCAACAAGATCGACCTTCCCAGCGCCCAGCCGGAGGAAGTAAAAGCGGAGATCGAAGATGTGATCGGCCTGGACGCGGCGGCCGCGCCTGCGGTCTCGGCCAAGACCGGTGAAAACTGCGGGGACGTGCTGGAGGCCATCGTAAAACATATTCCCCCGCCCACGGGCGATGATACCGCGCCGCTGCAAGCGTTGATCTTTGACGCGTATTATGATAATTACCGCGGCGCGATCTGCTTCGTGCGCATGATGCAGGGCACGGTGAAAGCCGGCATGCGCATGCGGATGATGGCGAGCAAGGCGGAGTTCGATATCGTGGAAGTCGGCACCTTCCACCCGGGCTATAACCCCTGCGACGTACTGCAGGCGGGCGACGTGGGCTATATCTCTGCGTCGATCAAGGATATCTCCGACACCCGCGTGGGCGATACCATCACCGATGCGCAGCGTCCTGCCGCAAAGCCGCTGCCCGGCTACCGCAAGGTCACGCCGATGGTGTTCTGCGGTATCTACCCCGCCGACGGCAACGATTACGACGCGCTTAAGGACGCGCTGGAAAAACTGCGCATGAACGATGCTTCCCTTTCCTTTGAGCCCGAAACCTCCGTAGCGCTTGGCTACGGTTACCGCTGCGGCTTCCTGGGGCTTTTGCGCATGGATATTATCTCCCAGCGGCTGGAACGGGAGTTCGATCTGAACCTTATCACCACCGCGCCAAGCGTGATCTACCATGTGTATAAGACCGACGGACAGATGGTATCCATCGATAATCCCACCAACCTGCCGGACGTCTCGGTAATCGACCACATGGAGGAACCGTACGTGCTGGCGACGCTGTATACCCCGCAGGAATACGTGGGTACGCTGATGGAGCTTAGCAAGGAAAAGCGCGGTACGTTTCTGGATATGCAGTACGAGGGCGGGCGCGTGAAGCTGACCTACGATATCCCGCTCAACGAGGTGATCTACGATTATTTCGACCAGATCAAAAGCCGTTCCCGCGGCTACGCGAGCTTCGACTACGAGCTGAAAGGCTATATTGAGAGCGATCTGGTGAAACTGGATATCCTCTTAAACGGCGACATCTGCGACGCGTTCACCATCATCGTCCACCGCGACAAGGCTTACCCGCGCGGACGCAGCATCGCAAAGAAACTTATCGACGTCATCCCGCGCCAGCAGTTTGAGATCCCTATCCAAGCGGCTATCGGCGGCAAGGTGATCGCCCGCGAAACCGTGCGCGCCCTGCGCAAGGATGTGCTCGCCAAGTGCTACGGCGGCGACATCACCCGTAAAAAGAAGCTGCTGGAAAAACAAAAGGAAGGCAAAAAGCGCATGCGCCAGTTCGGCTCCGTGGAAGTACCCAGCGAGGCCTTTATCGCGGTGCTGAAAATGGAAGATAAATAGCGGCGTTCGCCGGATCGCGCGTATGCCCCAAATCAATTAGATTTTTTCTAAAAATGGCTGTGCAGAGTATTGCATGGCGGTTTAAGTCATGGTATAATGCGGTTAGTCTTCTCTAACTTTGGTTTCGGATCGACCGGTTTCCTCATTTACAGCCGGTAAAACCGTGAAGGACAGCAATTGGGGGGTATTTTTTTAGATCATGGTTAGAGTAGTCTAACTATGATAAATGGATTAAGCTACCCTGTTACCCGCGCGGCCGGCGCCGCGGTAAAATAAACGACGTAAATCAGGAGGACTGGCAACATGCCGAAACAAAAAGAACCATCCCTTGTCAAAAGGTTCATTCCGTACATGGGCAAAAAGAAAACGCTTCTGCCGCTGTCCCTTGTCCTGTCAGGGATTTCCGCGGTTTTGAACATACTGCCGCTTGTGTTGATTTGGTATATCACGCGCGATATACTTCAAGCCCCGCAATCCATTGATCTTGCGCGCGTTACGGCATACGCCTGGTATGCCTTCGGCTGTGCGTTTGCCGGGGTTGTGCTCTATTTCATCGCGCTGATGAGCTCGCACCTCGCGGCTTTCCATGTAGAGGTCGGTCTGCAGAAAGAGGGCATGCGCAGGCTGATCGCCATGCCCCTTGGCTTCTTTGACCGGTATGCAAGCGGCAGGCTGCGCAAAATCGTCAACGACGGCGCGGGAACCACGCACACCTTTCTGGCGCATCAGCTGCCGGACATGGCCGGAAGCGTCGTTTCCCCCATCATCCTGATCGCGTTGATTTTCATGGCCGATTGGCGCATGGGGCTCGCTTCAATGATCCCCATCATCCTGGCCTTCTTTACGATGAGTTTTATGATGTCGTCGCAGGGCAAGTCCTTCCAGAAACGCTACTTTGATTCGCTGGAGGAGATGAGTTCGGAATCGGTGGAGTACATCCGCGGCATTCCTGTGGTCAAAACCTTCGGGCAAAGCATTTTCTCGTTCAAGCGCTTTTACAACAGCATTATTAAATATAAAGACATGGTGTTTGCGTACACCGTTCTGTGGCGGAAATCCATGTCGCTGTACATCGTTTTAATGCAATCCGCCGCGTTCGTGCTGATTCCCACCGCAATCCTGCTGATCGGGAGGGGCGATCAACTTCCCATTGTGCTTGCGGATTTTGTGTTTTATTTGCTGATATCGCCCCTCTTTTCCTTATTGCTGATGCGCTCGATGTACTTCCGGCAACAAGCCATGATCGCCAAACAGGCCATCGACAGGCTGGAAAATTTGTTTGCGTATCCCGATATGCGCTTCCCGGCTGCTCCCGTGAAGCTGCCGGATCACAGCCTGGAGTTCCGCAACGTCGCGTTTTCCTATCCCGGCAGCGATACGCGGGCTGCGGACGGAATCAGCTTCAAGCTCAATG
>Ga0116164_10002376_pt1 | contig 13505 bp, 6 predicted proteins | sample AD_UKC109_MetaG_FD_89888 | JGI IMG/M metagenome (GOLD analysis project Ga0116164, IMG submission 89888) | Active sludge microbial communities of municipal wastewater-treating anaerobic digesters from Hong Kong - AD_UKC109_MetaG | ecosystem: Engineered > Bioreactor > Anaerobic > Digestate... | reverse complement strand
CGTAGTGGTTGTTTTCGGTGGTCACAAACCAGTCAAACGCCATCTGCGTATAGCCGTTTTCGTTTTCCGCGGTCACGCGCCAGCAATATTCGCCGGCCGGCAGCATGGGTATACTTTGAGATAACTGCAGCTGCGGCTCGCCCGTAAACACGAGGGCATCATCCGAAAAGCTCCAGTCGGTGGCAATCTCCAGCGTGTAGTGCACGGTTTCGGCCTCAAAGCTGTAGGCCTCGTCCCAGTTCAGGCACAGGGTATTATCTGCCTGGGCTACAACATACCCCAGGTAGAATGGCATGGGCTCTTTGAGCGATTCCAGGAAATATGTATAGGTTATTTCCACATCATAGGGCATGTTTTCGTAGATCAATTCCAAATTCGCCAGCGTAGTTGGCATGTAAAGCAGGTCAGGCATGCGTTGGGTGAAGGTATCCACAACCGTGCGGTAGCTCGCGATTTCTTCGGCGATCAGCCCGGGCGTGATAACAGCATGCAGAAGCTCCATTTTTTCGACCAGCGCGGCGCGGTATTCATCCACGCGCAGCATGCGGTTGAACAGCTGCATGCCCCAGTAATTGGATATGCCTCTTTGCCAGGCGGCATAATCGTCAAATTCCTCAAACAAGCTGTCCTCATAATAGCTTAGGCTGGTGTCGCCGTCCCAGCACAGGAAATACCAGACCGTTGCGTTCAGCGGGCTGTACAGCAGGTAATTCTGGGAGTTGGTATCCTCGTTGCCCATCAGGATATTGTAAGCGAGGAAGCTGGTAATGTTATCCAGGTTAAAGTATGTTTCGACCGTTTCCTCAATCGGTATGGCGTAATCGTTCACCGCGTCCAGCATCGCAAGCAGTTTTTCGTGATCCTCGGAGGTTTTGGGCTCCAGAACCTCCGAGAAGGTCTCCAGATCGTAATTCGGGTCCGTCGCCAGGAGAAGCTGGTCTTCGTAGCGGAAAAATTCGCAGAAGTTCGCCTTGTAGAGGTTGCCGTTGCGGCTGAGGCTGTGGTTGCGAAGATACCGGCCGTTGGGCAGCTCCACCTGGGTGTAGAGCCCGTAATCGGTAAACGCGGTTTCGCCCGCCGTTTCGTCCTTGATAAACACCTGCACGAATTGCGTGCGCAGGCTGGTGATGCCCGGCACTTTTTGCAGGAGGTTGAAATACAGCATATTGCGCAGGCGGGTGCTGTCGTAGGGGTGCTTGTTGATGGCGATGGCGCGCTGGCCGTTCCAAAGCCCGGCAGTGTCATACAGATCAATGCGGTAGGATTTCTGCGTCGCGGTGGTGGACGAGCGTCCGCGAACGTTCATGGTCGCGTTGATCATCGTTTCGCCGTAGCCGATCTCACCCGGCAGGGGGCCGGTTTCGTCGCCGATCTGGAAGATGACGCCGGTCCGGATCTTGTTCGTATTGGGCTCTTCCTGCGTGTTGGTAAAGGCGTTGACTTCCTGGAAGGTATGGTTGATGCCGTCGGCGGCGCTGCCGCCGCGTACGGTGATGTAGAAATATACAAGGGAGGTGGAATCCTGGTCCGCGTACAGCGTTTCGTCGTCTTCAAGCGGCAGCGTGTCGATGTCCTCCACAGCCGCCTTCTCCACCGCGCGCGCCGCCGCGGAGTCCGCCTCCGTTTGGGCTTCGGTTTGCGTGCTTTGTTCCGTCACGCAGCCGGTCAGCAGCAGGGCCGCCGCCAGCAAAAAGAGGATGAGCGCGAAGCGTTTTCTGGTCATGCCTGCATATCTCCTTTTCCGGAATATCGCTGCAGCGATTTTTCCAAAGAACTCGCCCGCCTGTTCAGCCGGGCCGCGAGGGTTTTCATCAAATTCGGCTTGCTGACGGCCAGCACCGGCTGCCCGCAGAATATGTGGTAGTCGATGTTTCGCAAATAGGCAAAAAGCCTGAGCAGGCCGAAAACATACATCACAATGCCCGCGGCGGTCATGCCCAGGCCGTAGTACAGGGAATCGCGGTTCATGGTCCATATCGTGCCCAAAAGGTTGATAAAGAAGTAAAGCATACAGGTCGTCAGGGCGCCCTTGCGGTCGTTGAAATACAGCATCAGCAGCATTATGCTGTTGCCGATGGCGTAGGCGGAGTACCCCACCGACATCACCTGGAACATCCCGATCATATCCCGCGTAAAGCTTAAGGATTCCAGCACATAGCGCATCAGCACCGTGAACAGCACCATCACGAACACCTGAATCTGCGTCAGGCGGAAGATCTCCTGGGTGAGCACTTTTTTCATATTGTCCCGCGCCAGCCCGATTTCCGACAGCGTGCCGCCCGTGGTGATGGCCGAAAAATACCGCCTGTATTTCTGGTAGAAATTGACCTCGACCGACACCACAAAGTTCACGCTTGTGGGCACCGCGACCAGGTACGCGAAAAACGCGGCCGAATCGTGCAGCGGGGCGTACACAAAATGCCCCGCGACCACCGTGCCCAGCGGCGAAAACCACATCACGATCAGGTGCACAAACGCGCCCGTCATCGCGAAAAAGCCGATCAGCACCAGGTCCGGGTACTTGCCGATCCACTCGATAAACGCGAGGATGCTGCCCTTTCCGGCCGGGAAGATGGTGAGCAGCACGCCGTTGAACGTCACCATCATCACGCCGTAGCCCAGGAACAGCGCCAGCATCATCCCGGTGACCGGGCTCATGCCCAGATACAGCAGCAGGCTGCCCAGTAAAAACACCGTGAGCACGCCGCCGATAAACCCGAGCAAAATACGCTTATAGTCCTTGGCGGCGGTGATGTAGGCCATCTGCAGCCATACCATGATGAGCAGCATGAACAGCGCCCAGTTAAGCGCCTTGTCCAGCATTGAAATGCCCGACGCTGTCCATAAAAACCAACCGTAGATCAACCCGCCGGGTATCATCAGCACAAACGCGCCGCCGAACAGCGACGGCAGGATGCGCTCGGTGGATTTCTGGTATAGCATGTCCGCCACGAAGCGCGACAGGAGCATTTGCAAAAGCGAGCTTAAAATCAGCGAACCGAGCATGGCGTAGATCATCAGCACCACCAGGGTCTCGGTCTCAAGGTCCGTCGCGCCAAACGCTTTGGCCAACAGCTGTACGCCCAGCATCAGTATGACGGCGAGCACCATCGTACCGGCGGTGATGATACTGGCGTAGGCGTACGCGCGCACCTTGGCGATCGCGCCGCGGCCTACAAAGAGCTTGCGAAGTTCAAATCCGATGCCTGCCATTCAGCCTTGCCACCGCCCTTCCGCCGCGTCCTGCGCCGCCTGGTAGACGCCCAGATAATTGCCGATCATCTGCTCGTGCCGGTAGAGCGCGTACACGCGCCTGCGCCCGTTTTCGCCCATCTCCCGGCGCATTTTCCCGTCCCGGCACAATGTGAGCATGGCATCCGCCAGCTCGCCCTGGTGCATCACCGGCACGCAGAAGCCGGCGGGGCCGAAGCTGTCGTCCGGGCCTTCCAGCAGTTCGCGGCAGCAGCCGACGTTCGTCGTTACCGCCGGGCGGCCCGCGGCCATCGCCTCCAGCACCGCCAGCGGCTGGCCTTCGGAGATGCTGGTCAGCAGCGTGAAATCGATGCGCTCCAGGTATTCCTGCACGTTCACCCGCCCGGTAAAGGTAACGTTGGTCAGCTCCAGATCCTGCTGCAGCTGCAGGCACTCGTCGTAGTACTCCTCGTCCTCGTCCGTCGGGCCCATGATGTAGAGGTGCACGGTTTCAAACTCCGCGCAAACCCTGGAAAAGGCGTACAGCATGGTTTTGATATCCTTGATGGGCACGATGCGCACCACCGCGCCGATATCAATCCTTCCGTTGGGCTCTTTTTCGGGAACGCTTTCAAAGCGTTCGGTATGCACGCCGTTGGGGATGACGTCGCACTTGTCCGCCTTGCAGCCGATCTCCTGCTGGATCAGGCTCGCGCGCGCAAACAGGGAGGTCACCCGGTCGGCGTATTGATACGCGCAGCGGGTGAACATGTAGAACATGTTGATCCACAGGTCCTTGAAGTGGGGCGGCACCCAGTTGGTGCGCAGGATCTCCTCCTCCCGCTCGCGGGTGTAGATGCCGTGCTCGGTCAGCACGTAAGGCTTGCGGAAATGCTGCGCGGCCATGCTGCCCAGCACCCCCGCGTAGCCGGCCGACACCGAATGGTACAGGTCCGCCTCCGGCGGCTTGCCGCCCAGCAGGTACAGCAGCGGCAGGAACATGGAGCGTATCGTCCAGAAAAAATCGGTAAAGCCGACAAAGGGGTAGTTTTCCCTGCATATCTCCTGTAAAATGGCAAAAAACCCGCGGTCGATGAGAAACTCCACGCCCTTGAGCCTGTCGCCCTCGAAGAGAGCGAAAATCTCGTTCCAGTCGGGGTCTTTGGAGGAGAGCATGTTGTGTATCGCGTCGTGCTGCCGCTGGGTGAGACGGTAGCGGCGCGGTTTTTCCCGCAGGGTCTCGTGGACGACCGCGTCCAGGTACACGTCCACGACCTGCACGACGTTATCGGGCAGCTTGTAGGCGAAGTGCCCGCGCTGCTTTTCCTGCGCGGAGATCGCCCATACGACGAACTCGTGCTGGGGCATCCTTTGGATCATCTGCTGCAGCCAGCTGGATACCCCGCCCGGCACAAAGGGATAGCAGCCTTCGGCGATAACGCATATTCTCACGGCTCGGCCTCCCACTGTACGCAGATTTCGGGCTCGTCCGCGCGAATCCAGTAAAATCCCTCCGCGATCTTATACAGTTCGCCGCCCGTGATGGAGGTGGGCACTTTCAGCGTGCGGAACGCGATCCACGCCTCGTCGTAGAAGTTGGAAAGGATCAGTTTCATGCCCTCGCCGCACATATCGCGCTCAATCACCAGCCTGGAGTAGCGCTGGATGGCAGCGGCGCCCTCCGAAGCGGAGAGGAAGCGCAGCATCGGGTAAGCCTCGACGATCTCTTCCAGCCGCGCCCTGAACGCGGCGTACAACTCGCTCCAGGTATAATCGCCCGTGCGCTCGCTGTCCAGAACATCATCGGGATGGATGAAGTGCGAGTATACCCCGTGGAGCACCAGCTCGTGCGCGGTCACGAATTCCGTATAGTCGTCAAGCACGAACCCGGAGGAAATGCGCGGCACGTTCACCGCGCCGTCATCCCCCTCGTTAAACTCCTGAACCAGGGCGTTCACGCCGATTTCCGAAAGGTATAATCCGGCGATGGCCTTGATCTCGGGCAGCGTTTCCAGCAGAACCTGGCGGCCGATGTCGCTGAGGTAATTGGACGGCGCGACATAGGTGCGGTAATTGGCGTCGATAAACAGGGTCTTTCCGTAGCGGGCAAGTTCCACAAGCGCTTCCGACATGGCTTCGGTGGACGGCCAGGGCGTATAGTCAACCCCGCCGAAATCAAAGCCTTCAGGGCAAAGCGGCTGGTGGTTGTAGCCGTGCAGCCCAAGCTCGCCGCCGGAATGCAGAAGTTCGGCGGTGTAGTATTTCAGCAGCGAATCGTCCAGCTGCTGGGAGGTGAACGGCCCGGTCACGTTGTCGTTATAGGTCTCGATCAGAAGGCCGGTATAGCGCACGCCGAAATCCCAGCACAGCTGCTTCATATCAGGCCACCAGTGATTGCGGAAAAACCCCTGGATATCGTAGCCGAATTCTTCCCGCAGTTCCTCGTCGTAGCCCTCGGGCTGTGGCGCCGGGAAATCGTCCACAAAGACCATCGCCGCGTTGATGATGGGGTACACCAGCGTGTCCTCCAGCGCATACAAAATGGATACGGCAAACCCGCGCCCGCCTTTATTGAACATCAGCGTAGTATTGAACACCGCGATGCGCCCCTGCCCGACCGGGCGCTCCCACAAAAGCGGGATGGCCATGTCGCCGCCCGATTCCATGTGTACCGTGCATTGATCATCCAGCCGCACGATCAACGCGAAATCAGACAGCGTATTGTTTTCATGATATACGCTGTCGCCCCACAAAGGCAGAAGCTCCGATACGTATTCCAGCGAGTGGTAGTTGAAGTACTCATGGCTGTATTCCACGATTCCCAGCTTGCGGTAGAGGATGTGAAAGGCGTCGTTGTCAACCGGCGTCATCGTCAGCGCGAAATGCCCGCCATCCTCGATCCAGGCAAACAGCGCGTCCATATCATTTTCGATCGGCGTGAGGGACTGGCTGCAGTACAAAAAGATCGTATAGCCGTCAAGATCCGGCAGCGTTTCGCTTGACAGATCGACGATCCGGCAGTTCATTCGCAGTTCGGACAGGGTATCGGTCAGCGTTTTGGCGAAAGGAACCTCCACGCTGTTGGATGCGTCCACGGCGACCAGCACGTATGTGGGCGCGAGATCCTCCTGGGTTTTTTGCGGCGGGTCGCTTGTCAGAAACTCAAGCGACGCGCTGCGTTCCTCCATGGAGATGCCGATCGTTTCCGTCAGCAGCAGGACGATGAAAATCAGCATAACGAGAGCCGGCAGCAAGAGTTTTAAGAGGGTGGACTTTTTCATCATGCCTGCACCCCTCCCAGAAAATTCAGGTGCTCGCGCCCCGCGGCGGTCAGGTCGATCTTTTCGTCCTGAATGCGCCCAAGCAGCCGGCGCATGCCTTCCTGGTCGCGCGTTTCGGTATACACGCGCATGCCCTCAAGCCAGGAGCGTTCGTCATGTGGGTACAGGGTGATCAGCTGGCCCGAGGTGCGCTTGGCCTCCTGCGCGTCCTTGAGCGCCAAACAGTTCCCGACCTTGATTCGCAGAAGCTCCGCGTCGTCCTCCAGCGCCAGCGCCGTATCCAGCGCGCTTTTGAGCAGCAGCCGCTGCCTACGCAGGAGCTGCCCTTCCAGAAGCCCGCTTTCGCAGTAGCGGTTTAAAAGCTCTATATACTGCCGGTGTGTTTCGGGCGACGCGTTGCCCCTGGTCAGCTCCAGCTGATACTGCTGCAGGTCCAGCTGAAACTGCCGCTGGATCTCCATGATGGAGGCGGTCGCGTAGTGCGCGGTTTCGGTATCGTCGTTATAGCGCGCGATCAGCAGCAGGTCCAGATAGCGCATGGGATCGGAGCGCAGGATGTTCATCATCAGGTTTCGCCGCTTGCGCGGATCGTTGATTAGCAGCGCTTCTTCAAGCGGCACGGTGCTTTCCACATTGCCGCGGGAAACGATGTTTACGCGGTGGCGTTCCTCCTGCTGGGCCAGCCAGTCGGCGTCCGGCGGCTTGCGCCCCAGCGCGCGGACCAGCGAAAAACCGGCCAGCGGCCCGAATACGGGGATGAGCAAAATCCAGCAGAAATGCGCGTAATTAAACGAGCGCCTGTACCTGCGCGCGCACAGCAGCAGCGCCGCGCACAACAACTGATGCAGCGATAACGACAGGAGCACGATATCGAGATTGCTCATATCATACCCCCTAGGACGAAACCGTGCAGATCAGGCCCGACGCGAGGAAGCGTTTTTCGATCTGCTGTATGTTTTCAAGGCCGGCCTGGGGCAGCAGCACATAAAGCTGCCCGCTGTTGAGCCTGCCCGCGATATCGGTGCGGCGCGTGGCCTGCCCGATGCGGCGGTCGTATTCCTCGATGGATAGCCCGGGGTTCACGCCGCGAATGCTTAACAGCAGATACTTTGCGGCGCGCTTCTTGCGCATCTGGCTGTAGACGCTCAGCGTTGAACGGAAGGCTTTGTCGGTGAGGATGTGCGTGTTTTCGATATACATATCCTGCGCCGAACCGAAGTAATGCAGCGCGCGCACCATGGCCGACTGCACCAGCCCCGACACGACGGAAAACAGGTTTTGCCGGTAGAGGGTCTGCTGCTCAAAGGGCACGTCCCACAGCGCGATGAGCGCGATGGTCTTTTGGTCCTGCATCACGGGCGCGCAAAAAGCCGGGTACCCGGGCTCAAGCTTGGAATTGGCGAAGATTTCGCCCTTGTTGCATATCTCCTCAAGCATCGGATATTCGTCCATATCCATGGACTTGGGCAGCGTTTCCATCGTGCGGGAGTGCACCACAAGGCGGGCGAAGGAGGAGTTGCTCCCGCAGGTATACAGCGCTACGGACTGGTTTTGCATGACGTCTTCCAGCACGTCAAGCGTGGATAAAAACACCTGCTCGGGCTGGAGGGTGTCCAGTTCCTGCGTGATGGCGTAGATGCGGCCGTAACTGTCGCGAAAGCGGATGACCTGCTCCTGCAGGGCGTTGCGGTCCGCGTCCACCTGCTGGTACATGGACTGGATGAACTGGGCTTCCTCATCGTGCTGTTCCATCTCCTGGCGCATGGAGGAAAGCTTTTCCTGGTTGCGGTCGCGCATGTAGCCGAAGATCCCGCCGCCCAGGATATAGATGATCAGCGGCAGCCAGTTATCCTTGTTGTATAAAAGCAGGTATACGTCGTTGCCGGCCTCAAACCAGTTGAAGCTGTAGCCGACGCACGCGATCAGCCCCGCCACAATGCCGATGGGCCCGCCGTGCATGCTGCCCATGAGGATCACGTACAACAGCCAGTAATCCAGAAAGCGGAAGGTGGCGTTGGTATCCGACGTGTGCAGCAGCAGTTCGGCGATGACGGCGAACACAATCAGCTCCACCCAGGGCAGGAAGCTTCCGAACAGCCGGCGCGCCGTAGCGGCCAGCCGTTCGCGCAGGGTGCGCCTGGGCTTTTTCACGGCGTTTTGCGAAAGGATATCTTCCAGCTCCGCGGCCCAGCGGTGGCGGGGAATCCACCCGGTTTCGTCATGGGCGGTTTTGCACCGCAGGATGGCGCGCGGTTCCCGGTTGCCGGTATAGCTGACCTTCAGTTCCGGCAGGCAGCGCCGCATCATGTCCGCGGTTTGCGCATAGGTGACCGCCTCTCCGTAGGCCAGGTGCGCAACGCCGGTGAGCTTTTTCTCCAGCGCCAGCGTGATAAACAGGCCCAGGTCGTCGATGTGTAAAAAATCGACCGTGTCTTGGGCAACGCCGTCCAGCAGCAGCGTTTGGCCGGTATCGAAGCTTTGGCGCACGCGGGAAAAAAACGCGTCCGGAACACCCGGCGCGTACAGGTGGGTGACGCGGATGAGCAGGGTATGCATCACATTTGGATCGATACAGCGCAGCACTTCCTCGGCGGCGTTGATCAAAATACCCGTGGGCGTATTGGGCAGGGGGGTCTCGTCTTCACATCCGGCCTGTCCGCCGCCGAATACGCGGATGTCCGTGATCAGGTAGAAGCGCTCCACCCCGCAGGTGGACGCGGTATGCTGCAGCTGGAACAGCGCGTCCAGCATCGAGCCCTGGGCGGAGCCGTAAGCCCTGGTATCCTCGGATTGATACGCGTAAAAAAATACAACAAGGCCGAAGCGGCCCGCTTCCAGCACCTGTGCCGCCTCGGGATTGCCGGGTGATATATCGTGTACGGCCGCCTTGCTTCCGGCGGGCGCGGGGGATACGCCGTGGCCCAGCAGCGATACCTGATGCCCTTCTCTTTGGAGCCGGTCCACCATCTCCCAAACCATCGGGGAGAGGATGCCGGTCAGCAGTATCTTCAAAGTACTCTCCTCCAGATATGGTGGTATGAACGGCATGGAAAACTTACCTGTAGTATATTCATCATTTTATGAGAATTCCGGGTGTTTGTCAATGAAACCAAAGCATTTGCGCAGGCGCCGGATGCGGCGGTAAAACACAACTTCACAATCAAATTGCATTATCTGGAAATTCGTACTACAATTCTGGTACGGCCTGCCGCGGACTGCATGATGTCCGCGGTGCATTCCAACAGAAAAGAATATGGGGGAAGTACGGATATGGCAAACCATCGATACGAGGCGTTTATCAGCTACAGGCACCTTCCGCTGGACAGCGCGGCCGCCCAGCGGATAGAAAAAGCGCTGGAAAGCTATAAAATTCCGCGCGCGCTGCGAAAGAAAGCGGGGCGCGCCCGATTGAACAAATGTTTCCGCGACCGGGACGAACTGCCCCTGTCCGAAGACCTGGGGGAAAGCATCGAGGCCGCGCTTCAAAACAGTGCCTGGCTGATCGTGATCTGTACGCCGGAACTTTCCAAATCCAAATGGTGCATGCGGGAGATCGACCGGTTTATCGAGCTGGGGAAGCGCGACCGCATCATCCCCGTATTGCTGAAGGGTGAGCCGGAGGAGAGCTACCCGGAGCAGCTGCGCTTTACGCGGCGCGGCGGCGAACTAGTCGAGGTCGAGCCGCTGAGCGCCGACCTGCGTATGGATTCTGCGGGCGGCCTGCGCAGGAAACTGCGCGTGGAAAAGCTGCGTATCATCGCGCGCATCCTCGGCGTAGGGTTTGACGACCTGCGCCGCCGCCGGCGGGAACGGCGGCTGAAGCTTGCGCTCGCGGTAAGCGCGGCGGCGGTCGCGCTGCTCGCGCTGTTTACAGCCTACGCGCTGGCGCAGAACGCGCGCATAGAACGGCAGCGCGTACTGGCGGCCACCAGCGAGTCCGGGCTGCTGGTGGAAAAATCGCTTTTGTATATCCGGGAGGACAGGCGCTCCGAGGCAAAACAGCTTGCGCTTGAAGCCTACGACGTATCCCAGACCATCGGCGGCGTAAACGAGGCGGAGGCGCTTTCCGCGCTGGCCGCCGCGAGCTACGCGGGTGATTTTGACACGGCGGCCGTCCTGCAAAACAAAGGGATGTATATGTACGGGCAGGTGTTTTCGCCGGACGACCGGTTTATCGCCGCGCTGGCCGGGCGCACCAACGCCGTATGCTACAGCGCGGACACCGGCGAGGCGCTGTGGACGGTATCGCTTGACGGCGCGCGGCTTTCTTCGCTTGAATACTCCGCGGACGGCAGCAAACTGCTGGCGCTGTCGGCAAGCGACGACCGCGCCTGGGTGCTGGACGCGGGAAGCGGCGAGGTGCTTGCGGCCACAGACTTCAGCCTGTCCGGCGGGGCCGCGTTTTTCAGCGATGACGAAAGCGTGGTGCTGTTTAACGCAAGCGAAGCCGTGCGCTGGAACCCCGCGGACGGAACCACGGCGGATTTGTTTGATTTTGACAGCGTGGACTGGCCGAAATTCCCGCAGATCAGCGCCGCGGGCGCGCCGTACTATTTGACCTGGCTGACGCAGGGCGGCAGCGGCGAATTCGTGGTCGGCGATCTGCGCACGGGCGAATTGACGCTGTACCAGACAGGGCTTGATCACGGCATGAGCGCGTGCGCGTTTTCGCCGCAGCTTGACGCGGTGGCGGTCTGCCAGGCCGGAGTGCTCAACGTGGTGGACCTTGCCACGGGCGAGCTGCGCTTTTCGCAGACCATCTTAAACGAAAGCGGCTTTGTTCCGTATTGGCTTGATAACGGCCTGATATTGTTTGCCGAGTCGATATATGACGCGCTCACGGGCGAGCTGCGCTGCGATCTCGGGGAGGATGCGCTTGACGGCGCGGACGGAAGCTATTACGCGAATTTCATCCTGGATACGCTTATCGTGCCCGGGGAGGAATATATTATCCTGGAGGGCGCGTATTACCGCACGGATACGGGAGAGAAGGTTTGCGCCCTGCCGGACGGAGACCTCGCCTTTGCCGTAAGCCACGGCGGGGACAAGCTGGTCACGGGCAATACCGGGGCCGATTTTACCGTCGTATACGCGCTGGGCGCGGGCACGCAGGCCTACGAGCCCGCCTACGAAGGCGAGCTCGTGCAGGTAGATAACTGGAGCCCGCTGATGGGCAGCGAAAACGGGATCATCACGCTTAAGGACGATCCGGCATACGAAAACAGTTCAAGTTACCTGCAGCAACGGATGTACGTTACCCCCGACGGGCGCTTTGCCGTGATGGTCAATAAATACAGCTATATCGCAATCTATGATCTTCAGACCGGCTACGAGGTCGCACACCGGCTGTACGGGCAGAATATGAGTATACGGGACGCGGCGTTTACCGCCGACAGCCGCCTGGTCGCGCTGGCGGGCGCCGTCGGCATGGTAACGGTGTATGATTTGATCAATAACGTCACGGTGCAGAGCATGACGGACGATTACGGCGTGCAGAGCCTGCGCGGGATTACCTTTAACGCAAACGGCGACCTGCTGATGGTGGAAAACCACAACGGCGCCCAGTACCTGGTGTACTCGGTTGAAAACGGCGCGCTGCTCTACCGCATGCACGCGCTTTATGAAACAACCGCGTTCGGGTTTGACAGCGAAACCGGCAACGCCGTGGTCGTCTATGAAGACGGCTCCGCTTCCATAGCGCGGATATTTTCGGACAAAGAAACGCTGCTTCAATCCGCGCGGGGCGAATAGGGCGCGGCACTGCGCGGCAGCGTTCACCCGCTTCACGCAACGGCGCAAGCGCCGCATGCTGCGCGTCAGTTTCCCGAGCCGAGCTCCTCAAACTTTTCGCGCATGGTGGGGTTGTTCTTCGTGAGGCGCTTTACGCTCAAATCCTGCGCTTTGCTGTTGGCCAGGCGCAGGTTATTTTCTGACGACAGCAGCGCTTCCCTGGTTTTTTGCAGGTGGTCGATGGTTTTATCAATCTCCGCGATGGCCGTTTGGAACTTCCGGCTGGCCAGCCCGTAATTGTAGTCAAACTTGCTTTTAAACTCGTTGAGTTCATCCTCAAAGTGCGAAATATCAATATTCTGATTCTTAACCTCGGCAAGCTGCCGCTGATACTGCACGGAATGCAGCGCGGCGTTGCGAAGCATGGTGATGATGGGGATAAAAAACTGCGGGCGGATTACATACGTTTTCGGGTATTTATGGGATACGTCCACGATGCCGGCGTTGTACAGCTCGCTGTCGGGCTCAAGCAGGGACACCAGCACCGCGTATTCGCAGTTTTTTTCATTGCGGTCCTTGTCCAGCTCCTTTAGGAAATCCTCGTTCTTTTTCTTGGTTGCCGTCGTGTCCGCCTCGTTTTTCATTTCAAACATGACGGAGATGAACCCGATGCCGTCCTCAGTAAAATCCTTGAAAATATAGTCGCCCTTGCTGCCTGTTTTCGCGTCGTTGTCCTTTTCAAAATACGCGTTTTGAAACCCGGTGGCGCGCAGGCGGTTGAACTCGGTCTCGCAGTGCTGCTCCAGCGTTTCCCCGACCATTTTGGTGGACAGCCTGGCCTTGAGGTCCTTATAAAACTCGATGGTCTCATCCTTGGCCTTGAGCTGCACGCTGAAGTTTTCCTTCAGGGACTGCTCTTTGAGCTGGCTGTCCTTCCCGGCTTCCTTGAGCCGGCTTTCCAGCTGCAGGATTTCCTTTTCCTTTTCCACAATCGCGTCTTTTTGCGCCGCGACAGCCTTTTGTACGGCGAGGGCGCGGTCCTTTTCATCCGCCGCAATCTGCGCCTTCAGCCGCTCGACGTCGCGCATGAGATCGGATAGCGACTGGGTTTTGTCCTTTTCGGCGTTGGCCTTAAACAGCGCGAGGGCATGTTCCTCCGCCGTTTTGATCTGCTGTTCGCGTTCGGCAAGCGCTTTATGGAACTCCGCGTCCCGCACCTGGGACACAATCGCGGCATAGCCGGTTTCGTCGACAGTGAATATTTTGCCGCAGTTCGGGCATTTGATTTCATGCATGCTGCCG
>Ga0116164_10002374_pt1 | contig 13509 bp, 8 predicted proteins | sample AD_UKC109_MetaG_FD_89888 | JGI IMG/M metagenome (GOLD analysis project Ga0116164, IMG submission 89888) | Active sludge microbial communities of municipal wastewater-treating anaerobic digesters from Hong Kong - AD_UKC109_MetaG | ecosystem: Engineered > Bioreactor > Anaerobic > Digestate... | reverse complement strand
CCTGCGGGCAGGGATTGGGCTCCTTCCTGCGACCCTTGCTGCAGTTTGCCTGGCCGGTGCTGGTGGTGATCGCGCTGCTGGCGCTGGTAGCTTGGCCGTGGTCGAACACCCAGATCCGCGACCTGCGCGACCGTTACCAGGAGCGCGGCGACGTGGACCGCGTGGCGCCAGGGCAGTTTCAGGAATCGGCTGGCGGCCAGCGCGTCTTCTTCATCGACAAGACCCGTCCCGGTGATCAGGGCGGCAGCAACATCTTCATTGCCGCCACCGAGAAGGGTTCCGAATCGGTGACTTCGGCGCGCAGCGGCCGGACCGAAACCATCGGTGACGACCGCTTCCTGATCCTCGAGAAGGGCCAGCGCCTGGAGACCGACACCACCACCGGCGGATCGCGCCTGAGCGAGTTCGCCGAGTACGGCACCCGCGTGGGCGACAAGCCGCTCAGCCCGCGCGCCAACGAATCGCCGCGCTACAAGTCCACCTGGGCGTTGCTGAGCGACCCAACCCGTGGCAACGCTTCCGAGCTTTGGTGGCGCGTCGGCCTGGTGCTGGCGGCGATCAACTGCCTGGTGCTGGCGCTGGCGGCCACGCGCGTCAACCCGCGGGTCGGGCGCAGTGCCAGCCTGGTGTTCGCTGTGCTGGCCTTCGCCACCTATTACAACCTGCTGAATGTGGGGCAATCCTGGATCGCCAGCGGGCGCATCGGACTGGCTCCCCTGGTGGTGCTCATGCACGGCAGCGTGCTCGGCCTGACGCTGGCCTGGCTGTGGTGGCGCCAGGGCGAGCGGCCAAGCTGGCTGCGGCGTGGCCGGCGAGCAGCGTCGCGGCCCGAGGGGCAACCGGCATGAGAACCATCCGCCACCTCATCTATGGCGAAGTGATCCGGGCCGTGGCCTTCGTGATGCTGGCCTTTCTGGCGCTGTTCTTCTTCTTCGATCTGGTGGACCAGCTGGACGACGTGGCGCGCTACGCCAAGGCCGGCTACACCCTGCCCTACGCGCTGCTGTACGTGGCGCTGCTGATCCCCAGCCATGTGTACGAGCTGCTGCCCATTGCGGTGCTCATCGGCACCATCTACGTCATGGCGCGGCTGGCCGAGAGTTCTGAATTCACCATCCTGCGCACCAGCGGCCTGGGGCCGCGGCGGGCGCTGACCACGCTGCTCGCGCTCGGCGTGGGTTTCGTGGCCTTGACCTTCGTGTTCGGCGACTACCTGACGCCCGAGGCCAACCGGACCGCCCAGCTGCTGCGCACCCGCTTCTGGGGCGAACTTTCTGTGGGCCAGACCGGCGCTTGGCTGAAAGACCGCCAGCCGCAGGCGAGCTATTCGGTCAATGTGGGCGCGATGTCGGCCGACGGCGCCATGAGCAACGTGCGCATCTTCGAGTTTGACGACCAGGGGCGGCTGCTGGCCACCATCAAGGCCGGCAAGGCGACTTTCGGGCACAACAACGCCTGGGAACTGAAGGACGTCAAGCAGCGTCAGTTCGGAGAGGGCACCGCCGCTGGCGAGCGGCCCGAAATCAGCAGCAAGAGCCTGGCCGAGATGTCCTGGCCGACCCAGCTGTCCAACGACATGGTGGCCGCGGCGCTGCTCAGCCCGGACCGCATGAAGACCGTGGACCTGTTCCAGTACATCCGGCACCTGCAGACCAACGGCCAGAGCGCGCAGCGCTACGAGATCGAGTTCTGGCGCAAGGTGTTCTACCCGCTGAGTTGCCTGGTGATGATGGTGCTGGCGCTGCCCTTTGCCTACCTGCACTTCCGCGCCGGCAACATCACCGGCTACGTGTTCCTGGGCGTGCTGGTGGGCATCAGCTTCTTCCTGCTCAACAACGTGTTCGGCTTCGTCGGCAACCTGCGCAACTGGGAGCCGTGGCTGACGGCTGCTGCGCCAGGCTTCCTCTATTCGCTGCTGTCGCTGGCGGCGTTTGGCTGGCTGGTGCTGAGGCAGTAGCCGTGCCGCCCTCCCACGCTGCCGGCCACGCCGTGGTGCTGTTCGCCCACGGCTCGCGCGACCCGCGCTGGAGCGAGCCCATCGAGGCCGTGGCCCGAACCATGCGCGAGCTGGCGCCCCACGTGCCGGTGGCTTGCGCCTATCTGGAGCTCACGGCGCCCGACCTGCCGTCCTGCGTGCAGGCACTGGCCAGCCAGGGCGCGCGGGCCATCACGGTGTGGCCGATGTTCCTGGGTGCGGGCCGCCATGCGCGTGAAGACCTGCCCCGCATTGCCGAGCAGTTGCGCACCAGCCACCCTGGCATCGTGATCGACGTGCGCACCGCCATCGGCGAGCACCAGGACGTTCTGGCCTGCATGGCGCGCACTGCGCTGGACGGCATCACCGAGGTCGACGCACCAATCGATAGAACAAAAGACGCATAATTTCGCAGCTTCATATAACGAGAAACCATGAATCTGCATCAGTTCAAGTTCGTGCAGGAGGCGGTGCGGCGCAACCTGAACCTCACCGAGGCGGCCAAGGCGCTGCACACCTCGCAGCCCGGTGTGTCCAAGGCCATCATCGAACTCGAGGAGGAACTGGGCATCGAGATCTTCACGCGCCACGGCAAGCGCCTCAAGCGCGTGACCGAGCCCGGCCAGCACGTGCTCGAATGCATCGCCATCATCATGCGCGAGGTCGGCAACCTCAAGCGCATCGGCGAGCAGTACAGCGCGCAGGACACGGGCACCTTTTCCATCGCCACCACCCACACGCAGGCCCGCTACGTGCTGCCGGTGCCGGTGGCGCGCCTGCGCGAACGCTACCCCAAAGTCAACATCAGCCTGCACCAGGGCGCGCCCGACCAGGTGGCGCGCATGGTGATCGAAGAGGTGGCGGAAATCGGCATCGCGACCGAATCGCTGGCCAACTACCCCGAACTGGTCACCCTACCCTGTTATGAGTGGCAGCACGTGCTGGTGCTGCCCGCCACCCATCCACTGGCCAGGTCCGAACGCCTCACGCTGGAGGACATCGCCGCCGAGCCGCTGATCACCTACCACCCCTCGTTCACCGGGCGTACACGCATCGACCAGGCTTTCGCGCAGCGCCAGTTGGAGCCGCGCATCGCGCTGGAGGCGATCGATTCCGACGTGATCAAGACCTACGTGCGCCTGGGTCTGGGCATCGGCATCGTGGCCGAAATGGCCATGGCCGATGCCAGGGAGGCCGATCTGGTCACCCGCCCGCTCGGGCAGCTGTTCGGCCAGAACGTGGCGCGCATCGCCGTCAAGCGCGGTGCCTACCTGCGCGACTTCGTCTACCACTTCGCCACGCTGCTGTCGGACCGGCTGGACCGCGACCTGATCTCCAAGGCCATGACCGGCCATATCGACCACTATGAACTCTGAGCCGACCCCTTCGTTTCCCTCGCGCCTGCCGAATGTCGGCACCACCATCTTCACCGTCATGTCGGCGCTGGCCACCCAGCACCAGGCGGTGAACCTCGGCCAGGGCTTTCCGGATTTCGATTGCGACGCGCATCTGGTGGATGCTGTCGATGCGGCCATGCGCGCCGGCCATAACCAGTACCCGCCGATGACGGGCGTGCCCGCGCTGCGCGAGGCCATTGCTTCCAAGATTGAAGCGCTCTACGGCCGCCGTTATGGGGCCGCGGACGAAATCACCGTTACCGCGGGTGCCACGCAGGCGATCCTCACCGCCATCCTGTGCTGCGTCGGCCCGGGCGACGAGGTGATCGTGCTGGAGCCCTGCTACGACAGCTACGTGCCCAACATCGAGCTGGCCGGCGGCACCGTGGTGCGCGTGCCGCTGGTGCCCGGCACCTTCCGGCCGGACCTCGACCGTATCGGCGCGGCCATCACGCCGCGCACGCGGGCACTGATCATCAACACGCCGCACAACCCGAGCGGCACGGTATGGTCCGAGGCCGACATGCTGCGGCTGCAGGAACTGCTCGCGCCCACCAACGTGCTGCTGATCAGCGACGAGGTGTATGAGCACATGGTCTACACGCCGCTCCGGCACGAAAGCGCGGCCCGTTACCCTGGCCTGGCGGCGCGCGCCTTCATCGTCAGCAGCTTCGGCAAGACCTACCACGTGACGGGCTGGAAGATCGGCTACGTGGCGGCGCCGGCGGCCCTGACGGCCGAGTTCCGCAAGGTGCACCAGTTCAACGTGTTCACCGTGAACACGCCCATGCAGCATGGGCTGGCGGCCTACATGCACAACCCGGCGCCGTACCTGGAGCTGCCTGCCTTCTACGCCGCCAAGCGCGACCTGTTCCGCCAAGGCCTGGCGAACACGCGGTTCCAGGTGCTGCCGTGCGAAGGCACCTACTTCCAGTGTGTCGGCATCTCCGACCTGGCGGTCAGCGAGCGCGATCTGCCGGAAGCCGAGTTCTGCCAGTGGCTCACGCGCGAGGTCGGCGTGGCCGCCATTCCGCTCTCTGCCTTCTACGGCGACGGCTTCGACCAGAAGATCGTGCGCTTCTGCTTCGCCAAGAAAGACGAAACCTTGCGAGCCGCGCTGCAGCGGCTGGCAAGGCTGTAATCAAGCGCGGCTGACGATGCGGCCGCGGCCGCCCATCACTTCTTCGGGGTGATCTTGGTTTCGCTGGTCATGCGGGGGTGGCCACCCACCACGCGGACCGGGCGCGCGTTGGGGTTGCTGCGCAACTGGTTGGCAATCGCCATGTCGCGCTGGAACTGCTCCTGCGCGTGCTTCTGGCAGTCGCGCCGCCCGGCGGCCGGCACCGTGCGGCAATCGGCCAGGCTGTTCTTGCGGGCGCCATAGGCCTCGCGCACGGCGGTGTTGTAGCGCTGCTGGGGCGTCGTGTCGGGCGTGGCGCCGCGTGCCAGTTCGGCGGCGTCCTCGGTGGCGCGCAGCGGCGCATGGCCCTGCGCGTGAGCTGCACCAGCCGCCAGCAGGCCAGCTGTCGCGGCAGCCAGCCACAGTGCACGAAGCGGAGAAGCAGAGGGTTGGATGTTCATGGGCAATCCTTCGGTTCGGAGGCAATGGCAACAACACACCCGGACACGCCTCCTCGTCGCGCCGGGGCATGTTGCACCATACCCCAACCGCATGGCGAATTCACTCAGGGAAGGCCCGCGCTCCTGTAGGACGCGGCCTCTTTTCGCCGGTTGCCCTGGCCAGATCAGCGCTTTTTTTGCGGCGGCAGATCGGTGCAGCTGCCATGCGCCACCTCGGCCGCCATGCCGATGCTTTCGCCCAGCGTGGGGTGCGGGTGCACGGTCTTGCCGATGTCCACCGCGTCGGCGCCCATTTCGATGGCCAGCGCGATCTCGCCGATCATGTCGCCGGCGTGCGTGCCCACGATGCCGCCGCCGACGATGCGGTGCGTGGCCTCGTCGAACAGCAGCTTGGTGAAGCCCTCGTCGCGGCCGTTGGCGATGGCACGGCCGGAAGCCGTCCACGGGAACAGGCCCTTGCTGACCTTCACGCCCTGGGCCTTGGCCTGGTCTTCGGTCAGGCCGACCCATGCGACCTCGGGGTCGGTGTAGGCCACGCTGGGGATCACGCGGGCGTTGAAGGCGGCCGAAGCCAGTTCCTTGTTGCCCTGCAGTTCACCGGCGATGACCTCCGCCGCCACGTGCGCCTCGTGCACCGCCTTGTGCGCCAGCATGGGCTGGCCCACGATGTCGCCGATGGCGAAGATGTGCGGCACGTTGGTGCGCATCTGCACGTCCACGTTGATGAAGCCGCGGTCGGTCACGGCCACGCCGGCCTTGTCGGCGCCGATCTTCCTGCCGTTGGGGCTGCGGCCCACGGCCTGCAGCACCAGGTCGTAGGTCTGCGGCGGCGGCGCGCCCTCGCCTTCGAAGCTGACCTCGATGCCCTTGTCGGTGGCCTTGGCGCCCACCGTCTTGGTCTTGAGCATGATGTTGTCGAAGCGCGGCGCGTTCATCTTCTGCCACACCTTGACCAGGTCGCGGTCGGCGCCCTGCATCAGGCCGTCCAGCATCTCCACCACATCCAGGCGTGCGCCCAGCGTGCTGTAGACGGTGCCCATTTCCAGCCCGATGATGCCGCCGCCCAGAATGAGCATCTTCTTGGGCACGGCCTGGAGCGCCAGCGCGCCGGTGGAATCCACCACGCGAGGATCTTCCGGCATGAACGGCAGACGCACGGCCTGCGAGCCGGCGGCGATGATGCAGCGCTTGAACTGCACCACCTTGGTGGCGCCGGTCTTGTCCTGCCCGCTACCGGTGGTTTCCTCCACCGACAACTGGTTGGCGCCGACGAAGCTGCCGTAGCCGCGCAGCACCGTCACCTTGCGCATCTTGGCCATGGCACCCAGGCCGCCAGTCAGCTTGCCGACCACCTTTTCCTTGTGGGCGCGCAGCTTGTCGATGTCCACCTTGGGCGCGCCGAAGTCGACCCCGAGCGCCGCCATGTGGCTGACCTCGTCCATCACCGCCGCCACGTGCAGCAGCGCCTTGGACGGGATGCAGCCCACGTTCAGGCAGACGCCGCCCAGGCTGGCGTAGCGCTCGACCAGCACCACGTTCAGGCCCAGATCGGCGGCACGGAAGGCGGCCGAGTAGCCGCCCGGGCCGCCGCCCAGCACCAGCACGTCGCAGTCGGCATCGATGCCACCGGCGTAGCTGGCTGCTACAGGAGCAGGAGCTGCCGACGCCGACGGCGCCTGGGCTGAAGCCGGCTTTGGCTCGGATTTTGAGGGTGCCGGCGACGGCGCGGGCGCCGCAGCGCCAGCCGCGTCGGCCTCCAGCGTGAGGATGACGGAGCCTTCGCTCACCTTGTCACCCAGCTTCACGGCCAGGGCCTTGACCACGCCGGCGTGGCTGGAGGGAATCTCCATGCTGGCCTTGTCGGATTCGACGGTGATCAGGCTCTGCTCCACCGCCACGGTGTCGCCCGGCTTGACCAGCACTTCGATCACGGCCACTTCGGAGAAATCGCCGATGTCGGGTACCTTGACTTGCACTTCGCTCATTTCAGGGCCTCCCGCTTCAGAGCAGCACGCGACGGAAGTCGGCGAGGATCTGGCCCAGGTACGCGTTGAAGCGCGCGGCGGCGGCGCCGTCGATCACGCGGTGGTCCCAGGTGAGCGAGAGCGGCAGCATCAGGCGCGGCTGGAACGCCTTGCCGTCCCACACCGGCTCGGTGTTGGAGCGGCAGACGCCCAGGATGGCAACCTCCGGCGCATTGATGATGGGCGTGAAGTAGCGCCCGCCGATGCCGCCCAGGCTGCTGATGGTGAAGGTGGCGCCGCTCATGTCGGCCGGGCCCAGCTTGCCGTCGCGCGCCTTCTTGGCCAGATCGCCCATCTCCTGGCTGATCTGCAGCACGCCCTTCTTGTCGGCGTCCTTGATCACCGGCACCACAAGGCCGTTCGGCGTGTCGGCCGCGAAGCCGATGTGCCAGTACTGCTTGTAGACCAGCGCGTCGCCATCGAGGCTGCTGTTGAACTCGGGGAACTTCTTGAGCGCCGCCACGCAGGCCTTGATCAGGAAGGCCAGCATGGTGACCTTGACGCCGCTCTTCTCGTTCTCCTTGTTGGTTGAGACACGGAAGGCTTCGAGGTCGGTGATGTCGGCGTCATCGTGGTTGGTGACGGCCGGGATCATCACGGCGTTGCGCATCAGGTTGGCGCCGCTGATCTTCTTGATGCGGCTCAGTTCCTTGTGCTCGATGGGGCCGAACTTGGCGAAATCGACCTTCGGCCACGGGATCAGGTTCAGCTCGCCGCCGCCCGTCACGCCGCCGCCGGCACCGCCCTTGCCGCCCTGGGCCTTGGTGCTCACCTCGCCGGCCATCACGGCCCTGGTGAAGTTCTGCACGTCGTCCTGGGTGATGCGGCCCTTGGGGCCGCTGCCCTTGATCTCTTCCAGCGGCACGCCCAGTTCGCGCGCGAACTTGCGCACCGACGGGCTCGCGTGCGGCAGGCCGACCGGCGGCTTGGTCGGATCGTGCGGAGCGGCCGGAGTTGCTACAGATGATGTAGCTGCCTGCGCCTGCTGCGCCTGGGCTGGCGCCGCTTTTGGCCCGGAATCCGCCGCTGCGGGTGCAGCGGCCGGCGCAGGTGCGGCCGCGGGTGCTCCGGCACCTTCCAGGATGGCCAGCAGGTCGCCCTGGTTGACCGTGTCGCCCAGCTTGACCTTGAGTTCCTTGATCACGCCGGCTGCGCTGGAGGGGATCTCCATCGAGGCCTTGTCGGATTCCACCGTGATGAGCGACTGCTCCAGCTTCACGCCGTCGCCGGGTTTGACGAAGACCTCGATCACCGCGACGTCCTTGAAGTCGCCAATGTCGGGTACACGCACCTCCACGGTACCGCCGGACGCCGCGGGTGCAGACGCCGGTGCCGGCGCCGCAGGAGCTACGGTTTCGATAGCTGCCTGCGCCTGCTGCGCCTGGGCTGGAGCCGCTTTTTCTTCGGAAGCACCGCTGGTTTCGAGCACCAGCACGGTGGAGCCTTCGCTCACCTTGTCGCCCAGCTTGACCTTCAGTTCCTTCACCACGCCGGCGGCGCTGGAGGGGATTTCCATGGAGGCCTTGTCGCTCTCCACGGTGATGAGCGACTGCTCCACTTTCACGGTGTCGCCGGGCTTGACCAGCACCTCGATGACGGCCACTTCCGAGAAGTCGCCGATGTCCGGCACTTTCACTTCAACCATTGCCATGATGCGCGCGCCTCCTCAAGCCTTCAGCGGGTTGATCTTGTCGGCCGGGATGCCGTACTGCTTGATGGCGTCCTGCGCGCGGCTGGCGGGCAGCTTGCCCTGCTGGGCCAGCGCATGCAGCGCGGCCACGACGACGTAGTGGCGGTCGATCTCGAAGTGCGCACGCAGCTTGCGGCGGAAATCGCTGCGGCCGAAGCCGTCGGTGCCCAGCACGGTGTAGCTGCGCGGCACGCCCTTGTCGTCCGTGGGCATGAACGGGCGGATCTGCTCGGCGAAGGCCTTCATGTAGTCGGTGGAAGCCACCACCGGGCCGGCGTGCCCGCCCAACTGCTGCGTCACGAAGGGCACGCGCGGCTTCTCGGCAGGGTGCAGCAGGTTCCAGCGCTCGGTTTCCTGGCCTTCGCGAGCCAGCTCGTTGAAGCTGGGGCAGCTCCAGACGTCGGCCACCACGCCCCAGTCCTTCAGCAGCAGCTCCTGCGCGGCAATGCTCTCGCGCAGGATGGTGCCGGAGCCCAGCAGTTGCACGCGCGGCGCACCACCCTTGGCCGCCGGTTCGCTGCCCGGCTGGCACAGGTACATGCCCTTGATGATCTGCTCTTCCGTGCCGGTCTTGAGGCCGGGCATGGCGTAGTTCTCGTTCAGCAGGGTCAGGTAGTAGAAGACGTTTTCCTGCTTTTCCACCATGCGCTGCAGGCCGTGGTGGATGATCACCGCCACCTCGTGCGCGAAGGTGGGGTCGTAGCTGACGCAGTTGGGGATGGTGCCGGCCAGGATCTGGCTGTGGCCGTCCTCGTGCTGCAGGCCCTCGCCGTTCAGCGTGGTGCGGCCGCTGGTGCCGCCGAGCAGGAAGCCACGCGCCTGCATGTCGCCCGCGGCCCAGGCCAGGTCGCCGATGCGCTGGAAGCCGAACATCGAGTAGTACACGAAGAACGGCATCATGATGCGGTTGCTCGTGCTGTAGCTGGTGGCGGCGGCAATCCAGCTGGCCATGCCGCCGGCCTCGTTGATGCCTTCCTGCAGGATCTGGCCGTCCTTGGCCTCCTTGTAGTACATCACCTGGTCTTTATCCACCGGGGTGTACAGCTGGCCCTTGGGGTTGTAGATGCCGATCTGGCGGAACAGGCCTTCCATGCCGAAGGTGCGCGCCTCGTCCACCAGGATAGGCACCACGCGCGGGCCGAAGGCCTTGTCGCGCAGCAGCTGCGTCAGGAAGCGCACGAAGGCCTGGGTGGTGGAGATCTCGCGCCCCTCGGCGGTCGGTTCCAGCACGGCCTTGAAGGTGTCGAGCGAGGGGATGGTGAAGCTCTCGTCGGCCTTGGTGCGGCGGTGCGGCAGGTAGCCGCCCAGCGCCTTGCGGCGCTCGTGCAGGTACTTCATCTCCGGCGTGTCGGCGGCCGGCTTGTAGTAGGGCAGCTTGTCGAGCTCGCTGTCCGGCACCGGGATGTTGAAGCGGTCGCGGATGTACCGGATGTCTTCGTCCGACAGCTTCTTGGTCTGGTGGACGGTGTTCTTGCCCTCGCCTGCCTTGCCCATCCCGTAACCCTTGATGGTCTTGATGAGCAGCACCGTGGGCTGACCCTGGTGGTGGTAGGCAGCGTAGAAGGCGGCGTAGACCTTTTCCGGGTCGTGGCCGCCGCGACGCAGCTCGAAAACTTCCTCGTCGGTCATGTGCTCGACCAGCTTGGCGGTCTCGGGGTACTTGCCGAAGAAGTGCTTGCGCACGAAGGCGCCGTCGTTGGCCTTCATGGCCTGGTAGTCGCCGTCCAGGGTTTCCATCATGAGCTGGCGCAGCTTGCCGCTCTTGTCGCGCGCCAGCAGCGGGTCCCAGCCCTTGCCCCACAGCAGCTTGATGACGTTCCAGCCCGAGCCGCGGAATTCGCCTTCCAGCTCCTGGATGATCTTGCCGTTGCCGCGCACCGGGCCGTCCAGGCGCTGCAGGTTGCAGTTGATGACGAAGATCAGGTTGTCCAGGCCCTCGCGCGCGGCCAGGCTGATGGCGCCCAGGCTCTCGGGCTCGTCCATCTCGCCGTCACCCAGGAACACCCAGACCTTGCGGTTGGCGGTATCGGCGATACCGCGGGCGTGCAGGTATTTCAGGAAGCGCGCCTGGTAGATGGCCATCAGCGGCCCCAGGCCCATGCTGACGGTGGGGAACTGCCAGAACTCCGGCATCAGCTTGGGGTGCGGGTAACTGGACAGACCCTTGCCATCTACTTCCTGGCGGAAGTTGTCGAGCTGCTCCTCGGTCAGACGGCCTTCCAGGAAGGCGCGGGCGTAGATGCCGGGCGCGCTGTGACCCTGGATGTAGAGGCAGTCGCCTCCGTGGTTTTCGCTCTCGGCGTGCCAGAAATGGTTGAAACCGGCGCCCAGCATGGAGGCCAGCGAGGCGAACGAGCCGATGTGGCCGCCCAGATCACCCCCTTCGGGCGGATCCAGCCGGTTGGCGCGCACCACCATGGCCATGGCGTTCCAGCGCATGTAGGCGCGCAGGCGCTTTTCGATGGCGATGTTGCCGGGGCAACGTTCCTCCATCTCGGGCTCGATGGTGTTGACGTAGCCGGTCTGCGCGGAAAACGGCATGTCGATCGACTGCTGGCGCGCGTGTTCGAGCAGCTGTTCCAGCAGGAAGTGCGCGCGTTCGGGACCCTCGCGCTCGATGACGGCGGACAGCGCGTCCATCCATTCGGCGGTTTCCCGGGCATCGGTATCCGAGCCCACACCCAGCGCATGTTGTTGAGGAATGGCGGCCATGTGCGTTGTCTCCTAGGGTCGGTTCAAGCCTTTTGAACCATTGTGGCGTAGAAAGCCGGATCATCCCACACGTCGCCCAATTTTTCAAATACTGATTTGTATTTTCATAATATGAATTTATTGGAAGCTTTTTGACGACCCACCGCGCCGGCGGGCAGCGGCGCTGGGCCGCATGCCAGCTGTGCCGGAGCCGCCCTCGCCTACACTTGCCGTCATGCAGTTGCGCGCGCCCGCCGATGTCCGGGGACCAGCCCATCCGGCCCCCGCCCGTTTCTGGAGCGGGCTGCGCAGTTACGGCCGGGAATGGCTGGCCAACTTTGCCCCGCTGGCGGCCGTGCTGCTGTTCCTGGCGGCCATCGCCTCCTCCTTCTGGTATCTGCGGCTGGAAGAGGTGCACCGCGAGCAGGAAGCCGTCAAGCGCGATGTCGAGTACGCCCAGCAGCGCCTGCGCCTGCGCCTGCTGGAGCGCCAGGAACAGCTGATGCGGCTGGCGCGCGACGTGGCCAACCGCGACGTCGACCAGGCCCAGTTCTACCTGCGCGCCGAATCGCTGGTGGCGCAGTACCCGGAGCTGCTGTCGCTGGCATGGATCGACGTGCGCCGCCGCGTGGTGGCCATCCAGGTGTCACCCAGCCTCGCGGCGCGGCGCAGCTGGATGGACGGCCAGACCCTGCGCCCGGGCGAAACCGAGGCCGGCTATGGCCTGGCTCGCGACCTGCTGCAGCCCGTGTATTCGCAGCCCATCGCGAGCAAGGACGAGGAACCCATCCTGCAGCTGCACGTGCCGCTGCTGCCGCGCGGCGAGTTCGCCGGCGAGCTGCTGACCGAATACTCCATTGACGGCCTGTTGCGCTACGGCGTGCCGTCGGAGGTGCTGGCCAAGTACGCGGTGGCCCTGCTGGACGCCAAGAACCAGATGCTGGCCGGACAGTCGATCCCCGACCGCGCGGCGCTGTACGACCGCCTGCCCTGGGCCGGCAAGGTCAACGAGTACGAGCTGCCGGTGTCGCCGGTGGGCAATGGCCTGATCCTGCGCGCGCAGGCCTGGCGCACCTCGCAGGGGGTGCTGGGCAGCGCGCTGTTCTGGCTGGTCGCGGCGCTGTCGGCCCTCACGGCGTGGATGCTGATCGCCAACTGGCGGCAGGCGCTGCGGCGCCAGCAGGCACAGGCAGCCCTGCAGGCCGAGACCTCGTTCCGCCGCGCCATGGAGAACTCCATGCTCACCGGCATGCGTGCGCTCGACCTGCACGGCCGGATCACCTACGTCAACCCCGCCTTCTGCCAGATGACCGGCTGGAGCGAAAACGAGCTGGTGGGCCACAGCGAGCCCTTCCCCTACTGGCCCGACGAAGACCGGCAGGTGCTCTCCGCCCGCCTGCGCGAGGAACTGGCCGGCGCCATGGAGCCCTCTGGCTTCCAGATGCGCGTGCAGCGCAAGGACGGCAGCACCTTCGACGCCCGGCTGTACGTGTCGCCGCTGATCGACGCCCTGGGCAAGCACACCGGCTGGATGGCCTCGATGACCGACATCACCGAGCCCAACCGCGTGCGCCTGCAGCTCGCCGCCTCCTACGAGCGCTTCACCACCGTGCTGGAGGCGCTGGACGCCTCGGTCTCGGTGGCGCCACTGGGCAGCGAGGAACTGCTGTTCGCCAACCGCATGTACCGCAACTGGTTCGGCGCCACCAGCTCCGGCCACCTGAAACTGCTGGTGCGCGGCGGCACGCCCGACCACCCCACCGGCGACGAGAACCTGGATGCCGTGGACGCCTTCGCCGGCTTCCCGCTCGACAGCCTGGCCACGAGCCTGCCCGACCGCGGGGAGGTCTACATCGAGCGGCTCGACAAGTGGCTGGAAGTGCGCTCGCGCTACCTGAACTGGGTGGACGGCCGGCTGGCGCAGATGGTGATCGCCACCGACATCACGGCGCGCCGCCATGCCGAGGAGCAGGCCGCCGCCCAGGCCGAGCGCGCCCAGACCTCCAGCCGCCTAATCACCATGGGCGAGATGGCCTCCAGCGTGGCGCACGAGCTCAACCAGCCGCTCACCGCCATCAGCAACTACTGCACCGGCATGATCTCGCGCATCAAGGGCGGCAACCTGGGCACCGAGGACCTGCTGGCCGCGCT
>Ga0116164_10002373_pt1 | contig 13510 bp, 11 predicted proteins | sample AD_UKC109_MetaG_FD_89888 | JGI IMG/M metagenome (GOLD analysis project Ga0116164, IMG submission 89888) | Active sludge microbial communities of municipal wastewater-treating anaerobic digesters from Hong Kong - AD_UKC109_MetaG | ecosystem: Engineered > Bioreactor > Anaerobic > Digestate... | reverse complement strand
CGTGAGAACATTTTTTTTAACGATTCCATTCGTTTCAAAAGGCTATTCAATAAAAAAGATATTTTGGCTGATTATATTCTTCAAAATAAATATTTCGACTATCATTTTCTCAGTTATTTTAAGCCGCATTCTTTTTAATTTGAATGAGTATTATCAGATTTATTCCAAAAATCAAAAATGCATTTAGATGAATATTACTTAGCTTCTTTATTCAAAAATTATTTTAGGCTACAAGTCTTTTATTGTTTATTCGTGATAGAAATATTTTACTTCATGAGTTTTTACAGAATGGAAAAACTCATGAAGTAAAAAAAACACTGATTACAAAGTGCTTCTTATCACAGCGTTTTTTAAAAAAATATTTGTCGCTAAAGAATATCAGGCTTTTTTGATATGCATTAATGAGATGTATAAATATGCTTTGAGGCCATTTAAAATGCTAATTTCGCCAATTACGACGCAACAAAATTAGTTATTTTGTTGCGTCATCAGATTTATCTAGTATTTTTGACCATAACTCTTCAGAAGAACTTGCATTTACCAGCCCGTTTTCAAATAATGTGTTGATAAAATCTCCTGCGACCCATTTTTTTTGATCGTCGTTTGCGAATTTCTTATAGATTGTAGTTAATATATCAACGCCTAATTTGTTTTCAGAAGTTTGATTCTTTTGATAAATATGCTTTTTTAAAGCACTTTGGAGTTCTTCCTCGTGGGAGATGTCTCTAAGGTCCGCTTCTTCAAAATCGATAACATCGATAAGAGATCTGAGAAAAGTCGCTTTGGTTATTCTTTCGTTTTCTTTTGTCCGCTCTCTGCTGGCCATTACAATCGCCACGGCTTTAGATAATTTCTCTATTTGTTCAATTCTTATAGGAACGTTGAGTTGAACGGTTTTCCCCTCCATTTTATCCACTCCTTATTTATAATATAGTCGATAATATCATAATATTGAATAAAGCACAAATCTATAATAAATATATTCTATATATAATAATTTATATTAATATATATATAGAATATTATTATATATACTAATATTATACTCCTCCTATTATAAAATATATAATATATAGATATTTTATAATATAAGTATTCTATTGGTTTTTTTGAATCGCTTTTTCTATTTTAATTACTCATCGGCTAAAAAAGAAAAATAGAATTACATGAAAAAACTTTCAATTATTTGAGTTGGATATAAATTGAAAAAATGAGATTAATTCAACTTATCATATAAACATGTTATGCAAAGATTACTTTTGAATTGCCTATTTTGTTTAAATTTGCAAATCAGATATAATAGGTTGTAGAATCATAATCAATAAACAATGAAGCCAATCATGTTGATTTTTTGTTATATTAGCTAAAGGGGGAAACAAATGACGAACGAGAGATTTAAAGCGGAGAAAGAAAGGCTAGAAAACCTTTCGGATGAACAGTTAAACGATCTATTTTGGAAGAAGGCGGATGAAATTGTAAATCCTCTGATCGACCTAGCACAAACTCACACTTCTCCTTCAATTGAGAGGTCTGTTTTGCTTAGAATGGGGTTCAATTCTCTTGAAGCAAAAAAGATTGTAGAGGGTATTTTCGAGCGGGACCTTCTTGGAAAAGGAGCAGGAAAGATTTTGTTGGAATTAGCTAAACAATCTAACAATGATTATCTCACTTATGGGAAAGAACTTGCTCAAGGCTCCCATTGGGAAGAAATGGACAAACTCTACAAAGGAGTCTGATGATATGAGCTTGGAAAAAAACACCAAAATAAACGTAGACGAAATTTTAAAAGACTTGAAGAATTACAGACCAAAAAGAAAAGGATGGACTTGGAGGAAAAAAGTTGAAAATGCAAAGGTAGGCGGGTACGAATTCACAGATATCTCTGAGAATTTAAAAGAATCCATACCTTTACCACCGGCAAAGTTCTTTGGAAACATAGATCCTCAACCTCAGGAAATTATCACATCCGAAATTGCATCAGGGCGTTTTGAAGATGATATCAGACGCATGAGGATGGCAGCTTGGCATGGTGCAGATCATATTATGGTAATTAGAACACTGGGTCAATCGCATTTTGATGGTTTGATTGAAGGTTCTCCTGAAGGAATTGGAGGAATTCCAATTACCCGAAAGCAGTTACGAGCGACTCGAAAGGCACTCGATTTGATTGAAGAAGAAGTAGGTAGACCTATCAATTTTCACTCCTATGTTTCAGGAATTGCCGGACCAGAAGTAGCCGTCCTATTTGCTGAGGAGGGTGTAAATGGCGCCCATCAGGATCCGCAATATAACGTTCTATATCGAGGCGTTAATCCTATTAGATCGTTTGTAGATGCAGCTGTTGCCAAGAAGATTATGTCATCAGCAAACATTCTTCAAATCGATGGTGCTCATAATGCAAATGCTTCTTCTAAAGTGGCATGGAAGGTAATGCCTGAACTCCTTGTTCAACATGCCATTAATTCATTGTTTTCTGTGAAGGCTGGGATGAAAAAAGATTTGATTGCTTTATCTACAGTCCCCCCTATGACTGCACCATCTCCAGAATTTCGTTTAAATTTTGTTTATGCATTAACCTTGAGGGACTTATTCAAAGAATATAAATTTAGAGCACAAATGAATACACGTTATATTGAATCAGATTTGTTTGATGCGACAAGAATTCACGTGCTAGACACCGTACTAAGTCGTCTCACGAAAGCTGATATTCAGTCCACCATTACACCTGATGAAGGAAGAAATGTTCCGTGGCATATCAATTCAATCAGAGGTGTTGAAACGGCCAAGCACACACTTGTTGCAATGGATGGTATTAAAGATTTGGTAGAACCGAAAATGGAAAATCTTAAAGAATCAATTCGAGATATGAAAATTAGGGCTATTCTTTATATGCAAGACATAATTGATAGCGGTGGCTATTTTGAAGCTGTTGAAAAAGGATTTTTTGTGGATTCAGGTTTTTTCCCGGAACGAGTAGGTGACGGAATAGCTCGAAAGAAAAACGGCGAATTAGGGGCGAATACAGTAGTGAAACGTGAGGATGATTATTTTGCGCCTGTTTGTAATCACTTTGGTTTTAATAAAATTCCTGAAGGTCTTGTGAAGGCTTGTGATGTAATCGGGGGTTGTACACTTGATGATCCTGAAAAGATTCAATATATTAATGAGTTAGATGAAACTGATAATGTTTCAGTGAGAATGGAATCAAACAGAGAAGCCGACGAAAAAGGGTTGCTTAAACCTGAAGTGGAATGGAAAAACGACGGGTTAATTCAAATAGACATGACCATTCCAGATAATCCGGATGTTGCTGAAGCAGCTGCGTTGGAAATTTGCAATCGTTTAGGATTGGAAGAAGCGACTGTTATTTCCAAAACAGTTCTACATCCTGCAGAGGGTTCTTATATAGAATTGAAAGCCAAAGTTCCATTCTTTATTGACCGAAACACGTTAAAAATACCTGAAAAACCTGAGATTTTATCGGCTGAAGAGATCACTGAATATGTACACCAACATCCGATTCATGTCGTTGCAGGAACAATTGGTAATGATGAACACTCGGTTGGTATGCGAGAAATTCTCGATATTAAACATGGTGGAATCGAAAAGTTTGGTTTGTCTTATACTTATTTGGGTACTAGCGTTCCTATTGAAAAACTAATAGATGCAGCTATTGAAATAGGGGCTGATGCAATCTTATCCAGCATGATCATTACACATAACGATGTTCACTTAAAAGGCATGAAACAAATCGATCAATTATGTAAAGAGAAAGGAATACGACATAAAGTGATACTAGTATCCGGTGGAACTCAGATAACTAATGATATTGCTATTGATAGTGGTATGGATGCTGGTTTTGGAAGGGGAACACATGGAATTGATGTCGCAAGTTTTCTTGTGAAAGCACTTATAGAATTGAGGAAGTGATATGGTGAATTTTGATCTGATTCAAATGGAATTTCCTGAAGATTGCAATGTCATAGTAGGTCAATCGCATTTTATAAAAACCGTAGAAGACATATACGAAACTATTGTGACCGGAGTTCCTGGCATGAAATTTGGCTTAGCCTTTAACGAGGCATCGGGACCGTGTTTGGTAAGAAAAGAAGGAAATGACGATGAACTAATGGACATAGCGGTAAAAAACGCCTTGGCTATTGGAGCCGGACATCTCTTTATTCTGATCATCAAAAATGGCTATCCAATAAACATTCTAAATGCTTTAAAGAATATTCAGGAAGTCTGTGGGATTTTTGCGGCTACAGCAAACCCTTTGCAAATAATCATTGCTGAGACAGATCAAGGAAGAGCCGTTTTAGGAGTAGTAGATGGTTTCATACCAAAAGGTGTCGAAAAGAAAGAAGATATCGCCAAGCGAAAAGAATTTTTGAGAGAAATAACCGGTTATAAAAGGTAAATAAAAGGCGGTTTAAGCCGCCTTTTATTTATATTGATTTAAGGGAATGTCCCCAATATAAATTGTCGAGGAAGCTGATTCCTCAATATCAAAATAGTAAATATGATCATGGTTTCCCAATCTTGTCACATTGATTAAATATCCTTGCTCGTTCTTTATAGCTGGTAAAATTGAATCATTGGTTTGAATATACCCTCTGATTAATCCTGTTCCAAAAAGCTGTTGTAAAAACACTTCAAATCCTTCATCATTAACCATAACGATGGCTTGGTTGTTGTTTATCGTGATCTGGTTCAAATCCAAAGAATAGCTGTTATCATAAAAAAGATTCGATGGCGATGATAACTGATTGAATATATCAGCCGTATAATAAAGATCTTTTGCATCACCTCTGTTCTGCTTCTTTTCCAGTGACCATTCGTTATCTTTTTGAATTATGGCTACTTTGTAGTGATAATTCAAATCTTCATTAGGCTGATAAGGTTGTGTATTACTGTATTTTGAATCATCACAACGATAGATGAGAAGGCCGTTATGGCCCGGTAAAAAGGTGTTGTAAGGATTTTGTTCTTTGAACTCGTAAAGAAAATATTGATTAGAATCATCTGGATTCACATGTCTGTAAATAATTCTAGGATCAATCTCAAGGCTTCCAGCAAAAGAATCATCAACATCCTGAGGTTTATACCAGCCAATTTTAAGTTTAGACCAAGCAGTCAATTCAGCGGGAGCGCCACCATAGCCACTGTATTCATCTTCCCCAAACACAGACATCTCGTCATTCCAACTACCTCCACCCATTAAACCCCAATAGCCTATTCCGAATGAAGTTTCATTTACATCATATAAATCGGGCAGATTAAAGATCAAATGACCGAGTTCATGGCAGTAAACACCAATGGTCATGTCGTTTTTTTCTAACCAATATTCCGGTTGCATAGAATAATCTCTTAATCGAACCCCATCACGATACTGGGTTGCAATTGACCATTTATGGCTCCAAATGGCATCCTCTACGCCACTGAATTCAGCGCCTGTTCCGGTATGAACGACCAGCAAAAAATCTACTTCGCCATCGTTATTATTATCATACTGAGAGAAGTCTACTGTTGAATCTGCAGCTTCTATGGCATCTTCTACCATTTTTTGTGAATTATTGGGATAAAAACCAGTCCCATTGCTGTTGCCCACATAATAATTATAATTATGGGGCATTTCAAACCATCCGAAAACATCAAAATCCAATTGAAAAGACTCGTTGGATTCGAACAAATAATATTCCCTGACGCTGCTCACATTAGTGGATATGGGATATTTTTCTTTAAAATTCAATCCTTCCGAGTTCAATAAGTCATTGAAAAAGGATAATTCAACTTGATGTGGCTGATCAGGAAATTCAGCAAAAATGACAATCGCCTTAAAAGAACCGTTAAAATCACGATTTTTTGGTTCGCCATAATATGCAGATTGATTAGGAATGCTTATTTGGCCTCGGCTAATTAAATCAAATATCCTTGAATGAGGAGGCATAGTAAAGGCAGATAACCCTAAAATAATCAATAAAAGAAAGATTAATATTTTTTTATTCAAAGAAAAATCCCTCCATTTCTTGTGCCTTTTCCTGCGATAGTTTAATCTTAAGAGAATCAAAAACAGTTTTATTATCGAGTATTGCATTGGACAATGCACATATTGTGTACAATCCGGCTTTTGTGATTTCTTGTTTGTTCACTGTTATTTTCCAAATCTCCTGAAATGTAGATAGATTATCAAGATGAAAATTGATCATATCATACTGTTCAATCATAAAATAAGTCATGATCAAACCTGCAGTGGATTCACTGGTCTGAGCTATCTCTTCTGATGATTCAAATTCAAATAGTGCTCTGTTATAATCTTCTGAAATGAAATTGGCCAATCCGTTAATCATACGGGAAATTGCTCGTTGTTTAGGAGTTGTTACCCACTCACTCAACAATAAAGCATAATTAAGAGCTGTCTCATCTGCTCCATTTTCAATAGCTGTTAATGCTAGTCGATAGTATTTGTCAAACGGTGCAGTTAATTGACAAGCTGATAAAATGATGATGATGCAAAGAATGTTAAAGATAATAGCCTTCTTCATAGGGTCACCTCGCTAAGGAATTATACCATTTTTGATGTATAATGAATCAACTTTATAATTGAATGAAGGAGGAGTAATGGAGTATTCTGATATCAAAATTGGAACTGTTTATGAAAAAGATTTTATTGTGACCGATGAACAGGTCAGGACATTTGCCCGAATCAGCGGTGATGATAATCCCATTCATGTCGATGATGAATTTGCTTCAAAGACACGTTTTGGGAAAAGAATAGCCCACGGGATTTTGGTTGTATCATTTATATCAAAAATCATTGGAAGGGATTTTCCAGGAGATGGAACGATCTATGTTTCACAAAACTGTAAATTTTTACGACCTGTTTTTATAGGAGATAAAATTTTAGTCAGAGTTAAAGTTCTTGAAAAAAATGACGCAAAAAACAGACTGATCCTATCCACAGATGTATTTAACGAACAGGATAAAAAGGTAATTGAGGGAACTGCGGAGGTTTTGAAAGATTAAAGATCTATCAGACTTGATTTAGCTAAACAATTATGATAAAATACTAATCGTTTTGAGTGCAGGAATAGCTTCAATGGTAGAGCGCTGCCTTGGTAAGGCAGAGGTTGTGAGTTCGAATCTCATTTCCTGCTCCAATTTGGTCTTTCGGGATATTCTAACCGAAAGGCCTTTTTTTATGGTAGTATATGATAAACAAAAGAGAGAAGGTGTCATTTGAAAAGTGGTTTTGTAACTTTGATAGGAAGACCAAATTCTGGAAAATCAACATTAATCAATATGTTGTTAGATCAAAAGATTGTGATTGTTTCTGATAAACCTCAAACCACATGGCATCGCATCAATTGTATCTTCACCGACGACTCCTCACAAATAGTCTTTACAGATACTCCCGGAATACATAAAGTGGTCAACAACGTCAACCGGTATATGATGAAAGCGGTTGGAGAGGCTTTAGAAGGAATTGACCTTATGCTTTGGCTTATTGATTGTACAAAGGGATTATCCAAAGGCGAAGACTATGTTTTCGATAAAATTAAAAATGTACATAAACCCTACATCATTCTATTAAACAAAATCGATGAGATGAAACCGGACAAAGTAGAACATTATAAATTACTCCTTCAAAAAAAATATCTGCCAAATCTTATTTTACCAATTTGTGCCAAAGATTTTCAACATAGAGGTACACTCATTTCAATTATAAAAGAATTCTTATCAGAAGGTTCCTTTATGTATCCCCCTGACATGATCACAGACCGATCCAATAAATTTATTGTTTCGGAGATCATTAGAGAAAAGATATTTCAAATCACATATGAAGAAATCCCTTATTCCTGTGCGGTCTATGTAGAACATTTTTCAGATAACGAGGCCGGGAAACTGAATATCAGAGCTGAAATATGGGTTGAAAGAAAAACTCAAAAAGGGATGATTATTGGAAAAGACGCCAATACCATTAAAAAAATACGGCTTTCATCAAAAAAGGATATTCATTATCTTTTTGATAGACCTGTTGACTTGGAATTATTCGTAAAAGTCAAAAAAGATTGGAGACAAAAGGATTATTTGCTCAATGAAGACTTACATTTTTCATAAAAAGATACTTTGAAGTTAGAAAATAATAACCCTTAGATCACTGAAACACAGTGAAAATCGAACAACAGACTGAGCTGAAATAGCATACATCAAAATATTTGTCTCAAGTCAGATCATCGAATATAAAAGATTCGATAAAAGGGGAATTTAAAAATTGGTAAATGGAAAAATGAGATTTCTATTATGTGTTTTGATCATATTTTGCGGAGTATTGAATGCAGTTGTTTTGAAAGAAAACGTATTACCCTATGATGATTTATATGTTTTACAAAAAGATCCGCATCAGTTGCAATATGCACTTGATTGTACATTATCAACCATTATGTATGATGAAGATCAGTTCTCTTCCCAACTGCAAGCTGAGGAATTACTAAAAAGAATTTATACAAAACTGAATTTGGTTCAGGAATTTGGCATGGACGACCCGATATATCAAGCGATTGTCAAAGAATCTTCAACTGAACTATTATCTGCATTGAAAACAGTTCCAGAACCAACAGATAGTTATTCGCATGCATATTCTTTATTAGACTTTGTTATCAAGGATTTTTCCATTCTTATTGAACAATTTCATTTTGAGAAGTTTAAAGAATTCTTTCAAACAAACAAATTAAAAGGGTTTCAGCTGATTCAATCAATAGATGGTAAGCTTATTCAAAAACTAACAGAACATTTAATTGAACAAATTATTCAGAATAATTATTATTTGAACAATGAAACGAACAAATCCATCGTTCAACTTGGAAAAGAAAAACTATTGAATTACTTAAGTATTCAAATAAACCCCTATCTCGAGAAAGATCAAATAGAAAGCTACGATAATCAATATTCTCTTTTAAAAAGTTATTTAGATTTATATAAGGATTATTATGGAGATTCTTTTTCAGAAAAAATACCTCAAGAAAAATATGAATACTATTTAGATTTAAAAATTTATTATGAATATTTAACTAATGTTGAAATACTTTCGCGAAGACTGTTGACTGCAGAAAATGAGACTTTAAACAGCCTTTTTCCAGTTTTTTTTGAGTATCTTAAGCAATATAATCGAATTGACTTAAAAAGCGATACTCTAAAAAATGCCGTACATAGTATGATCAAAAGTGCACTTACCCGATTTTCCTATGAAGATCACCAAGTATTGGTTTCAAATAACACGTTCGAGAATATTACACTGACTGATAATGATTTAAACAACAGCCTGATGAATTTAAAAAGTAAGTTATTTCCTGAAACAAATGAAGAGGTTCCTTCAAATAAACAACGAATATTATCCTTTATCTCTAATCCGTCTTTTATCTTATTTGCTTTTATGATTTTGGGTATTATTTCAATCATTCTTATTTCACTGCCAATCAAATTTAGAGCGGCATTATTTAAAATAGTAGGTTTGAAAACAAAATCACTTTCATTGTTTGAAAAAGCAGCCATAAAACATCCAATGGATCCAGACATTCATATCAAAATCGCTCAAATTTATGAAAAACTCGGGAGAGAGGAAGATGCTATGAATGAATACAAAATTGCTTCAAAAGTATTAGACATTAAAGAGGATTGATGGCATGCTTTCTTTAAAAACAGAAAAATGTTTCTTCGTTCTTTTCAGTTTACTCTTTGTCCTTTTATTGATAGCTTACCACCTTTTTCCCTTGAATTATAGGATGGAAATAAACAATGTTGCAAATGAATTGAGTGTTGATCCTTCAATAATCGCATCCATCATCAAACTTGAGAGTGATTTTGATGAATTAGCATTATCACATTCTGGTGCTTTTGGCCTGATGCAGCTAATGCCGGATACTGCGAATTGGTTAGCAGAACAATATCTCATTCAAGGAACTTGGAGAGAACCTGTAAATAATATCAAATTAGGAACTTTTTATTTTCAAACACTACTCACAGTGTTTGAAAATGACCTTCATCATGCACTCAACGCCTATCATATGGGGCCTAATAGGCTTAAAAGTGTTTTAGAAGAAAATGCATCATTTAAAGAATCAAACTATTCAAGTCGCATTCACATCTATCAAACTATCTATAAAATTCTATATAATGGTTATTTTTTATATCCAGGAGAGTGAAATAGTTATATGATCGAAGCCCATCAGTTGGTCAAAAATTATATCAATGGTTCCATTAAGGTTAAGGCACTGGACCATGTTTCACTTAGTGTAAAAAAAGGTGAAATATGCTCGATTTTAGGACCATCAGGGTGCGGCAAAAGCACCCTTTTAAATTGTTTGTCAGCTATTGATCATCCTGATGAAGGTGAAATTGAGATCAATGGTAAAAACATTATAAAGATGAATGATAAAGAAGTCACAAAATTTAGAGCCGAGAATATGGGGTTTATCTTCCAATTCTATAACTTAATTCCTGTTCTGAATGCCCTTGAAAATGTGGAATTGGCATTATTGGCTCAAAACTCACACTTTAAAAACACTTCTAAAACAGCCAAAGAAGCCCTTTTAAAGGTTGGATTGGACGGAAGGATCGCTCACTATCCTCATCAACTTAGCGGTGGCGAAAGACAGCGAGTTGCCATTGCAAGGGCACTTGTTCATCATCCGAAAATAATATGGGCTGATGAACCGACAGGTGCTCTTGACACAAAGACAGGGAACAAGATTATGGATTTAATTCTTGAGCTTAACAAAAGTGAATCGATGACCTTTGTGATTGTAACTCACGACGATCGCATTGCAGGTTTTTCCAACCGAATTCTCAAAATGGATAGTGGTAAATTTGTTGAAGGAGCACAATCTTGATCGTTTTTTTATCGGATCGTTCAGTTTGTTATTGATCCTCTTTTTATTGCTGATAAAAAACAAAAAAATCAGAAAGATTTCTTATAGAAATCTATTCAGAAAAAAAACACAAACAATCCTTATTATACTAGGTTCCATGATAGGCACAGCCATGATAACAGGCTCTTTAGGTATCAATGATTCAATGAATCTTTTTTTGTATTCACAAATAAAAGATGAGCTAGGACCTGTTGATGAAATAATCTATCGAAGCAGTTTATTTGAACCTTTTAGTAAAGAGACTGGGGATCAAATCATTCAAAATACATCTTTCGGTTATTTACTAGATGGTTCTCTTAATACTTTCTATCTCAAAGGAACCATCAGCTTTAATAATTCCCCTATCAAAAACCCATTGACAGATGTAGGGATAAAAATCATTGCCTTTGATTTTAAAAATTTGGATTTTTTTGATATCAAACCAACAACAAACGATAAAATTTTCTTTTCTGAGGATTTAGAAAAAGTAATACTGGAAAAACGCATTAGCGAAATCTTCCTTTCTGAAAAAGCGGATACTCTCTTTGATATTGGAAAGCAAAAATTTCCCATTACAAAATATTCTGTAAGTAAAAATATCCCAAAACTAAATACAATAGGTGATGAAACAGACAACACATATACTGTTTTAATAGACAGAGATACATTTAATGAATATTTTCCTAAACATAAAAGTTTAGCCAATTTAATACTGATTTCAAATACTGGAGATTGGTTAACTGGAAGATCATTGACTAACAACGTTCTTTCGATTTTCAAACAATTGAATTTGGAACAGTTTAATCTAAGAATAGAAGCAATAAAAGCACATCGAATAAACCAAGTCGGAAACGCAAATATTGGATACCTTTTCTTATTTCTTAGTGTTTTTTCGATTGTCTCAGGTATTTTTTTAATGATTAGTACTTACTCAATGATGGCCAAAGAGAGAGAAATGGAACTTGGAATGCTTCGAGCTGTTGGATTTTATCGAACGGATATTAGAAAGATGTTCTTCTTAGAGGGGATATTTTACTCCTTTTTATCCACTTCGATGGGTTTATTGATGGGTATTTATTTGACTCAATTTATTCTCTCAAGAATAACGGGATTTGTTATAAATCTTTCAAACCGTTTTTTAAATGTGATAGGAACACAGTTTTTTTCTCGGGCGGGAATTCCCGAATTTGAATTTTACATCAGCAATGAGAATATTATCATTGCTTTTTTAATTGGACTATTGATTTCGTTGATCATCATTTTCATTTATTCTAATAGAATTGCAGACTTTGAGATTGTTAATGCAATTAGAGGTAACAACGAAGTACCAGTAAAACAAATGCGTAAAAAGGTCATACTAATGATACTTTTCATCCTAATTTCAATCTTGGTGATTCTCAATGGGATTGAATTTCAAGATCCTTTGATGATTGTTTTAGGGTTTGTAGTTCTTGCATTAGTTTTCTCATTAAATCCTGGAAAATCTAAAATGCTTTCAAGTTTTTTAATCACACTTATGATAATCATTGTAATCAATATCGATGTAGATGTTTTTACTCAGACAAAAGAAGCGGTTATACTAGTTTTTATGAAACCGATAATTTTATTGAGTGGTTTATCAGCCCTGTTTACGAAAATTTTTGAAACATTGAAATGGCTTCTATCAAAAAAGCCATTTTCAAAAATTGTCAATCCTTTCACAGCAAAAATATCATTTGCCTACCCCGCAAAAGAAAAAGGTAAAACACGGCTTATCATTGCCAGTTATTCACTGGTTATCTTTATTATTATTATTGTCACAGTCATTCCTCATTCACAAATGATAGGGATTGAACAAAGCAAAGAGACCCTTTTTTGGGGATACGATGCTTTCATTCCTGATTTTTTAAACACAAATAAATCCTACAAACAAGAATTGATGCAAAATGAATTTATTGAAACAGTTCAAGAGGTATCTGCTTCCGATATTGTCACAAAAAGCGGAAATTTCAGAACATTTTACATTAACTCCGATTTTGATTTTTTTGAAACTGGTGGTAGATGGATTTCAGCTTCAGAGTATCAAAACTTTGAATCCGCAGTTGAACACTTACAACAAGACCCAAAATCTTATTTAATCATCTCAGGTCGAGAAGAAAATTTGGTTAACAGTGGTTCGGGTGAGATTGAAATTAAAGGTGATTATCAAAAATTGGGTACTTTTTATTTTAATAACATTACATTTTTCCAAGGAATAGTAATGCAGAATGGGGTTGTTTCAGATATAACTAATGAAAGCAAATATTCTTTGATTAAAGTAACCGGTAAAACTCAAAAAGAAATTTTACAAAACAAAAATTACTTCAGAGAATACAGTGAAAGCAAAGGGATTTTTGCAATTACCAATGATGATGTTGTAGAAATATCCGAATTGGCCATCAAAGGTATGATTAAAATATTGAATGGTTTTTTGTATTTTGGGATGATTGTGGGCATTATGGGAATTTCCATAACGATGTACAGGGCATTTTTCGACCGAAAAAAAACAATCGGTATGTTGAAAGCCATCGGCTTTTCAAAAGCAAATATTTTTAATTCATTTATAATTGAAACGAGTATCATTG
>Ga0116164_10002364_pt1 | contig 13526 bp, 13 predicted proteins | sample AD_UKC109_MetaG_FD_89888 | JGI IMG/M metagenome (GOLD analysis project Ga0116164, IMG submission 89888) | Active sludge microbial communities of municipal wastewater-treating anaerobic digesters from Hong Kong - AD_UKC109_MetaG | ecosystem: Engineered > Bioreactor > Anaerobic > Digestate... | reverse complement strand
CGTATGAAGACCACAATCCTGAACCAGCCCGAGGTGCAGGCGTATTTCCGCGAGCATTTCCTGATTTTTCCGGTGGATATCGAGGGCGACGTGGAGGTCACCGATTTCAACGGTGCACCGACGACCATGAAGGATTTCGCATTCAAACAATACCGGGTACGTGCGACCCCGGTGTTTGCGTTCTTCGATCTCGACGGCAACTACATCAAGCCGGCGCGCTTCACTGGTGCGACGCGTGACAAGGATGAATTCATGCTGCTCGGCAAATACGTGGTCGAGGGTGCTTACAAGGACCAACCCTTCACACGCTACAAGCGCGCCGAACGTTGATGGGGCGATCGCTGCGTTGGATTTTGATCACGTTGGCTCTGGGTACGCCGGTGCTGACGGCGGCCGAGGAACTGCCACCGCTGCCTGAACCCTTGTCGCTGGCGGATGCCCTGGCATTTACGCGCAGTGACGTGCCACTGATCGAGCTGGCGCAGGCGGGGCGTGAAGAACAAGCGGCGGCATTGGCCGAGGCGCAGTCGCTGACGGGTGTGCGCATGGGTGTCGTCGGCCGTCTGCGGGCGGTCGATGTTGCGCGCTATTCGATCAACCGTGACCGCAACGACAGCGATGCGCGGTTGGCGGTGAGCAAGCGCCTGTACGATTTCGGTTATAGCGACGCCCGTGAGGAGGCGGCCCGGCTGGCTGGAGAAGGCGGCGAGTGGCGTTATCTGGATGCGCGCCAGGAGGCGCACCTGGAGGTCATGCAGCGATTTCTCGACGTCGTGTTGGCCGACCTGCAATACGCGCGCGACAACGAGGCGATGGCGGGGGCTTTCATCGCCGCGGACCGTGCGCGTGACCGGCACGAGCTCAAGCGGCTGTCTGACGTCGATCTCGCCCAGCTCGAATCGGAATACCAGGAGGCGCTGCGCCTGCGTATGCAGAGCCAGACACAGCAGCGTGCGGCGCGTTCGCGACTGGCAATCGCCATGGGCCGCCCCAACGAGCTGGTGGCCAACCTGATCCGCCCGGCGGCGCCGGATCTCGCGGCGCCGGTGCCGGACTACGAGACTGTGCTGGCAGAGATCAGGGAGAGTAATCCCGAGATCAGGGCACTGCGTGCCGAGGTGGAGTCGGCGCGTGCCAAGGTAGAGGCGGCACGCAATGACCACGGCCCGGTAATCAGCGGCGAACTGGATGCTTCCTATTACAACCGCGAAACCAACACCACGCACCCGTTCGGCGCATCGCTGGTCCTCGAGGTCCCGCTGCTGACGGGCGGTGCCAAGGATGCCGGGCTTGCCGATGCGCGTGCCAAGTGGCGCGCCAGTCAGGCGCGGCTGGCCGCAGCGGAAAACGCGCTGTCGCAGGAGGTGCTCGACCTGGTGCTGCGCCTTGGCAACCTGCGCCTGACGATCGAGGGGCTGAAAGTGCGGGGCGACTACCGGGAACTGTACCTGGATCGCAGCCGCGCGCTCTATGAACTGGAAGTCAAGACCGACCTTGGTGATGCAATGACGGAGATATCCGCAGTGCGGCTCGACATGGCGCAGGCCGAGTTTGACTGGATGATGACGCAGGCGCGTCTCAAGGCATTGGCTGGCCGTCTGCTGCCCGAGGAGGCAACGAAATGACTAGACTACAGGTTGCATGTGCCGCGGGCCTGCTCGCACTGGGGGTCAGTACCGCAGCGCTGGGCGCGGACGTCCCGGCCGTGGTCGGCTGGTCGCAAAAAGTCGAGTTGGGCACTGTGGTGTCGGGTGTTGTCAGCCAGGTCGATGTGCAGCCGGGTCAGCTGGTGAAAAAGGGCGACAGCCTGATCACGCTGGACAATCGCGGCTTCAACAGCCTGGTCAGTCGCCGCCTGGCCGAGTTCGCGCACGCCCAGGCCGCGTTACAGGAGGCACAGCGCGAGGACGAGCGTGCAGCCGAACTTTATGACCGCACTCTGCTGTCCGATTACGAACGTAACCAGGCGCTGATCGCCCTGCATGGCGCGCGGGCACAGCTGGAACGGACCAAGTCCGAGCTGATGACCGCGCGCCTCGATCTCGAGCACAGTGCGGTGCGCGCACCATTCGATGGGCTGGTGCTCGCGGTGAATGCGGCGCCAGGCCAGAGCGTCGTCAGCGAGATGCAGAGCCAGCCACTGGTCACGCTGGCCGCCAACAGTGTCTACCGCGCGCGTGCGCAGATCGATCTTGCCCAGGCGGGGCAGCTGGTGCCGGGCCAGCGTCTGCAGGCCAGCGTTCGCGGTCGGCCCATCGAGGGTTCGGTCGCTTACATCGGGTTCGAGCCGGTCGCGCAGTCGGCGCAGGGGCCGCAGTACGAACTGGTCGCCGAGTTCGCCGTGACTGACCAGCAGCCGCTGCGGGTCGGCGAAACGGTAATTCTGCACCTGGAGTGATCGGTGGCCTGCCGGCGTTTCGTTGTCAGCGGGCGGGTGCAGGGTGTCTGGTATCGCGCCTCCACGCGCCGCGTGGCCGAGTCGCTCGGCCTCAGTGGTCATGCACTGAACCTGCCTGATGGGCGGGTGGAGGTCGTGGCCTGTGGCGGGGATCCGGAACTGGATCAGTTGGCTGCCTGGCTATGGCAGGGGCCGGAGCTTGCAGTGGTCGACGATGTGCGCGGCGAAGACCTCGCCGAACAGCCGATGGCCGGGTTTCACACTGGCTGACTGCGGTCTGCGGTGACGACTGTCGCCGTTCAACGGCCGGGCAGCAGCTCCGGCGGACGGAACATCATCGTACTGTCAGACGGTGAGGCACTGTCTTCTGGGCGCCCAGCGCCCGTGTCTGCCGGCACGTCAGACGCGCCCGACGGGGCGTCGGGTGTGACAGCCCGGAACGTCGTTCCCGTTGCCTCCCCTGATCGGTCTTGCTGTCGCAGGTTGTCGGGTGCACTGCTGACAGTGGGATAAGGGGCCTGGGTCGGATTGGTCTGCATACCAGGCCCGATGGATGGGTAACTGGCGGGCCCGGGCGAGGGTGTGGCAAAACCCTGCCCACCCGTCGCGCGGCGCGGATCGGCCATTCCATGCCCAGCGGAATAACCGGGGTAGACCGCGTCGGGGGCTGCGGGCGGTGCGTAGTGCATGCCCTGGCCGGGGTACTGCCCATAGCCGGGATAGGCCGGTGCATATTGCGGGTAACCGTAGTAGACGGCACCGGCTGGCTCGTAGCGTGGGACATCACGATAAGCCGCACCACCATTTCCGCGCCGGAAATCCATCGTGAATCCCCTCGTATCCTCCTCCGCCTTCGCCGGGTGCGGTGATTCGATTACGGGCTGCTGATGGTTCGACAGCGGTTGCAACAGACCGCGCTGGTCGTCCTGCCGAGACTTCCCGACGTTGCCGAACAGGTTGGCAGCATCGTATGCACCTGGCTCGAGTCCGGGATTGAGTTGCGGAATCGCCAGGCGTTTTGACGAGACGTCGGCCTGCGGCGCGGTGCCCCCTTCGGCGGTGCTCCCTGCAGACGTTTGCGGCGTCACTGGCAGCTCGGGCAGCACCATCGGCTCGCTGTGATAAGGGCCCGGTGGTGGCGGGTAGTCGGTCGCCGCCTCGGCATAACTGACTGCCACCAACAGGGTGGCGAGAAATGCTGCCTGCGGCCACAGCCTGAGTGCGTCATTCACGTGCAGTTGTGCCAAGTCCGCGGCCCTCGTCATGCGTTGGTTGGAGTGAAGGATCGGTGACGCGTCCACGCATCACGGGAACGGAGGATGTCGTCGCAGGCTCAGTATCCCGCAGACGCGCGTTCGAGGCCATGTGGCATCTCGTCGACGCGGACGACCTCACTGCGAATGCTGCCATCGGGCATCAGTGCCAGCAGGCGGAAACCGGGCGGCTCCTCATCGACCTGGAAGCTCTCGGTCTTCGGAGCAAACTGCACGCAGGTCGATGGTGAGGCCATCAGGCGAACGTCGCCATGCCACGCCTCGAACGTCTGGTGGACATGACCCCAAAGGACGCCACGGACATGCGGGTAACGGTCGATGATGTCGAACAGCGGGTCGGGGTTCTCGATCGCCATGGTGTCTATCCAGGCGCTGCCGACACCGATCGGTTGGTGGTGCATGCAGATCAGGGTGTGGCGATCGCTGGTGGCGAGGGCATCCTCGAGCAGCTGCAGCTGGTCGGCTGCGAGCCGGCCTCCCTCCTCACCCGGGATGACCGAATCGAGCATCACGAAGCGCCAGTTGCCGCGATCCATCACGCCGGCCGTGGAGACGCGGTCGGCCTTGAGGTGTTCGCGCATTGCCTGCGGGACGTCATGATTGCCGGGCAGGCAGAATACCGGCACCTGGAAGCTGGAGAGGATGTCGGCCATCAGCGCATAGCCCTCTGGGCTGGCGTCATGCACCAGATCGCCGGTGGCGAGCAGCAGATCGAGCGGCCAATGGTGGTCGCGAAAATGGGCGATTACCCGTTGAAACGAATCCAGCGTATTGACGCCGAGCAGGGTGCCGACCGGGTTCGCGTAGAGGTGGGTATCCGTGAGCTGCAGTACCCTCAGGGTGCCGGCCGGAAATCTCGTTGTGCGCAGGTTGCTGTCCGGCGTACTTGACGTCATTGCTGCATTGAGCCCCGCTGGGTCCCCATATCTTATTTCAGGTTATAGTAGCCCATACCTCCGGCGGCACAAATCCGACGATCGGTGTTTGGTTCCGATTTTGTGAGCAGATTCCCGCGGTTATGACCCTTAACGAACTCAAGTACATCGTTGCTGTGGCGCGAGAGCGGCATTTCGGGCGCGCCGCCGAGACCTGCTTCATCAGCCAGCCCACGCTCAGCGTGGCGGTGAAGAAGCTCGAGGAAGAGCTGGGTCTGAGCCTGTTCGAGCGCCGCAAGGGTGAAGTCAGCGTCACCCCGGTGGGCGAGCAGATCGTTGCCCAGGCGCAGCGCGTACTGGAGGAGGCGAGCAGCATCCGCCAGATCGCGCGGCGCGGCCAGGACCAGCTCGACGGCCCGTTGCGACTCGGCGCGATCTACACCATCGGGCCCTATCTGCTGCCACACCTGATTCCGCAACTGGCGGACCGCGCGCCGAAGATGCCGCTGGTGATCGAAGAGAACTACACCGCGAGCCTGGCGGAAAAGCTCAAGCGCGGCGAACTCGACGTGATCCTGATCTCGCTGCCGTTCGACGAGCCCGGTGTGCTCACCATGCCGCTGTACCGCGAACCCTTCGTGCTGCTGTTGCCCAGTAGTCATCCATTGAATCAGAAAGCGAGTTTTCAGGTCGGCGACCTGCGCAATGAAAACGTCCTGCTGCTGGGCGCAGGGCACTGCTTCCGTGACCAGGTGCTGCAGGTCTGTCCCGATTGCCTTCGGCGCAGTACGGCAGAGGGCAGCCCGGTGCAGACGCTGGAGGGTGGCTCGCTGGAGACCATTCGGTACATGGTGGCCAGCGGCCTGGGTGTGACCATATTGCCGTGTTCGGCGGCGGGTGCGGACAGGTTCTCCGAGCGCTTGTTGAGCATTCGCCGCTTCGATCACGATGCCCCGTCGCGCACGATTGCCCTGGCCTGGCGCAAGAGTTTTCCGCGGCCGCAGGCGATCACCGCGCTGCGCGATGCGGTCCTGGGTTGCGAGATGTCGTGCGTCGAGGCGATTCACTGAAACATCACCGTGCGCAGGATGCCTGTTCCCATTTGCGGGCCGGCATTGCGTGTCCATGCCGAAAGACATCCCGATAGTTGGCGGCTATCGAGTGAATTGCCAGAATCAATTTCCTCGCAGGCCCGGCGCCCACTATATTGCTTCCGCTACCCGCCGGTTGGAACCGGCTCATACCCAAAAGACTGGAGGATAACTACATGTCTCTGAAAGGCTCCAAGACTGAAGACAACCTGAAGGCCGCATTCGCGGGCGAGTCACAGGCCAACCGTCGTTACCTGTACTTCGCGGCCAAGGCTGACGTCGAGGGCTACAACGACGTCGCCGCCGTATTCCGTTCGACCGCTGAAGGCGAGACCGGTCATGCACACGGCCACCTCGAGTACCTCGAGCAGTGTGGCGACCCGGCGACCGGCATGCCGTTCGGCGGCACTTCGGATAACCTCAAGACCGCGATTGCGGGTGAGACCCACGAGTACACCGATATGTACCCGGGTATGGCCAAGACCGCGCGCGGAGAAGGCCACGACGAAATCGCTGATTGGTTCGAGACCCTGGCCAAGGCCGAGCGTTCGCATGCCAATCGCTTCCAGAAGGCCCTGGATCAGCTGAACGACTGATCCACCACACATCGGGGGGACGACGCTTCCCCCGATGTGTTCGCACGACGATACGAAAACCAGGAAGACGCGAGGAATATCAACGATGGCTGGTGCACGCGAAGGCAGTCTCGAGGCCCCGACTCGACACGCGTTGGATTGGAAAAATCCCGAGTTCTATGACGAAGGCAAGCTGTTCCACGAGATGGAGCGCGTCTTCGATATCTGCCACGGCTGCAGACGCTGCATAAGCCTGTGCCATAGCTTCCCGGTCCTGTTCGACCTGGTCGACGAGTCATCGACGATGGAAGTCGACGGGGTGGCGAAGCAGGACTACTGGAAAGTGGTCGATCAGTGCTATCTGTGCGACCTGTGCTTCCTCACGAAATGTCCCTATGTCCCGCCGCATGAATGGGACCTGGATTTCCCTCACCTGATGCTGCAGGCCAAGGCGGTCAAGTTCAAACAACAGGGCGCCTCGCTGCGCGACAAGACCCTGACCAGTACGGATACAGTCGGTGCAATTGCCGGCATCCCGGTGGTCAGTGGCATCGTCAATGCGATGAACAGGAACGCGACCTTCCGCGGCATCCTGCAGGACAGCTTCGGTGTGCACAAAGACGCCAAGCTACCCGAATTTCACAGCAAGCCGCTGCGTGACCGGGTGTCGCGCGACTCGGGCGAAGGTGCCGAGGCCGCTGGCGCGACCACCGGCAAGGTGGCCCTGTTCGCCACCTGCTACGGCAACCGCAACGACCCGAAGAGCGGCGAAGACCTGGTGGCGGTGTTTCGTCACAACGGGATCGCTGTGACCACCGCGGACAAGGAAAAGTGCTGCGGCATGCCGAAGCTCGAACTGGGCGACTTCGAGTCCGTCGAGCGTTCCAAGCAGGTCAATATTCCGATGTTGGCGAAGCTCGTCGACGAAGGCTGGGACATCGTCGCGCCCGTGCCTTCCTGCGTGCTGATGTTCAAGCAGGAGTTGCCGTTGATGTACCCGGACGATCCGGACGTCATCAAGGTGCGTGATGCGATGTACGACCCGTTCGAGTACCTGATGCTGCGTCACAAGTACGGCAAGCTGAACACCGAGTTCAAGAACCCGTTGGGCAAGGTCTCCTATCACGCGGCCTGCCATCAGCGCGTGCAGCGAATCGGGCCCAAGACCCGTGAGGCACTGTCGCTCGTGCCAGGCACCGAGATCGACGTGATTGAGCGTTGCTCGGGCCATGACGGCACCTATGCGGTGAAGAAGGAATCACACGAGCTGTCGATGAAGATTGCCAGGCCGGTGGTCAACAAGGTCAAGCAAAACGCGCCCGCCCACTACAGCAGTGATTGCGCGATGGCCGGGCACCAGATCGCCAATGGCCTGGATGACGGCAGTGAGCCGGAGCATCCGATCTCGCTGTTACGCATCGCCTACGGCATCTGAACCGAACCGGAGATAGAGGTGGAAACGATGAACAAACTGACCAGAGGCGATCTGCTCAGCCTGGAAAAGTACGCCGAGGTGCGGCCTGAGTTCCGTGCCCGCGTGATGGCGCACAAGCGCAACCGGCAGTTGCCGATCGGACCCAATGCCACGTTATATTTCGAAGACGCGCTGACCATGCACTACCAGGTCCAGGAGATGCTGCGCGCGGAACGGATCTTCGAGGCGGCGGGTATCCAGGAAGAGCTGGATGCCTACAACCCGCTGATACCTGACGGATCCAACTGGAAGGCCACCTTCATGATGGAGTATCCGGACGAGGTGGAGCGACGGGAAAAGCTGGCGCAGCTGCTGGGTGTCGAAAAGCACATCTGGGTGCAGGTCGCCGATTTTGCCCGCGTCACGCCCATCGCCGACGAAGACCTCGAGCGTGAGACCGCAGACAAGACCTCTTCGGTGCATTTTCTGCGTATCGAACTGACGCCTGAAATGGCGCAGGCGGTGAAGCAGGGGGCACCGGTCAGCATGGGTATAGATCACCCGGCCTACAACTACACGGCCGAGCCGATCCCGCAGAACATCCGCGATTCGCTGGCTGGTGATCTCGGCTGAACGGTCCCGTCGGAATGAGCAACGCCCGAGCATTGCGTCGGGCGTGGCGCCTCAGAAGCCCTCGGTCGAGGTGAACAGTCCAACACGCAGATCCTTTGCGGTATAGATCTCGCGGCCATCGACTTCCATGCGGCCGTCGGCGATACCGAGCACCAGCTTGCGCGTGATCACCCGCTTTACGTCGATGTAGTAGGTGACTTTCTTCGCTGTCGGCAGTACCTGTCCGGTGAACTTGACCTCGCCAACGCCCAGTGCGCGGCCGTGCCCAGGATTGCCCAGCCAGGCCAGGAAAAAGCCGACCGACTGCCACATCGCATCGAGGCCCAGGCAGCCCGGCATCACCGGGTCGCCGGGGAAATGACAGGCGAAAAACCACAGGTCGGGGTTGATATCGAGTTCGGCAATGATCTCGCCCTTGCCATGCTGGCCGCCGCTGTCGGCGATACGGGTCACCCGGTCCATCATCAACATATTCGGAACCGGCAGCTGAGCGTTGCCCGGACCAAACATCTCGCCATGGCCGCACTTCAGCAGGTCTTCCCGATCGAACGCTTCAACCTTCCCCATCGATCCCAGTTCCTCTTCAACGCAGCGGCCGAGTTTCCGGGCTGTCGCCGGCCTTGTCAACCGGGTTCAAGTCCACCCCACCGGTGCCGCTAATCCGGCATTGATGGCCTTACCGACGGTATGTGTGGGCTCGGCAACTGTCAGGAGCGCTCGTATTCAATGGCGAAAGTTTCCGCGGACCCGCTGATCGATCCGGACGCCGGGGAAGCGCTGCGTGCCGAGGTCGGCTCTCTGCGCGAGCAGATCGCACAACTGACGCGCTCCGGCCACGAGTTGATCAGTACACAGACGCGCATGCAGTCGTTGCTGCATCGCGCCACCGACGCAATTATCCAGTTCGAATCCGACGGCACCATCAGCAGTTTCAACAGGGCCGCCGAGCGCATCTTCGACTATGCCGAGATCGAGGTCCTGCACCAGCACGGGCAGCGCCTGTTCCACCTGCCGCCGCAGTACGAGCAGGATGTTCCCGCCTATCTGCTCAACTATGCGCAGAATACGAAAAAGCAGTACGACACCCCACTGATCGGACTGCGGCGCGACGGTACGCCGGTGTTGCTGGAGGTGTCGATTGCGGAGATCGAGGCGGACGACCTGGTGTTGTTCGATGATTTCTCCGATACGGCAAATACTGGCGAATCCGCGGGCTACGAGGCTTTCCTGTGCATCCTGCGCGACATCACCGAACGCAAGCACATCGACGAGGAGTTGCGCCAGCATCGCGAGAACCTGGAAAACCTGGTGGCGGAGCAGGTCGAAGAAATTCGTCACGCAAAGGACCAGGCAGAGCGCGCCAACCTCGCGAAATCAGAGTTCCTCGCCAATATGTCGCACGAGTTGCGTACGCCGATGCACGCCATCATGAGCTATTCGGACCTTGGCAGGAAAAAGCTGGCGACGGCGAAGCCGGAAAAGCTGGAGCAGTATTTCAACCGCATCAACGGTGCCGGTTCACGCCTGCTATCCATGATCAATGATCTGCTGGACCTGTCCAAGGCCGAGGCGGGCAGGCTGGTCTGCGATATGCGGCCGTCCAGTCTGACCGACGTGATCGAGGCGGTCCTCACCGAATACGAGGTGTTGGCAGATCAGCGCCAGCAGAAGATCCGCTTCGCCTCGGACGCAGCGGAGACTGTAATCGAAATCGACGCCGAACGTATCGGGCAGTTGGTACGCAACCTGCTGTCCAATGCGCTGAAGTTCTCCGCCGACGGCGGTGTGGTCACGATTTCCATCGATGATACGACGTTGGAGCGCAATGCCGATGATCCGATACCTGCGGTATCCATCGTCGTTTCCGACAGCGGCGTGGGTATACCGGAGGCCGAGTTGCTGAGCGTGTTCGACAAGTTCGAACAGAGCAGTCGCAATCGCCGTCAGAACGGCGGCACCGGTCTCGGATTGGCGATCTCACGAGAGATCGTGCACGCACACGGCGGCGAGATATCTGCCGCGAACAACCCTGGCGCTGGTGCGTGCTTCACCGTCGTTCTGCCCAGATTGCAGGCCCATCGTTGACCGCGAATGCCAACGTGCCCGGTCACTGTGTCTATAGTGTCTGCAATGCGCCCATGAAAGATGGCGGAATCCGAGGCCACGATGAATGATGCCAATCCGACGGTTCTCGTCGTGGATGACGAGCCCGTCAATATCGATATTCTTCTGGAATACCTTGAGGACACCGGCTACAGGACCGAGTCCGCGGCGGATGGCCTGGCCGCGTGGCAGATGCTCGAGGCGGACCCGGGTCGTTACGATGTCGTGATCCTGGACCGCATGATGCCGGGCCTGAATGGGCTGGAGGTGCTGTCACGCATAAAGGAACACCCGGTGTTGCAGAGTGTGCCGGTAATCCTGCAGACAGCAATGACAGCCAAGCAGGAAGTCGTCGAGGGCCTGCAGGCGGGCGCCTATTACTACCTGACCAAGCCGTTCGACGAGGACATGCTGTTGAGCGTCCTTTCCACGGCCGTCGACGACCGGATGCGCTATCGTCGCGCACTCGCGGGCAGTGACGTCGCAGCCCGCACCTTCGGCCTGATGCGGGAGGGATCTTTCACGTTCAAGTCCCTGCGCTCGGCACGCGATCTGGCGACGGTGCTGGCCAACGCCTGCCCGGATCCGCGTCGTGTGGTAATCGGTTTGACAGAGTTGCTGGTCAATGCAGTGGAGCATGGCAACCTGGAGATCAGCTATGCCGAGAAAGGGCAGCTGCAGGATCGGGAGCAATGGGAGATCGAGGTCGAAAGACGCCTCGCCGATGTGAGATATGCCTCGAGAGAGGTGGTGGTCAGGTACTGCCGCGAACCGGACAAGGTCCGGGTGGTGATCAGGGATGAAGGGCAGGGCTTCGACTGGCAGCAATACCTCGACATGGACCCGGCGCGCGCCTTCGACACGCATGGCCGAGGCATTGCCATGTCACGCATGATCAGCTTTGATGCCGTTGAATACCGCGGAAACGGCAACGAGGTCGAGGTCACGGTCAGCATTGCCGCTGACTGACGTGGCTGCGGTACTGGCAGTCTATGCCGGCGGGGCTGTGCCCCGAGCACCTGAGGCCACGGCTCTCGATCTCTGATCAGGCCGACACGGTGCCCGCTGTTTCTGCCGCAATCGTGTCCCTGATGAAGTCGACGAAGCCGGCGAGCGGCAGCATCCGGTTCTCGCTGTCCTTGCGAGCGCGATACTCGAGTTCACCATTGTCCAGGCCACGTTCGCCGATGACCACGCGGTGCGGGATGCCAATCAGCTCCATATCCGCGAACATCACGCCAGGGCGCGCGTCGCGATCATCGAACAGGACATCGATCCCGGCGGCGCGCAGTTCGTTGTAAAGCGTTTCCGCCGCGTCCCGCACCCGTTGCGATTTCTTCATCTGCATTGGGATCAGCGCAAGGGTGAATGGCGCTATCGCCGTTGGCCAGGTGATGCCCTGGTCGTCGTTGTGCTGTTCGATGGCCGCACCGACCACGCGTGAAACGCCAATGCCATAGCAACCCATGGTCATCGTCACCTGGCGGCCACCTTCGTCGAGCACCATGGCATTCAGTGCCGCGCTGTATTTCTGACCGAGCTGGAAGATATGCCCGACCTCGATGCCACGAGCGATGGTCAGTGTTCCCTTGCCGTCCGGGCTGGGGTCGCCCTCGACCACGTTGCGGATGTCGGCGACCTCGGGCAGCGCGACATCGCGGTCCCAGTTGATGCCGAAACAGTGTTTGCCATCGACGTTGGCACCGGCACTGAAGTCACTGACCACCGCAGCCGCACGGTCGACGATCATCGGCAGGCCCAGGCCGACAGGTCCGAGGGAGCCCGGCCCGGCACCGACGGCGGCGCGGATCTGTTCCTCGCTTGCCATCTGCAGAGGGCTGGCGACCAGTGGCAGCTTCTCCGCCTTGATCGGGTTCAGCTCATGATCGCCGCGCAGCAGCAGGGCCACCAGGCCGGGTTCGACGCCATCGGCGGCGACCACGATCAGGGTCTTCACCGTGCGCTCGATCGGCTGGTCGAACTGTTCGACCAGTTCGGCAATCGTCTTCGCGTTGGGGGTGTCGATGATTTCCATCGCGCGTGTCGGCGCGGCGGCGGACGGCGCGGGTGCGACCGCTTCGGCAAGCTCGATATTGGCCGCATAGTCGCTGCCGGTGGAGAAAGCGATGGCGTCTTCGCCCGAGTCGGCCAGGACATGGAACTCGTGCGAACCGCTGCCGCCGATGCTGCCGGTGTCCGCCGCGACCGGGCGGAAGTCGAGGCCGCAGCGCTCGAAGATCCGGCAGTAGGTCGCATGCATCAGATCATAGGTCTGTTGCAGTGACGCCTGGTCGACGTGGAACGAGTAGGCGTCCTTCATCAGGAACTCGCGTGCACGCATCACGCCGAAGCGTGGGCGGATCTCGTCGCGGAACTTGGTCTGGATCTGGTAGTAATTGACGGGCAGCTGACGATAACTGCGCAGTTCGTTGCGTGCCAGGTCGGTGATGATCTCCTCGTGCGTCGGACCGAAGCAGAACTCGCGTTTGTGCCGGTCGGTCAGGCGCAACAGCTCGGCACCGTATTTTTCCCAGCGCCCCGACTCCTGCCACAGCTCGGCTGGCTGCACGGCCGGCATCAACACCTCGAGCGCACCCGCACGGTCCATCTCCTGGCGCACGATGTTTTCGACCTTGCGCAACACCCGCAGCCCAAGCGGCAGCCAGGTGTAAAGGCCGGCCGCGAGCTTGCGGATCAGGCCGGCACGCAGCATCAGGCGATGGCTGGCGATCTCGGCGTCGGCGGGGACTTCTTTCAGGGTCTGCAGCGGGAAATTGGCGGTACGCATGGCATTCGGTAATCCAGGATGAGCCGGCGATTCTAACGAGGGGAGGGGTGTATGGCATCAAGTTTTGCCGATTGCCGAATAGGCACGATGTAACAGATCGGTCCGATCTGCATCGCCAGCGGCGGTCATTCAGCCGGTAGAGCGGAGAAATCTACCGCGCCGCTGTCGATTCCCTCATACTCAGGGCCGGCGGCGTTGTTCTCAGCAGCTTCAGGCCGTCACCAATAACAAGATATCGAATACTGTCAGACTTTTTTGCAGTCGCGCAGTGTCGTTGTGCCAAGCGACGGAAACTCAAAGCAAAAATACCTGGTTCGGGTTTTGCTTGGGTGATTATTTGCCCGGGCGCAGTGCCGGGCGGTGCGATACATCCTG
>Ga0116164_10002363_pt1 | contig 13530 bp, 10 predicted proteins | sample AD_UKC109_MetaG_FD_89888 | JGI IMG/M metagenome (GOLD analysis project Ga0116164, IMG submission 89888) | Active sludge microbial communities of municipal wastewater-treating anaerobic digesters from Hong Kong - AD_UKC109_MetaG | ecosystem: Engineered > Bioreactor > Anaerobic > Digestate... | reverse complement strand
TTACTCGCTCGTGCCGAGTTGCGTGTTCGCGTTCCCGGAGATGGCTTCCGTCGGCAGGACCGAGGAACAGCTCAAGGCGGAAAACGTCGACTATGTCGTGTCCCGCTTTCACTTTTCCGGCAACGGCAAGGCACTCTCGCTCGGCGAAAAGGACGGATTTATCAAGATCCTCGCGAAGAGCGATTTAAGCGAGATCCTCGGCGTGCATATCGCCGGGCCGCACGCGAGCGACCTCATCGCCGAGGCGGTCATGGCCATGAAGGCGATGCTGACCGTTGCGGAAGCCGCGCGTACCATGCACGCGCATCCGACGCTTTCGGAAGCGTTTATGGAATGCGTCCAGCGCTTTTCCGGCGAGGCGATCCACGTCCCTCCTCGCTCTTCTTAAAAGAAAAGCGAGATAAAAGAACTTAACTTTTTGCTTGTTTAAAGAGCGAGATAACAGAATTTACAGTTTCTTTTACAGTAAAGAAACGAAATTGCTTTATTTTGAAACGGAGGTGACAGTCCATGTCCCGCATCGTCATCCGCGCCGGCGGCGTACTGACCCCGGGCGGGCTTCTCTCCGACGCGGGCGTGATCGTGTCCGGCGGGCGCATCGCGCAGGTCGCGCCAAACGCGGACCTTTCGATCCTGCCGGACGACGACGTGATCTACGCGTCCAATCGCTTGGTCGCGCCGGGATTCGTCAACGGACACACGCACCTTTACGGCATGCTCTCCCACGGCATCACGGTGGAGACGATGGTGACCGAGTTTTCCAGCTTTCTGGAGGATTTTTGGTGGCCGTACGTTGAAAACCGTGTCGACCACGGCCTTGTCCGGGCGACGAGCGCCTATGGCATGGCGGAGCTCATCGACAGCGGCGTGACCACGTTTATCGACGTACTCGAAGCGCCGAACGCGATCCCCGGCGCGCTTGAAACCGAGCGCGAGGTCGCACAGGAAGCGGGCATGCGCGGAATTTTGACGTTTGAAGCCTGTCAGCGCATGAGTCCCGAAAACGCCGAACTGGGCCTAAGGGAAAACGCGGAATTCGTCCGCGCGCACAGCGGCAAAGACGCGCTTGTTACCGGCATGATGAGCATCCACACGCTTTTCACCTGCGACAAAAGCTATGTCCGCCGGGCAAAACGGCTGGCGGCCGAGTTTGGCTGCGATCTGCACATGCACCTCTCGGAAAGCGTGTTCGAGCCGGACTGGTCTATGGAGCGTTACGGTAAGCGTCCGGTCGAGATCTATGACGAACTGGGCTGCCTCGACGAGCGCGTGCTCGCGTCCCAGTGCGTGCAGGTCGTCCCGCGCGAACTGGACATCCTCGCAAAGCGCGGCGTGCGCGCCGTGCATATGCCGCTGTCCAACTGCGAAGTCGGCGGCGGCGTCGCGCCGGTGAGCGACATGCTTTCCCGCGGCATGCTCGTCGGCCTCGGTTCGGACGGGTACGTCAACAACTTTTTCGAGATCATGCGCGGCGCGTTCCTGATCCCGAAGGCGCATTTTCAGAGTACGAGCATCATGCCCGCAAAAGCCGTCTACGACATGGCGACCGCGCGCGGCGCGGCGGCGGCCGGTATCCCGGACACCGGCAGGATCGAGCCCGGCTGCAAGGCGGACCTGATCACGATCGATCTCGACACGCCGACGCCGGTCAACGAGCACAACGTATACGATCAGCTCGTGCTGTTCCGAAACCCGCAAAACGTCTGCGACGTAATGGTCGACGGACGGTTTTTAAAGCAAGATTACCGTCTGCTCACCGTGGACGCGGCCGCCGCAAAGGCGGAGCTATGCGAACGCACAAAAAGCTTCTGGGCTGGAAAATAGGAGGAGAACCCCTGATGTTTGACCCGAATACCCTGACTGGAGCGGATATTTCAACCGAATTCTGCAGCGTAAAGCTGCGCACTCCGTTTATTCTAAGCTCCGGTCCGCTCGGCTACGGCGCAAAAGGGCTGATTGCCGCGCACGAGGCGGGCTGCGGAGCGGTCGTAACCAAGACCATCCGCATCGCCCGCGCGATCAACCCCGTGCGGCATATCGCCGCGTTCGGCCACAGCTCGCTCGTCAACTGCGAAAAGTGGTCGGACCTGGAGCCGGAACAGTGGTTTACGCATGAAATTCCGCTGACGAAACAGGCGGGCGCAACCGTAATCGCGTCCCTCGGGCATACGCCCGAGGAGGTGAGAGTCCTCGCCTTGGACGCAGAGAAAGCGGGCGCGGACATGATCGAGCTCGTTTCCTATTCGGAAAAAGATATATACCCGATGCTCGAAACCGCGAAAAACCTCGTCGATATCCCCGTAATCTGCAAGCTCTCCGGCAACTGGCCGGATGCCGTCGGCGTAGGGCTGAAGTGCATCGAGCGCGGCGCGGACGGTATCTGTGCGATCGATTCCATCGGCCCCGTCCTGAAAATCGACATCAAAAACGCGCGCCCCGCGCTTTCCGGCGCGGACGGCCGCGGCTGGATGAGCGGCGAAGTGCTCCGTCCGCTGAGCCTGCATGTCAACGCCGGCATCGCGCGGGAGCAGCCGCGTTTTCACAGCCTCTATGGTTCCGGCGGCTGCATGAGCGCGCGCGACGCGGTGGAGTTTTTAATGGCCGGATGCTCGTGCGTCGGCGTTTGTACGCTCGGCATCCTGCGCGGAATCGACGCGATCGAACGCCTCTGTCTCGATCTGTCCTCGCTGCTGAAGGAGCTCGGCTATCCGGCCGTCGAATTCGCCCGCGGCGCGGTTTTGCCCTATCTGCCCGGGAGGGATGTCGTTTCGCGGCTGAAATTTATATTCGAGCCCTATCCGAGCGAGCGCACCGGCGCGCGAGGCTGCTCAAACTGCCGCCGCTGCGTCACCGTATGCAGTTATGGCGCGCGCACGCTCGACTACCCGGATATGCACGTCGACGCCGACCTTTGCCGCAACTGCGGCGTATGCGCGGACGTCTGCCCGACCGGCGCGCTGCGCGCCGACATTCTCCCGCAGACCGAAGCGGATTTTTCGCGTGAAGCCGAATTGGTCGCGCTGGAAGAAAAAATCAAAGCGTTATAACATCCGTATCATCCGCTTGCGAAAGGAGAGCCTATGCGACAAAAACCGACACTTGGCGAAATCGGATCAAACTGCTCCGCCATACTTGACGCACTCCAGCAAGATCGCGCCCGTTTCGGGCTGCGCGCTTTCCGCGCGGACTGCGGCGCGGAGATACTCCTTGCCGAATCGGACGCGCCGGAGTCGGCACAGGCCGGCGCGCTTGCGGCCGCGCTGTGTCAGGGAGGCCTCGCGGAAGCGTCGGAGTATGAAGACGCGTTCGGCGGACAGATGCTGCCGTTCATTCGCGCGAAAACGGATTTTCCGCGTCTTGCGACGCTTACGCTTCAGTCCGCAGTCGAATTTCACAGCGTTATGCTCTCCGGTCCGGTCAAGCTCCATCTGGAGCAAACGGACGAAATCGAGTATGACGCCGATCCGGCAAACGGGAGTCTTTCCGCCGTCGTTCAGGCGGACAATATTCCTGAAGATGCATGGATGGTTTCGTTAGCCGACGCGGTATGCTGCAGCCCGGAACAGCTGACGCTGCTCGTCGCCCCGCAGAAGCGCCTGCTCGGCGCGGCGCAGATATCGGGCCGCATGAACGAAAACATGATTTTCACTATGGAACGCTCGCTTGGATTGGATTCGAACGCCGTTGCTTCCATAGAAGGATATGCGCCCGTCTGCCTTCCGGGCAAAAAAACGAAGGAGGGCAAGCCTCTCCTTCCGGACGATTTTCTGCATTACGGCGCGTTCTCGCGGCTCACGCTTGCGCAGAGCGCCGGAATCGATCCGCAGGCGCTGGCAAACGATCTTGCCTTTACGTCCACGGATATCTTCGGCGCGCTCTTTTTCGACTTGCTGAAAAAAGCGGACGGCGATTTTTTCAAGATTCCGAACCTTTTGCACATCAACAAGCTCGCCATAGTCGAAGTATTCGACCCGGACAGCGGCAAAACCTTCCGCGCGGGTAGTCTGCAGCCCAATATACTGGCCTGATATGAGCCCTGACCGTGCGATATATCGACAAGGCCGGAAGAAATAAGGAGGACTACGATCATGAAAACCAAAATGTTTCTCGCCCTGCTCCTTTGCGTGCTTCTGCTTTGCACGGCCGCCTGCGGAAAAACAGCGACCGATACGAACGACACGACTGCCGCCGTTGCGAGTAGCGAAACCGATTCCGGCGTCGATTACTCCGACTTTAAAACCGCGATCATGCTGCCCGGCATCGAGGGCGAAAACGCGATCTTTCAGATGATTGCGGACGGCATCCGCACGGCCTGCTCCGACCTCGGCGCGCCCGAACCCAAGGTCGTCGAAGGCGGCGACCAGTGGACGTCGTACGGCAAGTATCTGACCAGCCTAGCCGAGGTAGGCATCTACGACGTGATCTTTACCACAACGGACGTCATGCGTTACTGCGTCAAGGAGACGCATGCGGACTATCCCGATCAGAAATTCGTGCTCATCGACGCGGACCTCGTCGGCTACGAAGACCAGTTTGACGGCGGCGTCATTCCGGACACGGTCTGGGGTGTTTCGTTCGACCTCTACCAGCTCGGCTACCTCGGCGGGTATTTCTGCGGGCTGGTCACGCAGAGCGACATGGAGCGCGCCAATTCCGACCTCGTCGTCGGTCTCGTGTTCACGGACGTATACGACGCCTGGGAGGTGGACGTAAAAACCGGCTTCACAAACGGCGTGAACGCCGCAAATCCGGATATCCAGATCATCAACTCCATCATCGGCGACTGGGTCGATCCGCAGAAGGGCGCGGACGTGACGCGCGCGCTGTTCGCGCAGGGCGCGGACATCGTGTATTACACGACCGGCGCTTCCGCCTACGGCTGCGTCACAGAGGCCGAGGCACAGAATAAATACGCCGTCGCGGACGACAATAACGCCATCTCGCTCTCGCCCGACACCATCATCGCCTGCACGCTCGTCGAAGGTTATCAGGCGGCTTACGACGCGGCTTACGGCGCGATCACCGGCACGCTCGAATACGGCACGGGCCGCACGGTCGGCGCGGCCGACGGGGTCATCTCGTTCACGTTCGACGATCCCGTCACGCAGGCGACCGTCCCGGCGGACATCCTCGAAAAGATGGAGACCGCCTATCAGGGCCTGATCGACGGAACGATCGACGCGCACGCGTCGATCGACTGAGCGCATCCCGCCAGGGCGGCGAAACAGGAAGGAACGCTTCTGTCGATTGCGTTCCTGTCGCCACCGTCTATTTAGTAGGAAGGAACGTTTCTATGTCGGAATATCTCGAGATGCGGGGGATTCAAAAAACCTACCGCTCCTTTGGGCGGGAGGTGCGCGCGCTCAAGGGCGTGGACCTCACCGTAAAAAAGGGTACGGTGCACGGCCTGCTCGGCGAAAACGGCGCGGGCAAGTCCACGCTCATGAAGATCCTCTCGGGCGTGGAGCGCATGGACGCGGGTGAAATCCGCCTGTGCGGCGAACCCGCACACATCAAAAACGCGATCGCTGCCGCGAAGCACGGCATCGGCATGGTGCATCAGCACTTTTCCCTGCTGGACGACTATACGGTCGTCGAAAACGTCGTGCTCGGTATGGAGCCGGTCAAAGCGCTCGGGTTCGTCGACGAACGCGCCGCGAAAAAGGCCGCAGCGGAGGCCGCAAAGCAGTGCGGTTTCTCCATCGCGCTCGACCGCCGGGTCGGCACGCTCTCCATGGGTGAAAAACAGAAGGTCGAAATCATGCGCGTGCTCTACGGCAAGGCGGACCTGCTCGTGTTCGACGAGCCGACCTCCGTGCTGGTCGAGCAGGAAGTACGCGGCCTGCTGGACACCATCCGCATGCTCAAGGCCGCGGGCAAGACCATCGTCTACATCAGCCACAAGGTCGAGGAAGTGCTCGACATCACGGACGAGGTGACCGTCCTGCGCGACGGCGAGGCGGTGTTCACCGGCCCGACCGAACAGCTCGACACGGCGGAAACGGTGCGCCTGATGGTCGGCAGGGCACTCGCGCCCGAAGCGAAACGCAGGCCAATGCCCGCGGGCGAAACCGTCCTGCATGTAAAAAACCTCTTTGTAAAAAACGGTCCTCTCGACATGGTGAAGGACGCAAGTTTCGACGTTTGCGCGGGCGAGATCGTCGGGATTGCGGGCGTCAACGGCAACGGCCAGCAGGAGCTTCTGGAGGCGCTGTTCGGCCTGCGCGAAACCGACCGCGGCGAAATCTCGCTCTGCGGGTCGAACGTAACGCGCTTTTCGCCCTCGGAGCGGAGGTCCGCGGGGATCGGCTATATCCCGGAGGACCGCATCCACGTCGGCTCCTGTTCCGCCGCGTCGGTTTCGGAGAACCTCCTGATCGACCGGCGAAACAAGCAGCCTTACTGCAAGGGCGGCTGGCTCCGCCAAAAATCGGTCGAATCAATGACGAACGAACTCATTTCGCGCTACAGCATCAAGGCCTCGGACGGGCGGCACGTCGTCGGCGGGCTCTCCGGCGGGCATATCCAGCGGACGATCCTCGCGCGCGAGCTTTCGGCGGGGCCGAAGCTTCTGCTGGCCGCGGAGGTCACCATGGGGCTGGACGTGCTCTCCGCGCGCTATATCCACGACGAGATGCTTGCCCTGCGCGAAAAGGGACTCGCCATCCTGCTCGTTTCGAGCAATATCAATGAGATTTTAGAGCTTTCGGACCGCGTCCTCGTGATGCGCGGCGGCGAGATGACGGCGTGCCTCGACAACTGCGCGTCGCTCGGCCGCGAGGAAGTCGGCGAATACATGCTCGGCGTAAAGCGCATGCAGCCGCAACCGTCCGACGGAAGGGAGGCGCTGGCATGAAACAGGCAAAACGCACGTTTTTTGAACTGCTGGTGATCCTCTCCGGGCTCGTCATGGCGCTTGTCGTCATCCTGCTCTGCAGCGACGAGCCGGCCGCCGCCCTGCGGTATTTCTTCGTCGGCCCGTTTTCGAGCGCGTACTTTTTCGGCGACATGCTCAACACCGCCGTCCCGCTCATCATCTGCGGGCTGGCCGCCAGCGTGTCGTTTACCGCTTCCGTGTGGAACCTTGGCCTCGAAGGTATGGTATACTTTGGTATGCTTACCGGTACGATGGCGGCGGTCGCCATGGACGGCTGGAGCGCGGCTATCGCCGTGCCGCTGATGTTCGTCGCCGCGTTTGCGGGCGGCGCGCTGCTCGCGGGCATCTGTAACTTTTTAAAGCGCAGATTCGATCTGGACGTGATGATGTCCTCGCTGATGCTCGCAAACGTCGTCTTCTACCTGATCTTCATGCTGGTGGAAGGGCCGTTGCGCGATATGAACTCCGACCAGGGCGTGACGACGCAGGCCGTACCGGAGGCGTTCCGGTTTACGAATATTCTGGAGCCTTCCGATCTGAACACGACGATCTTCCTCGCGCTCGCGCTCGCGGCGATCGTTTACTTCGCGCTCCGGCGTTCGCGCGTCGGCTACGAGATCCGCATGACGGGCCTCAACCCCGTGTTCGCGCGCTACGGCGGCGTCAGCACGGCGGCGGTCGCGAGCCTTGCCATGATCGTCTCCGGCGGACTGAGCGGCGTCGGCGGCATGACGTACGTGCTCACGACGTCGTTTCGGGTGCGCAACCAGCTCTGCGGCATCGGCTGGAGCGGCCTCTCCATCGCCATGATCAGCCGCAACAACCCGCTGCTGGTCGTGCCGGTCGCGCTGTTCTTTGCTTACCTGACCAAGGGCGCGGAGTGCGCGGCGCTGTTTGCGGACATCACCCCGGACGTCTCCCAGATCATACAGGGCGCGATTTTGCTCCTCGTCACCAGTGAAAAACTGATCGAATTTTTGACGGGCGGCTCGCGTGTTTCCCGAAAAGCCCTGAAAAAGGAGGCGGCCAAATCATGAACGAATTCGTTTCCGGTTTTCTCTATACGATGATCGCCTACGGCACGCCGCTGATCCTCTGTTCGCTCGGCGGCATGATGACCGGGCTTTCCGGGCGGTTCAACCTCGGCATGGAAGGCATGATGCTCTTCTCCGCCTTCTTTTCGCTCTACTTTGCCAACCTCTGGAACAGTCTGCTGCTCGGCATGCTCATGGGGGTTGCCATCACGGTCGCGGTCGGGCTGTTCATGGCGTTTATGAGCCTCCGCCTCGACGTGGACATCTACATCGTCGGCATGGCGATCAACATCCTCGGCACGGGCCTGACCACATTTTTGATCTACGTGCTGACCGGCTCCCAGGGGTCGATCATCTATCCCGACGCGCCGCGGCTGGAAAAATTTGCAACGCCCCTGATCGAAAAGATACCGTATTTAAATCAGGTGCTCAGCAACCACACCTGGCTGGACTATCTGACCATCGTGATCGTGGTCGTGCTGTATGCGGTGATCTTTAAAACCGCGTTCGGCCGGCGGCTCCGCGCGGTCGGCATGAGCGAATGGGTCGCATCGGCGCGCGGCATCTCCGTCGACGGCATGATCTACGCTTCCTACGCGCTCTGCGGCGCGCTCTGCGGGCTGGCCGGCGCTTCGCTTTCGCTGTCCCAGGGCATCTTCGTCGGCGGGTTCATCGGCATGACGAACGGGCGCGGATGGCTCGCCATGGCGGTCGTCATCCTCGCGCAGAGCAACCCTTATACCGTGCTGTTCTCCGCGTGGGCGCTCGGGGCGCTCTCCGCACTCGGCGACATTTTGCAGGCCACAAGCGGGTTCCCCGCGCGCGTGGTACAGATGCTGCCGTTCCTTGGCGCGCTGATCGCGGCGAGCGTATATTCCCGCCGCCGGATGCGGCTCAAAAAACAGATGTTTTCCTGACAGTCAGATAACAAAAAGGACTTGATACCATGCTGGTTTTTAAGAACATTTCCCGTCTGGTCGCCGACCCGAAAACCGTGCATTCAGGCACGGACATGCTGGTGGACGGCGAGCGCATCGCCGCAATCGGCGCGCATCTGCCGGTCCCCGACGGGGTAGAAATTGTCGATTGCACCAACTGCGCGGTCCTGCCGGGCTTTGTCGACGCGCACACGCATCTGTACCAGATGCTGCTCATCGGCCGCCGGGACGATCTGCCGCTCTCAGGCTGGTGCGACGAGGTGCTCGGCCCGACCGTCATGGCGCTGTTTTCGCGGGTCCCGAAAAGTGAGCACGCGCGCTTTTCATACCTTTGGACGGCCGTCGGAATCCGCGAGCTGCTCAAAAGCGGCGTGACCGCGTTCGTCAACATGGATATGAACATCGCTCAGGACGGCATCTTCCGCGCTGCAAGGCAGTCAGGCGTCCGCGGATACATGGGCGTCGAGCTGGCCGACCTGTTTATGAGCACGGAAGCGGGTCGCAGACTCGACCTCGCCGAGATCGAGCGGCTGCTGAAAGCTTATCCGGACAATTGCGTACTCACGCCGTCGGAACCCAACCTCACGAGCGAAACCGCCATGCAGGCCATCGCCGACTTTGCGAAAACCTATAACGCCCGCGTGCAGACGCATGTGGACGAAACCGCCGCGGAGGCGCGGCAGTGCATCGACGAAAAAAAAGATCCGGAGCTGCTCTATCTCGACCGGTTCGGCCTGCTTTCCCCGCGGTTTTCCGCCGTGCACGGCGTGCATTTATGCAAGGAAGAAATCGCGCTCGCCGCGGAGCGCGGCGTATCGGTCGTCTATAACCCGAAGAGCAACGCAAAGCTCGGCAGCGGCGTCTGCCCCGTTCCCGCTTTGATCGATGCGGGGATCAACATCGCGCTTGCGACCGACGGGCCCGCGTCGAACGACCGGCTCGACATGTTCGAAGAAATGCGCGCGGGCGCAATGCTCCAGAAGGCGACGAACCAAAGCCCGACCGTCGTTACGGCAGGCGACGTGTTCGCCATGGCGACGAGCGGCGGCGCAAAGCTGCTCGGCATTGACGCGGGCACGCTTTATGAAGGCCGTCTTGCGGATTTTTCCATCGTTCCGCTGAATAAGGCGCATCTCGGGTTCGGCACGGGCGACGTCGTTTCAACGCTGGTCTGGTGCGCGCAAAGCGGCGACGTACGGGACGTGTTTATCGGCGGAAAACCCGCGCTGAAGGACGGCGTCGTCACGGGATTTGACGAAGCGGCCGTGCTTTCGGAGTTTTCCGATATTTTATTCCGTCTACAGGAGGAAATCCATGCTCAGTCTAAGTGAAAACACCTGCCGGCTCATCGAGGAGCGGATTTTGCCGCGCCTCTGGGAGCTCGGCTGCGAAAAACATACGCTGCAAAACGGTGCGACCGTGATCGACATGGGAATCCGTGCGCCGGGCGGTTATGAAGCCGCGCGGCTGTTCACGCTCGTTACGCTCGGCGCGCTCGGTGACGTTTCCTATGGGAAAATGACCGTCGGGCAGCGCGAACTGGAGAGCGTCGAAGTCCGGCTCGACCGTCCGCATGAGGCGGCGCTGTCCTCGCAATTTTCCGCCTGGAAGATCAAACCGTCCGGTGCATATCAGTTGCCCGGCTTCGGCTCCGGCCCTGCGCGGGCGATCGCATATCACGACGGCATCGCAAAGATGTGGCCGTACCGCGACAGTTTCGCAAAGACCGCGCTCGCGCTGCAGACCGCCGAACTGCCGGACGAGTCCATCGCGGACGACGTTGCAAAAGCCTGCGGCGTCAAGCCCGAAAACGTATATCTTCTCGCGGCGAAAACGGGCAGCCTCGTCGGCTGCGTGCAGATCGCCGCGCGCATGGCGGAGGTCTCCCTCTGGGGACTCGGTTACTTCGGTTTCCCGCTCGATAAGGTAAAGAGTTTTTCCGGCAGCGCAGCGATCCCACCCGTGATCGAAGACGAGCTGATCGCCATGGACCGCGTCAACAGCTCCACGCTCTACGGCTCGATCGCGCGGTACGTCGTTGACTGCGACGACGCGGAAATCGAACAGGTGCTGCCGCACATGGCATTCTCCGGCACCGTCCATAACAAAAAAACGTTCGCCGAGCTTTACGACGCGGCGGAACGCGATATCTTCAAGATGGATACGAACGTGCACAAGGTCGCGCACATCGAGATCACGAACTTAAAAAGTGGTAAAACGTTCGCTGCCGGCGCGATCGACGCGGACATGCTGGAAAAAAGCTACTTTTCCAACACGCTATAAGGGAGGTTCCATGCAAAAAGAGCAAAATTTCGACGTTGCAATCGTCGGCGGCGGCGTAATCGGCGCGGCGGCGGCATGGAAACTTTCAGCGGCGGGCGCGCGTGTCGTCCTGCTTGAAAAGGACGACCTTTGCTCCGGCGCGTCGTGCACGAACCCCGGCTTCTGCGTGCTGAGTTATCGCGAAAACCGGCTGGTCATGTCGCTCGCGCTCGAACAGCAGAAACGCTGGGACGAGCTGCAATCGGAAATCGGGGATGTGGAATACGTCCATTCCGGCGGGCTCATACCGCTGACGGACGAAAAGCAGGAGGCCGCGCTGGAAAAACTCTGCCGCCACGCAAAAAAGCTCGGCCTCGACGACATCGGCCTGATCACGGCAAAGCAGGCAAAGGAGCTTGAGCCCGCGCTGGACGAAAGCAAGCTCGTCGGCGCGTGCTGGTGTCCCGGAGAAGGGCGTGTCAATCCATTTCAGCTCAACCTTAACATGGCCACGCGCGCAAAATCGCTCGGCGCGGATCTGCGGCCGCACAATCCCGTGACCGGCATGCAAATTTCAAACGGCCTCGTCACCGCGCTGGAAACGCCTGGCGGGGACATATCGGCCGACCTGTATATCCTCGCGGGCGGCGCCTGGACGCGCGATCTGTCCCGCATGGCGGGCCACGACACGCCGGTGTTCTATGAGCGCGGCGAGGCGATGGTCAGCATGCAGGTCGCGCCCCGCATCCGCCGCATGATCACCGACGGCGCGCTCTTTACGCAGCCCGCCGGCGAACACCCGATGGTCGTCGGCGCGTGTCTCGGCCAGACCGCTTCCGGCAACATCGTCATGGCGCAGGCGACGACGCGGCCGGGCAATTACGATAAGACCAACACGTTCGAAGGCCCGCGCGCGGTCGCGCGCCGCGTGCTTTCGCTCTTCCCTTCGCTGTCCGATCTGGAGATCATCCGCATGTGGGCGGGGCTCGTCTCCTATGCGGCGGACAGGGAACCGGTCTTCGGCGCGTACGATTCGCCGAAAAATCTGTTCGTCGCGAACTCCTTCCACAGCGCAATCGCGCTCTCGCCCGCCATCGGCGACATGATCGCGGCATACTGGAAGTCGGGCGCGATCCCCGACGAGGCGAAGGCCTACACGCCCGAACGCTTTAATGCATAAAAACAGCCCCGCTTGCGCGGGGCATTTTTTCGCTCTCAAGTTTTTATTGCGCATGCAGGAATCGGCCGCGCGGCGTTCCGAAGTGTTCGCCGTCCTTTGAAACGAGTTTCCCGCGCAGAAAGACGTACCGCACCGTACAACCGACTTCGAATCCTTCCCAAACGGAATAGCCTGCGTTGCCGTGCTCGGTTTTTGCGGAAAGCACGCGTGGCGCGTCCGGATCGATCAGCACGACGTCCGCGTCCGAACCGACAGACAGCGTGCCCTTTTGCGGGCAGAGCCCATAGATTCGCGCCGCTTGTGCAGACAGACGGTCATACAGCTGCACAAGCGTCAGCCGTCCTTTTTGATATCCTTCCGAGAACAGCAGCGATACCATGTTTTCGCACCCGCCGATTCCGGGAACCGCGCCGAAGCACGTCGGTTCCCTCAATTTTTCCTCCAGCTTAAACGGACAGTGGTCGGTAGACACCATGCCGATGTCGCCGCTTTTGAGTAGATCCCAGAGGATTTCGTTGTCGCGCTTTGTCCTTAGCGGCGGCGTCATGATGTAGCGCTGCGGTTCCGGTCCGGCATACCGTTCGTCGTTTTGCAAAAGATAGTGCGGACAGGTCTCGGCCGACACGTTCACGCCGCGCTTTCTCGCGTCGGCGATCAGCAATCCCGCCTCGCCGGAGGAAACATGCGCGACGATCAGCTCCGCGCCCGTCTGTTCAGCAAGTGCGATCAGCGCTTTTACCGCCGCGATTTCCGCGCTCGCCGGGCGGCTGATTGCGTGCAGCGCAGCCGCGTCGCGTCCTTCGCTCAGCATCTTTTTTTTCGTTTTTTGTATGATCCCGTCGTCCTCGCAGTGCGCAAGGACCGGCATGTTCAGCCGCTTCGCTTCGAAAAAAAGAGCTGGCAGCTTTTCGCTCGGGTATTGATCCGTTCCGTAAGTGGTGTAGATCTTCAGGACATGTACACCCGCGTCCTTCAGTTCGCTCAGCCGCGCGACGTCCTGATCGAACGCGCCCGTGACCTCCATATGCAGCCCGTAATCGCAAAACACGTTCCCGTCCGCTTCCGCGCGGCGCGCGTTCACGCCGTCCGTCCAGCTCCCTCGTTCAACGGGACTTGCAAAGTCGACGACGCTCGTCGTGCCGCCGCACACGGCGCATTTCGAGCCGGTGAAAAAATCGTCCGCGTTGCGTTTTCCGTCCGCCGTCGGCATAAAAAAATGCACGTGCGAATCGACGGCGC
>Ga0116164_10002357_pt1 | contig 13548 bp, 11 predicted proteins | sample AD_UKC109_MetaG_FD_89888 | JGI IMG/M metagenome (GOLD analysis project Ga0116164, IMG submission 89888) | Active sludge microbial communities of municipal wastewater-treating anaerobic digesters from Hong Kong - AD_UKC109_MetaG | ecosystem: Engineered > Bioreactor > Anaerobic > Digestate... | reverse complement strand
CGCTTCGCAAAGCCCTGAGCGTGTTTTATCCGGAGCTTGCCAAGGTAAGGCTGGTGGATTACAAGGTGCGTGTGCTGACCGGCAAGGCCGCCACCGCGTCCCGCGTTCGCGTGCTGATTGAAAGCTCGGACGGCAAGCTGGACTGGACCACGACCGGCGTTTCCACGGATATCATCGCGGCAAGCTGGGAAGCGCTGACGGATTCCATCGAATATTATCTGTATCAAAAGGAGGTTGCTCCATCATGCCCATGACAATGACCCAAAAAATCCTCGCCGCGCATTGCGGCAAGGCATCCGTACAGGCCGGCGATATGATCGTCGCCACGTGCGATCTGGTACTGGGGAACGATATCACCGCGCCGGTCGCGATCAACGAGTTTGAGAAATGCGGCTGCGGCAAGGTGTTTAACCGGGACAAGATCGCGCTGGTTATGGATCATTTCACACCCAACAAGGATATCAAGGCCGCCGAGCAGGTGAAGAAGGTCCGCGAGTTTGCCAAAGACAAGCAAATCCCGAACTATTTCGATGTCGGCGCCATGGGCGTGGAGCATGCGCTCCTGCCGGAGCGGGGCATGGTCACCGCGGGCGATCTCGTGATCGGCGCGGACAGCCACACCTGCACGTACGGCGCTTTGGGCGCGTTTTCCACGGGCGTCGGCTCTACGGATATGGCAGCCGCGATGGCAAGCGGGCTGGTATGGCTGCGTGTGCCGGAGGCGATTTCCGTGGTGCTCAAGGGCAAGCCCGGCAAACATGTGTCCGGCAAGGACGTGATCCTGCACCTGATCAAGACGATCGGCGTGGACGGCGCGCTGTACCAGTCGCTGGAGTTTACGGGCGAGGGCGTTTCCGCACTGACGATGGACGACCGCCTGTGCATCTGCAACATGGCGATCGAGGCGGGCGGCAAGAACGGGATCTTCCCCGTGGACGGGCAGACGGTCGATTACCTCAAAGAGCACGGCGCGGCGGATCCGAGGGTGTTTACGGCGGACGCGGACGCGCAATATGCGCGCGTGATCGAAATGGACCTGTCCGCCCTGAAGCCCATTGTGGCCTTCCCGCACCTTCCCGAAAACGGAAAGACCTTCGATGAAATCGGCGACGTTCCCATCCAGCAGGTGGTGGTCGGCTCCTGCACGAACGGCAGAATTTCCGATCTCCGCGACGCCGCAAGCATTATGAAAGGCCGGAAGGTGGCCGAGGGCGTGCGCATGATCGTGATCCCCGCGACCCAGAAAATCTGGACGGAGGCGATGCACGAGGGGCTGTTCGATATCTTTGTCGAGGCGGGCGCCGCCGTATCCACGCCCACCTGCGGCCCGTGTCTGGGCGGCCATATGGGCATCCTTGCCAAGGGCGAGCGCTGCGTCGCCACCACAAACCGCAATTTTGTGGGCCGCATGGGTGATCCGGGCAGCGAGGTGTACCTGGCGAGCGCGGCGGTGGCCGCGGCATCCGCGGTGCTGGGCAGGCTGGCGACGCCCGATATGCTGGACTGAGGAAAGGAGAGAGGAAGTATGCTACTCAAAGGTAAGGCAATCCGCTATGGGGATAACATCGATACCGACGTCATCATCCCCGCGCGTTATCTGAATACGTCGGATCCCGCCGCGCTTGCGGAACACTGCATGGAGGACATCGACCCCGATTTCCTTTCAAAGATTCAAAAAGGGGATATCATCGCAGCCGGCAGCAACTTCGGCTGCGGTTCCTCGCGCGAGCACGCGCCGCTTGCCATCAAGACCGCCGGGATTTCCTGCGTGGTTGCCAAGAGCTTTGCGCGTATTTTCTACCGCAACGCCATCAACATCGGCCTGCCGATCATCGCCTGCGACGCGGAGATCAACACCGGCGACCGGCTTTCGATTGACCTTGCCAACGGCGTGCTGACCAACGAAACCACGGGCATAAAAACGGAATTTCCGTCCTTCCCCGAATTTCTGCAGAAAATCATTCAGGCGGGCGGGCTGATGCAGGCGATGTCAGGCGGTGTACTCGAATGAATTTGAATATTGTTCTCATCCCGGGTGACGGCATCGGGCCGGAAATCATCGGCAGCGCGGCGGACGTATTGCGTGTCATCGGAAAAAAATTCGGGCACACATTTGCTATGCAGGAGGTGCTTGCGGGCGGCTGCGCGATTGACCAGACCGGCGTTCCGCTGCCAGATGAAACGCTGCAAGCCTGCCTGAAAAGTGACAGCGTGCTGCTGGGCGCCGTCGGCGGGCCGCAGTGGGAAACCCTGCCCGGTCACCTCAGGCCGGAGCGCGCGCTGCTGGGGCTGCGCAAGGAGCTGGGATTGTTTGCCAATCTCCGCCCCGTGAAGCTGCAGCCGGTGCTTGCCGCCGCTTCGCCGCTTAAAAAAGAAATCACCGACCGCGGCGTGGACCTGCTGATCGTGCGAGAGCTGACGGGCGGGCTGTATTTCGGAGAGCGCGGCAGGGGAGAGGGAGACATGGGTCCCTATGCATACGATACCGAAAAATACAGCGTCGAAGAAATTCGCCGCATCGGCACGGACGCCTTCGACACGGCCAGAAAGCGCCGCGGCAAGGTGTGCAACGTGGACAAAGCGAACGTGCTGGAGTCCTCCCGCCTCTGGCGCGAAACCATGCACGAGCTGAAAAAGAGCTATCCCGACGTGGAGTACTCCGATCTGCTGGTGGATAATGCCGCCATGCAGCTGATCAAGGATCCGTCGCAGTTTGACGTGATCGTGACCAGCAACCTGTTCGGGGATATCCTGTCGGACGAAGCGTCCCAGCTGACAGGCTCCATCGAGCTGCTGGCCTCCGCGTCGCTTGGCAAAACAACCTGCGGTATGTACGAGCCGATCCACGGCTCCGCGCCGGATATCGCGGGCAAGGGCATTTCCAACCCGATCGCAACCATCCTTTCGGCGGCGATGATGCTGCGGATGTCGTTTGACCTGACGAAGGAAGCGGACGCCATCGAAGCCGCGATCGACGCGGTGCTCGCCAAGGGTTGCCGCACCGGGGATATCGCCGCGGGCATGCCGTCCATCGGCACAAAGGAAATGACGGAAAATATCATCGAAGCGATCGAAGCCTGAGGGCGCAAACCGCTCTATCGTTACACAATATGGATTGGATAATTCTTCAATACGTGATACAATACTATATTGAGACCGTGCGTGTGTTCACATGACCGTTTGGGTGGTGTGAGCATTCGCATATCAATGGAGTGCATGTATGGATAAAACGCTGCTGTCGTTTGTGATTCCCTGTTACCGGAGTGAACATACCATCACCGGCGTAGTGGATGAGCTCATCGCAACGGTTTCCGCGCGGCAGGATGAATTTCAATACGAAATTATTTTGGTGAACGACGGCAGCCCCGACGGTGTGGCGGACGTGATTTTAGGCCTGTGCAAGCAGCATCCGCAGATTGTGTTCGTGAACCTCAGCCGCAACTTCGGCCAGCACAGCGCGCTGATGGCGGGATTTGCGAAGGTGCGCGGCGGGATCGTGATCTGTCTGGACGACGACGGACAGACGCCCGCAAACGAATGCCTGCGGTTGGTGGATAAGCTGCGCGAAGGCTACGACATCGTGTTTGCGGAGTATAAGCAGACCCAGCAAAGCCTGTTCCGCATCCTGGGCAGCCGCTTCAACACCGCGTGCAACCGCTTTTTCTTCGGCCAGCCGAAGGACCTGAAAACGACCAGCTATTATGCCTGCCAGCGCTTCGTGGTGGATACGGCGCTGCAATACCCTAATCCCTTTCCGTATATTACGGGCCTTTTGCTGCAAAGCGTCAGCCGCACGGCCAACGTGAAGGTGCAGCACCGTGCACGCCGGGAGGGCAGGAGCGGCTACAGCATCAAAAAGCTGATTTCGCTGTGGACCAACGGCGTCACCGCGTTTTCCATCAAGCCGCTCAGGTTTGCCACCTATCTCGGGTGGACGATCGCCGGAGGCGGGTTTATCTTTGCGCTGGTAACCGTGATCCGCAAGTTTCTCAACCCCGATATGGAGGCAGGCTGGGCATCGACCATCTCGGTGCTGCTGGCGCTGGGCGGCGTGATCATCGCGCTGATCGGCGTGGTGGGGGAATATATCGGACGGATCTACCTGAGCATCAATAAAAGCCCGCAGTACGTGGTGCGGCAGACCGTAGACAACCGGCCCGGTGAGGGGGACGACAAACTATGAAAATCGTCCATGCGACCTGGGAAAAGCAAAACCTCGGCGTAGACGCCTACGAGATTTTTCTGGATAATCAAGATACGCAGGAGCAGTTGCGTCAGGCGGAACAACGGTTGATCGATGAGGGCGGGGAATATTTCGTGGTGAAAACCCCCGTGAACCGCAGCGATTTGCTGTTCGGCCTTCCAGCGCTTGGGTACATCTTTGTGGAAACGCTGTTCCGGGTTGCGGTGGAGCGCGGGGACTATCACGTGCCGCAGAGCATCGCACGGTTTGACCGCGGGTTGACTGTGGTCCGGCGCGACGGCAAACCCGAGCAGGAGGCAGCGTTTGCACGGATACGCGAAGGCGTCTTCAAGAGCGACCGCGTATCGATGGATCCGGGCTTCCTGCCGGAGATGACCGCGACGCGCTATATCAACTGGATCCGGCAGCTGCTCCTGCAGGGGAGCATGCTGTTTGAAGTGCTGCTCCATGAGACGCCGGTCGGTGTGTTCATCATCAGGCGGATCGACGATCAAACCGTGGATCCCGTGCTGATGGGGCTGTATCAGGAGGATCAAAACCGCGGACTGGGCACGCTTCTGCATAAAAAGACACTGGACACCTGTTTTCAGCAGAAATGCGACCGCATCACGTCCACCTTTGTGAGCAACAACGCGAAAATCCTGCGCGTGTACGTCAATATCGGCGCAACGATCACCGATGTGCTGTATACGTACGTTAAACACATAACCAGAAATACGGAGGAAACGGTATGACAGAACAGACCGAACCGAAAAAGAAGATTATTTATTCGGGGATCCAGCCGTCCGGGGTGCTGACGATCGGCAACTATATCGGCGCGCTGAAAAATTTTAAGCTGCTGGAGGATGAGTACGAATGCTTTTACGCGATCGTGGATATGCACGCGATTACCGTACGGCAGGACGCGTCCCAGCTTCGCAGGCGCACGCTGGAACTGGCGGCGCTGTATATCGCAGCGGGGCTCAATCCCGATCAAAGCATGATCTATTGCCAAAGCCAGGTATCCGCGCATGCGGAGCTGGCATGGATTTTAAACTGCTTTGCCTACATGGGCGAGCTGCAGCGCATGACGCAGTTCAAGGATAAATCCGCAAAGCACGAGGAGAACATCAACGCGGGGCTGTTTACCTATCCCGTGCTGATGGCTGCGGATATCCTGCTGTACCAGTCCAATCTGGTGCCGATCGGATCGGACCAGAGGCAGCACCTGGAGCTGACGCGCGATCTGGCCCAGCGCTTCAACAACCTGTACGGCGACGTATTTACCGTTCCGGAGGCTTACTTCGGCAAGGTCGGCAGCCGCGTGATGAGCCTGCAGGAGCCGCAGCGCAAGATGAGCAAATCCGACCCCGAGGATACCTACATCAGTATGCTGGACAAGCCCGACGATATCCGCCGCAAGATCAAGCGCGCCGTGACCGACAGCGATGCGGAGATTCGCTTCGATCCGGAACACAAGCCCGGCGTGAGCAACCTGCTGTCCATCGCGGCGGCACTGTCCGACCGGTCTATCGAAGCGGTCGTCGCCGAGCTGGCGGGCAAGGGCTACGGGGACTTGAAGAAAACCGTAACGGAGATCGTGATTGAGGCCATGAGCCCGATCCAGAAGGAATTTAACCGCCTGATGGCCGATAAGGCCTACGTACAGGGTATCCTGAGCCGCAACGCGGGGATCGTGTACAAGCGCGCGCTGCCCACGCTCAACAAGGCCAAGCGCAAGGTGGGATACCTGCCGCCGGACAAGCGGTAAGACGCATTGTAACAGGAGGGTATACGTGTTCAAAGGATTGATCTTCGATTTGGACGGCGTGATTGTGGATACGGCGAAGTATCATTTCTTGGCGTGGAAAGAGCTGGCCGAAAAGCTTGGCCTGCACTTTACCAAAGAGGACAACGAACGCCTGAAAGGCGTCAGCCGTGTGCGCAGCTTTGAGATTATTCTGGAGATCAACGGAATCCGGATGACAGACGAACAGAAGCAGACGTATTGCACTTGGAAAAACGACCGCTATCTATCCTATATCCGCAGGTTGAAGGAAGAGGAAATCCTGCCGGGTGCGAAACGGTTCCTGCTGGATGCGCGCGCGGCCGGCTATCGCGTTGCGCTGGGAAGCGCGAGCAAGAACACGGCGCTGATTCTGGAAAAGCTGAAGATCACGGAGCTGTTTGACGCCGTGATCGACGGCACAAAGGTGACCAAAGCCAAGCCGGATCCCGAGGTCTTTTTGAAAGGCGCGGAAGCGATCGGGATTCCGGCGTCCGAATGCGTGGTGTTCGAGGACGCGGAAGCGGGAATCGAAGCCGCGCATAACGCGGGAATGGCCGCCGTAGGCATCGGCAGCCGGGAACGCCTGCCGGAAGCCGATTGGAACATCCCCGGATTTGAGAACGTTACGCCGCAGGCGGTGCTTGCAAAGCTTTAGACAGGGACATTATCCAAGATTGACAATCCGGGTGCAGACCCTGTCCAGAAACGCACGGTCATGCTCCACCAGCAGCAGGGTCGGCCGATAATTGAGAATTAGATCCTCCAATTGCACACGGCTGAATACGTCGATGTAATTCAGCGGTTCGTCCCATACGTACAGGTGCGCGGGTATGCACAGGCTGCGAGCAATCAGCAGCTTCTTTTTTTGCCCTTCCGAGTACTGGCCGATATCCTTGTCGAACTGCTGACGCCCGAAATCCATATTGCGGAGGATGGCCTTGAACAGCGTTTCGTCGGCGCCCGTTTCCGCAATGAAGCGCTCCAGCTCGCCGTGGAGGTGATCGGTGGACTGCGGCACATAGCTGACGATCAGATTGCCCGCGATATGGATGTCGCCGCGCAGCGCGCCGGAAAGCCCGCAGAGGGACTTTAAAACGCTGGATTTCCCGCAGCCGTTGGGGCCGGACAGCGCCACGCATTCCCCGCTGCCGACGGTGAAGGATATATTGTCCAGTATGACGCGGTCCGCATACTGCACAGATGCGTTTCGCACTTCCACGATCCGTTGCTTCGGATGCGCAAGCGGCGAGAGCTTCAGCGTGCCTACACGCTCCGCGTCGTGCAGCAGGCTTTCGCGCTCTTCGATATCGCGCTCAATCTTCATTCGCGTTGCCAGCGAGCGCTTCATCAGCGCAGCGGAACGCGAGCCCACATACCCGCGGTCCACCGCGGCGACGTCGCTCTCATGCACGTGGAATTTCCCTTTTTCCGCCTTGGCACTGAAATCAGCCTGTTTGCGCGCACTGGCCTTCAAACGGACAATGTCCTTTTTCAGCTGCGTATTGCGCGCTTCCTCAGCCTGATTCCTTCGTTTAAACTCCCGCTCCCAGCTGTCGTAATCGCCCCGCTGTACCGAAACGGAGGAGCGGTTGAGCGAAAGCGTATGCGTGATGCAGCGGTTCAAAAAGCTGCGGTCATGGCTTACCAGTAAAAATCCACGTTTTTTGGACAGGTAATCGGCCACCGTTTCGCGCCCCTGTAAATCCAGATGATTGGTCGGCTCGTCGATCAGGGGATAGCTGTCCTCCCGTGCGAACAGGGCCGCAAGCTGGAGCTTGGTTTGTTCACCGCGGCTCAGGGTATCAAACGGGCGCGCAAGAAGCTCCGCGCCGAGCCCCAGCGGACCGGCTTCCGCAAGCATTCGCCATTCGGGTTCGTCCGGCGCGAGGCTCAGGAGCACATCCAGCGCCGCATGCTGCGGATTTTCCACGGCAAACGGAAACAGCACGGGCCTGACCGGAACGGAGATATTCCCTTTTGCGGTCAGTTCACCCGCAATAATTCTGAGAAGCGTGGTCTTTCCGCGCCCGTTGCGCCCGATCAGCCCCAGACGCCAATCGGTGTCGATCTGGAAGGAAAGATCGGAAAACACGTCGTCATAGCTGCCATCATAGGCAAAGGATACATTTTGGAATTGCAGTAAAGCCATACATTCACCTCGCGTTTCAGGCAAGGGACGGCAAAGAAAAACAGAGCCTTCCGGCTGCGCTCTCCTGCCACATGCAAACAGGCCAAGCCAAACCGGCTGACCGTTGCACTTTCCCTTCAGTACAGGGCGGCAGGGTTATTTGCGCATCCTTTCAACTCCGTTTCTGATGATGATGGATTGATCTTATCAAACCGGCTTCATTCTGTCAACATAGGTAATCACTGAATAAATGCCCTTCACGTCTGCCGCAGCATAGCACAACCGCTTCAAGCTCTTCAAACCTTGAAATAGCCCCACTTCTCATGCGGTTTTCATCACATGAATCGGCAGCACTCTGCCGTGGCGGCCGTAAAGTGATTGAATCATCGTTTACCTAGCGGATCGAGAAGCGGTACGTGGTTTTGGTATAATACACTTCCTCAGGCCGGAGGACGACGCTGGGGAAATGCGGCTGATGGATGGAGTCGGGGTAGCGCTGCGTTTCCAGGCACAGCCCGCCGTACATTTGATACGAGGCGCCGCCTTTCCCGGTCTGGTTCAATCCCTGTCCGGAATAGACCTGCACACCGGGCAGATCGGTGATCACCTGCATCTCGCGGCCGGTATTGGGCGAGTACAGCGTCGCGATCAGCTTATCCTCGCGGTCCTTGCCGGCGCAGTAATTGAAGTCGATGCCGCGCGCGCTTTGCATGGCGGCGTCGGGGTGATCGAGCACGTCGCCGATCCGCGTGGGCGTTTGAAAACCGTAAACCACATCCGAAGTGAAAAGAAACTTTCCGGTGGGGATCAAGCCGTCGCCAACCTCGGTGATACGGTCGGCGAACACTTGCAGGATCTGATCCTTCATGTCTTTCGCGTCGTGGCCGTCGAGGTTGAAATAGGCGTGGTTGGTCAGGTTGACAATAGTCGTTTGGTCCGTGGTCGCACGGTATTCGATGCCAAGCGCGTTCTCGTCGCTGAAGGAATAGACGGTTTCCAGCGAAAGCTCGCCGGGGAAGCCCTGATCGCCGTCCGGGCTGACAAGCGAAAGTTTCAGTCCCTCGTCTGTGATTTCCGCCTTGAAGAAACGCCTGTTGAAGCCGTCTGGTCCGCCGTGCAGGTTGTTGGGCCCGTTGTTGGGCTGCAGGGTATAGCTTTGGCCGTCCAGCGTAAAGGCGGCTCCGGCGATGCGGTTGCCGACGCGGCCGATCAGCGCGCCCAAAGAGCCTGTTTTTTGGATGTAGGAGATGGCGTCGTCGTATCCGAGCGTCACGTCGCCAAGCTTCCCGTCCCGGTCCGGGACCTGAATGCGGGTGATGATGCCGCCCAGATCCAGCACGGAAACGGAAGCGCCCGACGCGTTCTGCAGCGTGTATTCCGTAATAGAATGACCCATATGATCCTGGCCGTATGATTTCTTTGTGATGTGCATGGAATTTCCTCCGGATAATTTTTCCATTAGTATAGCGCACGGCCCGCCGCGGGTCAAGCTGCCTTGACGAAAGGAGTGCAAAAGGATACAATATTTTCGTTTATACTGAATAATGAAAGGAAGAACCAAATGTTTGGACGGCGACATGAAGGACGTCGTGTGCGTAATTTGGACCCCATTATTGAGGCGATGCCTTATTTAATGCCAATGCGCTGCGATGCGATGGTTTTCTTCAATTATGATCTGGAATACGAATCGATGATGCGGTATATCGCGGAAAAAGCACGGACGGAAAACATAAAGGTTACCTTTCTGGAGCTGCTGATTGCCGCTTATGTCCGCGCCATATCGCAGGTTCCGGAAATCAACCGCTTCGTGATCAACAAACAGTATTACAACCGCACGGAGCTGACCTGCGCGATGGTCGTGCTCATGGATACCGACGACGGAAGCGTGAAGGAGAACACGATCAAGATCCATTTCGATCCCAGCGATACGATTTACGACGTGCAGGCGCGCGTGTTGAAAAAGGTGGAGGATAACCGCAAGGCTGAGGATCTGGGAGGAGCGATCAAAATCGCAAAGGTCGTACTGAAGATCCCGGGCTTGACATCCCTCATCGTTTGGATGGCACGGTTTCTGGATCGCTACGGCATGCTGCCGTCCTTCCTGATCGACGACCTTCCGTTTCATACCGGTCTGTGGCTGACGAACAACGCGTCCATCGGTTTAAAAAGCGTAAACCATCATATTTATAACTTCGGCAATTCCAGTATGTTCTTCGCCTTGGGTACGCCGGACCGCGGCTTCAAGATGGACGCCAAGGGCAATCCGGTACGGTATGCCACGCTCCCTGTGGGCGTGACGGTGGACGAGCGCATCTGCGCGGGAGCGGTATTTGCCAAGATGTTTAAAATTATGAAACAGTGCCTGAAGAACCCTGCGCTGCTGGAAACGCCGCCGGAAACCGTGCATTATAACGAAGGCGCGGAGTATCACGAGCCCAAACCGGAGCTGAAGAAAGGCTGAACGCCTGCATCGGCGGAGAGAGGGCGCATGCCAATGACTTCCAAATTGTTACAAAAGGTGAAGAGAATTAACAGGATATCTCATATAGTTTACAAAAACGAAATATATGATATAATAAAATTCTGCCTTCTGTAACCAAGCGAGCAACCCCAAGGAGACTGAGCATGGCTCGAAAGAAATATACCTCTACGCCGACATACGGCATGCAAAGGCGCGGTTTCGGGAAAAAGCAAACGGAGAATAAACAGAGTCCGGAGTTGGATTTTACGCAAAAACCAACGCCGGATTTTGATGCGCCGATTCCCGGCGCTCAGGATCCGTATATGATGCCGCAGGGCCTCTATCACAATCCCGTACCGCAGCAGCAGGGAGCCGCTCCTCCGTTTCAGACCTATCAGGTGCCGACGCAGGGGATCGACGCCAATTACGGGGTGCCCGTGCAAAACATGGGCAGGCAGGGAAGCTATCCCATGTACACGGCAGGGCAGGGGAATCCCTTCGGGGAAACGAACCAGGCTTTTACCGGCGCGCCGATCCCGCAAATGCCGCCGCTTGCCAATACGTCGCCCACGGCGCAGCCCCTGGGAATTAACCCGAGGGCGCAGGGATATGTTCCGCCGAAGGTCATGCATGCAGACCAGGTTGCGCAGCCAATAATGCCGCAGCAAAACGCCATGCCGCAGGGTGCGGCGTATACGGGCCAAAACGCGCCGTACAGCCAACCGAACTTCTCCATGCAGCCGCCGCCCAACCAGCCAAACGGGCAGATGGGCGCGTATCCCGGGTATCCGGGCGGGAATCAACCGCCCATGCAGCCGTCCGGGAAGCGAAACAGGCCGCCGATCAATATCGAAAACTGGCTTAAAATGCTGTTATATATCATCCTTCCGGTCGCGTTTGTGCTGTGTATCGCGCTGCCGAGCGAGTTTGATATCCTGCGGTATCTGTTTTTAACGGCGTGCGCGGCATCGGTCGGGATGCTGTGGTACCGGCAATCCTTTTCCTCGTCGCTTCGCACGGGCGTAACCATCGGCTACGGAATGATGTGTATCGTCATTATCGTGATCATGCTCTCCGGATCCAACAGCGATATCGTACAAAACGGCGCGAACATTACGGCGGCGCCTACGCCGGTGATTACGGACGAACCATCCGCCGATGCGTACGGATATCAGGCGGATCAGGCCCCGGTCACCACGCCGCCCGTGCAGACCGAGCCTGAGGATACCGAGGCGGGGCAGCGCCTGACCTCCTTTATGGATAACTGGAAGGTCAACGACATCGAAAACATGCTGGGCTATGTGATGCCTTCATGGCGTCAATCGCAAAGCGACGCGGCGGCCGCGCTTTTTATCCTCATTTCCAACCGTACGCCGCTGGAATACGAGATTGAGGACATCTCCGGCTCGTCCAACGATACGTCCCGATCCATCACCATGACTGCATCCATCGACAAAAACAACGGTAACGACCCCGTGAAATACCGCTTTCTGATCCTGATGGATAAAGAGGACGGCGATTGGTACGTCGATCCCAACTCGCTGTCCACCAATGATGTGGACGACGATGCCGACGCGACGGAGGTGCCGGATGATTTGGAAGCAATCTTTACGCTGGCACCCCGGCAAACGGTAACGCCGGTACCGCCGGACAGCACGCTTTTGTATTACAATCCCAGCGGCGGTTCGTACTACCACGCCGATCCGGAATGCAGCGCGGTCAACTCCAAGTATCTGCCGATGGCGTCGTTCACCTATGGGGAACTCAACGATTCACCTTATAACCAGCTGACGCCATGCCTGAAGTGCGGCGCGCCCTCCAGACCTGACGATTAAGAATAGAGAAAAGCCTTGCGCGAGTTGATTTCGCGCAAGGCTTTTTTGATGCGGTATTACAGCTTCATCTGGTACTGCCGGTACGTGCGGTAGTGCTTGGCGCCCGCGCGTTCCAGCGACAGGGCGCTTTGCAGATTGGTTTCGTCGATGGCGGAGATTTCAAAGGCTTGAATGCCGATTTCCTTGGCGCGCTTCACCATCTGGAGCATCATCGCGGCGTTGACGGCCTTATTGTGGAAGTCGGGAGCGACGAACACCATAGAGCAGCGGGCGGTGCGGATTTTATGGAAAATCTGTGCGACCCATCCGACGGGGAACAGCCTGCCGTTGATCATCTTGGCGAGCCTTGAAAAATCGGAAAACGCAACCGCGACGCCGACCATGCGGTCGCCCGCGTAGGCGGTGACCGGCAGATCCGCCTTCGTATAGCGAAGCAGCGCTTTCAGCTCGTACAGCATATCGTCGACCGTGGGCGGGTAGATTTCTGAATCGGAGGGCAGCGCTTTGGCAATCATATTGGCTACGTCGCGCGCGAGCGCTTCCTGATTGTCGGGTCGGATTTCAGCCGGTGCGACACGGAACCCGAAGCGATTCTGCGCCATGGCGGAAAGCTTTTCGTATGTCGCGGAAGGAAACTCGCTGATTTTGAGCAGATAAGCGTGATGATCGCGGTATTTGGTAAAGCCGTACTCCGTAAAGAAGCGGTGGTAATACGGCGGGTTGTAGGGATTGAAGAGGGAATTGAGGCTGTCGAAGCCCTCATAAAGCAATCCCTCGGTATAATCGTCGAAACCGGGTTCGTTGGGTCCGAAAACGGTCTCCATGCCCTGCGAACGCAGATAGGTCGTCGCGGCGTCCAGCACGGCACGGGCATATTCCATGTTGTCTTCGCTTTCAAAAAGGGCGATATAACCGCGCTTTTGATTCAGCCGTTCGTTGTTGCGCTCGTCCACACCCGCAAGCACGCGTGCTACGGGGCGGCCGTCGTCATAGGCTAAAAACAGGGAATGCGGGCCGTTGCGCCAGGGATTGTGCACGCCGATCAGGTGATGGAGTTCCATGCGCTTCATCGGGGGCACCCAATAGGGATCCTTGCGATACAGGCGCCTGGGAAGCGCGATAAACGCCCGTACGCCTTCCGGCGTCTTTTGG
>Ga0116164_10002355_pt1 | contig 13562 bp, 12 predicted proteins | sample AD_UKC109_MetaG_FD_89888 | JGI IMG/M metagenome (GOLD analysis project Ga0116164, IMG submission 89888) | Active sludge microbial communities of municipal wastewater-treating anaerobic digesters from Hong Kong - AD_UKC109_MetaG | ecosystem: Engineered > Bioreactor > Anaerobic > Digestate... | reverse complement strand
TACTCGAGGATTCAGGCCAACTTCGTCTGTTCCCTGGAGGATCTGAGCGAGCTGATATACCTCACTTCGATGTCAGAGGAGGAGCTCCGGGACGTCACCGAGAAGATCGAGGAGGTCGTAGCCAAGGGCAACACCTCGCTCAACAACCTATCCCGAGAGATGAATCTCGGCCAGGCCTTCATAAGAGGTGCTGCGAAACGAGCGGAGAGGCTCGCCGTCAGGGGACAGCGGATCGAGCTCTCCAGAGAAGAGGGTTAGAAGATGGTCGACGTTTTACAGAGCAAGAGGGACAGCTCCAGGTTTCAGATCCTGGTGGAGATCGCCGCAAACCAGCCGAACGTCCGGCAGAAAGAGGTGGCCGACAGGCTCGGCGTCACCCCCCAGGCGATCTCCGAGTACATCAAGGACCTGGTGGCCGAGGGGCTCGTGATATCCGACGGCAGGATGAGGTACCGGATCACAAAAGAGGGCGTCGAGTGGCTCCTCGAGAGCGCCGCCGAGCTGAAACGGTACGCCAGGTACGTGATGGAAGAGATCATAAGCCACGTCTCGGTCTGGGGCGCCATCGCCGACGAGGATCTGGAAGAGGGGGTGACGGTATCCCTGGAGATGAGGAACGGACTCCTCTACGCCAACCGGAAAGAGGACGGCGGGGCTACCGGCGTCACCATCGCCGATGCAAGGGTCGGAGAGGACGTGGGCGTATCCAACCTCAGGGGGCTGATCAGCCTCAAGGAGGGGACTATCACCGTCTGCAAGGTCCCGCGGGTCCAGATGGGCGGGTCCCGGAACGTGAAATTGGACGCTCTCACTGAGATCATTGCTGGAGGGAAGGTGGTGGGAGCTTTGGGGATAGAGTCTCTCGTCGCCCTGAGAAAGGTCGGCCGGGAGCCGGACGTCTTCTTCGGGGCGAAGGAGTCGGCGGTGGAGTCGGCCTTCCACGGAGTATCGTCGGTGATCGTCTGCGTCGACGAGCAGGTGCCAAACCTCATGGGAAGGCTCGAGGCCGAAGGGCTGAAGTACGAGCTCGTCGACCTCACGGCGTCCTGATCTGATCGGGATGGCGATTTCAGTTCTGGTCAGGGCCGAGAAGGCCCGAGTTCTCATCCTCCCCCTCCGGGGGGCTGAGACCCTATTCGAGGGTTACCTCCGCCTCCAGGAGACGCCGAAAGGTCCAAGGCCCAAGAAGTTTCTCGTCAACAAAGACGGGGACGAGAAGTACCTCCAGCCCGAGGATCTGATCAGACTTTTGAGGAAGGCGGGCTCGATCTACATCGCGAAGGGCGAACCCGTCCTGGAAGATCAGTTCGTCGAATTTCTCGAAGGTTTTCAGCTCCCTTTTCGAAAAGTCCTGATCTGCCATCACTGCCTCTCGGAGAATAGAAAGTTCACCCCCCTGGACAAAAGGGCCGTTCGGTACAAGGGCGATCTGATCTGTGAGCGATGTGCTCTGGAAGAGCTGAAGAGAGAGGCGGACTTCAGGCATCTTGGAAGGGCTGCAAAGCTCCACATGGCGAAGGTCCTTCTCAAAAGAAGATCCCTCGACGACGTTTTTGCACTATTAAACCTTGAACGACTAGACTCCGACCTCACCAAATTCGACGAGATCCCAGCGATGAAGGACGAGGATCCGATGGTCGTCGAGTCCCTCGACCTCCCCCCCGAGTTCAAGTGTTTCCTGAAGAAAAGGACTGAGACCCTCCTCCCGGTCCAGGCCAAAGCGGTTCGTGGGGGCCTCCTGAAGGGTAACAACCTTCTCGTCGTCTCGGCCACCGCCACCGGAAAAAGCCTCGTTGGCGAGATGGCCGGGATCAAAAACTTCATGGAAGGAAAGGGCAAGCTCCTCTTTCTCGTCCCCCTGGTGGCCCTCGCCAACCAGAAGTACGACCAGCTCTCCCTCTACCGGGATCTGGGGGCGAGAACGTCGATCAAGGTGGGGGTCTCGCGAATCAAGCTCGGCAAAGGAAGGAGGATGAGCACGGACCTGAACTCCGAGATCATCGTCGGAACCTACGAGGGAGTCGACCAGGTCCTCCGGACCGGAAAGAGCCTCGGCAGGGTCGGGACCGTCGTCATCGACGAGGTCCACATGCTGGAGGAGAAGGAGCGGGGCCATCGCCTCTCGGGGCTTATCGCAAGGCTCCGGTTCACCTTTCCACAGGCCCAGTTCATCTACCTCTCGGCGACGGTGGGAAACCCAGCCACACTGGCAAAAAAGCTCGGCTCCGACCTCATCGACTACGCTGTGAGGCCGGTTCCCATCGAGCGCCACCTGATCTTCGCAGAGTTCCGGGAGAAGAGGGGGCTGTTGAGAAGGCTCGTCCGAGAGGCGGCGTCCAAGACCTCCTCGACGGGGTACAAAGGCCAGACGATAATCTTCACAAACTCGCGGAAGAACTGCAACAGCCTCTCCATGGCGATACCAAACTCCGCCGCCTACCACGCCGGGATGCAGTACGACCAGAGGAGGAAGGTGGAGATCCTCTTCGCCGAAGGTAAGATCGACGCCGTGGTGACGACGGCGGCTCTGGCGGCGGGCGTCGACTTTCCCGCATCCCAGGTGATCTTCGACTCTCTTGCCATGGGGATCGAGTGGCTATCTGTCCACGAGTTCAACCAGATGCTTGGAAGGGCCGGAAGGCCCGGCTACCACGACAGGGGGCTCGTCTACCTCATACCCGAACCCGGAAAACGGTACACTGGGGGGAAGAGCGAGTCCGAAGACGAGGTGGCTCTACGGCTTCTGCGAGGTCAAATGGAGGATGTCCTCCCCGAGTACGAGGAGGAAGAGCAGCAGGAGGAGGTTCTGGCCAACACTGTTGTGGCGAGGTCGAAGGAGAACCTCGTCCGGCTCCACAAGCTGACGATCGGCCTTGACGATCTGAGTTCGAGCCTCAGGGCTCTTGCAGACGCGGGCCTTGTGAGGGGTATCGATCCCACATCGATAGGAAAAGCGGCGGCGGCCCACTTTCTTACCCCTGAACAGGTCTCGGTGATCAGAAAGGGGCTAGCCGAAGAGAAGGGGCCCCTGGAAGTGGCCGTCGACCTGGAGAAGTTCGAGGACCTCTACCTCAAGGCCGCAGACCGGATCTCAGTTAAGCTTCGGATGCAGGTATCGTCGAGGGCGTTTCACGGCTCGGTGATGGACCTACTCTCCAGCGAAGACCTCACAAAGCTCGACCCGAAGGTGAGAGAGGAACTGATGAACTTTGCCAAGGAGTTCACCCGATGCGGCTGCAGGGACTCTCCCTACTGCGGCTGCCCTGAGCGGAAGGCCTCCCTCAGGATCCTGGAGCTCCGAGCCGAGGGGGCGAGCCCAAACCGGATCATACAGGAGTTCACCGACTCCTACGGGATATATGCCTATTCCGGCGACTTGATAAACTATCTAGACTCGATCGTCCGCCACCTGGAGGCGATCGAGGAGATGGCGCGGGTCCTCGGCAAAAAAGATGTGGCGAGAGAGGCGAAGAGGCTCCGGGAGAAGATCGAGGGGTGAAAACCTCCGATCTTAGATCCTACCCCTCGATCTGAAGGCGTTTTTGATCAAATCATCTCTGAAAAACTCGTCGGCGCGTCCTCCGGTGGCGTAATTGTAGACCGCAGCCGAGTAGATCCCACCCAAAGTCGAGCTTGTGAGCCCTATCGCCAGAAGGGCGAGAACCAGAAGGGCAGCGATAACGAAAACTGCCACCGGCATCGTATCGGCGACGTCGAAGATGGCGGCGAACCCCAGGGTCACGACTGCGACCGCCAAAAGGCCGAAGATGACACCAATGCTCATGTTTCCCACGATCTGCTCGCCCCAGGTTCTCGGTCACCAGAACCGGCACCGTCAGAAACGCCGTCAGGCCAGATCGTAATCGATCATCACCTCGATCCCCTCCAGATCGTAGCCGAGAGCTTCCACCACTAGGGAATCCTCAGCTTCAGTGACGGAGTACTCGATACCCGCTGAACAGCTGACTGCCAGGATATCAGCACCTTCCGGTAGATAAAACGCCAGGTGGCACTCGTCCCAGTCGGCTTCGGCCTCAAACTCAAGCTTCGTCAAGCCTTCCCGGACTGAGGTCAATTCGTCGCTGAGGGCGTAAAGCTCACCCGTCTCTTCATCGTGGACGTAATCAGAACCCTCGAGAAAGGCGAGGTCTTCTGGCTCCTTGGCTTCGAGATAGCCGACGATGAGAGCCCTTCCCTCCGCGTCCACGTAGACGTCCAGGACGATGTTTCCCGAGATCGCGCCGACAGTATCGTCCGCCAACGCCGGGAAAGCGATGAGGTGCGACGAGACGGATGCCAAGATGAGACAGACCAAAACCGTCGACATCGCTCTTCGCCTGGGAGGTCGAGCCCTCTGATCTCCTTCGATCAAGTCCGTGACCTCTCAGAAGCGAAGGGCTGAGGCCCCATGGTGCCCATTCCCATTTTCAAAACCCATCGGTTCGCCCATGAGGAGTACTTCTAGCCAGCCAAAATCCCCAGGCTCGGGGTCACTTTGTATCATGTCCCAGGAGATCATAAAATGGAGATCAGGCTCCCCCAACGGGCATCCGAAACAAGATCCCAGCCCCCAGGACGAAGGAACGGTGACCAAGCCCGGACCAGCCAGGATCATCTCCAGGAACGGGTCACCAAACCCTGGACCCCGCCACGTTGAAGATGATGGACCGATCCCCTGCAAGGCCATCTCTTCCAATCCGAGGAAGGCCGGGCAGGAGTCCATCCCACATCCTCCGCCGACCGAGGAGTCGAAGAGAATGAGATAGCTTCCGGCGCTGGTGCCGCCAAATATCAGGAGGGTTCCAACCCCTATGGTGGTTCCGTCCTCCAGATGGCGGGTAATGATGCTGACGGTGCCGGCGATCTGATGGGCGGGCTCAGGGGCCGTCGGGATCGCGCCCCAGACCGGCTCTGCCAACTCCGCCGCCAGGGTCGAGTTTCCGTCCTCCGAGGCCAGCGTGAGGTTTTCGAGGAGGTAGTGGGCATGGCCGAGGCGGATGTTACCTCGATAAACGTAGCCACTATCGTACCCTTCGATCTCCGCTTTGATCTCTCCCAGGGTCCGGTTCTCTCCCAGAAGCCTGCGGACCTCGGATGAATCAACCCCCCTCACCCTCTCCACCTGGAGCCTCACGGGCAGGGTCTCATTATCGGGGCCCAGCGCAAACCCTCTGTCCGAACGGACGATGGATACCAGAACAGGTGGTCCGCCTCCGGGAGGACCCAGGTCTGCGATCTGATAGAACAAGAGGCCTGAAACTTTCGCTGGACTATCACCTTCTCCACTCCCCCACCCATCCAAAGGAGAAGCCTGGCCCGTCACCTCCAGGCTCATCAAAAGCAGCATCACAAAACCGAAGCCCAGGACCAAACGGGTGATCGACTCCATTCTGAAACCACATCCTCTCTCTTCTGCAGGTCGTCTTATCCCTCGCACCCACTGGCTGGAATCCCGATCGATCATCTTCAAGCGGAGGGCCATCTCTGAAGGGCGTTCAATGCCTGCGATCATCATCCTTCCCCCTGAGCCGCTCCGAGAGCTCAATGACGTTCGTCCTGCCCCACTCCTTCTTGGTCACGATATTTCTTCTCTCCAGAGAGATTATTATCCCGGTGAGGGAGGATTTGGGAATTCCCGTCTCGTACCTGATGTCGGCCTGGGTCATCTTCCCCTCGTGCTTTATCAGAGCCTCCAAAACCGATCTCTCCCTCTCGGTGAGGGTCTCCATCACCGCCAGCATCTCCGCCGAGATGGTGGACCTGCCCCTCACCTCCTCCTCCTCCTCCTCTGACGCGACGGAAGTCATATCGGCATCCAAAATGATCGAAGTCGCCTCGTCACCCGGCGTGGCAGAAAGAACCTCGTCCTCTGAGCGTTCCGGCTCGCCATCCGAAGCGATGGAAGGTGTCTCTCCCTCCGAAGGGACGGAGGTCACCCCTGCATCCGGCTTGGAGGATGTCATCTCGTCCACTGAAACGGTGGACGGTGGGGTCTCGGCGAGAACGAGATCTGCGAGATCCTCTCGACCCTCCTCGAAGACTTCTTTTTGAAGGTCTGTGGTGGACTTGGCCTTAGCTTTGGACTCCTGAGAACTTTTCTCTCGCTTGGGCGGGCCGGATTTGCCCGATCTTCCTAACTTGAACGCCGCGACGACGATCAGAACGATGATGAGGCCGACGACTAGGAGGATGGGAACTGAAGAGCTCTCTTCCTGCTGAAGGGCGGAAGCCTCCGCCCCCGCCTCCACCTCGCCGCCGCTCAGAGGCTGGCGGTACCGGACGGCGGCAGTTGGGCTGGTTACGTCATAGCCGTGAAACTCCACCACAAAGGAGTCGCTGGAGGTGGATACGAGATAATCGAGCCCGGCGCTTCCGGTGATGTTGCTCAGCTGGATGTCTCCTGAGAGGTAAAAGGTGACGTGATACTCGCCGTAGACGCCTTCCGCAGGAAGCCCAATCTCCCACTCGTCCCCACTCTTCCAGGTGAGGGCGTTTGTCACCGCGTAAAGCTGGAAGGAGTCATTGTCATAGATGTATTCGGAGGCGTTCAGAAAGGGAAGGCCTTCGATGTCGTTGGCGTATCCCGTCACCAGAGCCTTGCCGGCATCGTCTGCGTAGACGTCGAGGACGAGGCTTTTAGAATCGGAAGACTCCTCGGCCCAAGAGCCCTGGCTGAGGATGATGAGAGCGATCACGAAGAAGGCCAATGCCAGCGAGCTCAGTCGTTTGATATATTTCATCGAGATCCTTTTGTAAGTTCGTTCTGGTTGGTGGTTGGTGGTCGAATATATTTAAGATTTGGGCGTCTTTGGGTGGTCGAGGGTGCGCATAATTCATAAATGATAAAGTTCAAACTCGGACGTTCTACATGAGCCGGAAATCTTCCAGTCGCAGGATCGCCTCGGTGACGGCCCTCCTATCTCAAGCTCTGCTCATCGTGGTTTTATCGGCCTCCATCCAGGGGGCTGGAGAGCTGGTGGCAAACGAATACGGCGAGATAGACGAGGTGCCGGCAGCGACACCATCTGTGACAGAAGGGGTGGCTGCGGCCTCACCAGCGGGCTCTGAAGCGAGCATGGTGGCGACCAACGAATCAACGGAAGCCGAAGTTGTCGAGAAAGCCGTCATCGATGGCGAGGTGGCGGCCGAGACGAACGCTTCGGAGGCTGCCGCCTCCGCGGAGGGCGCGAGGAACGAAGAGGTGGTGGCGGAAGAAGAGGCTGAACCGATCATGTCCGAGGCGGTGGTCTACGTCTTCAACAACGACGATGACACCCTGAGCATATCCCTCTTCATCGACTCGGAGCTGGAGGATACCGTGGACGTCTCCAAGGACAGCGAGAAGAAGTTCGGAAACTACGAGCTATTGGCCGGATCACACAACTTCAGGATCTCCTGGTGGGACGATGACACCAAAAAGACCTACCAAGAGGTGCAGGACGTGGAGATAGAGGAGATGACGGCGGTCACCCTCTACGCGACCCAGAACAAAGAGCCCGAGGAGTTCGAGGTGAACGTGATGCTGAGAAACGATAACACAGAAGACCTCGAAGCCTACCTCTACATCGACGGCGAGTACGATAAGCAGAAGACCGCCAAAAAGGAGAGCACCACCGACTTTGGCAAGTACGACCTGGAAGAGGGAACCCACGAGCTGGCGGTGAGGTGGCAGGACCCGGAGACGAATATCGATTACGAGAAGAGAAAGACGATCAGGGTCGACGGGACTGACGTGGTCACCTTCTACGCCCCCAAGGGCATGACCTTCGATAGCGAGGAGGTGGCAGCCTCAAAGACGACCACCTCCAAAACGACCACCAGCAGCAAGACCGACGCCACCTCGACGAAGACCACATCTACAACGACGGCCTCAACGAAGACGACCTCGACTTCGACCACGACGAAGGAAGACGATGATCAGGGGAAGACTTCGTCCAAGACGACCGGCGGCGATACAAAGCAGACATCGCTAAATTCCAGCGAGGCCAAAGCCTCCACTGATAAATCAACGACGAGCCAAGAGAAGACGTCTTCCAGTGACGAATCTGCCGAGAATGAAGGGGGCTCCGGTCCCGACGTGACGAATCTGACCCTCCTCCTCTCGACGATCGGAGCGATCTTGGCCATCTACTTCATCTTCTTCAGGCGTTGATCCGATTGAAAGCCCTCCTCGCATATCTCCTCCTGGCATCGATGGTCGGAGCGGCGGTGGAGTGGGGGGACCAGGCCGAAGGGGATCTCCGATGGGGGGAGACGCTTCAAATGGGAGGGTACACCCTCGAGGCGGCGGACTTCACCCCCGAGGACGTGTCGCCGGAGATGGTGATGCTGAACCTCTACAAGGGCGGCGAGCTCATCGCCACCAGGGTCATGAAGTCTGGCGACAACTTCTCCATCGACGACGAGGTGATGGTGAAGGCCGGGGAGATCAGGAGGAGGGACTACAGTCTCGACGAGTCGACGGAGCCCCGCGCCAATGTGTCCCTCCTCCTCCGGGCGGTTCCCGAGCTTCAGATCCGCGTCGTCGCAGACGAGGACACCTACAAAGCCGGAGATTGGGCGAAGATCGAGATTGAGGTAGAGAACGTCGGCATGATCGAGGCGGAAGAGGTGGTGATCGAGGTGACTTCAGATCCGGACATATTCCACTCGAAATATTCGAGAGGGGGTCTCGATCCCGGCGAGGCCTGGGACGAAGATCCCGATACAAAGGAGATAGACCCTATCGAAGAGAGGTTCAGGGTGCCTTCGGTCTTCGGCCCCGAAGAGGTATTTTTTAGAGCCCACGCCCGGTACCTCGACTCCGAGGGAGGAGCTCATGAGTCCTGGGGCGGGACGAGCATCGACATCTTTGGACCCCTCCGGGTCAGCAAGTACACAGAAGATTCTATGAAGTTCGGTGAGAATAGCTTCGTTCACCTCTCCGTAAGTAACGGTGGCAACAGGACTCTCGAGGTCGATTTGACCGATTCGGCAGGCCAGAATTTCCGGGCGGACACGTCCTTGAAGTGGAATATGACGGTCTCCCCGGGAGGCACAGAGACCGCCAGCTACTCAGTCACCGCAAAAAAGCCGGGGGAGGGGCAGACCCTACCGTCCGCCGAGGCGGTCTACACCATCGGCGGGGAGGAGTACAAGGTCACATCGACGAGCCCCGTCATCGACGTCATCGGTCCTCTGGTGGAGGTGAAAAAGGAGGTCTCATCCTCGAAGGTCGAGACGGGGGGCGAGGTGACGGTGAACTTGACAGCGGAGAACGTCGGCAACCGGAGGACGAAGGCCTCGGTGAAGGAGACGATCCCCTCCTGGGCTCGATTCGTCTCCGGGGAGACGGAGTTCTCCCGTCTCCTCCTGCCGGGAGATACGGCCAGCCTGGAGTACGCCATATCCTGCCCCGAGGTGGGGAGCTTCGAGATCCCGCCCACCAGCGTCTGTTACCGAGACGAGGACGGGACCGCCTGCACCTTGGAGTCATCCCGGCTGAAGATAAAGGTGGAGGATGCAGAGATACCGGAGATGGCGGCCAACGAAACAAACGAAACCGCACTGCCGGCCTCAGAAGAGATCGGGGTCGAGCAAAACGGAGATCAGGGGGCCTGCGGTGAAGACGAGGCTGGTGGAGACAGCAGAAGCCCCGAATCCATTCTTTGGGCGATACCGGTTCTGATCCTGATAATATTCGTGGCCTTTGACCGATACCTTTAGAGGCGGGATGATGAAGAAGATCGCAGACCTGAAGAAGAGCCTCAAAAAAACCATCTCGGCCACTTCCATGATCAGAGCAGCCCTGATCCTCCTGATCCTCGTTCTTCCCGCCCTCGGCGATGCCCCGGACCAGGATTGGGAGAAGGCCTTCGGCGGAACCGGGGATGAGAGGGGACTAGCCCTCCTGGAGACGAAAGACTCCGGCCTCATAATCGTGGGCACCACATCCTCGAAGGGGGCGGGTAACAGCGACCTCTGGCTCATCAAGACCGACTCCGAGGGAGAGATGATGTGGGATAAGACCTTCGGCGGCGCCGCAGCCGACGAGGGATGGGCCATCCTGGAGGTGGCAGATGGCGGCTACCTGGTGGCTGGGGTCACAGAATCAGAGGGTTCCGGCGGAAAAGACCTCTGGCTCATCAAGACCGACTCCGACGGCGACGAGAAATGGGAGAAGACCTTTGGAGGGACCGGCGACGACTGGGGCGTCGCCGTCCTGGAGACGACGGACGGCGGCTACGTCGTGGCGGGGATCACCACCTCTCAAGGGTCCGGAGGCTCCGACGGCTGGATCGTGAAGACTGACTCCGACGGAAATGAAGAGTGGGACGTGGCCATCGGTGGGTCCAAGAACGACAGCATAACCTCGGTCTTGGAGACGACAGACGGCTACATCATCGTCGGCGTCACAGAATCCTACGGTGCGGGCGGAGAGGACGTTTGGCTCGTGAAGACGGACGCCGATGGAGAGAGGGTATGGGAGAAGACCTTCGGAAAAGACGGCGACGAGAGGGGAAACTGGGTTCTGGAAACTGATGGGGGTTACGTCATTGTCGGGGTCACAGAGTCCGAGGGGTCGGGGAAAAGAGACCTTTGGGTCTTGAAGACCGATTCCGACGGAGAGAAGGTCTGGGGGAAGACCTTTGGAGGGACCGGTAACGACGGCGGCTGGTCGGCCCTGGAGGATGATGGCAGCTTCATCCTAGTGGGGTATACCGAGTCTCAGGGGAGAGGCAAACAGGACCTCTGGCTCTTAAAGGTCGACACCGGTGGGGAGAAGGTCTGGGATAAGACCTTCGGTGGGACTGGCTTCGACCTCGGAAAGTCGATCGTCTCGACGACAGGTGGCGGATGGGCGATGACCGGATGGACGAAATCGATCGGGTCTGGGGGCGAGGATCTCTGGCTTCTCAAGACCGAGAAGGAAGAGTGACGAAAAAAGGCAGCCGAGTGGGGCAGATCCACCAACCTGGCGGCAGAAGCTCAAACCCGGATGCCGAGTTGGGGGAGGTCTACGAGCCCGCCGAGGACACCTTCCTCCTCCTAAAAGCCGCCCTAAAAGAGGTGGGTCCAGACGATCGCGTCCTGGAGATAGGGGGCGGCCGAGGGGTCGTATCAAAGAAGCTGGCCCCTCTCTCAAGAAACGTCATCGCCACCGACATCAACCCCAGCGCCGTGAAGGCCCTCCGACGGGCGGGGATCGAAGCCGTCAGGGCGGACCTCTTCTGTGGCTTTCGGACGCAATTCGATCTCGTCCTCTTCAACCCACCCTACCTCCCCACCGCAGAGGACGAGGTCCTGGAAGGCTGGCTCAACTTCGCCTTCGATGGCGGGGCGACGGGCCGAGATACCATAAACCGTTTCCTCGAGATGCTGAAAGGCCACCTCGATCCTGAAAGGGGGCGCGCCCTCCTCCTCATCTCAAGCCTAAGCGGATCGTCGGAGGTCATGGCGAAGGCGCGAGAGGAGGGGCTCTCGACCGAGGTGGTGGCGAGGGAGAAGCACTTCTTCGAGGAGCTTCTCGTCCTGAGGCTCACCCCCCTGAATCTCCTGGCATCCGTCGCCATCCGCCCAGAATAGGGGGACGTATTCGCGGACCTATTTAAATGTCCATAATATATCCAGAGTTGGGACCCTCTCTTCAGAAGGATACGCTAGATGAGCTGAGGCTCGAAAAAAACCATATGAATTGATGTAATCTCATCAGGTTATATGATCATAAGTCCGGGACGAAATGCCAAAATCGTCTTTTTCGGTGTCATTCGGTCCGTTTGCCAATATCAGGCAAAACTGTTGGTATGCAATAAACTTATATCTTAGTAACAATAATGCGTTGTCGTCGAGGTGCTTTGATGATGAAAATCAGAGTTGTCAGTTCCAAGAAAGAGATTGACGAGCTTAACAGAAACGAGCAGATGATACACTTGGCCTTCAGGGCGTCCAACACGGACATCTTCAGGCTCCTCCAGTCCTGCCCCAGGCTCAGAGCGATCCAAGTTCCCTCCTCCTATTACAAGACCATGTCCCACGCGGGCCAGATGTTTCTGGAGATGCAAGGGGTGGAGATCATTGAGGGGGACGTTTGGGGCCACAGAAAGGACATCGACGAATACTACACCGTCGACGATAAGGTGATGGAGAGGATAAACAACCTCCAGGCCGATGGGGTAAACGTCGACGAGATCGCCGGAAGGGTCTCCAGAGAATCGAAGCTCTCTCCAGCGATGGTCAAGTATATGATCAAATTGGCGGCCTGATAATCGATCTTCGTTTGGGGTCAGCAGAGTTCGGAGGGGATTTTCAATGATGAGAATCAGGATAGTGAGTTCCAAAGATGACATAAACGATCTCACGAAGAGTGATCAGACGATACACCTGGCCTTCAGGGCCTCCAGCACCGACATGTTCAAGCTGCTCCAGTCCAGCCCGAGGCTGAGGGCCGTACAGGTCCCACCCTCGTACTACAAGAACATGCCCAATACCGGACGGGCCTTTCTGGAGACCCAGGGTGTCGAGATTATCGAGGGAGACGTCTGGGGTCACAGAAAGGATATCGACGAGTACTATATAATCAACGACAAGACATTAGAACGAATAAGCGATCTTCAGTCTGATGGACTGAACGTCGAGGAGATCTCAACTAGGATCTCCTGGGAGTCGAAGCTCTCGCCGTCGATGGTCAACTACATCATCAAGCAGTCAGCTTGAAACGGGGATAATCCCGATCTCATATCAGAATCGTTGACACAGAGCCTTCAAACCCACTACCTCTCATATTTCGTCTCGGATTCGTCTTCATCGGCCGCATTCAGCATCTCCACCGTCCGGTCGAGGACCGCCGCCACACCTGCGCCGGTCAATGTGGACATGATCATCTCTGCGCCCTCGTAGTCGGAAAGGTCGCTCTTGTTCGCCACCACCAGCACGGGAAGACGAAGCCAGCTCTTAACGTCAGCCAGAAGTTTGAGCTGGTCGGCGAGGGTGAAGCCGCAGTACTCGCTCGGGTCCAGGATGAAGAGGACCACGCCCCGAAGGTGGCGGAGGGCGGCGATCGCCTGAAGCTCAATCTCGTTTCTCATGGATAGGGGCCGATCGAGAAGTCCTGGTGTGTCGACCACCTGGTAGCGCTGATGATCGCGGACGAAGTGGCCCACCCCCACCCCCTTCGTGGTGAAGGAGTAGCTTGCGATCTCGGGCCGAGCCCCGGTGACGGCGATCATGAAGCTCGACTTGCCAACGTTTGGGTATCCTGCGACGATGATGGTGGGAACATTGGGGTCTACCGTTGGCATGCTTCTCAGCTTTTGACGGGCGTCGTTCAGGAAGAGAAGGTCTGGCTCGATCGACTTCATCACCGAGGCCATCCTGCCGAAGGCGGCCCGTCTCGGGGATACTTTATCGCCAGATCCCTTCATCTTCGCCAGGTGGTCTTTTGTTATGGTCCGGATCTGAGACGCGGCCCAGGATACCCTCGACAGGTGGATCCTCATCTCGTCCACCCCCACCGCAGCGTCGGCCAGGTCGTGGTAGAAGGGCGGGATATTCATGAAGGAGGGGTACTTGCGGACCAGGTTTGT
>Ga0116164_10002354_pt1 | contig 13565 bp, 14 predicted proteins | sample AD_UKC109_MetaG_FD_89888 | JGI IMG/M metagenome (GOLD analysis project Ga0116164, IMG submission 89888) | Active sludge microbial communities of municipal wastewater-treating anaerobic digesters from Hong Kong - AD_UKC109_MetaG | ecosystem: Engineered > Bioreactor > Anaerobic > Digestate... | reverse complement strand
GTTCACAATGGGACAGTCCGTCTTTTGTTCTCGTGAATATCATAGTTGTCGGCAACATATATGCGCAGAACTGTGCGTCATGTCCGGCTCCGGAGAGTATCTTCTGCCATTTCATTCCGCTTTCTTCCATTGATTCTTCTACAAAGCGAACGAGATTCTTGTCGAAATAAACCGTATCTCTTACCCACTGTTCTTCGATCTCACATGCGCACTTGCACCATTCTTCCTTTGCCATATCCTTTAGTATGCCCATTACCTTTTTGCGAAGCTCCGGATCCGGATGTCTCACATCCAGGGAGAACTCTGCTTCATCGGGAATACATGTATGTATACAGGGATGAACATATATCTCGCCTGTGGTGTATACGAATTCCGGTTCCTGTCCTTTGTTTAGTTCATCAAATCTTTTGTGCATTTCACAAAGGAATGTGGAAGCAGCAAAAAGAGCGTCATGTCTTTTACCCATGGGGAATGTTCCTGCATGAGCCGTGAACCCGTGGAATCTGACTCTGTAGTTGAACATGCCCATTACCAGCTGTACTGCACCCACTTCATTACCTGCTTCTTCCAGGATGGGTCCCTGTTCCAGATGTGTTTCAAACATTGCGCAGTATTTGTCGGGGCTTATTCTGTTTTCTTTGGGTCCCTTGAATTTTGTTGCTGCCAGTGCTTCTCCGAAATTTGCGAACTCGGATTCATCCATGGGTGTGGATTTCATCACATTCTCATACTTAAAATTCACACGCAGTTCTTCGGGAATATAATCATTGCATATTATACCCGAAACCATCATAGCGGGAGGATAAAGAGAGCCTTCTTCATTGGTCCATATCATTGTCGTTATCGGATGCTTGTGAGGTATTTTTTCAGCCACTATCGTTTCCATAACTTCCATTCCTGTCATTACTCCCAGAATACCGTCATAGTTGCCACCGTTTTTAACGGAGTCCACATGGGAACCCAGAACTATCCTCTTTGCATTGGGATCCGATCCTTCAATGGTTGCATACATGCAGGCCACATCGTCACATTCGATTTTTGCGCCGATAGCTTCCATCCTTTTAACGAACTCTTCTCTGGCCATGTGTGCTTCAGGGGAAAGAGAATATCTGGTTATTCCGCCATGACCCGCGTCTCCGAATTTTGAAAAGGTTTTGATTTTGTCGCTCATTCTGTTTAGATCACATTTGTAAGCCATTTTATGCCTCCTTAAATTAATAATACCATTATGCCTTTCGGCCGTTTTAATAAAATATATATCGATATGCAACGCAAAAACAACACATCACACACCGAGGTACAATAATATTATATACCTGTCTTTTTTTTTTGCAACATGTAAAGAAAATTTACATGCCTGATTGCAATATTAAAAAATGTATTATTCATTCAGTACTGTCAGTTTTTTTATTTTTTGGGGTTTCTTCGGTTTGTCTCTCATATCTCTTTTGGTGCTTACGATCCTGTCAGCCTCTTCCATCCCCTCTGTTATTCTGCCGAAGGCTGCGTACTGTCCGTCAAGGTAGGGCGCATCATCCACCATTATGAAAAACTGAGATCCTGCAGAATTGGGATTCGCCGCTCTGGCCATGGAAAGCACTCCTCTTTCATGAAGAATATCATTTTCAATTCCGTTGTCTGAGAATTCTCCTTCTATTGTGTGCCCAGGTCCCCCTGTTCCATCTCCCATGGGACATCCGCCCTGTATCATGAAGCCGGGAATAACCCTGTGAAACAAAAGCCCGTCATAAAACCCCTTGTTGGCCAGGGCTTCAAAATTGGCCACTGTTTTTGGCGCTGTATTTTCGTAAAGTTCGCCTTTCATCATCTCGCCGTTTTCCATTTCGATTATAACTTTTTTCATTTCATTATCTCCTTATCTTAAAAACTTCCTGTTTCTCTGTGCCGCTTTCTATAAATTCCCACAACTCGTCTCTCAAATATTCCGGATAAAGATTTTTTGTTCTTTCCATCTCTTCTCTGCCCATGAAGCGAACTTCCCTGATGACCTGCTCATTTTCTTCTCTTTCGGGATCATTTCCTTTTTTGAGGCTGCCCCCCTTTATTTCCCCCATGAAGAAATTGACAAATCTTTGCTCTTTACCTTCTCTTACCTGTTCCACATGCCAAATAAGCATGCCTATTTCCACATCAAAACCTGTTTCTTCCTTGATTTCTCTTGCAGCAGCCTGCCTGGAATCTTCATTCTCTTCAATGCCCCCTCCCGGAAGCATCCATATATCTTTCCCTTCATGATGTTGCCGTACCATCAACACTCTTTTTTTCTCATCGAGGATCACTGTCCTCGCACCACCTATCCACATAAAAATGCTCCTGCTGTTCCCATTACTATTATTATAATGATGGGATTTATTTTGAATTTACCCGACAGTATAAGTGTGACCATAAATATCCCAAGGGGGATAAGCTCTACAGAAAATGGGGCCGGTCTGTATATTGATGTGCCGGCGATAAAAACCACAGCCGCTGAAATAAGGCCGATCACTGTAGGTCTCATACCCTCGAATATTCCCTCCACTATCCTGCTTTTCCTGTACCTTCCCATAAATTTCATCACAAGTAGTACTATTACAAATGAAGGAAGTGCGATGGAAAATGCAGCCAGTATACCTCCGAATATCCCTGCATATTCGATCCCCGTGTAGGTAGCAGCATTTGGAGCCACTGCTCCGGGTACTGCCTGGGAAACGGCAATAAGGTCTGAAAACTTCTCGGGAGACAGCATGTGGTATTTCTGTACCATTTGAAAGATTAGGGGCAGCATCGCTATCCCGCCTCCGAAACTGAAAGCTCCTATAAAGAAAAAAACCATGAACAGATGAATGAACTTCATTGGTGACCACCCGCCTCTGTTTTTTTTCTTTTTACTGCCATATATACAATGCCTGCCGTTCCTCCCAGTATTATGGGTATAACAGCCATTATTTCAAATATACCTATGGCGATAAAAACCAGAAGCGCTACTGTCCAGTGAAATGGTTTTCTTAATACTTTTTTTGCCATATCAAAAACAGTAACAGTTATCAAACCGCAGGCGGAAGCCTTTATTGCTGTAAAAGCTCCGCTGATATAAGTACTTTGGCCCAGCGCCCCAAGAAGAAGCACTACTGCAGTAATGCATATGACTGAAGGCATAAGCATTCCAATGGTTGCCACGGCGGCTCCTGTTATGCCGTTTCTTTTGTTCCCGATATATGTGGCTGCATTGACGGCAATTGCTCCGGGAAGAGCCTGGCAGACGGCCAGACAATCTATCATTTCTGTTTCTGTCAGCCATTTTTTTTCTTCAACGATCACCCTTTGTATTATGGGTATCATGGCATATCCGCCGCCCACTGTAAAAAAACCGGTTTTGAAAAAAGCAAGAAAGAGAACAAACAATTCCTTTGCCTTGTCTTTTTTTGTCATTATTATTCCCCGTTTATCATGCCGACGGTTCTCTTGATAGCTTCATCAAATGTTAACTCTTCTTTTTTTGATCCGCAACGGAGTTTGTATTCTGCTTTTCCTTCTGCAGCTCCTCTTCCTACGGTTATCTGCACAGGTATACCTATCAGATCCGCATCCTTGAACTTGACTCCCGGTCTTTCATCCCGATCATCCAGTAGCACATCTGCTCCGGCCTTCTTAAGTTCGCTGTAAAGTTTTTCGCCCTCTTTCATCTGAGTTTCATCCGAGGTTTTTACAATTATTATTATCACCTGATAAGGAGCAACTGACAAAGGCCAAAGTATCCCGTCGTCATCATGATGCTGTTCTACTATGGCTGCCAGAGTCCTTGTGACTCCTATGCCGTAGCATCCCATTACTATGGGTCTGCTCTTCTGGTTCTCATCCTTATAATATGCTCCCATTGATTCGCTGTATTTTGTTCCCAGTTTGAATACCTGCCCCACCTCTATGCCTCTTGCGATTTTCACCGGTTCTCCGCATGAAGGGCATGGGTCATTTTCCCGAATGAGTTTTATATCCGCTACTATATCTGCTTCGTAGTCTCTTCCATAGTTTACATTCTTTAGATGAGCATCCTTTTTGCATGCACCGGCACAAAGGTTTTTCTGTCCGGGCAGCTCACTGTCAACGACTATAGTCAAATCATGAAGCCCGACAGGTCCCGTAAACCCTCCGACGCATCCTGTGGCAGGCCCCATTTTGCCCTCATCGGCAAAATCTATTGAATGTTCGGGTATACCAAGGGCATTAACAAGTTTGACCATATTAAGCTCTCTGTCACCCCTTATGAAGGCTGCCACATATCCGCTTTCTTTTTCATCATTGTCGTAAGTGACAAAAAGAAGTGCCTTTATTGTCTGATCCTTTTTGAGTCCCAGGTATGCGGCCACATCCTCGATCGTCTTCATGTCAGGAGTGCCGACTTCCTCCAAAGGCTTCATTTCCTCGTCATCGTGTTTTGCATCCGGGGTTTCTGCCCTTTCCACAGTAGCCGCCATATGACAGTTTTCACAATATGCTATCTGACTTTCTCCCACATCGGAAAGAGCAGTAAATTCATGAGAGTTGCTGCCCCCCATTGCACCCGTATCCGCATCGACCGCCCTGTACTTTAGTCCGCATCTGTCAAATATTTTTTCGTATGCAGCATACATGTCTTCATAACTTCTGTTCAGTCCTTCTTCATCCCTGTCAAATGAATATGCATCCTTCATTATAAATTCCCTGCTTCTCATAAGACCGAATCTGGGACGGGCTTCATCTCTGTATTTTGTCTGTATCTGATAAAGGTTTTCAGGTAGCTGTCTGTATGAGGAAATGTCGTTTCTGACTATGTCCGTAAAAATCTCTTCATGGGTTGGCCCAAGACAAAATTCTCTTCCGTTTCTGTCCTTTAGTCTCCAAAGTTCAGGACCGTATGCAAACCATCTTCCGGATTCCTCCCAAAGCTCAGCAGGCTGTACTGCGGACATGTGGATCTCCTGCCCTCCTGCGCCATCCATTTCTTCTCTTATTATTTCCTCTATTTTTCTTACAGATCTCCATCCCATAGGCATAAAGCCATACACGCCGGAAACAAGTTTTTTTATAATACCTGCCCTGAGCATCAGTATATGACTGGGTATTTCTGCTTCACTGGGTACTTCACGCAGTGTTTTAAAGTGCATTTTTGAAAGTCTCATTTTTTTTGCTTCTCCTTCTTGTCTTTTTTATCTGGTGCTTTTCTTTATTATCTGATTTCTGATTTGTCGACTAATACTTAATAAGGAGACAGGCCGCCTCTGCAGCTATGCCTTCTCCTTTTCCTATTGTCCCCATTTTTTCGGTGGTGGTTCCCTTTATGTTTACAAAGTCTTCTTCAATTCCCATGGCTTCAGCAAGATTTTCTTTTATTTCCCGGGTGAATTTTGCGATCTTCGGCTGCTGAGCCATCACTATTATATCCGCATTGCAAATATGATATCCTTTTTCTCTTATTATGCCTGTCACATGCCTGAGCAGTTTTATACTTGATATGTCACGGTATCTGTCATCAGTGTCCGGAAAATGCATGCCGATATCTCCCATTGAAGCTGCTCCCAGCAGGGCATCCATAAGAGCGTGAACAAGAACATCGGCATCAGAATGCCCCAGGAGACCTTTTTCAAAGGGTATAGTAATGCCTCCCAGGACAAGTTTCCTGCCGTATTCAAGACGATGCACATCAAATCCGATGCCCGTTCTGATTTCTCTTATGTCTTTCATTTTCTTGCCGGTTTCCCGAAAATCATTCTTCCTGCAGAAGTCTGCAGCACACTGGTAACTGTCACCTCTATGGTTTTACCTATATGCCTTCTGCCGTCTTCAACTACTATCATTGTTCCGTCGTCAAGATAGGCAACAGCCTGATTGTTTTCTTTGCCTTCTTTTACAAGGAAAAGACTCATGTCTTCACCCGGAAGGACCACAGGTTTCAAGGTGTTGGCAAGTTCATTTATATTCAGTACTTCCACTCCTTTGATAGATGCCACCTTGTTGAGATTAAAATCATTAGTAACAACTTTTCCGTTCATTATCTGGGCCAGCTTCAGTAATTTCACATCCACTTCCGGTATCTCATCAAGGGACTTTTCTCCTGTGGTATTGTAGATCTCAACCCCGTATTCACTTTGTATCTTGTTAAGTACATCCAGCCCCCGGCGACCTCTGTTCCGTTTCAGGGAATCAGAGGAATCAGCAATATGTCTGAGTTCAACGAGAACAAATTCCGGTATCACGATATTTCCCTCAATGAATCCGGTCTTCATTATGTCCGAGATCCTCCCGTCTATTATTACGCTGGTGTCAAGTATCTTGGGCGTGGCATCGGACTGTTTCTTGCTTTTGCCGGATGAAGCCGTTGCTTTTCTGGCTGACATCAATGCTGCAAGACCTTCTTTTCCTTTTTTTGTGGCCACCACGACCCCAAGATAACCCAAAAGAAGATAAGTCAGGACCGTAAGCACAGTCGGCAGGTAATCAACTTCTATGCCCGCATAGATCTGGCTTATCAAAAATGCGATCAAAAGTCCTGTCACAAGTCCTGTGATCCCTGCTATAAGCTCATTAGTGGAATATGGCTGGAGATCGCTTTCAATGTTCCTGGCCATTTTCTGGCTCTGTCTTTTCACTGATGGTGTAAGCCTGAAAAATAATAATGCGAAAATAATTACAAATACTATGGCCGCCCCTATTTGCTGCCACTGGGTAAATCCCCGACCCGGCCCTATGTCGCTTATGGTTAAAAGGTATTTTGTAAGCAAAAATGCTCCATACCCTATTATGCCTCCCACCAATGTGAAAACAAGTCTCATCAGTTTTTTAAGCATTGGTTCACCTCCTTTCTGTTTTGCTATTTTGGTATGCAAAGAGGTCCTCTTGTCATTTCCTAAAAATCAGATGGAATCGATGACAAGTTCTTCAGCCTTGGCAGTTTCCATATCTCTGGCAAGTATTATTTCACTGACCAGTATCTGGCGTGCATTGGCCAACATTTTTTTTTCGCCGGCGGAAAGGTTTTTTTCCCTTTCGATACGAAGAAGGTTCCTGACTACTTCTGCCACTTCACAAATATCCCCGGTCTTGAGTTTCTCCATGTTTTCTCTGTATCGTCTGTTCCAGTTGTCTGACATCTCGGTAGAAGGTGCATTGAGCACCTCAAGGACTGTGTCCACATCTTTTGATGAGATCACGTCCCTAACTCCGATATCTTTGCTTTTTTCCACGGGTATCATGATCTTCATGTCACCGCAGGGCACATTAAGGACATAATACTTTCTTTTTTCACCCAGGATGACTTTTTCTTCGATCTGTTCTATTATCCCGGCACCGTGCATTGGATATACGATTTTGTCTCCAATACTATACATTATTTTCCTCCAGGTCATACCTAACTATTAGTATAATTCAAAACACGATAATGTGTCAAGCATTCAAAATTACATAGTTTATCACAGTGCCTTTTCAGTGTCAACATTTTTTTGACACAAATTCTACACTTATTTTTCTTTTAATATGTTACAATAATTCTAAATAAATGGAGGTACTGTTATGCCCAAATTACTGGTAGTGGATGATGAACAAAAAATAAGAGAAGTGATAAGAGAGTATTCCGAATTCAACGGATATGAAATAACCGAGGCAGAGGATGGTATGACAGCCGTCGGACTTTGCAAACTTAATGATTATGATCTTATAATAATGGATATAATGATGCCCAAGCTGGATGGTTTCTCTGCCTGCAAAGAAATCAAAAAAATCAAGGACATCCCAATAATAATGCTTTCCGCAAGAAGCGAAGAATACGACAAACTCTTTGGCTTCGAACTGGGCATAGATGACTATGTAATAAAACCCTTCAGCCCAAAAGAGCTCATGGCACGGGTAAATGCGGTTTTGGCCAGACGAAGCAAGCCCTCAAAGGCAGCTGCCGAAATACTGGAATTTGATGGACTTGTCATAAACATACCGGGCCGTATAGTTACTGTTGACGGCGAAAAGATAGAACTGACACCCAAGGAGTATGATCTCCTGTTCTATCTTGTGAACAATAAAAATATTGCTCTTTCCAGGGATAAACTGCTTTCTGATATCTGGGGGTATGATTTTTTCGGTGATGACAGAACCATTGACACTCACATAAAAAATCTTCGCAATAATCTGGGGCCCTACAGAGATTACATAGTTACCCTGAGGGGAGTAGGATATAAGTTTGAAGTTTAAATTCGACTATAAGAGTATCAAGGCAAGAGTATGGGTCTATTTTTTGTGCTTTACCGTCATCGTTCTTATGCTTGTCTGGTTCCTTCAGATACTTTTTATCAACAACTATTATGAAGAAATGAAAGTGCGGGAAACCAAGCGCATTGCATCAAATATAACCTCCGACTATACGGATGGAAACATCAATGATATCGTGAGCGAAGTAGAAAAGCTTTCTGAAAATGATGATATGTTCATACGTATCGAATCCCTGAAGAGCGGTATAGTTTTCTCTCCGTCCGTCGATGATCGGGGATATGAGAACGAAATAGAAACAGTCAAGGGCAAGCTTATCACCAGTGGAAAAAATAATATATCTATCATAATAAGCAGCCCCTACAACAGCCGCAATGTTCTTGTCTATGCGGGATTTTTAGATCCGGCAGAAGAAAACATACTCTATGTTTTTTCTCCTCTTTATCCGGTGAAATCCACAGTCAGCATACTTCAAAACCAGCTTGTATATATAACGATCATAGCTTTGATCCTGGCCACAGTAATTGCATATATACTTTCCATAAGAATAACAAAACCGATAAGATCTATCATCAGATCCGCAGGCAAGCTTTCAGCTGGCCAGTACGGTATCACATTCCGGACGGAAAAAACATATTCTGAAATAAAAGATCTGGCCAATTCTCTTAACAAAGCTTCTTATGAACTGGAAAAATCCATAAACCTCCAAAAAGATCTGATGGCAAATGTATCACACGATCTAAGGACTCCTTTGACCATGATAAAATCCTATGCGGAGATGATAAGAGATCTTTCGGGCAACGACCCAAAAAAACGCGATCAGCATCTGAAGGTAATAATCGAAGAAGCTGACAGACTTAATGCCCTGGTGGGCGATATGCTTACTCTGTCAGCCATGCAGTCAGGAAAAATATCTTTGAGCAAGAGCATATTCAATATAAAAGAAGCGGCTGAAAACGTTCTTCTTCCTTATCGCCTTCTGGAAGAAAAAGAAGGGTACAGAATAAAATTCATATGCCGTCAAAATATATATGTCAACGGTGATCTGGAAAGAATGAAGCAGGTCATCTCCAACCTGCTGACAAATGCCGTAAAGTATTGCGGTGCCGACAAAACCATAACTCTTTCCATCAAACGCACCGGCAAAAAAATGCGCTGCGAAGTAAAGGATAACGGGATGGGTATCAAGCCCGAAGAACTTCCCCACATATGGGAACGTTACTACAAGGCCAGCAGCAACCATGTAAGAGCCACCACCGGATCCGGACTTGGACTTTCCATAGTAAAAGAGATACTTTCGCTACACAGGGCAGACTTCGGTGCCAACAGCAAGCCCGGTCACGGATCTTCCTTCTGGTTTGAACTTGATACGGTCAAAAAACGCTGATTGCTTCTGTTATGCTGGAAACTCCCTTTAGCTCAATTTTCAATCTCTCTTCTGCCAGTTTTGATGCATTTCTTTTGGGCAATATGACTTTTTTGAAGCCCATTCTCTCAGCTTCTTTTATTATTTTTTCTGCGTTTTGCACAGCCCTCAGATTCCCGGTCAGGCCCACTTCACCTATTACAATGGTTCCTTCATTGCAAGGTTTTGCTGTACATGCGGAATATATGGCTAAAGCCACAGCCAGGTCGGCAGAGGTCCCTTCGGGTCTTAATCCTCCAACTATGTTCACATATATATCCTGATTCATAAGGGGAAGTCCGGCTTTTTTCTCAAGAACGGCGATTATCATATTCAATCTTGAAAGATCCACCCCTATGGAAGACCTTCTGGCGAATCCCACACTGACAGGAGCAGCAAGGGCCTGAACTTCCAGAAGCAATGGCCTTGTGCCTTCATGCACTGCAGTCACAACTGATCCGTCAGACCCCTCTTCAGTTCCTTCGAGAAAGGTCTTGGAAAGATTTTCTATTTCGACCAGACCTTCGCCCGTCATTTCAAATGCTCCTATTTCACTGGTGGTACCAAATCTGTTTTTTTGTGCTCTTATTATCCTTAGCTCCCGGTTTCTTTCTCCTGTGAGATCCAAAACACAGTCTACAAGGTGCTCAATTATTTTGGGTCCTGCCAGTTCTCCGCTTTTTGTGACATGGGCAACGATAAAAACAGGTGTACCGGTGACCTTGCCTATCCGCATAAGTTCATTTGCACATGCTCTCACCTGTGACACGCTACCGGGTGAGGATTCCATAAATGATGTATACATGGTCTGTATAGAATCTATAACAACAAAGACAGGTCCAAGCTCTTCAACAGAAGCACATATATTTTCTATATTTGTTTCTCCCATTATAAAAAGATCTTTGCATATGCTGCCGCAGATCCTGTCTGCTCTCATTTTGATCTGTTCTTCTGACTCTTCTCCTGAAACATAAAGCACTCTTCCGTATTTTTCTGCGATTTTCAGAGCTGCCTGCATTATGACGGTTGATTTGCCTATCCCCGGTTCGCCGGAAATCAAAGTGAGAGAACCTTTCACCATTCCGCCTCCCAGGACTCTGTTCAATTCTCCTATTCCGGTATCTATTCTTTCCGGTCCTTCCGAAGATCTTATATCTTTCAAAGCAGCCGGCTTTCTTTTCCCTTTTTTTGCTTTTCCTATTCCTCTTTTGTCGATACCGTCAAAGGATAAGACCTTTTCCTCTGTCATGGTATTCCATGCTCCGCATATGCACTGCCCCATCCATTTTGGACTTTCATATCCGCACTCCTGACATACAAATACGGTCTTTTGTTTTTTTGCCATAGTATCCTCCGTACAATTAAGGGCGGCATCTGCCGCCCGAAAATTACTTTTTTCTTAAACCAAAGGCAATTTCTTGCCTATTATATACACTGTTTTTTTCTTTATGCCCCATTTTCTGCACTCTTTTTCTGAACTGAGATATACGTCTATCTTCTTCCCTTTGACACCCGTGTCACATGCCTGGCAAAGTCCGTAACCCGGCACATAAAGCCATGTGCTCAGAGGTATTACTTTTTTGTCGACTGCGATCCTGCCTATTCTGGCCTTTTTGCCATTGGCGCAGGTGCCTTTTCCTGTATATGCATACGCTTTGACCTTCAACTTTTTTTTGTATGCCATACCGTTATTGGCATCTATGGATGCCGAGCTTCTGCCTGAAATCTTTTTTTTGCCGGATTTTTTATATGCTTTGATTTTATATGCATATGTTTTATTGGCCGTTATGCTTGAATTGCTGAAGCTGGTGGTGCCGGCTTTTGTTATGGTTTTTATCTTCTTGTATTTGCCTCCCTTTGAGGCTCTGTAAACATAATACCCGCTGACACCGGAAACTTTCTTCCATGTTATCTTTATGTGTTTTCTTGATGTTACGGAGTATTTCACATTTATAGGGGCTGCAGGTATGGTTTTTGCCGAGCATATCCGGGATATGCCGCTTTTTATGATGGTCGTGCCATCTTCTGCAAGTAACAATGCATTTACATAATATTTATAGGTTTTGTTTATTTTAAGGCCCGAATCTATAAAGCAAAGTGTCTCTCCCCTCACCGATCTTATAATTTCATACTTGCCTGTTACGCTGTTATATCTGTATATTTCATACCCCTGCGAGTTCTCCACTGCCTGCCATGAGATACTTATCTGGCTGTGAGACACAGTTGCTGCAGACACTTCAGGCGGCGCCGCTGTCACTTCAGCCATGGCTCCCTTAGGAGCAAGGGCCATTGCCATTGCAAATATCATAATAACCGAAATCAGTTTCTTTCTCATTGACCGTTCTCCTGCTTGCTGATACTTCTTACTCTACTGATTCAGTATAATCAGGAAATGTGAAGAACGTGTGAATAAAAGGCTCGAAACTGACATTTTTGTCACTTGTGTCATATATTCGTTTTTTCCTTTCCTTTATCAGGTATCAGGGTTTTTTGCTCTCACATGGTATATCTGTCTGACAGAGCCCGCATCCGAATATGTAATCACCCCTTTCAATGTGTTTTGGCCAGTATTTTGACACTGCTTCATCTTCATAGGCCTCACATGTGTATTTTTCATGGCCCTTTCCTGATATGGCTTCTACAGGACATCTTTTTATGCATTTGCCGCAGGAGCCATCCTGATAATAAAGACACCAGTCATAGGGTCCTCTGTCTCCTCTGGGTGTTATCATAAGATCCGCTTCTATTATCAGGGAGGATATCCTGATAGCCTTGCCTTTTTCTGAAATGAATCCGTCTGAAAGACTGAATGTTCCCAGGCCTGCAGCAAAAGCGCTGTGCCTGTGTGACCATTTTGATGCTATCCCCAGATTTTCCGAATGCATTCTTTTGAATTCCTTCTGAAGATCTACAGATACACATCTTAAACCTTCATCTTCGAGGCGTTTAACAAGTTTACCGCTGAATTCCTGCATTAGAGGTTCCCATTCCCCCCTGGAAACAACCCAGTTGTCCGACGGGAAAACAGTGGCTTTTCCCTGATGCTTTTTTGTTGTTTTTGTCTGAGGAAAAACCATGGATACTACACGAAGCTTTTCCGCCTTCGGTACATTCTTATATTTGAGCCTGAAAACCTCCTGGGGATTCCAGTGAAAAGATCCTATATGGTCTTTAAGAAAATCATAATAGGGGTCGTTGCCTGCTGCAACGCCGATAACAGGTCTTTCCCACATGGGGTCTTCCGGTCTTCCCAGTGTTGCAAAATTATTCTTTTCCAATGAATCAAAAATATTATATACTATTTGTTTTATTTCCATTCTCATATCCTCACATTGCCAGTCCGGTTCTTACTTTTTCCATAATGTCCTGTCCTTTTAGGGCTTTGACTATTTCCAGTGCAAACAGCATTGCAGTTCCGGGCGAGCGTCCTGTGATCACCTTGCCGTCTTTTACCACGGGTTTTTCGGATGGCCTCGCACCTTTTAGCTTTTTTTCCAGACCGGGATATATGACAGCTTCCTTCTCCTCCAAAACAGAAAGACCTGCAAAAACCATAGGAGCGGCACATATGGCAGACAACCACTTGTCCTTAAGGGCAAATTCTCTTATCCTGCTGCAAAGCCCGTCATGTTTCTTCAGATTCAAAGTGCCTGTCATCCCTCCCGGCAAAACTATCATTTCACATTTTTCATAGTCCGCATCGGCGAAATCCATATCCGCTTTTATTTTTATTCCATGTCCGCCGCAAACTGTCATATCTTTTTGCCCTCCCGGCACTGAAACAAAAGCCCCTTCTATTCCGGCTCTCTTCAAAATATCCATTATGGTCACGGCTTCTATTTCTTCAAAGCCTTCTGCCAGATGTATAAATACCATGTATGACACCTCCTTTTATTTTATATGGATTCTCTTTGTTCAAAAAAACGGCCCG
>Ga0116164_10002347_pt1 | contig 13605 bp, 7 predicted proteins | sample AD_UKC109_MetaG_FD_89888 | JGI IMG/M metagenome (GOLD analysis project Ga0116164, IMG submission 89888) | Active sludge microbial communities of municipal wastewater-treating anaerobic digesters from Hong Kong - AD_UKC109_MetaG | ecosystem: Engineered > Bioreactor > Anaerobic > Digestate... | reverse complement strand
TAATGTGCCTAATGTGGTGAAATTATTATTCCAGCTGCGTTTTTTATTGAGTCGGCAACTTGCGGACCGTTGTTGATCCATTCATTGCCCGGCCCGGGCGTATTCGAGAAGAATTTGTCGGCTTCCGTCCAATTATTGGTTGCCCTTATATACGAAGAACCTTCGTCGAAATAAATATACTGGTAATGATCGGGGATATGGGCATAAGGCGCTTTCAGTAATTTTTCAATCCTGTTTTCGGAAATCTCGGTATTGGGTTGCGCCGATAAGGTATACACTCCGCCAACATCGTACATATTCTTTGCAAAGTGGTGAATGTAGTTGGCATGGATCCGGTTGTTTTTCATGCAGGAAATGGTTTTGGTCCAGCCCCAACCCACACAAATTCCCGAATAATTCAGATAGCTCACTTCGTTGTGTTCCATGTTAATGTCATGGGCAAATCCCACGCTGATTCCCACGCATCCCCAGTCTTCGTTTGTGCAATTGGTAATAAGGTTGTTTCGGATGGTTTCGAAGAGGCAAACTTCTCGTTTATCGGCTGGGTTGTATGGAAGGTGTGCCTCGAAGCTTTTATCGCCGAAAAAGCCAATTTGAATGCCTGTGCCGCCAATATCCTGAATTGTACACCCTTCGATCCGGTTATGATGGGTCCCATCTTTTAAATCGATCCCTGTTGCCGCCATGTGTTCTATCGTGCAATTTTCAAAAGTTACATTGTTTGCATTGCTCAATTCGATTCCCGCAGGCTGTCTTCCCAGCCAGGCCTGGTTACAGAGGGAATCCTTGTCGGGCGTTCCTTTGAAGTCCAGGTTGTATGCATCAAGTATAAAAAAACCGGCCTGCAGTGGTACATGTCCGGCATACGACGGGCGCATCCAGGTTGTATTTTCAAAAGTAATTCCCTGAAATGAAATGTTCGAAACTTGTAAATCGGGTGTCCCGGCAAATTCAACAAGCGTTTCGAGGTAAGGCACAATAACTTCTGCTGACGTCATATCTTCACCTTCGCTTGGCCAATAATATACCTTTCCGTTGTTTTCATCGGCATACCATTCGCCGGGTTGGTTCAAGAGTGAAATATGATTAATAAAGTAAAATGCTGAATTTCCGTTATATTCCTTGTTTTCATCGATGAAGGGAGCAGGCCATGGATGTTCAAACTCGATGCGGCTTTCGGGCTGGTGAAAAGTAATCAGGGCGCTGTCGGCAACAATTTCCATGTCTTTAACACGAAGGATCGCAATGGCCCACCACTGATGGATTACAAATTCAAGCTGGTCGATTGAGGAAAGGTCAACATCAGGCTTTGGAATCCAGAACGATTCATTCTGCTTATCCACAGAAAGGATACGGTCAAGGGTTCCATCGCTTAAGTTACTGGCACGAACCGCTTTTTCGCCATTTACCCACATTTGGCGGAATGACAGGCGTTTGCCTCCAATCAGGGGTATTTGGGCTACGAATACTTTACCCTGTGCTTCTTTTGGCAATCCTGTAATTTTCCCTGCTTTTTTCCAGTTCGTTACCGGGATTCCGCCGGAAATAGAGGGATTTGCATCCGGAGCTGCTTTAATTATGGTAGGGCTTATTTCTGATCCCGAATCTTCAGGCCGGAAAAGAAGGGGTTCAACAAGCTGGAATTTCCCATCATTGAGGATAATATTCACCCCGAGGGCAATAGCCGGATCGTTCAAACGGCGAAGGTCCCTGATTTTCCGCTGGGCCATCGCGATGGTCTGCATGGGTTGCCCTTGTGTTCCGGGATTGGAGTCGTTGCCATTTGGGGAAACCCAGATTTCCAAAGCCATTGCCGGAAATATTAAAAAGATCAAGATTAAAGTTAGAATTGTTTTCATTATCCATTTTTTTACCACAGTAGACACAATAGGGAACATTAGGTTTTTCCTATTGTGATCTAATGTGTCTATTGTGGTGATTATTTCATTGAAATATCCTTTTCAAATAACGTGTGTTTGCCCCGAAATTGCCAACGACATCGCGTGAATTCCCTGCATCGCGCGAACGTTCGATGACCAGCCAGCCTTTGTATTTCATTTGGTCGAGGGTTTCCTTCACTTTCTTCAAATCAATGGCCGGGTCGTTTTCGAGCCAAACCCCATCGGCATTGGTACATAAAATCTGGCAGATGTTTTCGGCGCCCAACGTGGTCAGTTCCGTATAAAGGTCCCGCCTGTTTTGCAGGGCATTGGCAAAATTGAAATAGATCTTGATGCCCGGTGAATTGATTTCTTTCAGCAGTTCAAGCTCCCCTTTTGCATCGAGTGCTGTTTCGATCCCGATCACCACCCCGGCAGCTTCGGCCTGTTGGCCTGCCCAGCGAAGTTTGGCCACGATTGAATCGCGCCGTTCGGGATGTTTGATTAAATCGCCTTCGACACCCAGGGGCAAAAAGGCCACTTTCGTACCCATCAGGATCATGGTGTTGATGCAGTCGATGATCATGGGCTTTATATCACGTTCAGCAAAATTCTGGGCATAAAAGCCCGACATGGCCATGCCGGCCAGTTGCAGGTTGTATTTTTTTAGTTCATCGATAAAGCCCTTGCGTTGAAGGGGATCGAGCAATTGATTGTCGAAGGTAGGCCGTTTCCCCAAACCGCCCATATCGAGCAGCAAACCGTCGGCGCCAATTTCGTAGGTTCGCTGAATGGCTCCTTTTTTCTGTCGTTTCAGGATCATCCAGTCGCAAACGCCTATTTTATACTGAGAAGTATCGAAAACATGTTCGATACCAAAGAGGGCTTCCAGGTCGGCGAAGTGGGTCAGGGCCCGGGCGGGAAGATTTTCGCCCTTGTCGCCAAAAACTTTCAGAAGGTTTTCCTCTTCTATTGAGATCCCCGATTCGTCGAGCCGGTTGTTTTCATCGATTACAGCTGTTGAATCCAATAGTAAATGCCGGGCCATAAATCGGTACATGGCTTCCCTTTTTGATGGTCCGTAATCGTGTCCTTCGTTCGGGAAATGTACATTTTCGACCCGGGCAGTGGGTTCGTAAAAATCGTAGATGCGTTTCAGGTGGGGAAATTCTACCTCAGGTACGTTCGCAGTCCAGTCGCCCCCGTCGGAGATAATTAACTGAGGCTTGGGAGCAAACTGAGCAGCCAGTTCCACATTGTTGGTCCCGCCGCCACAAAGATGAATGGGATTGCCGCTTTCGCAAGGACATCCGCCGTAGTGAATAGCCGACATCATAACGGCAGGCACACTCACATCAATGCGTTTGTCGATGGCTGCCAGCAACATCGAATGGCTTCCTCCGCCCGATCCTCCGGTAATTCCCACCCGATCGGGGTCGGCTTCATTCTGTGCCAATAAAAAATCGAGCCAGCGGATGCTGTTTAAAACCTGGATCGTATTGGCCAGGCTGCTGCGATGGTATTTGGGTTCGAATTGCAGGGCCGACTCGCCCCAGGCAAACAGATCGTAACTGACACTCATGGCGCCCATACGGGCCAGGCCGGCGCAACGGGCCTGAATTTGCTCGTTGTAGCGCCCGTTGGCAAAATGGCCGTTCGGGCACAGCACAACCGGAATCTTCCCTTTAATTTTCAAGGGTTTGTAGATAGAGCCGGTGGTATAAACGCCCGGCAAAACTTCGAGGGCGATGTTTTCGACCGTATATCCCTCATATGTTCTTTTTTGGGCACAGATGGGATTGCTTTGGGGCGAAGCCGGCTGGGAATCCAATCGCAGGGCCTTCATCAGGCAGGGCAGGATTTCTGCTTTCCTTTTTTCCCATTCCTCCTGGGATGTATATTTTTCAGCAAGGCTTTCCAGGGTTGCCTTTGCTTCGGAAAGGGTACGACGGTGATACTGGAATTCCTGAATTTTGAACCGGTTGGAGGCTCCGTCGGGGAGAAACATCAAATCGAACGGGGACAGTACATTTTTCAGGGTCGATTCAACGTCGGGACGGAAACGCCACCGGGCATAGGTGAGCACTTTCCCTTCCACAACCTTTTCTGAATAACGGAGCCGGACATCAAACTGTTCTTCAATTTCAGACAAAACTTCCTGCAGGGGCTGCTGAAACTTGTCATCGGAAGTTTGTGCTACCCCCTGCATAACAAGCAAAAAAAGAAATATCAGTATATAAATCGTTCTATTCATTGAATAAATTTTTTTACCACATTAGACACACTAGATCACAATAGATCTATGTGCCCTATTGTGTCTATTGTGGTTAATTTTCCGGCCATTTTTCATCAATAATGGGTACTTCGTTCAGTTTTGAAGGATCGACCTTTACATATTTCATACGCTCCCTGCGCCAGGTGTAAATGATGTGTACCATTCCATCGCTTCCCTGGATTACGGCAGGGTATGAATACTGGCTGATTTCCGAATCTTCGAGGATCAGCGCGGCATTCCAGTTTTTACCATCATCACTCACGGCAACATTCAACGGGGTGCGATGTCCTTTCGATGCGCCAACAGGGGTAGCGACATGGTTGTACACTACCAAATGACGGCCGTCGTGCAACGTAACAGCATCGGTTCCCGAGTTGTTGTTGGGCAGGCCTGAGGGCTGGGTCAGCGACCAGGTTTTCCCCTTATCCGACGACCATGAGGTAACCAGTACACTGTTTCTGCTTCGGCACAGAATCTGGAGGTCTCCATTGGGGTGCTTCAGTATGCTGGGCTGGATGATGCTGTGTACCGACGGATTGTTGATCCCTTCGGAACGTTCCCATGTGCGGCCCCAGTCGCCTGTGCTTTCGAAATGCACCAGCCATCCGTTTCCTTCGGTGCTGGACGGACATAGCAAAGTGCCATCGTCGAGCAATACCGGTTTATTTTTCACCGGGCCTATGTTCCCGTTGGGAAGGAGCTCGGCTTCGCTCCAGGTATGCCCGTTGTCGGACGAACGTTTCAGCATTCCCCACCACTCCGAAGGTTTTGGGCCGACTTTGTAGAAAAGAAGCAAATCGCCTTCCGGTATTTGGTATAAAACCGGGTTCCAGGTTGGGTAGCGTAAGGTGTCGTTTTGAATTCCGTTAGCCGCTTCAACCGGGGCAGTCCAGCCGGTTTCGGTTTTACGCGAAATGTAGATGCATACATCCGGGTGACGTTCGTACGTTCCCCCAAAAAAAGCAGCTGCGAGTCCTTCGGGCGTTTCGGCCAGCGTTCCGGCATGGCAGGAAGGAAAGGAGGCGGTATCGTAAAGAAACTGTTCTTCGACAATGCCTTTCTTCCAATTGATGGGGTGGCTGCAACTACAAATGATGAATAATGAAACAATTGCTATAATGATGATACCTTTCATACCGTATTATCTTTCGCCCTACAGGGCTAACTAATATTATTCGTCCTTTAAAATCATAGGGCTCCGCCCTATGCTGATGCTTTCGCCCTGTTGGAGCTTGACCAATTATTATATTATTTATTCAATTACTAATTTTTCAAGTTTATCGGTGCGGCCTATCTCCTTCCCATTTTTCAGTACGTACAGGCCTTTGCCGTTCTGGTATTTATCGCCGGTTTTGTCCCATACGATCGTGAGGATATCCCCTTTGTATTTCACGTTATCGAGGCAGAACCAGTCCCATTTCCCTTCAGGGACAAGTGGGTTAACTTCAATCACCTGATCGATACGGGGGCGCAGCCCAACCAGTCCGGTTATTACCAGGTCATTAAAAGTTGAATGGTTATAATAGCGGCTTCGTTCCTGGTCGCCCTTCAGCCAGTAACCGGTTACTTCATCGAGGTATTCTCCAATGTAGGGACGGCCCCGGTGGTACTGGGATTCGACATACAATTCCATCTGTTCAAAGTAAATGGAATCGTTCATCACATCCTGTTCGTAATTGTTCAGCAGGTTTGCCAACCCGGTTAGGGTTTGCGCGGTGGCAAAAGGCCAGACCGCCCCATCCCACTCGCATTTGCAGCAGCCATGGGTGCGGAATTCGGGGTGGCGGCGTTCGGCAGTTGTTAATCCATACGGTGCAAGGAAACCATCTTCTGATGTTATCTGTTCCCATGCAGTCGTTTGCTCGTTTTCAGGGATATTGAAATACCAGGGAATATAGCCGATGGCTTCGCGAACACCGGCAAAACTGTCGGTTTTTTCCCGGATGGTTTCGTAAAACAACTTATCGGGGTTCCAAAGTTTTGTTTGAATCAAATCTTTCAGGGTATCGGCTTTGGCGGCAAACACGTTTTGAAGATCGGTATTCCCTTTCATTCCGGCAATTTTTGAAATAGCCAATGCATTGCCATACATGTAACTGTTGATGGTGGGCCGGGCGTTTTTCACCTTGCGCCCGCCGCTGATCTGTTCCTCCATTCCGTCTTTCACGTCCTCCTGCCAGAAAAGCCCGTTGGGGAGACGGTTTTCCTTTTCCCATTGTTCGTAATCGGCAAGCAGGTCGGGTAAGAGATCCAACAGGTAGTCGGTGTTGTTGTCGACGTAATATTTTTCGAGCAGGGCTGCCGGGGTCCAACTGCTGAATTTATGCAGTTTCGCCATGGGCTTTCCTTCGTTTCCCCGGTACCATACATGCAGGTAATCGTTCAGGTATCCGGGGTTGTGCAGCCAGCGGGCTTCCATGATGTGGTGGCCGATGGCGCAGGCAATCAGGTTGTATTTATCGGCATAGCTGCGTTGTACCAGGAATTCAGTAAAGGCATAACCCGCCGGCGTTTCTTTGATGTGCTTTCGTAATGTCCACCAGCGGTATATAAATAGTTCGTTAAAGTTATCCTGCGGGCATTCAAACAGGGGCACATTCTCCTTCATCCATTTCCAGGCACGTTTGTTGGGTATGGCCTGAACGATGTTTTCGTCCTCCATGCGGTTGAAGTAGTCGATATAATGCTTGAAATCATCAACTTTCAGAATTGCAGCATCTCCTTCTCCATTTTTTGTTTTCAGGGATATAATGAAGAAAGCAGCCTCTTTAACAGGTTTTCCGTTTTGCTTTACATCATAATCCTGGTCGGTTGGGGTGTCGGCATCGGGAAAACGGCGCACTTCTCCTGTTCGGAAAACAATTTTGTCGAGGCGATGTACCGGGGCAAAGAACAAACGCTGCAGAACCTGCGTCCCGTTCAGATAAACCCGATAGAACCGGTCTCCGGTTGTGGCTTCAATCCGGATGGTATAGTCTTTTTGTGCTTCGTATTCACCAATCCGGTTGACACGGTACCCGTCTTTGTATTTTAGAATACCATCGCTGTCAAAAATCAAACGGATAGCGGGTGTGTTTTTTTCGTCCTGTAATTCGATTTGCAGCATACCGGCATCCGTTTGCCCGGCTTGAATCGTGAAAGCAACATCGGCCCGGGTTGTTGCCGGAAACAGGCGGGTGGCTTTGGCATAATCGAATTCGTCTTTATCCCGAAGCGCCAGCCAGCGTTGTCCGCTTTTTTCTTCGATTTTCACCGGTGCCCAAACCGGGCTGTAAATGTTCCAGCGATCGAGTTCTTTTCCCCTTGGCATTTCATCAAAAACCTCATCTACCGGCAATACTTCCTTTTCGGCAATGGGTATCCGGATACGCGAGATCCACATGTCTTCCTTATTCATGCTGTAGGCCACCCACAGGTTGCGATCGGAAGGCATACCGTTGCCTTCGACAATCCCCCGCACGTATTGCGGACCGTACGATTTATAGTTGCCGCCGTAGCGCATGGTGGTTATATCGCCGTGAACAAGCAACAAATTGGTATACTCAATCCCATTGTTACTGACCGACAGTGCCAGGGGCCAGCGGAACTCCGAGGGATTGTATACGGTAACATACTTCCCGTCGAAAGTTTTTTGCCCCCATATTTTGGCATTTGCATTGACAAAACCGGGTGCACGTAAGGGGGAGGTCCATGTTTTTCCTTCATCAGAGCTGCAGGCTGTCAGGGCATGTTTCCACAAACCGATGACATTTCCGTTGGGTAAATGATAATAGCTGAATGCCTTGTATTGTTTCTGAATGGGGATTAAGGGATCGTCGCGGTCGGCCTCCTCGACCCATTGCTGCATCATCAGGGGCTTTGATAATAATTCATTGCAAGCAGCCACAAAACCTTTGTCTTTGCTTTCGGTATAGAAAGGGTACGAAGTATTTTTCACATTCCAACCATGGTTATACCGGATGAAATAAACCGGGCTAAAAGAACCATTCGGATAGATTTCTCGCACAACACGACCAATGCCGTTACCGTCGTTCGGGCTGTCTTTTTCATTTAAGGAAATTCCATAATAGGCGAAGGTCAGCAGTCGGTTGTCGGACGAAACATAAAAACCCATGCGTTGGTGCATTACCGCGTCGAGGTCTTTGGCTTCATCTTCAACGCCCTCTTTGGTCGTTCCGTCGGGAATGCGGTATTGGGGAAACAAAGTAAGCGGTTTCGACCAATTGTACCCATCATCCGAAGTCACCAGCATGGTCCGGCCCGGGGGGATGTGTTCGCCCACCGGGTTGTTCAAATAGTGGTAGTAGAAACGGTTGTTCCAGTAAGCAATATTTGGTGCGTGGTTGTAGGTCCAGCCCAGGCCATCGGCTTCTTCGGGCAATTCCCGGTTGGCCCGCATCACCTGGATGTTGTGTACGCCCAATGCAGGGCACAATTGACCATGATGATAATCGATATTCACCAGGGTTTTTCCTGAGTAGAAAATTGTGTCCTGGGCCAATGTGGCTATTCCTATAAATACAAATGCGAATATGAGGTAACTTCGTTTCATCTTAATAGTTGATTCCCGTCGTTATTTCAAAAATTCTTGCGCCCTTACAGGGCTTTTTAACCTATTAATTCATCTTTCATTCATAGGGCATTGCCCTATGCTAATGCTCACGCCCCGTTGGGGCTTTTTTTACAGGGTGTTGCCCTATGCTGATGCTCACGCTCTGTTGGGGCAGATTCATACCATTATTTCAAAACGAACGATCCCTGAAAGGGATTACGCATTAGCGCGGGGCAACGCCCTGCGTTAATAATCAACGATCTCAATTAAGCCCTGATAGGGCGTAAGCCTTATGTGCCGGTTGGTCTGACCCTTGTCAATCGATCTGTTTATCAATAGATTCATGGCTTATTAGTTTGTCAATCAACTTTTTCTTAACCCTGATAATGGTTCCATGCTTGTGGCCTTGGGGCAAAGAGATTTCCGAAGAAATGTCGGTAAAGGTTTTAAAATCCTTTGTTTTTGCTGCCTTGTAGGTTTTTTCGCCATAGGCATCGTAATAAATCAGATAATCATCCCCGATTTTAATAACGCCTGGCCCTTCGGTGAGGAATCCGGTAAACGGTTCGGAGATATTGTTCCACGGGCCTAAAGGGCTTTCGCCAAAGGCAACACGGATGTTCCGGTTCGGGCGGGTGTTGTCTTTCAATACCAACACATAATCATTTTTTTGACGTTTTACGATGACACAATCGATCACGCTAAAACCGGGATCAAGGAATAATTTTGTTTCCGAAAAGGTTTTGAAGTCGGGCGTTGTTACGCAGTACATACGGTGATTATTCCGTTCTTCCTCTATTCCTTTCTCAAATTTGAAGGGCAGGGTTGAAGCCCAGATAATGATGAATTCCTTTTTCTCATCATCGTAAAACAGTTCGGGCGCCCACACATTGACGGTTGAGGTATCGAAATCCATGACCGGGATCAACTGCTGTTCGCTCCACGATAGGAAGTCGCGGGTACTGGCATAACCAAAGCCCAAATCGCCCCGCCACGAAGAAGTCCAGACCATATGGTACGTGCCATCAGGCCCCTTTACTGCCGAAGGGTCGCGCATGACTTTCTGCTTACCAACCTGCGGAACCAGGTATGGGCCTCCCAAATCGTCCCAGTGGTAGCCGTTTTCGCTCCAGGCAAGATAAAGCCCTTCGGTGGCAGGCTCACGGAAGGTGGTAAAAAGGTAAGCCTCTTTTTGCTGGCAACCCGCCAGGATTAAAAAGGTTATAAGAATAAAAAACAGTTTCTTCATTGCGTGATCATTTTCATTCTCATTTTGTTTCGAAAACGATTAATCGGGGGAACACTTGTTTAACCGGGGGTTGGAATGAAATGCTCCACTTTCCCGCATTTGGGGCATACATACAAATCGAATGTTTCCGTATTGACAAAAGCCTCAAAAATATTTCCAAAGAATCCGATTCTGGGGCCTTCGTGAAACTTATAAGCACCTGAATATATCATTTTTACATTGCAACGTAAACAATCAATTTTTTTCTTTTGATTGTACATTTCTTCCATTTCAATGACTTTTTCCTCGGATAAAGAGTAATTACAATTCCAGCATAATTCGAAATGATCTTCCATTTCTGCATTACAATTTGGACAATTCTTCATGGATTTACTTTTTATGTTTGTGGTTATTTTAGGTTGTTCTTTCTAGAATCAGCACCCAGTCATTACCCGGAATCTTTTCCCCGGGGCAGGAAAACAGCCGGATGCCTCCTGTGTTTTCAACAGTGCCAATTTCGGTTTTTTCTCCGGTTTGGGGATTAAACCAGGAGGCTTTTATTTTTTCCCCCTTTACATTCTCCATTGCTACCGGGATTTCACCACCCGAAAAAGCATATATCAACGCAAAGTTTTCCCCCTGCGTGGCGATCAGGCGGTTATATTTTTCCCCGGTTTCGCCTGCGATGATGCTTTGATCGGGAATACGATCGGCATACGAATGCGACAGCATCAGTTCTTTGAGGTAGCGCATCTGTGCGGCTCCCGGGGCATCTTTAGCCTCGGTCCAGTATATTCTGGCGCCATAGGCAGCTTCGTTATCTTCGGGGCGGTAAAACTGCATGATGGCACTGTGGCCGTAAGTATGGCCAAAAGCGCCGGCAAAAACCGACCAGTAGGCGTAGCGCCTCGCATCGGCATCGTTCCAGTAAGGCTGGGTGGTATCGTGCAGGCCCTGGGGAATGCCTTCGTACGAGGGTTCGCCGTCGATGGTGGGTTTAGGGGGCGACATGGAAAGATCGTGGGCAACATGCCGCCAGTTGTCTTCGCCATAGTTCCACTCGGTATCGTCCTGGTCGTAGCGGCGGTGCCCGCTCTGGAACATGTTAAAATCGAGCCAGTTTTCGTTGTGAAACCAGGTTGAGGAAGAATACCTGCCGCGTGGGTGAAACGTGATCAGATGGTTTTGATCTACTGAGTTAATTGTTTCACCAATGGTTTTCCAAACATTTATCGAGTCTTCTCCCTTAATGTCGCCACCATTCAACCAAATAATATTCGAGCGGTCTCTATACCGATTTGCAAGCCATTTTGCATATACTTCAGCTTGTTCAACCGAGACATGGCCGCTTTTCACGTTCGAGCCCCAAACCGGAACCAATGCCATGAATATCCCTTTTTCTGCTGCCAAATCAATGATATAATCCACATGGTCCCAGAAATCGTATTCCAGCGTATCGCTGTAGTTGCAGCCTTCGGTTGTCAGCGGTTCGGCTACATTTTTGTTTACCAAAGCAAAGTCGCCGTATGGGTTTTTAACCTCTAACTCGTGAAGGACCATCACCTGAATTACATTGAATCCTTTTTCCTTCCGGTCCGATAAATAAATGTCGGCTTCTTCCCTGTTCAATTTTGAAAACAGCAACCAGCCTGTATCGCCGAGCCAGAAAAAGGGATCGCCATTTTCGGTTTCCAGGTAGCGATGGTTTTCCGATACCCGGAGCAGGGGTAGGGTTGAACGTTCTTTTTCGTTCGTGCACGAACCAAGGAATGCGACGAAAGCCAGTATGAAAAATAGATGGATTTGCTTGTTCATTGCTCTTTGTGTGTTTCTGTTAACCGATGTTGTTTCGTTCTTATTCATGAATCCAGACGACGACAGGTGATTTTTCGATACGAATTGTCCCTGATTCGGGCATGGTTTCTTTTCGAATCAGGGCTCCTGTTCCCGGGTCGATGAATTCTATGTTTTGCTTCCGGGAACTTTCTGCGTCAAAATGAAATTCTGAAGCCTGACTGAAGTACAGAATGGTTTCATTGTTTTCATTCTTAAGGCGATAGATACCTTCTTTTTTCACGGGCTCCACGTTCATTCCGGAAGCGGTTTCGAGGAATCCGGAAACTTTTATCTCAGGAACAGGCGCCAGCGACCCGGAGGCCATGAAGATGGCCCAGGCTAAGCTGCTTGTCCGATTTTCAGAATACATGACTGCTTTATCGGGGTATTTCAGGCGGTATGACAAAACATCGTTATATACCTGTTCAAACGACCGGCTCCCGGTTTTTTCCAGCCGGGCAAACTGACGGGGAGCAAGATTGAGCCCACCTTTTGGGGCATAAACAGTCCCATCGGCACGTGAGCTCCAGTAACGGATGTCGATGATATCGACCGTTCGGGAACGAACCGGATCGGCTAGAATCGAATCCTGTACGTCCTTTGTTGCGCTTAAGGCAACCAAAACATCTTTGTTGTTTTCCTTTTCCCATTCGGCAATTACATCGAGCCAGAAGGCCACGAATTCAAACGGCCCGGTATATTCTTCGCTGGTGGAATGAATGACCGCCGTATTGTCTCTGAAGTTGTCGAGGCATTTGCGGATGTAACTCCGGTACAATTCCCTGCGTACCGGGTGGGTCACATCGTAAAATTTATCGGCAATAAAGATGCGCTTATCGCCGGCAAAAGGCGGGGGTTCGGGGAACCCGGTGCCGTTGATGTTGTTGACGGTTCGCCAGGGCGAATCGACCCAGTGTGCGCCGGCTTCGAGTATGTGGTGCTGAAAAAAGTGCTGATAGAACAAAATTTTCCCGTTTTGGTCAGCCATTCCTGCAAACTCTTTTAAGCGGCCCCAATACCAGGGATTGAATTGGGTGAGGTCGTATTTGCTCAGCCCGTCCCAGGCCTGTTCTTTTCCAGAACGGGCAAAGGGCCCTTCGTAAAAGGGAGCCCAAACGTCGGCATCCATCCGGCGGATGCGTTCATGGTCGTCGCGGCGTCGTTCGTACCAAAGGGCGTAATGCTGTTCGATAAGCGCGATGTTGTTGTTTCCCATTTCGGCCATCACCTCGTTCAGGTTATCGGTATAGCCTTTCCCGATTCTCCCTGGAACGTAACGGGTAAGCGCCATTTGTGCGCGGTTGATCCCGCGGGGCCGTACCGTGCCATTCCACCAGGGTACGCCACGGCTTTCACCGGTGATTACTTTTTCGCCGTGTGCCAGCCATCCGTAGCGGATTTGAGTCGACGCCGGCTGTGTGCCTGCAGGATTTTCTTTTTCTTTCGGAGGAAGGGTGGTGCTATAGATTGCATCTTTTGGTCTATCCAAAGGGATAGGCGTTCTCCGGGGTGCTTCCTCTTCGATCCATTCCTTAACGGTTTTCACCGGAGTTTGAAAAAAGGCCACCAATTCGGCTGCCTGCTCCAGGGTCGGACTGGTGGTCGCGTTGGTGGTGTATTCGATTACCGGGTTTTGGGGAAGTTTGTCTTTTCCGATTCGTCCGCCCAGTTGGGCATAAAAAAGGCTCCGGGGGTTCACATGGCTATTGGGTTCGTGCCAGAAACCATTGCCGGCAAACTGGCCCCAGGTGCCAATGGCCCAGTTGGTGGCCCCGGGTGGGGCAAAATTTTCGATCCGGGAGGCCGAGCACTGCCAGAACAACGAAAAGGCAGC
>Ga0116164_10002342_pt1 | contig 13623 bp, 10 predicted proteins | sample AD_UKC109_MetaG_FD_89888 | JGI IMG/M metagenome (GOLD analysis project Ga0116164, IMG submission 89888) | Active sludge microbial communities of municipal wastewater-treating anaerobic digesters from Hong Kong - AD_UKC109_MetaG | ecosystem: Engineered > Bioreactor > Anaerobic > Digestate... | reverse complement strand
CCTTTACATGATATCTACACTCAATTATACCACTGCAAGGTGAAGGAGCAAAACCGTGGCAATTCATCCCGCCACCTTAGAGGTGGAGGATTTCTTGCCACTTATGGGTTAAATTAGTCCAACCTTATCGGAATAGCTGTTTTTCCCATGAACCACCCCCCCATATTGCTCTCGAAGAAGAACATGCAAACAGGTTCCCATATAAGCCTCTAAACTCCCTCCAGGACTGCAGATTTCGCATTTTACCAAGGTAACATCCCATCTTGACGTTTGTCAAGATCGCCAGGTCCGGGGCACGGGAGCAAAATCTCCATCACAAATCCCGAAAGAACTCAAGGGAGATTTTCTCTTCGCTCCCTCTACGCCGTTACCGGAAAGAGGAGAAATACCGCTTTTCTATTCCGGAAGAGATCGCTCCTGGGCTTTTGGAAAAGCGGTGCCCCGAATTTGCTCCAGATAACCGGTTTTCTTCCGGTACGTCAGCACGTGGGCATAGACTCTTTCCATTCTCCGTCCGAATTCATCCACCCCGTACCTATCCGCCATGGAAACGGCCTGACGGGATAAATCCTCTCTCAAAGCTCCGTCTTCCAGCAACAGCTGCACCTTTTCCGCCCAGGCCTCGACATGATGAATCGTTTTAAATCCCGTTACGCCATCCACGACAAAATCGTCGATTCCGCTTGCCCGAATGGCCACTACGGGCATACCGCTCGCCATGGCTTCCAAAATAACCATTCCCTGGGTCTCCGCGGTGGAGGCAAAGACAAATATATCCCCCAGGCTATAGTACATGGGAATGCGATCGGGAGAGACCGACCCCGTGAAAACCAGGATATCTTCCAGCCCCAGGGCATGAGCCGTTTCGACCAAAGGAGAGCGATCGGGGCCGTCGCCGATCAGGATAACCTTGAAACTTACGGAGCATTTTTTCGCCAGCTCCGACACGGCTTCGAGCATGAATTGGATATTCTTTTCCGCATTGAGGCGGGAGACGCTTAAAAGAACTTTTTCGCCCTTTTCGATACCAAGTTCCTGCCGCAATCGATTTTTTACATCTTCCGAGCATGGCTCATGGAATTTTTCGGTTTCGATGCCCGTAGGAACCACAAAGACCGGGCTCTTTACGCGGATCATGCGCAGATAGTATTCGGAGGCTTCCGTAGGCACCACCACGGCATCGCATTTATTACCGATCCGCCTGATGAGGGCATGGGAAAGGAAATTGCGGAAGAATGCCCTCGGAAGAGGAACTGCATAGGAGTAATGCTCCAGCCGGGTATGGTAGGTATACACGACGGGGATTTTGAGGTACCGGGCTATCCACAAGCCCAGGCTCCCCATCCAGAGCGGATGGTGCAGATGAATGATCTGAGGCGAAAATTCCCGGACCTTTTTAAAAATCCGTATCGAAAATATATTTGGCAGAGCTATAACACGTTTTTTGGAAATCCGGGAAAAGCAGGGCACTCGAAAGACTTCTCTCTCCTCGGAAGAGGGGGAGGTTTTTTCATATTTGGGAGCAAAAACCAGGATTTGGTGCCCCATTTGCAAGAGGGCCGTGGAGAGGCGCTTGATGGAAATCGGCACTCCTGCAATAACCGGCAAGTAAGTGTTGCTGAACATGGCGACCCGGATGGGGCCATCCAAGGTAAGTTCGGAGAAAACAGAGTAATTCGGGTAGTAATCACGCTCCTTCAAGAGGAGGGAGTAAAAGCCATAGGCACTGAGTATGAGGCAGCATACGAAAAGCAGATAGTTCAGATATCCCACATAAAACAGGGAATGTACGAAAAACCAGAGACTTTCAATGGTACGAAAAAACTGGTGCTGACCGATATCGAGCCTTACGGGCTCCACCGTTACCCGATTTCCCTGAACACGCACCTTTACGAAGTGGTAGAAGCTTCGCTCGTCGTTGAGCAGCAAGCCCCCTCCTCCGCCGGTAACCACATATGCGGTATTTCCCACTTCCCGGAAGGAATATAAAGGGAGGTTCGAAGAGAAAACCATTGTAACTCCGGCACTTTCGATGAGCCTGCGCAGGGGCTCCCGGAACTCTTCGTCCACGAGGTAATCGTCATCGAAATCGAAAACGCTCTTTTTATCCACCGGAAGCAAGGGGTGGCCTATAAAAACAAAAATATTGTTCTTCGAAAGCGTTCCAAGCTCTTCTCGCAACCAGCGTATCTGCCACTGGAACGAGGTCTTTCCGGAGCTGTCGAGAAAAACAAAGGTGTTGTCCCCGGAGGAAAAGGAAAAAACATAGGGCCCATAGTGATCATAGTACCGAAACCCGCCGAAGGTGCTGTATTCATCCTTGCCGAAAGTCAGGAGATACGGTTTGTGAAGATGTTCCAGGGTTTGATGAAGCGCCCGGTATTTATCTTCTCCGCCACCGCTTACCGCATTGCCCGCGGAGACGATAAAATCGACATCACTTCTGTTCAGCTCCGGAATGATCTTGCGTTCGAAGACACCTATGGAGTTTTTTATATTTCCCACCACCGCAAAGGAAAAGGATTCCCGCTGCTCAAGAACCAATTCTATCTTTTCTATCTGATCCGCATGAACCCCCGTATGGTTCTCTTCGAAGAAATGGAGGTAGAATTTGTAAAAAACCACCAGAAAGATGATGAGGAGGTTTATGTAGAACAGGGGTTTCCATCGCGATATTCTACGCATTTTCCGTACCTCTTCCGAACAGTTCGTGCAACGTCACGGGAATGCCAATCAACATACCCAGATATATGGTGAGAAAACGCCACATCACGATAATCCCCACGAGATCCGAAGAAACCACCAAGGAAGCGAAAAAAACGCCAAAGACTCCTTCGGCGAAACCAGCTCCTCCCGGGGAGGGGGCGAAATACATGATACATGTGGATACCACGAGCATCCCGGTTACCATAAAATAATTTGCAGAGTATCCCGCTCCCCAGAGCAACAAGGCGGGAAAGGAAAACAAGGAAATGAGAAAAATCACCGTGCACGCCACGGAGAGCAGCACATCCCCTCTTCTGCCCCGAAGATAGATTTTTATGCAGCGGGAAAAATGAACGGCCTCTCTAAAAATCTTTTTTCTCCATGAGGCGAGAACTTCCGCTTTGACCAACCGGGTTCGTACGAAGATTTTTCCTAAAATATCAAAAAACCAGAGGAACCACTTCAAACGGAAAAGCATGAGCGAAAACAGCACGAGGTAGGCGGCTGCAAAAAAACCGAGAAGAAGCCCCGAACCCGTCAACGTTTTACTGCCCTGAAAGAAAGGCAGTTTCAGAACGAGAAAAGGCACGGGTATGAAAATAAGCGCCATGGCCACAAGAGTTCGAAGCGTGGTTGCCGCAGTGGCGACTCCCAGGGGGATACCATGCCGGCAAAGATACCAGATCTGCGCAAACCCCCCTCCGGTAGCAAGAGGAGTGATGTTGGAAAAAAGGATATTGATAAAGGTGAGTTTTCCCAAATCCCGAAGCCCCAGATTCTGCCCCAGGGCCCGGAGAACATAATAGAGACGCAGGGCATCGGTGGTAAAATAAAGGAGCAGCAATGCCAGAATTCCCGCCAGTAAAGGCATGGAAAAGAGGCCGGGGTTCATCGAAAAATTCCGGGCTCCGATTTTTTGATAGATCAAAAAAGGAACCCCTCCGCTCAATGCCACAAATATCAGGGAAGAGAAAATCCACCGGGCCGAGAACATCCTTGGGACAGATTCCCTTGCATGATTTACACATTTTGTCTTCACACGATTCGCCCCTTCAAGGAACATGCCTTCCAGTGAGGCAGTATAACATGACGGGCTTGGAGGGGGAAAACCTTTCTCCCGGAAAGAGCCCGCAAGGATTGCCCGGCGGAACTTCCACGAGGAAAACAGGGCGTTCTATTTCGGGGTTTGCTCTTGCGGCATGCCGAAAAAACAGGAGAAACGAGAGGGGAGTTTCAAAAATCTCTGCCATGGCGTACAATAGGCCCGCTAAAAAGTCGGGGGAGCCCCCGGCTTTCGTATGTTGTCATTCAAAAAAGGAGAAATGCGCGAAACATGTCCATATGCTGTGAAACTGCCATCAAAAAAACATCGCACCTTGAAGAGATCGAGCGCCGCCGGACCTTTGCCATCATCAGCCACCCGGACGCAGGGAAAACCACTCTTACGGAAAAACTCCTCCTCTTCGGAGGAGCCATCAATATGGCGGGAGCCGTAAAGGCCCGTAAGGCGGAACGCCATGCCACCAGCGACTGGATGAGCATCGAGAAGGAACGGGGCATCTCCGTAACCAGCTCGGTGATGAAGTTCGAATACCAGGATTACGAGATAAACCTTCTGGATACCCCGGGACATGAGGATTTTTCCGAGGACACCTACCGGGTGCTTACCGCGGTGGATAGCGTAATTATGGTAATCGACAGCGTAAAAGGCGTGGAAACCCAGACCCGCAAACTCATGGAAGTCTGCCGTATGCGGAACACCCCCATCATCACCTTCATCAACAAGCTGGACCGCGAAGGACTGGATCCCCTGGAAATTCTGGACGACATCGAGGAGAAGCTTCAGGTGGAGTGCGCTCCTCTCTCCTGGCCCATCGGAATGGGAAAACGTTTCAAGGGAACCTACAACATCCACAAAAAAGAGCTGAGCCTTTTCACCCCGGGAAGTTCCCGAGTGGAAAAAAGCCGGATCATCTCAAATCTGCAGGATCCCGCTCTCGATACGGCTTTGGGAAGCCAGGCAGAGGAGCTTCGGGAGGATCTCGCCCTCCTGGAAGGAGCGGCAAATCCCTTCGACATGGAGCACTATCTCAAGGCAAACCAGACGCCGGTATTCTTCGGCAGCGCCATCAACAACTTCGGGGTGAAGGAGCTGCTGGATACCTTTGTGGAAATCGCCCCGTCTCCCCGTCCCCGATCCGCCACTACTCGCACCGTGATGCCGGAAGAAGAAAGCTTCTCGGGTTTCGTCTTCAAAATCCAGGCGAATATGGACCCCTCCCATCGGGATCGCCTGGCCTTTCTGCGGATTTGCTCGGGAAAATTCCAGCGGGGAATGAAACTTCGGCACCACCGCACCGGCAAGGATATGACCGTGGCCAATCCGGTGATCTTCATGGCCCAGGAACGTGCCCTGGCGGAAGAAGCCTGGCCAGGGGATATTATCGGTATCCACAACCACGGCACCATAAAAATAGGAGACACCTTCACCGAAAAGGAAATCCTTAAATTTACGGGGATCCCGAGTTTCGCCCCGGAACATTTCCGGCGGGTGCGCCTGCAATCACCTCTCAAGGTAAAACAGCTTCAGAAGGGGCTGCTGCAGCTCACCGAGGAGGGAGCGGTACAGGTTTTCCGGCCTCTCTTCCGAAACGAATATATTCTTGGAGCCGTGGGAGTGCTCCAGTTCGACGTAACCATAGCCCGGCTAAAGGCGGAATACGGCGTCGATGCGGATTACGAACCGGTGGAATGGAGCACCGCCCGCTGGATAACCTGCGAGAACCCGAAAAAACTCGAGGAATTCGAAGCGATACACCGAAGATTTCTGGCCCTGGATAGCGAAGAGAACCTGGCTTTTCTTGCTGACGGAGAGTGGCGGCTACGCCACGTTTCGGAAAAGTGGCCGGAGATCGAATTTCACACGACCCGAGAGCTGCAGTAAAGAAATTCCCGGGCAAGGCCTTCTTCGTAAACTGCCGAGCAAACTGCCAAAAAAAGTTTCCCCCCCGATATTTGCACGGCTCCTCTCCATATCCTATAGCTATCGGACATGGAGAGGAGCCGTATTTTCGTTATGCCGAAAGTTCGGGTTTTGCACCGATTCGGTTAGCGTCCTCTATGCAGGCTAGTTTTTTGGGCCCTCCAGATAGGCATGGATTCTCTTTTTCACGTTTTCTTTGAGATTTTCGTAGAAAAAGGCATAGTCGAAACGATGGTACACCTGTTTGGGCCAGCGTCCCATGTCGACAAGATCCACTTTTTCCGGGGTCTGTATATCCGTGGCGATTAAAGCTCCCGTTTTGGTATCGATGTATGCGCCGCAAAAATGGGGAATCTCCTCAAGAATTTCACCGGTGGAATCGTTGAAGAAAATTGCCTGCATATTCTTTTCCCGATCCGCCGGAGTGCCGTCGGTTTTCCAGTTCAGCGGATTTATGGCTACCGCCCCGTCGAGGAGGACGGGAGATCCTTCCGCCTCGGGCCCCTGGGTGTTATACGTGATAATGACACCGGTATCCGTCTCTCCCCGGGCCAATTTCATCTGGGGATATTGTTCCAAATCATCTTTCTTGACGGTATACCCTATGGCATACGCCGCCACGAGACGTTTCTGTAATTGCGGATCCTCCATACGCCTGCGCATGAGCTCGATAACCACCATGGAGCCTTGGCTGTGCCCCGCAAGAAGAAAGGGACGGTCGGGGTTCAGGTGCTCGATATAATAATCGAAGGCTCGTTCGACATCGGAATATCCAGTTCGGAAGATAGGATCTTCGAAGGCGTTACGGCCGCCGTTATTCGGCTCCATGCTCTGGGTTGCCGCAGACTGCTGTCGATAAAAAGGGGCAAACACGTTGGCATACGGAGAGTACACTCCCGCCTGGGCAACTAAGAGCCCTTCCGCACTCTTACGAAGATCCTTACGGGAAATATCCATATTCTGCGGTTTCTTGCCAACATAGATCGTGGGATATACGTAAAATACATCAACGGGCCTCTCCGCTCCATCCGGCTTGGAGAGCCACGCGAAATTTTCACTGTAATCCGGTGAAGAAGAATCTGCAAATCCAGTTATAGCCATAAAAAATACCCCCAGTAAGCAAAGCGTTATTTTCATCAAAAACTTCATTTTTTCCTCCCTAGCCAGTTTTAAGTCCCTCCCCAAAGCCTGAACCTCTTTCGGCCATGCTCTTCAGCGCCCGTTTCCTGCACCCCTCGAAATATTTTTTCCGTAGCGCATCCCCCCTTCATCAACCATACAAAACCAATTTCACCTTATACCTTATCTCAATCTATAGTATAGTGTATCCCGAAAATCAAGGCACCCCTTCCCCGGCAATCTTGAGGCCCCTTATATACATGCGAAGGAGAGAGACCAAAAACATGCGCACCTTTAAAAAATTTATTTCCTACTACAAGCCCTATCGATTCCTTTTTTATATGGACTTATTCTGTGCTCTGGTGGTATCGATTATAGACCTTTCTTTTCCGCTCATTCTGAACACCATGACGAAGGGGATTTTTCTCGGCGAGGCGGAAGAGATCTTCCGTGTGATAGGCTACGTCGGCCTGGGAATGCTCGGGATGTACGCAATCCGCTATTTCGCCCAGTATTTCATCACTTCCTGGGGGCATATCATGGGAGCCAGGATGGAGAGCGATATGCGCCGGGATCTTTTTTCCCATCTACAGAAACTCAGCTTTTCATACTACGACAGGAACAACACCGGCGAAATGATGTCGCGTATCGTCTCCGATCTCTTTGACATTTCGGAGCTTGCGCATCACGGCCCGGAAAATATCTTCATGTCCGCACTCAAGCTTACGGGCTCCTTTATCATCCTCCTCATGCTGAACGTCAAACTGACGGCGGTGCTCTTTATCTTTACCGCCGCCATGATCGTCTTTTCCTTTTGCAAAAACAGAAAAATGCGGGCCATCTATCTGGAAAACCGCCGTAAGATAGCGGATGTCAATTCCCGGGTGCAGGATAGTCTTTCGGGCATTCGGGTCGTAAAGCTCTTCGCAAATGAGGGCTTTGAAAATGAACGTTTCGAAAAAAGCAATCATTTGTTTCTTGAATCCAAAAATAACAGCTATCAAGCCATGGGAAGCTACATGGCGGGGAACTCCTTTTTTCAGGGACTCTTCTATACCGTTATTATCGTGTTTGGGGGAATTTTAGTTGCCCGGGACGAATTTCAGGCAAGAAATCTCGCGCTTTACGCACTATACGTCAACATTTACATGAACCCGATCCAGCTCCTTCTTAATTTTACGGAACAATTTCAAAAGGGATATGCGGGATTCCGGCGCTTTATGGAAATTCTCGACACGGAGCCAGAAATCGTGGATGCTCCCGGAGCGGTGCCGCTGGAAAACGTCAAGGGGCATATCGAATATAGAAATGTCTCCTTTTCCTACGAGGAGGATGCAAAAGTTCTTGACAACATCAATGTACAGATCGAAGCAGGGAAAACCATGGCCCTCGTAGGACCTTCGGGAGGAGGAAAAACGACCTTCTGCATGCTCTTGCTGCGGTCTTACGACGTTACCGGCGGCAGCGTGCTCATCGACGGCAAGGACATCCGCTCCCTCACGCTCAACTCCTTGCGCTCCACCATCGGCGTAGTGCAACAGGACGTCTACATCTTTTCCGGCAGCCTCAAGGACAATATCGCATACGGAAGGCTGGATGCCACGGACGAAGAAATCCTGGAAGCCGCTAAAAATGCGAACATCCACGATTTTATCGTCTCTCTGCAGGAGGGCTACGATACCTACGTGGGAGAACGGGGAATACGCCTCTCGGGAGGGCAGAAACAGAGAATCGCCATCGCCCGGGTATTTCTGAAGAACCCGAAGATACTCATTCTCGATGAAGCCACGTCCGCTCTCGATAACGAGAGTGAAAGACGCATTCAGGAATCTATCGAAAGGCTTTCCCAGAACAGAACGACCATCGTGATCGCTCACCGGCTCAGCACGATCCGCAATGCAGATGAAATTATCGTGATCACGGATGAGGGCGTTATCGAGCGCGGTAAGCACACGAAGCTTCTCGAAAGCGGGGGGCTCTATGCACGCTATTACAACATGCAGTTCGAAGGCCTTGAGCAAATGTTCTAACCCGCTGCTTCGAGACCGATCCAAAGCAGCCTTTACAAGGGCACAAGCAAAGCCGGCCTGTTTTATTCGGGAAAATCGTATTCAGATCCTTTTCGCTATATAGACACCGTAGCTGTAATAATCCCTGTATTTTTCATAAAGGGCGATTTCGGCTTTCTCGCATGCCACGATTTCTTTCGCCTGAGCACTTTGATGATTTCGCGCAAGAAAGGCATCGAAACTGCTTCGCATGGGATGATAATAGTTCTCGAGCCAGCAATGGGAAGGCAGTAAAAAATACGCCTCGGGACTGTAATGATGACGCTCGAGAATTTCGATTTTTGCGGAAGCAAGATCGATCTCGGGATACTCGCCTTTCCAATAGGCTTGGAGCTCCGAGGGCCTTGCGGCACTGAGCCAGGTAATTTCGGAGACGATGAGCTTGCCCCCGGGTTTCAGGAACCGCCTCCAGGAGGATATCCCGGTTTCAAAGCCTATGTTGTAGACGGCTCCCTCAGACAAGATTACGTCGAACTCCTCTTCGGAAAAAGGCAAGGCATCCATGGAGCAGCTCAAGGGAGTGATCTTTTCCGCAACGCCCTCTTTTTTCGACCGGATTTGCAGCTCCTCCAAAAACTCCGGCAGGAAATCCACCGCAGTAATTTCGGCATCCAGCTCCCGAGCGAGCACAACTGTGGATGCCCCGGTTCCGCAGCCGATATCCGCAATCTTCAAAGGGTGTGATTTATCGAGCCCCGCCAGTTTCAAAGCCTGTTTCGTCTCGGCTTCACCTCCGGGGCCCTGTCTGAAATTTGACCTGTGCAAATCGATCAAAAGCTGTATTTGCAAATCTTCCATCCTCTCCCCCTCCTTTATATCCCTTGTCAATTTTTCAGCTAACCTTGGCATATCCGTTTCAAACAATGCATTCGCCTGCCAGAAGATCGAATTGGAATGAGCGTGTGCCAAATCCGCATGAATCTTTCAGCCGTATCATAATAAGCCCTAAAGCAGCACACCGGGCAGAAATCTCTGGGAGTTCCGCCCCCCGCAGCAGCAACGCCAGGGGAATCATACGAATCTTGAAATACAACTCACTCGAAATCTTCGAAAAAGCCTGTCCAACGTTTTTTGCAGCGCTCCGCAAAGCCTTTCATTTCGCGGATATTGGCTTCGGGTTCCCGGCAGGCCCGGGCACAGGTAGAGACGACATCTCTGTAGAATTCCAGGGGCACATCTTTGACGCCTTGGTAATTCATAAGCAGATTCGGAAGGCGCTCGGTGATTCTTGCTCCCCGAGGCGCCATCACAACACTGGAAGGCTCTCCGTAAATATTGATCAACAGATACCGCCAACTGGGATCCGCAGATCCCCGAAGAGGAACGATCTCGCAGGGGCGAGCATCGCCGCCATTCGACAGGATTTCATACGTTTCCCTGAGGATCAGGGATTTGCGGGCCATGAGAACATACGGACCTGTTCCTACGTATCTTCTCGCCATTGCATCGTATTCGATACCGAGCAAATTTTGCAGACGAAAACGCTCATGCTCCTTCAGGGGCGCCTTTTCCGAGAGAAACCATTGCAGTTTCCGCAGGGTTATTCCTACACACCCGGCGATCTCTCCCGGCGGATTCGGCCAACATGCCACAAGGTTTTTGGCAATTTCGGCTGCGTTGTCATCATAGTAAATCCAGACTCCCTCATCCTCAAGAACGCCCTCCGGTATCTCCTCCCCTGTCAACAGACGGGTTCTCCCGACAAAGCTGTCCGGGCTAAAATAACGGGGAGCCTTCGGCGGCAGGGAGGATTCCCAGGATACAAGCCATGGGCCGGGCTCCCAATCCAGCACACTCTCCGCTCCCAGCATCGAAGGAACTTCTTGTTTCGGCAAAGCCATCCATTGCCGGATTTTCTCTCGAACTTCCCGGTTTAGGGATCCCCAGGAATCTCGTTTGGCATGAAAATCGTGCTCATCTTGGGCATCCCGGCAAAGACTCTGGATAGATTCTACAAAGGGTTGCCCTTTTCCGCCATACCTCCTTAATACATCCCTGCTGGCATCCTGGGCCGAGCGCAAAGAGGCGGGAAGTGATTTTTCCCTGGCATGGGCAACTTCGACCCGAACACCGATTTTTGCCATGTCCCGCACAAGTTCCGGGCTGGCCAGGGCAAGGTAGCGGCTAATCCGCAAGATGTCCGGCCGGCCCCGTAAACCTTCGGCACGAGCCCAGCCCTCCAGGAGGATCTCCCGAAAGGGCCTGGGCTGATCCGCTGCAGTAAAGGTGATCCACCGAAGAGGCAGCCCCGCTGCCGTAACCCCATAAAGTATGAGAGGGCTGAGGCCGTATTCCTTCGCCTCTTCGATCCTTATGGGATCAAGGGCTGACACAATGCCGTGTTCCGGATGGTAAAAAAGGAATTTCGCCATGGCGGCGTAAAAATGATGCTCCCTTGGTAAAAACCTTCGTTGCGTCATGATTATTCTCCTGCGTCAGGAAACCATATCACATCTGATCAGCCTGAATGATATATGCGAAAGGTGAATTCTCCCATTCTTGGAGATCTTTTCGAAGAAGAGCATAGCATGTAAAGCTTGCTATACAGAGGAGGGATTTCCCATGCGCGCCATGCCAAAAACCGGCTTCCTTTATCGATAGCGTGGTGGATGATAAAGCTCCGATTATCATTACCAAGAAGGGAGAAAAAGCGGTGGTGATGATCTCTCTGGAAGGACATGAAACTCTGGAGGAAGCCGCTTATCTCCTCCGTTCTCCCGCAAATGCTCGATGTCTTGTGGAATCCATCCGGGAGCTTGAAGCGGGAAAGGGGGCTCCAAGAGAGCTTATAGAAAAATGAGGCCGACCTTTTCCGAAAACGCCTGGGAGGATTATCTCTACTGGCAAAAGAGCGATAAGGCCGTGGTAGAGAGGATCCATCTGCTGACACAGGATATGCAGCGAAACCCCTTTTCGGGACTTGGCAAACCTGAAGCTCTAGGCTTCCAGTTCTCCGGCTACTACAGCAGGAAAATTACCAGTGAGTACCGCATAGTGCATCGCATTGCGGAGGGAGATATGGGCATGTCAGATTATCTCCGGAACCGGTCCTGCTATCACAGTTCCTCCGTTTTGAAGTCGCTGTAACCTTCGTAGTAGTAGCTCACGTCAATGCCTTTCATAAACAAGGCACGGTCATCGATTTGATCCGTCAAAGCGCCCTTCAGCAGCACTTTAATTTCGATATCTTTCACCACGCTACGCTCCATCGCCGATAGATAGCTCTCCTTATCCACCTGATTCCAGTCGATCACCTGCCGGAGCTCTTTCCTCAGCATTAAATCCAACCAGATTCTTGTTGCACGTCCGTTACCCTCCCTGAAGTGTAGTGGCCCGGTAAAAACGGACACTTTTCTTTGACTCGCCTCATGCCGCATGAATCCGATATAGCTCCTCGAAATTCAAAGGGCTTGTATAGTCTAAAGAGGAATGGATGCGATATGCGTTGTAAAAAACAATGTATTCTATAATCTCACGTCTTGCGGCATTTCGAGTAGAAAAACGGAACCTGTTAAGATATTCCGACTTAAGACTGCGGAAGAATCGCTCCATGGGGGCATTATCCCAACAATTTCCCTTCCTGCTCATGCTCGGGGTGATTTGATACGTTTCCAGTTGTTTCTGGTATTCTCCGACAGGCATACTGAACACCCCGATCGGAATGATGGATGAGGCCGGGCTAGGGCTTTTTCAGGAGTCTCCTCGGAATGCAGGTAGTCATAGTATCCGCTCTGGCTTAGGTTAGAGGGAGCTATCCCAAGGCCCCGTCCCGCTTCGTGGCAAGTGTAGCCATGTTTTAAAACAAGATTTGCCGCTTCTTCTTTGAATTCTTTTGTGTAATTTGGTTTCTTGTGGTTTGCCGTCACCGTACACCTCATTCTTTTCCTTGTGACTCATTATGGGGTGTCCGTTGCCATTAAATCACATAAAAAGTTGTTTGTTTTTATCCTTCTTCATTCAACGCCTCCCCAGTTTTGATACCTGTCCCGGGACCAGCGGAAATATTTCATCAACTCCCAGTTGATCGATTCGGAATCAAACCGCTCACTGTCGTAATCGCCACCGGACCATTCCATGTAACTTTCGTGCTCTTCATGGCTCGGGTCCTTCAGGGCGTTGCAGAATTCGAAATAGCCGGACACACCGCCCACATCTTCAGGCGGGCAGGCCCGTTCGCCTTCAAGGCAGGCCAGCTCCGTTCTCAGATCTGGATTGAAATAACGACTTTCCTCCAGAACAAGTTCATGCTCCCAGCTGTCCCCGAAATCATACAGATAACGGAAGGTGCGGCCTTTCTGTTTGATCAGATTTCCAAGACGGTATCTGCCGCAGATTAGCCCGTCTTCTTTCGATTCAGGATATTCCGTATAACGTTTATTCCCGATGGCAAATTCGTGCAGATGGCTGTCGGTCCAGCCCATGACAATCTGGATAACATCGTGCAACCGGTCCAGCGTAATGCTGGCTGGCACCACAAAACGACGCCAGATTGCCGGTTCGATATCAAGCAGTTGTATTTTCAGCAGATAAAATCGTTCGTTCATTTCTTCACCTCATATTTTGACCAGAAGCTTCGTTTTCGGCCATGGGCCTGAAGGATCTGTTCTTTAAAAGCTTCGTGATGATTAAATTCTTTCCAGTCAACGACGCTTGCCGCCAGTTTATCCAATTTTTTCAGATACCGAATACCATGGGGATATGCTTTAGTGTAGCCACGTTCCAGAATAGAGATAAGCAGACTGCGGT
>Ga0116164_10002341_pt1 | contig 13625 bp, 12 predicted proteins | sample AD_UKC109_MetaG_FD_89888 | JGI IMG/M metagenome (GOLD analysis project Ga0116164, IMG submission 89888) | Active sludge microbial communities of municipal wastewater-treating anaerobic digesters from Hong Kong - AD_UKC109_MetaG | ecosystem: Engineered > Bioreactor > Anaerobic > Digestate... | reverse complement strand
CATTCTACGGTTTGTTCAACAGGATATGATGAAACGGTCCGATCCACCACAACAGGGTGATGTTGTTGTAAAAAATCCAATACCCGGAATGAGTGCCTTTAAAAAATTCTTTGATACGGTAACAACTGATTTTGGTTTCAATATGCTTATCGGTCTGGTATTAGGCGGAACACTTATCATCGATCATAACGTGGTGATTGTTCCTACCAGTCGGTCCGGGATCATCATCTCCGGGGTATTAATCGGTTTGATTGTCACAGGGTTGATGGTCTTTCCTGTGATACGGCAAATTCACGATGCTCGTGATGGCGGAAAGCTGCCTGTACCTTTTAAACATAACAAATTCATTGCTTGGATACCGGAAAAACCCATCTTGTTTTCGCTCGTTTGGATTCCGTTTATGGTTGTTTTGTCACCCTTGATTTTTTGGCTTGTTTTTGTCCTGTTTGATTTTGAGCAACTGAACTTTTTTCAGTTTTTTGTGATCCGTACCATTTATGTCACATTGCTAACAAAACCTGTGGTTCAGTTAGCCATTTTACGGTATCTTCAAGTTCCCAAACGAAAGAGTCTGAAGGGAGTTCATTAAATGTTTAATCTGTTAAAAAGTCCGATGCATATTGGAAAATTAACTATTCCCAATCGTGTGGTAATGCCCGCCATGGGGGTCTCTATTGCGAAACCGGAGGGGGGGGTAACCGATGATATTATCGCCTTTTACGAAGCCAGGGCAAACGGTTCTACAGGTCTGATTATTTCGGAGGTTACCCGTATAACCGATGGGGCAGGTATCAGCGAACCTTGTCAATTGGCAGCCTATCGGGCGTCGGATGTGTTGGAGTTGCAACGGTTGGTGGATGTGATTCATCAATACGACACAAAATTCTTTGTCCAACTACAGCATCCGGGAAGAGAGGCATCCTTTACCATTACCGGTGAACAAAGTGTTGCCCCTTCTGCTGTTGCCAATCCAATGGGTGGAGCTGTGCCACGGGCATTGACCACAAATGAGTGTCAAGAACTTGTCGCAAAATTCGTTAAAGCGGCCAGCTTTGTTCAAATGTCCGGTGCAGATGGTGTGGAGTTGCATGGTGCTCATGGATACCTGATCAATGAGTTTCTATCTCCTGCGATGAACTTTCGTACAGATGTGTATGGGGGTAATTTTGAAAACCGTATGCGCTTTGTGACTGAAATCATATCGGGGATCCGTGATTCTTGCGGATTTGATTTTCCGATATCCGTACGGATTAACACAGAAGAAGGATTTGGTTTGAAAGACGGCATAGATTTAAAAGAATCAGTGAAAATCGCACAGGCATTGGAAAAGGCAGGAGTAGATGCTATTAATGTGAGTTGTTACCGTGATGGTGTGATCGATCCGGGGACTTATGAACAAGGGTGGAAAAAATACATGTCAAAGCCCATTAAGGATGCGGTGGAAATTCCTGTTATCGCAGTTGCCAACGTTAAAGAGCCTGCGGTCGCAGAAGCTCTTTTGAAAGAAGAAGCGATGGATTTTGTCGGTGTGGGCAGGGCGCAGTTGGCCGATCCTGAATGGACAAAAAAGGCACTTTTTGGAACGGAAGATGAAATACGCACATGTATCGGATGTTTGGTTTGTTTTGGCGAACTGGCCAAACTGCATCGGGTGAAATGTGCGGTCAACCCCATCACTTGTCGTGAGCGTGAATATTCCAATCCCAGACAGAACGGAAACGGCCGTAAAGTTGCAATTATCGGTGGAGGACCTGGAGGGATAGAAGCGGCATTAACCTTGAAAGAGAGAGGATTTCTTCCAAGTATATTTGATGAGAAAGAACGTTTAGGAGGATCGCTGGGCTCTATATCCAAGGGATTGATCAAAAAATATGTAGATGCTCTGATCTGCCAGGTGGAACGTGCCGGTATAGATTTGCGATTGGGTCAACCAGTTGATATTAAGAGCGTTCAAGAGATGAAACCCGTTGGTGTTTTCCTGGCTTTGGATACCAAGTCCGGTAAAAAAGAGGTGGATGCTTATAAAGAAGCTTTTGATGTGGTCAGGATTATCGGAGAGAACAAAGGCAACAGCATACTTGACGCCACGCAAGAAGCGCATGGAAAGGCGTTTGTATTTGATGTGTAATGATTAAGATAAAGGAGAGTGTGTATGTCAAAAGAATACTTGATCCCAAAAGAAAAACTGATGGACCAGACATCGACAATGGCGATGAATGATCAGTATGGAATACAAGTCTATGGAATGACAGACACCAAAAAGGCAAAAGACCTATTGCCTGCTCCATTGGAGTTGCTGTCTGATGAGAAACCCATATTTTATGCTTACATTGTCAACATTCGTAAACCTACGTTCGCACCAGGCTATATGGAGGGGGGAATTGGAATCCTCGCAAAGTATGGGGAATTAGTAGGGGTTTATTTTTTAGGACTGCAATTAAGTGGTCCGGGAGCCATGACGGGAGCCTTTTTGGGCCGGGAGTCTTCCGGGTTGCCAAAAAAATTATGTGAGACAATTGTGGTTGATCGTAATGATGATGAAGGGCATTGCTATATTGAGCGAAGCGGCATTCGTTTGATTGATGTGACATTAAAAATGGGGACATATAACGAGGACAACTTTTCTCAACCACAGGAAGGATGTTCTGCGGAGAAGCCCATAGAGACGACAGGAGGTTGCTTTTTGCATCAATTCAACGTGCCGAATGTCGCAGCCAGTGGCTTAAAAATGTTTTATTACAGTGCGCCCACACGTTTTCGTTCATGGGAAAAGGCCACGGCGAGTGTGAAGTTGAATTCTTCACACGATGATCGCTGGGGAGCGCTACCCATCGTTAAAGTGCTGGGAGCCGGTTGGATGGTCAGTGATAATTGGGTGACGGGTTTGGATGAGGTTTACAATTATCCGGAAAAAGAAATTGTTCCAGCCGTTCAAGCCTTGTTTCCCGGTCGTTGGGATCGTAGTTTATTGGTGAATAATCATCAATGAAACAATAAAAAAAGAGAGGAGTATGGCTATGCAGATGGAAAAAGGCAATTATAAAGGTAAAAACGTCATCATTGCGGGAATAACTTCAAAAGTGGAACAGGACATGATTAAAAGCATCTTGGCAGAAGGTGCAGATAAGGTTGTAATTGCGGATAGTAAAGCAGATGTTTTGCAATCGCTTGAAAATGAACTCAACCGTGTCTATCCCGAAAAGGTAAAAGGACTGGTTTATCGTCCTGGTGCTGCCGAAAATATGACAGATTTGATTTACGACAGTTTGTATTTTTTGGATGGGAAAATAGATCTCTTTATCAACAATTTTTCTGGAAAAGCTGAGCGGGAAAAAGAAACATTGGATAAGGGTTATTTTGAAGGCAAAACAGCCGTTGTCACAGGTGCAGCTTCGGGGATAGGATTGGCCTTAATCGAGGAGTTGCTGGCTTATGGTGCAAAAAGGGTTGTGATGGCCGATGTCAACAAGGCAAATTTGGATAAGCATTTAAACAGGTTGAACGAACAATATCCCGGTAAAGTAAAGGGAGTTCTGTGCGATGTAACCGTTGAAGACAATGTGATCAACATGATCAACGAAGCGGAAAAGTATTTCGATGGCAGGCTTGATTTACTCGTTAACAACGCCGGGGCAGGTTTGGCCGGACATTTTACCATGCCGAGTAACGGCAAGCTACTTGATAACATGCAGGTTCAGACTAATGAAATTTGGGAAAAGGCCTTTGCACTCAACTTTTACGGAGCCTTGTACGGGTGCCGTGCAGCCATCCCCATCATGCAGAAAAATGGTGGTGGGCAAATCATCAACGTGATTTCCGGGATTGCCTTTTACCCCATGCCCTATCAGAGCATGTATGCGTCAACCAAAGCTGCATTAAACGGTCTTTCACTGTCACTGCGCACTGAATACTGGGATGATAACATCAAAATCTCTTCTGCGACTCCGGGAACGACGGCTACCGCCATTTGGGATGTAAATGGCCAGTCCTATATGCCCGATAATGTTCAGACTGCCCAGCAGTCTGCGCAAACGATTTTAACGGGAGTTTGCCATAACAAAAGAATCATATTTGGCGATATCTATGATGAAGCCGGTTCAAGAAACTGCTTCCATGTGGATTATCAGGAAATTCCCGAACAATATCTGCTAAACGTTGCCCGAGATCGAAGAAAAGGTGAAACGAAACTGAAACTGCATTAGTAGGGCCTGCTGAAAAAATCAGAACTCTCAAAAACAAAGTGTTTCGGAAGAGTATATTCAATTTAGGTGCAAGGCTTTTTAAGAAAATAGGCAAAAAACCCCACCCCGGGCGTTGAAAAACACGCCACGGAGGGGTTTTTGGAGTTATTCAGCAGGCACTAAGCTATCCCCGCTCCAAGTCGGTTACATACAGTTGAATACAGTCGATGTTTTGAAAAAGCGGTTTCATGTGATCACTTGATCCTTAAGCAAACAAGGGAAAGCATCTCTTGAAAACCCTCATCGGTGTAGAGTGTTTTCGCATTGATGTTCTGCGTATCCACTGACAGTCCCACTTTACTAAATCCCTTTTCTTTTGCTATTGCCAACCCCGTTCGCAGCAGATTACGTCCCAGTTTTTGATGTCGATACCCTTCTTTTACAGCAATTGGCCCGATTGTGCCTATCCGGTTTCCTGTCTCTTCATCGTCTGATTCAGACAGGCATATAATTCCCACCGGTTGATCCTCATCATATAGTATTTTCATGCCGCCATCAACGTAATCAGAGCCACTGATAAATTTGGTGAATTCTTCCAAAGACAAGGGGGTGTCATTTCCTGTTAAATTAGAAAAGGCTTTGTTTCTTATCTCCAGCCATGTGGTTTCGTCTTTTCCGATGGAGAAATCTTTCAAGTGCATCTTTTGAGGGAATGTAAAAGGTTTAACATTTTGAGTCGATCGTTCCATATAAAGGGTATATCGTTCCACCTGAAAATCAAGTGATTCAAAGAATTTGATTGTTTCTTTTTCCTTTAAAGGCATAAATAAAAAGGCATGATCCAGCTGTGCTTGTACCAACTCTTCTTTCACAAAGGCTGTAAGTGTTTCATAGGCTTGCTTCCAATCTGGATTGTCTTTCAGGCAGTGAAACAGCCTCAATCTGGAGCGGTTGCCTCTCAGGAAATAACTGTGATAGATCAAAGAGGCCGCACCCAGGATCTCTTGCTCTTCATCATCAACGATGAGCAGAGTAGGATTTTTTCCTCCCAAAACGAATCGTTCCATGTCATTTTTGGATGTAAAGGATTCATCGTGTGCCTTACCGTGTCGGATGGCATAGTTTGTAAATTTTTCAAACCAATCTTCATTCAAGATCAGACTTTTCAATTTTTCACCTCAAAGAAAAAATAAGAAGGATTTTCAAGAATTATAGCATGTCTTTATTCCTGTTAATTCCCTCCCTTGCGAGGGGAGGGCTAAACGGTCTAATGATGACAACGCTGTTATGGAAAATGAAAGGTAAATCCATAACAGTATTGTAAAATGCTGCGTTACATACACGCACAACGGGAGTTAATAGGAGGGGTTTTGTGATGGTATAATTTGAATAGGAGATTTGTTTGAAAAATTGCTGATGCTGAGAAAGATACGTGGAGGGATTCAATGGCTGTTAAATATGATGAAACAAAGAAAATATGGGTGTTAGAAACTCAGAACACAGCTTATTCTTTTGGACTACATGCGTCAGGAAAAATAAAACACACCTACTGGGGCAAAAAGATCCTTCGATTTGAAGACTACCCGGCATTTGAAGGATATTTTGAGAGTCCCTGGTGGGATTGGAATGACGAATACCCTGTTCGGGGTGCAGCCAACCAGACCGAACCGTGTTTGCAGGTGATGTATGAAGACGAGGTTCGGGATGTTCAATTAACTTATAAAGATTTTGAGACAACAAAAGACTCATTAACCATTCACCTTGAGGATGAGTATTATCAACTCTTGGTTCGTTTGCAATATCAGCTCTATGAAGAAGAGGACTTGATTACAAAATATGTTACATTGGAAAACCGCTCACACAGCGATATTAGTATAGAAAATTTCAAAACGGGAAGTTTCTATTTGCCACCAACAGAAGATTATCTTCTAACGCATTTAACCGGGATGTGGGCTCATGAGAGCCGGGTCGTGAAAGAACCTATTTATGAGGGGAAAAAAGTCTTTGAAAGCCGCGTGGGTCGTACCAGCCATTTTCATAATCCCTTTTTTGCCATCGATGAAAAGGCAACGGAAGATACCGGCAACGTTTGGTTTGGATTATTGGCCTGGAGTGGCAACTGGAAGACGGTGATTCACAAATTGCCTTATGAAAACATCCAGATCTGTACCGGATTAAATGACTGGGATTTTAATCATGCTTTGAAACAAGGTGAGACGATATCTTCCCCTCGGGTTTTGTATGGGTTTACAAATGGCGGGTTTGGGGACATGTCCAGAAAACTGCACAATCATGAAATCAATCGGGTACTTCCGAAAGAAAATGCTCAAAAAGTGCGAAAAGTCTTGTATAACTCTTGGGAAGCAACGGCTTTTAACGTTACCGAAGCTAATCAGCGGATATTGGCAGATCAAGCAGCGGATATTGGTGTTGAGATTTTTGTTGTTGATGACGGCTGGTTTGGTAGAAGATTCAGTGATAAAGCCGGTTTGGGAGATTGGGTGGTCAATGAGGAAAAATTCCCCAATGGGTTGGAAAGCCTGATTGAATACGTGAATTCTAAAGGAATGGATTTTGGCCTTTGGGTTGAGCCAGAAATGGTGAATCCGGATAGTGATTTATACCGTAATCATCCGGATTGGGTCCTGCATTTTCCCAATCGTCCGCAAACAGAAAGCAGAAACCAATTAATACTCAATTTGGCCAGAGATGATGTGAAAGAATTTGTTTTCAATACTGTAGACGGACTGCTGGAGCACTATAACATCCAATTCGTCAAATGGGATATGAATCGGCCAATTTTTGAAGCGGGATGGCCGTTTGAGGGAAATCAGAGAAAGATGTGGATGAATTATGTGACGAATTTATATGAGATTTGGAAACGTCTTAAAGTCAAACACCCACAAGTTATCATGGAGTCGTGTGCCGGCGGTGGAGGAAGAATTGATCTGGGGATTATGCGTTATGCTGATCAATTCTGGACCAGCGACAACACGGATCCTCTTGACAGGCAATTGATTCAGGAGGGGTTTAGTTTATGCTACGCTCCAAAAACCATGATGGGGTGGGTGACAGATTGGGGCGGAAAAGAAACCTATTCGCTGGCATATCGTTTTCATACGGCCATGATGGGATCTCTTGGAATCGGTTCGGATTTATCCAAGTATACAGCAGAGGAAATAGATGAAACGAAAGAGTGGATTGCTTTTTATAAAAAGATCAGAGAAACGGTTCAGCACGGTTCACTGTATCGCTTAATTTCACCAAGAGAAAAGACCTTTACAGCCAATCAGTACATATCCATTGACAAAAATGAAGTGGTTTTATTCTGTATGAAAAACCCAACACCGCTTTCCATGTTCAAAGTCTTAAGGGTACGATTAAAGGGTTTGGATGAGAACGCTCATTATGAAATTCAGGGGGAAGACAAAGTATTGTCGGGATCGTATCTCATGAATCGGGGACTGGATGTCGATTTTGTGCAGAAGCACACCGTAAAGGTGGAAAAAGGGAATCATTTTGATAGTCAAGTACTTGTTTTAAAGAAGAAAAATTGAGACTGGGTATCAGAGGGCGAAAGGCATCGCAGTTATAAGAGAAGGGTTTGAATGAAAGAAAAAAACGCAGAAGTTGTCAAAAGCACAAAAATATAGATAAAAAAAGAATCGGAAAAACGACAAACAGTCCTTACCGACTTACATATTTTTGTTTTATTATTCCTCCCGAAAGAATCATCATTGATCTAATTCTGCCATGATAAAGAGCAAGATTGTTTTCAATTTATAATAAATCGAATCATCATTTTCGGGAAGTGAATCGATATCCACTTGTCTCATGGATAAAATCAATAACGGGAAAATGGTTAAAGCAATGAGGTCTTCTCTGGTAATAGTTTCAAAACCCCAAAGTCTCATATATCTTCTGATAAGCTCCATACTAAGACAATTAAACAGATTCGTTTGAAGCAGCAGATTGGATGTAAGTAAGATGGCGCATTGAAGCCTTTTGGGTCCTAAAACCAGTGGATCCAAATCAATAAAATAAATGACATCTTTATCGATTAATATATTTTCATAAACCATATCAGCAACAATAACGGTTTGGTTCTCCGCATCCAGAAAGTGCTCATAGGCCACATCATTTTGAATCTGATCGGCTATTGATTTGAGTGTGCTGTTTGACGTTTGTCTGATGATATTGGAAAATAAAACACCGATTGACGGAAAATCTTTGTGATGTTTCTTTTCACTCTGATTTAAACTATCTTGTAATTCTTTAGTCGCCAAGATAACATTCGAAATATCCGTTTCTGAATATTCCCGCCTTGGGCTTCCCGGAAGTTTATCAATTAACTCCATGGTTTTTGTTTTACCCTGATTGTTATAGATTTGAGTATGATGAATCCTGCAAATATTTTTGTTTTTAAGAGTAATGGAAGCTAAAATTTCGGACTGGAGCTGGGAAGATTTGAAATCCTTGTCGGATAATTTGAGTAAGTATTCGGGATATTTTGGATGTTCCATAACCAGTGTGTTGTTTTGATTATAGAGGATTGAAAAAGCATCGGAGCCTTTCATTTTATATTCATTCACGATTTCATTTATCATCTGTTGTTTCATAAGATAAAGTCCTTCCTTTTTAACTTTTGCCATTATAGCATTTTGAATGATGGATTGGGCTGCCCATAGGTTCTCCCTACACAGAAATTTTGTTTTTCATATACAACGCTATAATAAACGGATAATCGGAGATTAGGGCGATAGGGAGGAGAATCTGATCATAAAAAAACAAAAGCATCTTAAGATTTGAATGAAGTAGGTTTTTTTAAGATTGTATGACCTCGATTTGTATTTCATTTTTTAAAAAAGCCAAAAAAACGGTTCAATCTTTCTTTAAGCTTCATTGACTATCCTATTCTTGGAGAGAATGATATAATCTCAGAAATAGGAGAATATGATGAAAATTTTAATTGTAGAGGATGAAAAACCATTAGCATCAGCCTTAAGTGAGATACTGACAAAGAACCATTATCTTGCCGATTGTGTTTATGATGGCGAGGATGGTCTTGAACATGCCCTTAGTGGGATTTACGATGTGATCCTTCTTGATATTATGCTCCCCAGAATGAACGGGTTTCAAGTTCTCAGCCGGTTGAGAGAAGAGAAGGTTTCGACACCTGTCATCATGCTCACCGCTAAAGCAGAAGTGGATGATAAGGTCAAAGGACTGGATTACGGTGCCGATGATTATTTGACAAAGCCATTTGAAACAAAGGAACTGCTTGCACGTATCAGAGCTGTCACAAGAAGAAAAGGATCGATCGTATCAGATGAATTGACCTTTGGTAACCTTTCACTGGATAAATCGAATTTGAAGATAACAAGTGAACAGAAAGAGATCAAAGTTAGTCTGAAGGAATACTTGATTCTGGAACTTTTGATTAAAAACGCAGGACAGGTTATTTCAAAAGAGCAGTTTATCGAACGTATCTGGGGATTTGACTTTGATGGCGAATACAATATCGTTGAAGTTTATATCTCATTCGTGAGAAAAAAATTACAATCCATTCGATCTAATGTAAAAATAGTCGTTATTCGTGGTCTCGGCTATACACTGGAGAGCGCTAATGATTAAGAATATACGGCTTCAGTTTATCGCCTTGACAGTGGCTGTTTTGTTCTCGCTTCTATTGGCCATACTCATTACGATTAACAGTTTTATGGTTTATCAGACCAATCGACGGATAGATGATTTTTTACATAGTATGATAGAGAACGAAGGTAAAATGCTACCGACACCCGATCGCATACAACCCCCAACAGAACAACCACCTGCACCAAACATTCCTATCAAAGGATTTTCGGTCAAATTTGACGTGAAGGGTGAACTGCTTCCATTCAATCTAAACAAAGCGGATATCGACCAAGAAACCGCTTTGTTTTATGCTGAAGAAGTCTTTAAAAAAGGAAAATCCGAAGGGAAAATAGACAGTTACCGGTATAAAACAAAATCAACACCCTCTGGTACGTTGATTGTCTTTGCCGATCAAACCACACAGGATATGATGTTGATTGAACTTCAGAATTTATCCTTTATCACAGGGAGTATCAGCATGATTGTTTTGGTCATTATCACCGTTCTGTTGTCCAAATTTATCGTAAAACCGGTTAACATCGCTTTTGAAAAACAGAAGCGTTTTGTTGCCGATTCCGGTCATGAACTGAAGACACCGCTCGCCATCATTTCAGCCAATATCGATATCCTTGAAATGGAAATCCAAAATAATAAATACATCAGCGAAATTAAAAATCAATCTCATCGCATGAATCATCTGATCAGAGAATTGCTGGTATTGGCAAGAACCGAAAACCAAACAAACAAAAATCATTTCACTGACTTTAACTTGAGCGATGTTATTGAAAACACAGCGCTTCCATTTGAAGTGCTTGCCTTTGAACAAGAAAAAGAAATTGCATTGGATATTGAAACAGGTGTTCATTATCATGGTGATGAAAACAACATCAAAAAGATGTTAAGTGCTTTGATTGATAATGCTGTGAAATACTCAACAAAAAATTCCAAAGTAATGATCTCACTAAAAACAAAGGGAAATAAGAAGATAATTCAGATTCAGAATACGGTTGCCGGTACTTTGCCGGATGACAGCGAGAAGTTATTCGATCGATTTTACAGAATTGATGAATCCCGTGCAAGAAATACGGGGGGGTTCGGTATCGGATTGTCTATTGTCAAGAGTATCGTTGAACAGCATGGCGGAAAAATAACAACGGAATACCTTCCGGATAACCAAATTGCATTTAAGATTGCATTATACAACAAAACCCTTCCGCCTCAACAGACAAAAACAATTTGAAAAGTTTTATTAGTGGTTGTTAGGAATTTTTCATCAACTCCTGTTCATGAACAAATAAATCAAAAGTCCCTCACAAGGAAGGGCTTTTTAGTTTTTTTCAGATCATCATTTTCGTGATACCGCTTTGAACCTTTTACAAAATAACATCAAAAAGGGAGCTGACATCTGTATAATCTCTCGAAACATTAAGATACGCTGCTTGAAATTGTTTTAGAAATGTATTGGTTATTGTATCATCAGATGATTCTTCCTCTTCTTTTCCGATCATTGTCATTTCAGGTGGCGGATTGCCTCTTGGTCCCCCAGGGCCTTCTGATTGCAGGGCTTTGAGATTGAAGGCATCATCTTCCCTCATGGCTTCTCTTTCGTTACTGTTGATAGTTGAATCTCCATCAACATCATATTTACCAATAATATTACTCGCATTGACATCAAGATTTTCTGATTCAATAAACTCGCTGATTTCTTCTTCACTCCAAAGATCATCATCATCCGTATCAAGATTCAGCTCTGGTGGTTTGGGTGGAGGTCCTCCTGCGCCTTTCATGCGCTTTGCATCTGTTGGTGGGGTTCCTCTTGATACAGCTTTTCCCTCGGATGATTTTGTTCTTTCGCCATCGATTTGTTGATTTATTTCTTGATTTTTCTGAACATCTGCTGAATGGTTCTGATTTTTATGGTCTAAATAAGAAGTATAGTTCGTATACATGCTCATCCCGGTTCCTTGAATTCTCATTTTTCCACCTCCTTTCACATTATCATGTACTATAACGAATGAACCTTAAATAAACCTTGAACCTCTCTTGAAAAAACTACAGGGGGACAATCTCAGCTAACAGACCAAATTCAATATCCGTTTATGAGGTCTTTTTCCCCTTAAAAGACTTCAAGGTTTCTTTAAGAAACTTTATGTAAGATCGGGCATATCGGATAGAATCGCTTATTAAAGGAAAAAAGAGGTGATGGTATGAAAAAGAATTATCGATATGAAAAGAAATACATGATTAATCCACAACAGAAAAGAGTGATTACCTCGAGACTTGAGAAGTTTTGCCAGGTAGATCCGAATGCAGGTGAGGACAACTCATACCGAGTGAGCAGTTTGTATTTTGATGATTATATGAACAGCGGTGTGGAGGATAAATTAATAGGGAATCTGAAGCGGAAGAAATTCAGAATCAGAGTTTACAACCATAGTGATGATTTTATCAAATTGGAAAGAAAGACAAAACACGAAAACTTGTGCCTGAAAGATTCTGTGCGGATTACAAGAGAACAATATGATGCCGTCATGAATGGTCATTTGGAAGTGATGAAGGCCATGGATCATGCGGTTTGGCGTGATTTTTATGCGTTGTATAGAAATCGCAGGTTGCGTCCCAGAGTTATTGTGGATTACACACGCCAATGCTTTATTTTTCCCCAGGGAAATGTCAGAGTAACGATGGATAGTAATCTTCACAGCTCAGTGGGTAAATGCGATTTGTTCTCGCAAGGGGTTTTAATTCCCGTTTTAGATAAGGAACAAATTGTTCTGGAGGTTAAATATACCGGGTTTCTGCCTTCTGTTATTAGAGATATGATTCAACATGGGAGCGGTCATATGGAAGCCGTATCAAAATATACTTATTGTAGAAGTTCATTTTAAATAAAACAAACAAGGAGGAATTATCATGACTTTTAACGATTTTATTCAGGGAACGGATTTGGCAGGAAGTAGTATCAGCGCTTTAGGAATCGGTGCAACACTTTTCTTGGCTTTTGCACTTGGATTGTTCATCTTCTGGATTTACAAGAGAACGTATCAGGGAGTGATGTATTCCAAAACATTTAACATTTCATTGGTTGCTTTGTCGATGATTACGGCATCCATCATCATGGCGATTACCAGCAATATTATCCTTTCGTTGGGTATGGTTGGGGCATTATCTATTGTTCGATTCAGAACCGCAATTAAAGATCCAATGGATGTCATTTACATGTTTTGGGCTATATCCGTCGGAATCATCGTGGGGGCCGGATTGTATATCCTTGCCGTTGTCACATCACTCATTCTTGGAATTGTAATGTACACCTTTTCAAAGATAACGTTAAAAAACGAACCGTATTTACTCATTGTAAACTATTCGGATGGGGCTGTTGAAGACGCATTGTTTAAAGTGATCAATGAAAAAGTGGGAACTTACAAGATCAAATCAAAGACAAAGGCCGGGGATAATTTTGAATTAACCGTTGAAATACGTTCAAAGAGAGAAAATGCGATATTGGTCAATGAAATTGATGGCTTAGCGAATGTTCATAGCACATCACTTATCAGCTATGATGGGGAATACGCCGCATAGCAGAAAAAAATCATGATGCGGATACGCCGCATGACAGAAAAAAAACATGATGCGGATACGCCGCATGACAGAAAAAAAACATGATGCGGATACGCCGCATGACAGAAAAAAAAACATGATGCGGATACGCCGCATGACAGAAAAAAAACATGATGCGGATACGCCGCATGACAGAAAAAAAACATGATGCGGATACGCCGCATAATAGAAAAAAAACATGATGCGGAT